>VMHT01209077.1_pt1 | contig 52776 bp, 47 predicted proteins | sample 4693611 | NCBI WGS metagenome assembly VMHT01 (sample SAMN12280063, study PRJNA550983) | marine metagenome | isolation source: seawater sampled from same location over 5 years 0.02-0.2 micron viral filtrate | place: USA: collected off the coast of southern California halfway between the port... ... | reverse complement strand
GGTGATGCAAAGTATTGAGAAATAGGAGATTATGGGCTAACCATGGGAAAACAGGATATCATGGCTGAAATACTACCAAACGGTAGAGGTGTATGGGTACCAATTGACCATGGTGTTACAGATTTCCCATGTGAGGGTTTGGGAGATATTGAGCAAATAATCAAGTCTCTTATTGCTGGTGGAGTAAACGTAATCGTCGCACACAAAGGAGTCGTTGATAAATTCAACCACCTTTGTCAAGGAACAAAAACAAGCATGATTGCACATCTTTCCGCCTCAACAAGACACGGCGGAAAAAATCATACCAACAAGGTGCTTGTTGGGGATGTTGATGAAGCAATAATGAGAGGTGCTGTTGGCGTATCATGCCAAGTTAACATTGGTAGTAAAAAAGAGCCTGCGATGCTTGAAAGGATGGGCCATGTGACAACCGAAGCCTACCTAAATGATGTGCCAGTTCTGGGCATGATATATGTTCGAGGAGAAAATGTTAATTTGATGAAAAATGATTCGACAAATGGATACGCTCATGCAGCAAGAATAGCCTTCGAATTAGGTTGCGATGCGGTAAAGACTGTATGGACTGGCGACAAAGAAAGTTTTTCCAACATTTGTCGCGCTGCACCAATACCACTACTCGTCGCAGGTGGACCCTCCACCGGCAACAGTGAAGAGATACTTACTATGGTTAAGAATTCACTCGAAGTTGGTGGTTCAGGTGTTTGCATGGGAAGACAGATTTTTGCCCATCAGAATGTCATTGGTATATGTCAAGCGATTGGAATGATTGTTCATAACAACTCGAGTGTCCAAGAAGCGATTGAAAAATGCTCACTATAGGTGATAAGATTGCAAATTTGGTGTGATTGTCGTATGGATTCCATACCAACGGACCTGGATGAAATATTCGATTACACTCTAACCAAAGACCTAACTGGCGACTTCAATATGGACGGCGAAAAATTAACTCGCAATGACTCTGTAGTTGGATTTAGATTCTTGATAGATGGCCATAAGAGTCATGAAAATGTTAGAGATAAGATCGGACTGGTTGAGTGGATATTACTTGATTTTTCAAACTGGAAGATGATTCCGGTAGAAAATATGATTGCGGAATGTGAAGGTACTGGAACTAAAATTGCCGTAATTGTCAACCTTGCAAAGGATGTAAACGGAATTGCATTTGCTCTGGAAAAAGGTGTAGATGCAATCGTAATTAAGAACGATAATGATCTCATACAAGCATGCAGTATCGCAAAGTCCCAACGATTGGAGAATTCTACTTTGGACATTATTCAAACAAATGAGGCCTTGGAGAAACTGACTTTATCTGAATTGACAATAACAAATATCCAATCTGGCGGTATTGGCGAAAGGTATTGCATAGACTTGATTTGTCTAATCTTAGAAGGAGAAGGTATGTTGATTGGTTCTAGTTCATCTTCGATGGGTTTGGTCCACGGCGAGTCAATTGAATCTGAATTTGTCCCAGCAAGGCCATTTAGAGTTAATGCCGGCCCACCACATTCGTATATCCTGATGGCTAATGGTAAGACAAAATATCTTTCCGAATTAATATCCGGCGATAATGTAATGCTAGTATCAGAAAATGGCAGTACGAGAAGTGCAACAATTGGCCGATTAAAAATTGAAAAACGACCTTTCCTGCGAATTTATTGGGAAAATGACTATCAAATATCAAACTCCATATTCCTACAACAGGCCGAGACGGTCCGCATCCTATCTCGAGTTGGCGTGGTGAAATCTGTGACTGAACTAAAAGTTGGTGATACAATCTTATGTCATGAATCAAAGCATTCTAGACACATCGGAAATAAGGTCGCAATTCATTCTAGGGAGGTCTAAAATGGCAGTAATCGGAACCGGACAAGCGCATGGCGCGTGTAGTTTGTTACATGCTGCTGGCACAGGATATGGTGCCTCAATATCCCTTGATTTGCCAGTGATAGTAAAAGCTCTTGATAGACCGAGTAAAAGAACATTAAACGACTCTGACAATCTTCTAGCTTCGGTTGTTGACATATGGGTCGAAAATAAATTACCACTGCCTAATGCCTTGCAGAAAGACGAAATTTATTGGGCTGTTGCTTCAAAAATACCGCCAAATAGAGGCTTAAAATCTAGTGCTGCAACTTCTGTGGCAGGAATAAAAGCACTCTGTGAAGCAACACAAACGACATTGAATGATGCTGAAATTGTCAGTTTATCTTCGCAAGCACAAATGGCTGCGGGAGTTTCAATAACCGGGTCTATCGATGATTCGTGGGCCTGTTTAACAAAGGGTTGGAAACTCATTGATGCTAATTCAGAAGATATCAATGAAGGAGTTGTTATGGAAGGCCCTGGACTAAATCCTGATGATTGGATAGTGTTGATTGCCTCAAGAGAACCTAGAAAAACCAGACCTCAACTCGAAGATTTTAGCCCATTGTTTAATGAGTTTGAGAAAGCATTGATTGCTCTACAACAAGGTGAACTACTAAATTGTTTGACTATCAATGGTCGAGCGATGTGTTCGGTTACTAACGACATCCAAGGTAGAAAAATATCTAATGATGCATTCATTAATGGAGCACGGTCTTCGGGTATGTCTGGTTCAGGGCCTGCCGTGATTATTGTTGTCCCATCCTTAGTGCCATCTTCTGCTAAAAGAATCAAATCCACCCTGAAGAGATTAATGCCCGAAGACCAAATCATTGAAACGAAGTTTCTTGCAATGGATTCTGATGAATTAGACATTTAACCAAATTGCGCAGGTTCTTGAACTAAAGCCTGTAGGAATTAGTGATACTGATGCAGATGAGTCTTGGTGAACTCCTTCGACTTACCCTGTTTGGTACAAGTCATGGCCCCCGAGTTGGTGCATTGCTTGAAGGCGTACCTAAAGGCATTTCAATAAATTCTGATGCAATCCAACAGGCAATGAATCAACGAAAACCAGGTGGCAGGTATGCTAGTAAGCGTAAAGAGCCAGATGTTGTCGAATTTCTCTCTGGTGTAGAAAATTCAACCACAACTGGTGAAATTATCGAGATCTCTATTCAAAATAGCGACGCCAAGTCAAAAGATTACTCATTTCTACCAAACCAACCAAGACCCGGACATCAAGATTTGGTTATGATGAGAAAGACTGATGGAAAAGCCGATTTACGTGGCGGCGGTACATCAAGTGCAAGACTTACCGCCCCAATTGTAGCTGCAGCCGCAATCATTGCACCAATTATTGAAGAACTCAAAATTAGCGTTAATGCTCATGTTTCATCTATTGGTGAAATCACTTCACCCCCAATATCTGATTGTCCGGAAAAGTGGGCCAGTAATGCATGTCAAGATATTAGATGTAGAGACCCTGTATCCGCTGATAAGATGATTAAGATTGTCGAGAATAGTAGACTGAATCAAGACTCAATCGGTAGCGAAGTTGAATTACAAATCTCTGGAATGCCTATTGGAATTGGCGAACCGTGGTTTGATGGCATTGAGCCATATTTAGCGAGGGCCATGATGTCAATACCTGCTGCTAGAGGGGTTGAGTTTGGCGAAGGTTTCTCAGTTGTGGGGATGACTGGAAGTCAACACAATAGCCCATGGGGAGGCAATAAGGAAAATCCAATACTACTCGGAGAAAAACCAGATGGCGCTTTGGCAGGTCTATCTACCGGCTCTGATTTATTGTGTAAAATTGCTTTTAAGCCCCCATCAAGTATTCCAAGAGAGCAAGTAACGCTCAACTTAGAGACTAATCAACAAGAACCTCTGATAGTTAAGGGTAGACACGATCCAGTGCTTGCTCCAAGAGCCGTGGCCGTTGTTGAGGCAATGGCCAAGTTTGTCATAACCGACTTAGCATTAAGGGGTGGATTTTACAATGAATGATGTTGTTATTCACAAATTTGGCGGTTCCTGCCTAAGAGATTCATCAGATATTGATAATATCTCTAGAATAATTAAATCTCAGCCCAGTAAAATCGTGGTTGTTGTCTCTGCGCTTTGGGGCACTACCGACCGATTACTTAGGGCTGCGAATGAGCCAAGGTATGCAACAAAACTGGTATCTGATCTTAGAAAACAACATCTAAGATTCTCGCCAAAAATTGATCAGTCTATATTTGCTGATAAATTCAATAAGGTACTAAACGGCATAGATAAATCACTCTTTAATCTCTCTAAAAATCCTGATAGTTCTTTGGACGTTAATACGCTACTTGCCGCTGGAGAGAGGCTTTCTGCACTCGTGGTGGCTAATGAATTGAGAAAACAAGGTCTTGATGCCAATGCTGTTGGGTCTGAGGATGTTGGAATTTGCCTGAATGGAACTGACACTGCAACTAATGTTGATATTGAAAAATCAATTGAAAGACTTGATCATTCTGCATTTAGAGGCATTCCGGTGATTACGGGGTGGTTCGGTGAAGGGATAGACGGAAATTTAGCTCTACTAAGTAGAGGCGGTAGTGACCACACTGCTGCTGCAATAGCCCGAATTTTGGACGCCAAAAAATTGATTCTATGGAAAGATGTTGAAGGAGTTTTATCGGTAAATCCCCGGTGGGGAGTTGATTCAAAACCCATACCATACCTTGGTTATGATGAGGCGAGAGAATTATCAAGAGTTGATGCACCAGTAATTCATCATACAACCATGATTCCTATCAAAGATTATGGCATACCAATAGAAATTAGAAATCTACATTCTTCATCTGTTGAGAATGCACCAACCGTTATTGGCCCGAATATAATCCAATCAAATCAATTGAAAGCAATCGGATGCATGAGAAGTGTTGCTAAAATTACCGCAGAGATTGGTGACATCGCAAATCAAAGTAAGATATTAGGACAAATATTGATTGAATTAGATCAAGAAAATATTACTTGTTGGTCTGTGAAATCTAGTCCCTCAAAAGTTGATTTTGTAGTCTCACAGCAAGAATTGTCTTCTACCGAACAAGTAATTGAAAAAAATCTACCAATTGCTAATATCGAGTATTACTCTTGCCTGATTTCTTTCATCGGAACAAATAAGAAAGAAATTATTGATGACAGAATCTCCAAAATAAAATCAATACACCCAGAATTGTCATACCTAGATTCCACGGAGTTATCAATTCAATATATTTGTAACACTGAAGATATAAAAGAACTAATGAGTTATTTGTCAAAAGTTGTTTTTGAGAAATCTAAAGTTTAGGTTATTCCGCTCGCTTTTCTCTAAATTTCTGAAGATGATTAGGCAGGTTTAGCGCAAAGAGTCCTCCAACTACGCAGAAAACAAAGAATGAACCTAGAGCCACCCCGTAAACTGAAATCAATTCCACGGATTCTTCCATTCTTGTAGCCGTATCAGACGAGAAGATGCCCACAATAAATGGAAGAATCGTATTAGCAGAAAGGACGATTATTGCTAAAATTGCAGCAGTTATCGGATTAATAATAAGTGAGCGATGATATTTTCCAACTATCTTCTTTGGGTTCATCACATAAACCTCATTTGTCCTTATACTAGTATCCAGCATTGAGTATCTAATTACCCCGTTAGCTAACTCAAAATACATGACTAGCAAAACTGCATAACTAACAACTAGTATATTCAGCAGGGCTGGGCTATCTTGGAGTTCAAATGGATCACTTGCTAGAGAAACTTTTGATGCAGCAAATCTCATGATAGCAAGAATGAACATTAGATTACTTATTAGGGTGAATCTGCCATCCCTTTGCATTGTACCCCAGAATCCTGTTCCTGCAGCGATTACGATTATCGTAATCTGCATAATAAATGAAATTGTTAGACTTCCAGTAATCATGTACCATAGAGTACCTTCAGGGGGAGAAACCATGTATGTTAGCAATGATAAGGCAACTAATACGCCATAAACCGCAAGTTGGAGGTTTTGTACCATCCGGTCTGGTGGTAGAAATTTTGTCTTAGGAACTAGAGGACCACCAAGTAGGCTTTCAATAAACGTCGGCATTTCGACTGTTGGTATGGCATCTTTCGGAATTTCCGAGCCCAAGCCAGCTTGGCCAGCTAACTTCTTTCGTGATGGTGCAGAAGACCTTACTGTTTTGCTTTCGTAAAGGACTCTTGTATCTCCGGATGGTTTGTTCATTGTCATTTAATCACCTCAGAATCCTCTTGCACCTGCCAATGCAGTTGATAGTAGCATGTCAGGTTCCCAATCCATAATATTGACACCTAAACCTCTTAATTCTCCAATCAAAACATCCCGTTCTGTCTTTAGAACTTCATAGCCTGTGCGATCAATTCTTTTAGCATCAAACTCAAACTCCAAAGAGGAAGGTGAAAGAACGGTTACATCGAAATTCCTTGCTCTGAAGTCCCTAAGGGCGCTAACTATGGTAGGATCGTCCTCTAAATTGGACAAGAATATAATCGGGCTGCCTTTATTGATGTGAGGCATAATACGATTCACTACAACCTGTAACGGGATATTACCTCGGGCAACTGCTCCCGCTAGTTTAGTCAAAATGACATACAACTGCTTCTTTCCTGTGTCACGATCTACACTGACAACCTCGTCACCATAAACTATCACTCCTACTGAATCTCTTCTACTCAAGAAATATTTTGCTAATGAGGCTGCTGCTCTAGTCGAATAAACCAATGCATTTCTAGAGACTGGCCCGGTTTCAGACACTGCTCTTGAATCAACAATTATTATGATATCAGATACTGCATCTCTCTCTCTTTCGTTGACCATCAATTTACCAGAACGTGCATATGCAGACCAGTTTATTGCTCTAAAAGAGTCACCCTCGAAATATTCTCTCAATGAGTAGAATTCAGAACCAGGGCCAGGTTGCCTGATGTTAACTGCCCCGGTGAAGATCTTTGGTACTCTTGATTTGACAAAGGTTTCTTTGAGATCTTCCATCTTTGGAAACACAAGGAAGTCATCATAGACATGCATTTCTTTTTCCTTGTGAAACAAACCAAATGGATCTTGGATTCTTACTGCAACCGGCCCGATGCTGTAAAAACCTCGAAGTGGACATTCGATTGTGTATTCGATAAAAGTCTCCCTTCTTGGACCTAATTCCATCAATATGTAATTTGACCCTTCCTTTATCCTCATCACTTCTGGAACCCTATCTCTAACTTCAAGTATCTTAGGCAGTGGTGAGTTATTTTGCATACGTAATGTTACATTTAATTCACCATCTTCGAATAATCTAGCGCTGGATAGTTTTCGCATGGCTATTACACTACCTAATGCGATTCCTTCTTCGCCGGACCACTCATCTGCTCGCCGACCAGAAGAGGCAACATCGGCATGCCCACCAAACAAGGCAGCCCATGTTAGGAATACGAAAATGACAACTGCGATAGTTACTAATTGTTCATTTCGTAAGGTCAAGCCTAGCAAATACATTGCTATAGCTAGACTACCTAACATTGCTGATTTGCGGCTCCACATGATTAACACCTTTCAGTAGATTTAAACAGTGGGAACTGGTACTTCTCTGAGGATTGTTTGAATTACTTCACCTGCTTCAAGTCCTTTGATTTGATGCTCCGGTTTTAGAATAATTCTGTGAGCGATTGCTAATTCAGAAACTGCCTTGACATCATCTGGAGTAACGAAGTCTCGACCTCTTAGTGCAGCAGCAGCTCGCGATGTCTTGAGTAGTGCTTGTGAACCACGAGGTGATGAACCAACGAGGACTCTAGGGTCTTCTCTAGTTCGAGCCACAATCTCAACCATATACATTCTAAGTGCTGGATCGACGTAAACATCTTCACAGGCTTGTTGCATAGCAATTACTCTTTGAGGGTCTGTAATGACATCTACATCTACTGCATCCTTTCCACGAGAGATACGACGAGATAGAATTTCATCTTCATCGGCGCGGTCTGGGTAACCTACAGACATCTTAAACATGAATCGGTCAAGTTGTGCTTCTGGAAGCGGATATGTACCTTCTTGTTCTACTGGGTTTTGTGTAGCCATAACAATAAACGGTGCTGGTAGTTTGTGAGTAACAGTACCAATTGTAACTTGCTTTTCTTGCATAGCCTCTAGCAATGCTGCTTGTGTCTTTGGCGGTGCACGGTTAATCTCGTCAGCAAGTAGTAGGTTGCAGAATAAAGGTCCTGGCTTGAAAGTAAATTCTCCCTTCTTTGCGTCGTAAATGTTGGTACCTGTAATATCTGCAGGTAGCAAGTCAGGGGTAAATTGTACACGCTTAAAGTCACATCCAAGTGCATCAGCAAAAGTATTGGTCATCAATGTCTTTGCCAATCCTGGATAATCCTCAAACAGAAGGTTTCCATTGGAAAGAATGTTGATGATTACATTATCAATAATGTGTGCTTTACCGATAATTACTTTCTGAACTTCAGCACTAATCGCTTGAGCGATAGCGCCGACTGCAGAAAGTCTCTCACGTACTTCTGGGGTACTCTGGTGCTTCGGCTGGGCCGGAGCGGCCGGGGCGGCCGGGGCTGCTGGTGCAGGTGCTGCTGGCATTCGTGCGGGCATTGGGGCCGCTGGCGCTGGTGCTGGCATTGGTGGTGCTGGCATAGGCGCTGCTGGTGCAGGTGCTGCTGGCATCCCTGGCTGCGCTGGCGCAGGCTGGGGTGGGGGGGCTGGTTGCATGTCTTTTTCCTCCTAATTTCATTTACCCCAACGACGTATTTGGGGAATCACTTCCCGTAATTCTTCGTTGGAGTAGGAACGGTTAGAACTTATCAGTTCTACTAAGCGGGGATCTTTTACCATGTACATTATTTCCGCTGGTGATTTGCGAGCGAATTCATCTCTAGTGAGATCATTAAATTGTCTTACTTTAGACAAAAATGCTTCTCTGACTCGCATTTGATATTGAGATGAATCTACTTTTGTAGGTCTTTCCCTAAATCTTGTTAGGTCGAATACATGTCTCCAGTTCTCTTTTTCTGGAACTACCATAATAGCAATCGCCAATAAGGCGAACAGGTTTAGAATAATTAGCCACTTTAGCACATTATCACTGGTGAGCAGAACAACTGCGCCAATTGCTTCCGTGAATGGAGATGATAGTGCACTTGAAACGTGTCTGCTTTCATCGAAAACTAAGTTGAATTCTGAAGGGTCTCTGGTTACTTTAGTGGTTATCTCTTCATTATCAAATTCCATCATATCATAGAACAAGGCTTGGAAGTATGGACCGTTACCGTTCCAGACTACTTCGCCACCATCACTGGAAAACAACGCGCTGTCCCAGCATGCATGAGAGTTTCCAAGGGCATTTGAGACATAAAGTGGTGATTTACATTGTTGCTTTCCAGTTTCTTCTCCGATAGTTTGGTTCCACAGGTGGTTGGCCAAAACGGAGTGATCGGAAATAAACACGATAGAACCTGTTACATCTACTTCACCGAAGTTATTGTTGGGCTGCTCTTCTAAAACCTCTATACCTGGGAAGTCCATCCGTATTATCAGACCTGTCTTACCTTCACCTAGAGTTGGATTGTTCAAGTTGTCGATATTAGTATCCTGACGAGCAATAAACGCTGGAGTTGAGGCATGAGCGAGAACCATAACCTCTCGGTTGTCGTCGACATCATCTTCTAAGACTTGGATTGCAGTTGCTCTATGGAACAGCACAGGCATCCTACAATCGTCAACTTGGGCGTTGGCAATTGCTGTATCAGAACAGGGAACGTGCTTTTCATCACCCATTTGTGTGACGTCCCTAGTTACACTCGCAGCAGCCCACAATTTTCTTTCATCTGGGCTCAATGCTTCACCTGTTTCATCCGCTACCTCGTAAAATTGGAATGGATCAACAACAGGTGCATCAAAATATTTCACACCAAACTCACTTGCGACCAATTGAGCATTGGTAGAGTTTGATGCGAGTATAACCTTGCCTCCTTTCTTGGTTACAAAATCATATATTGCTGATGCTTCAGCAGAATCAAATGGTTTCTCTGGGGCTGCTATTACTAGTAACGTTCGATGAGGGTCCTTCCAATCATTGACCAACATTGGAGTAGACATGGTGTTAGCGACCGTATATCCGGTACCATCATCTCCAAGATTTGCCCGCATTTCGGTAAGTTGAATATTGTAGTAATCTGGATCCTGTTCGTATGGGGAGAATACCGTTTCTTTGTCTAAACTGACCAAACTGATTAAAACTACAGAAATTAAAAGAGATACAGCAAATCCGACCTTGAGCCACGTCTCAAGACTGATTTTTTTGCGCTCCTCTTCAGCCATATAATTTCCCCTTTTGGGTAATGCGTGACGCACTACTATCCCTTCGAAATTCTTTCCACTCATAATGCTTGCTCATTGATGAGCAAAGTAATACAATGGTTTAAGCGGCATGGATGTATAACTTTGATTCCATTTCCGCAGTAAAAATACTACGCAATGTGCTATTTTTTAACATTACTTTCTATGGCGAAAAGCCATTGCCATAGTTAGGATAAATAATACCTCATAAATCCCCAAGAAATCCAAAGTATTGCTCTCAACTAATTCGTTATCTTCTTGCGAATCTGAATCGTCGTTATTATCATTACTCCCCTTGTCATCGTCTGCTGCGTTAGAGGTTACCATTATGTCAAAAACAGTAGTGGCAATCTTGCCATTACCTGCTGATTTTATTGATATCGTCACTTCACAAGACCTCTCTGGTTGCGATTCAGCAGCAGCAACCCTAATGACAAAGTCTGTTGTTGTGGAATTGTCGATTTCTAAGTCGTTCATTGCATCTAAACCTTCAACCGATAAGCTAGGGCAGGACTTTATTGATGCATCTGGCATCTTTATGACATCTTTGGCATTACCATCGTTGGTAACTGAAAGCTGGTATTCTACTGAGGACCCCGAATATAGTACCTCGCCTTTTGACATGGAGTCCAATGTTAAATCGAACACCGATGGAACGGAGAGTTCAGCGTCGATTTCTTGCGAAGATGTTTGCTGATCGAATAAGACCTCTTCAGCTGTTAAGATGAGAGTCATGGCGTCGTTTGGTGAGCGTTCGAAAGAGTACCCTGTTATGTCAGAAATTTCTATTGTAAAGGTTTGGTTTTCTGAGGCTGATACGGTAACTGATTCATCATATTCCAGTTCGATTGGAACTGAAGAATCCGACCATTCGACTGAGAGTTCAAGATTAAGTTCGTTCATTCTGTCATTTGCAACAAAAAATTCTATTGCATCTATAATATCATCCTCTCCTGATAATTCGAGTTCATAGACTCCATCCATGTTGGTCTCCCAGCCAATCTCCCAGGATGGCATTTCAACTTGGTCTTGCGCACTTACTTGTGGAACAGTAGTAAAAAGTAGTGATAATACGAATAATAGCGAGACTAAAGCTTTGTTTGGTAATTTCAATTACTCACATCCGATGTTTTTTAGTGCTCTCTTGGTGAGAACTCGAACTACTGACTTACGATAGTTTGGTGGGAGAGCAGTATTGTTTACTGGTTTAACCGACTTTCTCACTGCATCGGATAATTCACTCAAACTTGTCCCTTTTTTCCACGCTGCAGTAAGCGATGAAACTTGCTCTTCGTGAGTTTTAGGAATCGACTCCAAAGCAGTTGAAGCGATTCTCAAAGTTGAATAGTCGCCTTTTTTCCAAACCGCAGAGACTCCTGCCTCGGGAAAATCCCAGGATTCTCGTACGCGTAACTTTTGATAACTACCTGTGTAATCGAATGAGTCTTTTGGCAATGTTACTTTCAGCATAAATTCGCCAGGCTGGAGTACATTCTTCTTCATTCCGTCGAGTTGGTAAAACTCACTCAAGGCAATAGTTCTCTCTCCCTCCGGCCCGATTAAGGTAACTTCAGCCCCTAATGCCATAAAATTGGGTGCTAAGTCCCCTTGATAGGTAGCAACACACAGGGTGTTTTGGTTTGGTATTACGCGGCAATCAGCCCCGGTTCCACAATCCGCTTTATGACACCAATCTATCGAGCGGCGCCAATCCTCACTTTGATTGTACCAAAAACACCTAGTGTCTAGGCATAAATTGCCACCAACTGTTGCACTTTTTCTGATAAGTGAAGAAGCGATTTTTGATGCTGCCTCAACAATAAGTGGGTGAATACCATTTTCTTGTTTTAGCGTCGATAATTTGGTCATACAGCCAATCTCATATGGAGTGACCTGATTTGCTTCAGGAATCTTAGCTAATGAGATGACATGGGGTTTAGGATTGATGCGCCATTTGTAGTTTGGCAGGACATCAGTCCCACCTGCAACCCAGTCAAATTCTTCTCCTTTAGACATTAAATCGGACGCAATCGATACTGCCTGTTCAATGCTACCGGGATGATGAAGAGTAAATGGTGGCATTAACATCATGAATCATCTCCCATTTCTCGTTGAGTTTTCTTTAGCCAGGCTCTGCCAGCTAAGCCTAATTCTGCTAATTGTTCAGGGTCTGGCTCAGTAGCCATTCTCCATCCATCTACTTGATCTTCAAGCGGCATGTTTGGGTCAAATCCAAACAATACGCCATTGACATAATGTGAGGTGTCTTCAGTTCGTTGACGCGCCTTGTCACGTGATTTATGGCCAGCGGCTCTAGCAACTAAATTTGCTTGCATAGGTCCATGTTGTAATCTAGGGCTTGGTAATTCTAGACAATCATCTAATTTCATGGATTTACGCTTTCGCTCGATTCCTTTGTATACGATATCTGGGGTAAGTGGTAAATCTCTATATCTAACTCCTATGGCATCATAAACTGCATTCACGACTGCAGGAAGAATGGGCAGCAGAGGTCCTTCACCTGCTTCTTTTGCCCCAAACGGTCCTTCTGGATCACATGATTCTATGATGATTGGTTCTACGTGAGGCATTTCGTGAACGGACGGTATTTTGTATTCCAATAAGTTAGCATTTTGTAAATGGCCGGTTCTTCCGTAAACCATTTTTTCTGATAAAACCTGACCAAGCCCCATGTGACATGAACCAATAATTTGACCTTTTACAGCAAGTGGGTTGAGCGCTTTGCCACAGTCGTGTGCAGCCCAAACATTCGTACACTTGACCAAACCGAGTTCTACATCAACATCAACTTCGGCGACGTATGCCGAGAAAGAATAGGCAGGTGCAAGACCTGCAGCAGCACCTTTGTGAACCCCACCCATTGGAGGAGAACGGTATGCACCGCTTGCAATCAATGAGCCTTTATCTTCCTGTGCTTTATGAAGCGCCTTTAGATATGAGACTCCAATTGAAGGGTCGTGTTTGTAGTAAATTCTTCTGTCGTTCAAAACTAGCGTGTTAGGATGATATCCAAGAATATCCCAAGCAGCCTTGAGAATCTGCTCCCTTATCTCTAATGCAGCTCTTATTGCCGCATTTGCGTTCATGAATGTAACTCTACTGGAGTATGAGCCCAAATCTACTGGTGAAGTATCACTTTCGTGGCTTCTTACGTGAATCATTTCTATCGGCAGCGCGAGTACTTCTGCGACTACTTGGGCAACAGCAGTGGTAGAACCTTGTCCAATATCTGCAGCCCCGGTGTGTACTGTAACACCGCCATCCATATCCACTTGGATGTGTACTGTGGCATGTGGGAATCGGTTAGGGTCCCAATGGATGGGAAGACCAGATCCAGAAATAAAGAACCCACAACCTACTCCAATCCCTTTGCCAAGCGGCATTTGCCGGAATTTTTCGTCCCAGTTTGATCCTTCTCTAACCTTCTCAAGTGCATCCCTCATTCCGTTGGAAGTTATCCTAAAACCAGTAATCGTTCGGCTGTGAGGTGGCAATAAATTGGCCAATCGCAAATCAATAGGATCGACATTCATCTGTTCTGCCATCTCATCAAGGCCAACTTCTACTGCACATCTGGTGTTTACTGCACCATGTCCACGCATTGCACCAGAAGCTGGTTTGTTGGTCCAAACTCTAGCACCAGTGTAGTGGAATGAACCTAACTCGTAAGGGGCGGTTGCGAGTACTCCATTGTAGTATGACGTAACGTGGCCAAATGATGCGAATCCACCGCCATCAATTAATGCATCAATATCAAATCCTGAAATTCTTCCATCATTATCGGCCGTCATTTTCACTTCGATATCGCTTGGATGTCTACCACGGTTAATCCAATAAACTTCCTCTCTGTCAAAAGTGATTCTTACTGGCCTGCCTGATTTTCTAGCAAGTATGGCTGCACACATCTCATGCGGGAATGGATCTGATTTACCACCAAACCCACCTCCAACGAATGTCCTTACTACATTTATCTGATGCATTGGAACATCAAGGACGGTCGATAAGGCTCTGTGAGTGTAATGTGGCACTTGCTGAGGAGTGTACAGTTGAAGTCTGCCATTTGCATCCCAGTGGGCAACTACAGCATGCGGTTCAGTAAAACCATGATGCACTCCTTCCATACTCCATTTGCCATGAGATGAAGCATGTGGATTATCAACTAAAGAACGGTCGCCGAATTCTTGGAACACTCTCTTCTGCACATTGGTTTTTGACAGGTGGTACTTGCCTCTCCAGTGTATTGGCTCATCGACATCTTCTAGCCCTTTTTTCCGGTCAAATACTGGTTCTAAAAGTTCCCATTCTATCTCAAATAATGACAAAGCCTCAATCGCAATTGCCTCTGTTTCCGCACAAACGCATGCTACTAAATCACCCATGTGCCTAACTTTTTCCACTGCCATTGCATGTTCATCTTTTGTCACTGGAAGAACTCCAAAATGATGAGGTGCATCTTTCCCAGTAGCGACTGATATCACTCCCGGTAGAGCCTCAACTTTTGAGGTGTCAATTGATTTAATTTTTGCATAATGATGGGGTGACCGAAGAATTTTCCCAATGGTCTCATTTGGCAACCTAACATCATCACCATACCAAGCCTGCCCGGTTACTTTTGCATTTGAATCAACTAATTGTAGAGATTTTCCAACAACTGTTCCTGTTCTTATTCTGTCATGAATGTGTGACCCTGCAGGTTGTGGTTCTTTACCACCAACAGATTCTGGGATGTAATTCAAATCTCTTGGTTCCATAATAGGCCTAGAGCCCCCAGAACCAGGGGGTGGGAAAACTTGCTTGCCAGCAACCCTCTTACCGTCCTTCCTTTTTGAGGAAGAATTGCCTGGTTGTTGACGATATCCTGCTGACATAATTCTCACTTCGCATGGCCAGGTGGCATAGATGGCTCGCCCGGACCATCAGGGTGAGGATCAGGGTGAGGTGCTGATGCTGGTTGTGGTGCAGCGCTTTCACCACGATGAATTTTGGCGGCTTCTTGGATAGACTCAACAATTTGTTGATATCCTGTGCAGCGGCAAAGATTGCCCTCAATTGCCTCGGCAACCTCATCATCTGTTGGAGACGGATTTGCCTCGAGTAGGGCCTGTGAGGCAATCAAGAAACCTGGCGTACAGAAACCACACTGCGAGCCACCATATTTGGCAAAGCAAGCTTGTATTGGCGCAAGGTGTGCACCATCTGCTAGTCCTTCAACGGTAATTATGTCGGAGCCAGATACTTGTCCAGCCAAACATAAACAGGACAATCTAGGCTCACCATCAATCATTACGGTACAACATCCACAAGTACCTAAATCACAACCTCGCTTGACACCTAAAGTACCGACTTGATCTCGCAAGACATCTAATAATACTGCATTGGAATTAATTAGCAATTCAAATTCCTTTTTGTTGACCGATGCACTCCAAATGGATTTATCGGCAGCAGGCGTCATTTTGACATATTCCGAACCTACCAACTGCTCACCCATTACTCCCTATCAATGGATGCATATCAATATAGGGATGAAATGAAGGTTTTCAAACTCGCGATTTGACATTTTGGAAGTCATCATCGCCAGTAAATGGCTCGCTCCAATCATCGTCGCCCGGCAATGTTAGTCCATCGCCTAATTTAATCAACAGGCCGCCTATTTCCCTTTGTCTCGATTGCAATTCTTGCCAATGCAACTGGTTTTTTCTCCAGTTTTTCCAACGCTTTAAATTACGCCAGTTTCTTACTAACCTAGAGTATAATTTCATGTGCAATCGTCCCGATGTTGGCCACCATATTAGCAGAATAAAAAACATCAAAATAGGATTAATCTGGGTAAATAAAGAGAGCAACCAGTGCTTATTCAACAGAATATATACTGGGCTCTCAGTTGCTAGAAAAATTACTGTTACCGCAAGAGATACAAAAACCCACCAAATTGGAAAGATTATCATCGCACTACCGATTTTTAGCGTACTATAGATAGATTCAGATACCCCCCGTTTCTTCATTTGCCACATGGTTAGATAATTCGCTTGATATGGCGGAACATTGCCTAAAATTGCGCTCCAAGTCACCAAACCTAGCATCCATGCTGCTACCCAAATCCATGAGATTAGTGCACCCAAGTAACCAAAGAAACTAGGCTTCTCTGGTTTTGCTGCAACATCATAAGGGGTTGCTTCAATAGATTCCAACTCGGAAAAATGATCTTTCGATTTCTCAACCAATGGGCTTATCTTTTCAGGATTTGTTGCATTGTAATATTCCCATCCTGCTCTCATTCTACGCGCTCCAATAACTGATTCCGAAAAACTTGGACGTTGTATTTTCTCTCCGCTTTGTACCGCTCTTTCTGCGTGTACGACACTTCTAGCCAGCCATATCAATCGTCGCTCTTCCCAAGAAGTCTTTGACAAACTCGCCCGTTTCAACTCGGATTCAATTGACTGTGTTACAGTAATCACCCATTCTTTATCTCTCAATGTTTGTTGTTCTTCATTTTCTGTGACGGGTGGTATTTCAGGCAATTGCATTGGCCTTTCGAGAATTACAGCACCCCGTTCTCTAAATTTTTGTGAGTTCGAATAATGCAGTCCGACAGGGATTAAATTTGGTCTTGGTTTACCATTCAAATCAGCGTTTCTTAATGCCATTAACATAATCCTTGCTGCGCCTGTTTTTGCCTTGTGGACATTCGATTCCGAATGGGTTTTTCCTTCCGGGAACAAAAGTAATCTACCGCCATTAGAAATCTCATTGCCGACATTCTCCAACATTATTGCATTCTTTTCCTTCGCCCTTTCAACATCATCTGTATCTACTGTTCGATAAATTGGTAATGCACCTGCAGCGGAAAATAAACGACCTAAAATTGGCATTTTGAATAATGTATGTTTAGCCAATATTGATAATTTACCTGGCAAAGAGGCATGTAATAATACAGGATCGATTAAGCCGCTTGGATGCCAAGCAACGAACATTATGCCCCCATCATGAGGCATGTTTTCATTGTCGACAATATCTAATTCTCTAAACCATGTGGACATAAGAGAACGATTGAATTTACGTAATAATCTGTATGTTATACCCAATTTTGGATGCCCTGGACCCTCGGGGTCTTTGAGCCACGCCATAGTGGCTTGTCACAGCATACCATTCATTACATCACCGCCTGCAATTAGCAGGAAATGTTACTTTTTCAACGTCAATCATCTAGATTTTGTTCTATCTCTGTTTTCCTCTGGTTTACAAAAATTGCAATAGCAGAGGCAACTGAGATCGTAAGGAAGGTGAATCCAGGTGTTTCTTCTGTTTCGACAACAAATGCTAATTCGCTGTCCATCATCATTATGTCAATTGTAACTAATGGCGAGGAAGAGTGCCCTCCTGAGTCGTTGGATTGCAAACCACGAATGGAGATTGTATGGTTGCCGTCTAAGTCTATTCCTGGGAGATGTTCAAGTTGGTGTATAATATCAATTCCAGTGATCTGTCCATCGGTATCAGTCCTCTCATAGGTATGAAGGTTAGTCCAATCATCAACTATGTGATTACTGCGCCATTGGATTGTTTCTATGCCACCGGTTGTAGTGAATTTAATTGTGTCCTTAGGAGTCATGTGGGTGTGAGCGTTGTCATGTGTCGGGTCACTTTCGATTGTTATAGACATTGAAGTATCGAACAGGTAGTATTTCTCGGCAGCTGCTAAAACCGATTCAAGAGCCCGTACTTCACCGTGGCCATAGACGTTGTTTTGACGATTCTTTGTTATGACATTCTGCACATCATTATCATCGCATCCATCAACTCCAGCAGGATCGCCCATGTATGTACAGGCACGGTATTCTGCGGTTTCCTGCATGAAATTTCTAACCTCAAATGGGCTCAACGCGGGATTTGCTTGTAACATTAAAGCCGCAACTCCTGCTGCTCCTGGAGTTGCCATTGAAGTTCCTGAAAAGGCGGTATAGCCGTCACCCGTATTGTGGGCTACCGACATTACATCAGAACCAACATAAGCAATGTTTGGTTTGACTCTGTTTTCTTCGGTTGGACCTTGGCTTGAATATGCTGCTATTGACGAATCCTTGTCAAGGGCACCAACGGTAATCGCATCCTCTGCACTACCCGGAGTTCCTATTGTCCCCCTACCTGCAGAATTTCCTGCTGCAATGAATAGCGTGATGTCGTTGTAGACCATTTCATTAGCCATTCTATTAACACTATCTTCTTCTGATGATTGCCATTCGATAATTCCGAAAGCTCCAAGTGACATAGAGGCAACTCTGATGTTGTATTGATAGCGATTGTCTATGGTCCACTGCATTCCGGCCATGACAACTGCAAACGAGCCTGAGCCACCTGAATCTAGAACTTTAACCCCAACCAATTTTGCTTGTGGAGCCATTCCTGGATTTTCATATGTTGGAGCCCCTGTTCCTGCAGTGGTCCCTGCGCAGTGAGAGCCATGACCTTGGTCATCATATGGGAAGACTTCAGTACCGTTGGTTAAACTTGGATTATTCACCGGGTCATAAAATGCTATAACTTTCGGATCATTTGTTTCTGGATCATCATCTTGGTCGTCTAGACTTGCATGAGCCCCGTCAATTCCTGTATCAATGATTGCAACTGTAGTTCCAGAACCATCGTATCCGGTATTAGCCCATGCTGTGTCTACGCCGTGTAATGTGACTGCATCACCATTTTGAACGGTCATTACACCATCTAATTCTAACATAACAACTCCGGGAAGGCTGGTAGTTTCTTCCAGCAATGAAACTGGTATTCGACCAGCTACTGCATCGATACCTGGGAGGTACCATTCGTGCTCATAATCAACAGTTTCTGAAAGCATTTGCACATCTGCAGAGTCGGGTGTGTGATCAAAATCGACGATTATGGGTAGAGTTCCCTCTTTCAGAAGAATCGGATTATCGATATGCAGTTCGATCATATCTCCAATTCCGTTCTTGTTTCGGTCAACTGTCGTATCGACCCACCAACCTTCTTCCTCAACAGTTGACTTTTCTGCATCTGCTGGAACTATAGCACCGAGAGAAGGTAGGAGCAATAGCGTAATCAAAGCAATCGAAATCACGTTACTCATCTTTGTCATACAAGTAACCCAATAATCACTGATTAATCAATAATTGGTCTCTTAGTACATGGCTTGTATGTGCGTTAATCTCGCCAAGTGGCATATTCTTGGTTAAGAATTGCATCTATCGAGATCTCTGCGCTGGGGTATGCCCCCCAGTAAGATTCACGCATTTCTTGATTTGCAGACATACAAGCTTCAACATCAGATGGTCTATCACCAAGTGATGAACTTTGATTCAGATGCGCAATAATTGGTCCAATGTTGGAAAGATTGACTAATCCCCAACCAGTTTGTGTGCATGGTAACACAGGTGAAATTGGCATGGTTCCCGAGGTCGGATCCCAACCAAAATCGGGATACCAGGCAGAGAGATTTATTGCTTCTCTAATTTGAGCGTTAGAGATGGTGAAATTGCCACTTGAGACTAGCATTCCTTCTCTACCTTCAGACGCACCCGACCCATTGTCACCAAACTCTGCCCTCAGACTTTGGAGCACGAAAGAAATAATTCCAGCGGTCCTGGGAGTTGCAAAAGAGGTCCCGGAGGTCTCATGATAACCGTCTATGTCATCATGGTTGGGCAAATATTGTGTCCAATCTGCTGAAATATCTGGGTAGGATCCTGACATTATCTCCTTTTGGTCGTCGCCTTCCTCTGCATATCCAGCAATACCAATTGACCAAGGAGGTCCTGCTGTTGCATCTTGTATTGCTGGTGACGGCGAATTGTCAGCTGCACCTGTATGTAACTTATTCTTTTCAACAACAGCAACCTTTGTTGCATCCTCTATTCCGGGAACTGGTATGGAACCTATTGCACCGAATGAAGTCGAAATAACATCAACCAATGGTTGATTTGCTGCAGCTAGTACTGCAGTGTCGGAGAAGCCCTCAACAAAGAAAATTACAGCATCAGGATTCGCATCGATTACTGATCCAGTTACTGCTGTTCCATGACCATCAGATGGGTCATCCAAAATTAGAATACCGCCATCACCATCTGGAGAAGTACCGATTATTTTTGTTCCAGGAAAATATACGATATCGGAGGTTGTTAGATTGTCCCAACAATTTGTTCTGTCTGCATCATATCTATCCTGCCAAGTTCCGTTGAATGTTAACTCGCAGACCTTGTTGACTCCAAGTTCGTCCAGTAACCATTGTGGATAGGTTTCGTTAGTACGAAAATGGTCATGATACACATTGATACCAGTATCGATGGGTGCAATGACTGAGAATGCCCTCCAATCTCCTGAATCGGTATTTGCGATGGACTCCGAAACGCTTCCTTCATCTGGAGAGTAAGCAATAGCCAAAAAAAGAGCGCTGATTAAAATCGAAGCAATGAGGAGACCTGCAAAAACATTGGTAGATGAATCACGACCGACCAGTTCAGCCTCCAACGCCTCCGCCATGTTTGACTGTTGCACCCTTGTTAAATCAATATAACTAAACAATGGACAAAACTTTACGCCCCAAATTGGTTATATTCAAGCAATGGAGTATCTTGCCTCAGCCATGGAGGATGATTTTCCTATCGACCACCTCCCTTTCCCCATGCCTTCTAGGAAACACACGCTTTCTCAAGAATGGCGAGATCTTACTTTCATGCATTGGGAAGTTGACATTGTAAAACTTCAAGCCCACCTTCCAACAGGGTTGGAAGTTGATACCTATGGGGGAAAAGCGTATGTTGGCATCGTACCTTTTATCATGGAAAATGTTAGACCTACTTGGTTTTTCAGCACTCCGTTCATATCTACATTCCCCGAGTTTAATATCCGAACATATGTCACCAAAGATGGCATTCCCGGAGTCTATTTTCTGACTCTGGAAGCAAAAAGTATGGTAACCTGTAGTTATGCTCCGAAAGCCTACGGTCTACCGTATAGGTATGCAAAAGCCAAGGTAAGAAAGGACGGAAACAACATCCAGTGGAACAGCTCAAGAAAAGATGGTAAATTGAACCTAATCGGCAATACTGAAATCACTGGAGAGCAAACTCAAGCAAAACCCGGGACCCTAGAAGAGTTTCTGTTTGAAAGATACAGTTTGTATACTAACAAAAATGGCAAAGTTATGAGGGGTTACACACATCACAAAAAATGGGATTTTCAAGACGCAAAAGTAACTGTTACAGAAAACTCACTAACGAAAAGTTTTGATTTAGGAATCAAGAATCTGCTGGAACCAGATTTCGTTCATTTTTCGCCTGGAGTTCGAGTAAGAACTTATTCTATAGAAATTGGTGAGCGTATTGGTACTGATATAAATCGAGATTTCTTATTCTTGGATGGTGATTGTGGTTTGTGTCATAGACTTGCTACATTCATGGATAAGCGAATGAACAAAAGTGCCAATATTGGATATCGACCAAATAGTTCTGATGACGCAAAACGAGTCATTGCATCAATGCCACCGAGTTACATTAAATCTGATACAGTGTACTTGATTAGAAATGGAAAACCGTACATGAAATCTAGTGCTGCGATAAGATGTCTACTGTATATGAAATGGCATTATAGAGTACTGTATCCGTTCTGCTGGATTGTACCTCTGCCCTTGAGAAATTTCGCTTACAATATCGTTGCTCGATTCAGACATAAAATCTTCAAACGTCCACAAGTTTGCTCATTTAGGATTGATTAATTAAATGTTAAACTCGCCTTGATTAAGCCGCCGTTTTGAAATGTGACTCCATGCAGGAGGGTGTATGGACGACAAGAGTCAGCGTATGGTTTGGATAGACTTAGAGATGACTGGACTCGATATCGAAAGAGAATCCATAATTGAAATTGCAACTATAATAACTGATAGTCAGTTGAATATTATTGCACAAGGCCCAAATTTGGCTGTCACCGTTTCAGAGGAATTACTAGCCGGTATGGATGAATGGAATACTACTCACCATCACCAAAGTGGTCTTGTTGAGAGAATAAGAACTGAGGGAGTATCAATCTCTGAAGCACAGCAACAAACTCTTGAATTTCTCAAACAATGGGTTAGCCCAAATTCTGCACCGTTATGTGGCAATAGTGTTTGGAACGATCGAAGATTCCTAGACAAAGAAATGCCTCTAGTAGCTGATTATTTACATTACAGAATGATTGATGTTTCAACGGTTAAGGAGTTAGCCAGAAGGTGGTATCCAGATGTTGAGAAATATCCAAAGAAATTATCTCACTTAGCATTGGATGATATATTAGAATCAATAGAGGAATTACAGTATTTTAGAGAAAAAGTATTTGACAACTCAATCTGAGTCTCGCCAATTTTTATCCTCTGGAGATACCCCTTTCGACATTGAGAGTATTTGAGCAGTTACCGCAATAGCAATCTCTTCAGGCGATTCTGCACCAATATTGATGCCAATTGGACAAATTACTTGATCTAAGAGTTTGCTTTCAATTCCTTGATACTCTGCTGCTTTAGAGAATGCTTGCCACTTGCTACGACTACCAATAACCCCAATTCTTGGAAAGTTGATACCATCAAGACTCGAATTATGTTCTTGACATAGTTGCAGTAATCCGAGTAATCTTTCTTGGTCTTCCGACCAATCATGCCCTAGCAATAAGATATCAGAAAATCGCCTAATAGATTCATGTGTTTCACTAGTGAGAAATTCACTAACTGATGAGTGTAGTAACTCAGTGGCCTCGGGGAAGGAAATTTCATCACAATATTCTTCCCTTGAATCAGTCACTGAATGATTCCAATTAAGCGATGTTATGGCTTTTGCCAGCGAATTAGCACAGTGGCCTCCGCCCATCATCAATATGTGTGGCGGTGGAACTATCATTTCTATGGACACTGTCACCCTACCCCCACAAAGTGAATCTAATGGTTGTACTTCATAGCCCTTCGCACCTTTATTTAGCCCGAAGGTTTGGACTTCACCATATGGTTCAACGAAATTTGCGAGTATTTCTCTGCACCTATCTATTACTTTCATTTCCAATCCTGCGCCGCCAATTGTTCCGTGAAAATCGTCGATTGATTCAGCGATTGCAAGTCTTGCCCCGACTTTACCCGGGACACTACCGGAAGTTTGGATAACACTAGCGATAACGACCTTGCGCCTAAGTGCTAACTTTTCTAGCGCCCAAGCCAACGTCTGCTTCGTCATGTTCGGTGCTAATGCTCTTCACACATACTTTTTGCGATTCAAAGTTCAACAAAGAATTCCGAATTTTTGTCGAGTTCTACTAAATCCTCTGGCGTATCGACATTCAAAGACAATAGTGCATCAAAAACTTCAGTCTTGTCAAAGTTAACTAAATTTCTTAACGGAGTGTTATCTGGAGCACTCATTATGGCAAGTAAGTCATCCTTTACTAACTTTACAGGGTGACCTTTACGCCCGTCTTGATATAGACAAGAAGAACTCTCTGACTGAATTAATTTGGTGACATGGGATGCTTTCCAGCCAGGCCTATCTATTGGAGACATGATTACTGAGGGTGGCATTCTCCCTAAATCTGCGAGTATTGAATTCAGTGCCACTTTTAGGCTGCCTGTTCTACCATTTTCTGGATTATTATTTACCACAATTGTAGCCCCTTTCGAATTCATAAGTGAGTCGAATTGGAGTTCCTTGTTAACAACAACTACAACTGGATTACAGCCAACGATTAGTAACTTTTCTACTGCATGAGTCAATAGGCTCTTACCACTGACATGAACCAATGATTTTGGTTCTCCAAGACGTGAACTGAAGCCGCTACTGAGAATGATTGCTGGCGTGGCTTTGGACAAAGACATCATCTCGAATTTGATAATTCAAAAATCTTTAGTTATCTCACGCCCAATTATCATTCGTTGAACTTGTGAAGAACCCTCATAAATTTGCATGACCTTAGCAGCCCTCATCAATCTAGCCACTGGATATTCTTCAGAATAACCATAGCCACCAAAAACCTGTACTGCATCGGTTGAAACTTCCATTGCAGTATCAGCCGCAAACCGTTTAGCGTGGGCGGCTGATTCTGTATTACGAATTCCTTGATCTGATTCAAAGGCAGATTTCCATGTTAACATTCTTGAGGCTTCAATTTTAGTTTTCATGTCGGCCAGCATAAATTGAATCGCTTGGTGTTTGTGTAAAGGCTTGCCAAAAGTCGTCCTTTCGTTTGAATATTGCAAGGCATGTTCGTAAGATGCTCTTGCCAATCCTGTTGCATGTGCAGCAATATTTGGTCGGCTCAGATCGAATGCTTTCATTGCATTCATCCAGCCACCAGACTCACTTTCACCGACTAATTGGTCTTTATTTACCCTAACATTATCGAAAACAATTGACCTAGTATCGGAACATCTCTGACCCATATTTGTCTCTTTTTTGCCCATTGAGAATCCTTCTGCATCTTTTTCAACAATAAACCCAGACATACCACGATATCCTGAATCAGGTTCGGTTTTTGCAAGTACAAAAAAGAAATCAGAATAACCCGCACCTGTAATCCACATTTTCTCGCCATTGATGACGTACTCATCGCCGTCTAGAACGGCTGTAGTCTTACATGCTGCAACGTCCGAGCCGGCACCTGGCTCGGTAACCGCATATGAGGCTAGTTTGCCTTCTTCTGCAACTTTTCTGAGCCAGAGTTCTTTCTGTTCTTCAGTAGCTCCGGTAATTAGTGGTGCACAAGCGAGTGCAGTGGCATAAGCAGCAGTAGCAAATCCGGGATCACCCCAGGCAAGTTCTTCGTTAACAAGAACTTCTTCAATACATCCTAAACCCATTCCGCCATATTTCTCTGGGATATGCAAATTAAGAATCCCCATATCATGGGCAGCCGAAATTGCTTCCTTTGGATATTGGGAATTTTCATCCCAATGTTCGGCATTTGGCCTTACCTCATCAAGTGCAAATTCACGAGCTAGGTCCCTAAGTCCTTCCTGCATATCGTCCAGTTTGAAGTTGACCATGACTATCCCACGCGGTGGAGGGTTAAGATTTCATGGTTTAGAATCCTGTACGTCTGAAGTATTCACAAACACCAAGGAATATGAAGTATAATACAATCAGTATTATCCCCTCCCATTTCTTAAATTCGTATGATGTCCTCATGAGTAATAATGCCACAGCCGTACTAATTATCGATGCTGGGAGTATTATTAGCATAATCATGTCAGCCCCAGCATCGGTAAGGTATAACGGGTGGACTGCTGATGCGATGCCAATTGATAACAAAGGGTCAGTAATATTCGAGCCTATCAATGTCCCTATGGCAACTCCTTGGGAACGTTTAGCAGCCATAAATGCGATTGTTAATTCAGGTAATGAAGTGCCTAATCCAGAAACCACAGTTCCAATAATTGAATGGGGTATTTCCATTTCATAAGCTAAATCACTGGCATTTACTACCAAATGATGAGCAGCAAAAACAGCCAACGCTAGACCAATGAATACCATCACGAAATATGCCGCCCCAGACCATGACAAACTGCGAAGTTCAATCGATTCGGACTCACCGCTGGATTCCTCGTCCATTATCTCCTTTCTGTTGTATAGCAGCCAACTTATGTAAGCAACATAGAGGCTAGATAGGATAATACCTTCAATTCTTGTAATCCCCTCATCTGTTATCAAAAATAATGTCATCAATAGCAAAGACAACATCATAATCATTCCATCGCGATTGAGCCATGAAGGCCTAATTTTGAGGCCTTTAGCGAGTGCGACAAACCCAAGAATCAAGGTGATTTGAACTAAAACTGAGCCCAGTATTCCGCCAATGGCAAAGTCTGCCACCTCCGGGTTATCTTCTACATTTAGCGCAGAAGTAGAAGTGACTAATATTTCAGGGAGCGAGGTCCCGATAGAAACAATAGTCAATCCAATAACTACCTCTGGAATTCCACCTCTCCTGGCCAAACCCTTTGCCCCTTCTATAAAAAAATCAGCAGAAACAACCAGCAACCCTAGCGCTAGAATTAGGATGATAATCGAGTAGAGTATATTGTTTCCACCTAAATTTGCCGATAGAATTTGACTAGCAACTATTGCCAGAAACAGTGTTGCAAGGATAAGCAGAGTGTTGAATTGAAGCAGTTGGGGGATTCCCATCAACTTACCCTCCTGCGCCATAGCGACGCGTGTGTGTTTCACTTATTCACAATTATGTAGGATATATACATCGGGATAAATGGATTAACTTGATTGTATTCGGGAAGTCATGCGAAAGGAATTCTTATCAGAGTTCTTTGGAACTTTTTCGATGGTGTTCATCGGTTGTTTAGCAGTCAAAGTGGGACTTTCAGGACCAGTGGTCTCTTTTGCTTTTGGTTTTGCTGTGTTTTTGGTAATTCTGATGTCCCGTAGATTTAGTGGAGCACACATCAATCCAGCAGTTTCTATTGCTTTCACTGTAACAGGCGAGCTTGAAAGCCGGTTACTACCTGTTTATGTTGTTGCTCAATTAGGTGGAGGTTTGTGTGCAGCACTAATTATCGGCGAATATGGTGCAACAGAATTCTCGACAAGTACCAGTATTGGGATATTCATTGAAATTATGATCACGTTTTTACTTATGTCTGGTATTTATCTTACCATTTGGCAAACTGATAGTGATGCAAGCGTGGCAATAGCTGTGGGATCTATTGTTGGCCTGCTAGCATTCTACTTTGGCCAATACACTGGAGCATCGATGAATCCGGCAAGAACATTTGGTCCAAACGTTATTTCAAGTGCCGTTAATCAGATACCAATATATTTCATATGCACAATCATAGGGAGTTTAATTGCAGCAATTTTAGCAAAAAATTTAAACAAATCTTATCAATCTTGATTGGGATTTAATTCAAAAAGCATTAGCAACTGGCACAGCCATGACCGAGAAGCGTATTATCCGCAAATTGAAGAAACTCGCTTCTAGGATAAATAATAAAATTGAATCGGTCAGAGATGAGATGGATGACCTCGAGATTGAGTTTGAACTACTTCAACAACACATCGCTAAATTAGAAGGACAAGCTAGACAAACGACAACTAGCACTGATGAAGTCACAGTAATACTCGAAGATGATAATGAGGAAGATGATATCGACTTAGAGAACACGAGTGCTGTTGGAGTCCCAAGAAAATTCTAATCAATTTTCACTCAGAATCTTCGCCAAACGTTGTGATATCAAATCACCGACCATGCTGCATGTTGAATCGCCGCCAAGGTCGTATGTCAGATGCTTGCCTTCAGCTAAATGAGCAGATACGCTTGATTCTATTGCAGATGCGACGTGTAAAATCTCTTGGTTGTTATTTTTCCTACCTAACCAATCCATCATCATTTGAATTGAATTGATTGAGGCAATAGGATTGACTTTATTCATTCCGGCATACTTTGGAGCAGAACCATGAACTGGTTCGAAAAAGGCATTGTGGTCACCGATATTACCAGAACCGGCCATTCCCATTCCACCTTGGAGAACCGAAGCCAGGTCTGTTGCAATATCACCGAACATATTAGATGTAACAACTACATCGTAATGTTCAGGAGTCCTAGTTAACCATTGAGTAAATGCATCAATGTAGCCATAGTCGGTAGAGATCTCTGGATATTGTTCTGCTACTTTATCAAAAGTCCTTCTAAATAATTGACAACCTCTTGTAACATTACTCTTGTCAATGCAAGACACTCTACTAACTCCATCCAAAGGAGCACCATTCCTGGTCTTTGAAATTTCAAATCCCATTTTTACTAAACGTTCCGTTCCATGTGACGAAATCGGTCTAGGGTCATATACAACCTCACCATGAAGATCCGGAAATTCAACTTCTGGAATAACATATTCATCCAGTCCTTGAGCACGATTAGAGGCTCGTTTCAATAATGAATGATACAAACCTTCAGTATTCTCTCTTAGGATAGTCATGTCAACCATTTCAGGCTCCCATATTTCTCTAAATTTGCCGTGGACTTTGTGCATTACTCCTTCGAATAACTTGACTGGTCGCACATTAGCGTACAAGTCTAATCCAGATCTTAACCCCAATATTACCGAACCCCCAGCGAGATCACCATTTGGCAAATACGCTCCTGGATGTCCAATAGCTCCAAGGAATATTGCATCCGCCTCGTCACGACAAAATTCAAACGAACCCTCTGCCCACTCTTCACCGGTCTCTTGATAGTTCTGTCCACCACATGCAATCTCAGTCATATCGAAGCCTATGTTAGTATTTTGACTGATTGTTTCAAGAATTTTTTGCGCTTCCAAAGCGACTTCTCTCCCTGTTCCGTCGCCGGGTAGTATCGCAATGCGGAAGTCGCTCATGATTGCTCCACTAGCAACTGGTAAATGAACGAAACTGTCCATTTTTAAGGGCAAAATCATTGATTTATAAAGGAACACAAAATTTAGTTGCAGGAAGTTCTCAGAATCTCGATAACGTGCTCAACTGAAGGGATTGTATGATTTTCAAGTGGTGGCGAAAAGGGCACTGGTGTGTCAAGTGCTCCTATCACGCATGGGGCTGATTCTAGGGCATAGAAGCAAGATTCGAGTATACGACTTTGAATTGTATGACCTAAACCACCACTCCACTGTCCTTCTTGTAGAACAACTAATCTACCTGTTCGCATAACTGAATCAATACAGGTTTGAGCATCGAATGGAATGATTGTTCTCAAATCAATAATTTCTACTTCTATGTTTTCATTTGCTAACAATTCAGCGGCTTGCTTTGCGACATGTAACATCGCCCCCCAAGTGACGAGGGTAACATCCCTGCCGCCTCTAACAACTTCTGCCTTACCGATCTTGTAAGATTGGTTTCCTGAAACAGCTTCATTGACACTTTTAGTGTCAACTTTTTGGTTTATATTTTGGCCCCAACCAGTAAGACCGCCTCTTAATCCATACAATCCTATGTGCTCTAGCATAATTACCGGATCTTCGATTTCCGCCGCCTCTACAAGTAAGTCGTAAGCATCTTGAGGTGTTCCTGGTGCTAACACAATAATGCCTGGATCATTGGCAAACCATGATTCAATCATATTTGCATGGAATGGACCAGACCTTGTTTTGGCACCCAAAGGAATTCTGATTGTCATTGGGCAATCGGCACCCCAGCGCCATCTAAGCATTGCAGCATTATTGATAAGAGCATTAAATCCGAGTGCGGCAAAACCGCCAAACTGTATCTCAACCATTGGGCGCATTCCAGATAGTGCTACTCCTGTCCCAGTGTGAACAATTATCGCCTCACACAAAGGCATGTCTACCAATTTGTCACTGTGCCCAGCGTTTTTCAAAGCGATATTCATTCCGAAAGCACCAGCGACCTCCATGTCCTCGCCAATAAATACGCAATCATCACCATAACGATTAGCAATATCCACCATGGCTTGTTGTATTGCTCTGGCATATGTCCAACCACCTTTTTCGGCATATTCTAGAGTGGTTTCTCCAACCTCTAATAGGGGTGATGGATATTCAGTTGATGCAATTTGCAGCCTAGAGAGGTGATCACTGTGTGTATCTGCATCAGTTATGCTCGTCACACCCTTAGTAACTGTCTCGGGCTTTGGCCAATCCATTTCTAGAAGTTTTGCACGATCATTTTCAACCAACATTTTCTCTTCTTCTTCGATTAACACAATAGATTCTGCCGACACCCCTAGATCCAACATCAGTTGTTTGTGGGTAGAAATCGGGTCTTTGGCAGACCAGTAATCCAAGAGACCTCTATCAACATAGCCAGGGGGAGTTCCCGATTCACTTCCCAAGTACAGATCGTCATGATGGTGCGCATGTCCACAACCACGCATAGTTTCAACATGGATTAGGGTTGGACCTCCGCCCTCGAGTGCAAATTCTCTAGCGCATGCTACACTTGCGTACCATGAAGCGGGGTCTGAACCATCGATTGTCCAACTTGGGAAACCCATTGCTTTTGCTTTATCCGCCCAAATTTCTACCCCTGACTGATTGATCGTTGCGGTATCCAAGGCAATTTGATTATTTTGAAGAATGTAAGTTATTGGAAGGCCGCGAGTTCCTGCCAAGTTTAGTGCCTCCCAGAATTCACCGGAGGATGAAGCCCCTTCCCCAATGCAAGCAACATGGAAACGTTCTATTTTCTTCTGCCATGCTGCGAATGCTAATCCAGTCATGGTTGCGCTGGCAATTGGCAGTGGAGCGGTCGGCGGTAGAACACCTACATGCCAAGCTCCAATGTGCAAATCTCTACCTCCTGCATCATCCCATCCACCATTTTGATTGGAACCAACCTTACCGAGATTTGCCGCCATTACAGCTAATGGAGTGTCTCCCATTGCTAAAGATAGACCCACATCCCTAATCATTGGGGCAACCAAATCACCGTCATAGCCCTGTCCGGGTTTCGAATCTAAACCAGCATCGTTATTCCTCTTCAGTGCGGTTGCTGCTGCTACCACCGCTTCCTGCCAAGTGGAGCGGAAACCCTTGCCTCCAAACCTACTTCCATCAGGAGTGGTAATTCCATCGGTGAAAATCTCTTTTAATGCCTCGTCCATGAACCGCGTACGGGACATATTACGCTGCCATTCTAATCTCTGTTCAATAGTTACCGACATGTAGTGGGCAAGTCTTCTCAACATCAATTTCATATCGATTAAGAAATGAGTTTTTCTCCTACCGACAAATGTGTCTAGCGTTCTTCGTGGAATGACTTCAGCATCTTTCTCATCAGCCATTTTTGCTTCAACCTGCGCAACAAGAGCAGTTTCTAATGAAGCAAGAAATCGTTGGCAAAATTTTTCCCAAGATGGCCCCTCAAATTGTTTGAGTTCTGACCCAATGACATGATCCCAAATATCAGAAACTAACGCAATTCTACCATCATGTTGCTGAGCAACAAATAGCAGAATCTCTCGCCTCGCTGCATCGACAAGTAATGGTTGAGTAAATTCCAACTTTGCCTTAGGCGACCAATCTGAACCAAAAATTTCCGGAAGGTCACTCTGCGCCATGTGCCTAGCCACAGGAAACTCCCATACAAATTGAACGATTTAGATTAAACCGACTCAACTCGGTTATTTACCGCGTTCTTGGTTATTCTAGCGATTACTATGGTAACTAAAATCGATGCAACTACGCCAACTAGCAGGAGGATTGTTCCAACTGGAGATTTTGCAAAGCCATCCATACCATCTCCACTAAACACCAATTTACCTGCTGCAAGCCCAAAGTAAGCATAAGCAAGTGAATATACAATACTGGAAAGATTTGATAAAAAGAACACACGAACAGAAACCGGACTACTTGACAATACATAATTCAACAATTCATCGGGTAATATGGGTGAAAGTCTAACCAATACTGAAATCTGCATGGCCTCCTCATTAATTGCCGATTCTAATTTTACTAATCTGTCATCCTTAGCCACTATCTCAGCGATATAATCTCTGAATAGCCACCTGCCAAGTAAAAAAGCAACTAGACCACCAATTAATGAAGCAATAAAATTAACAATTACTGCTAACCAATACGGAAATAATGCACCTGCGCCGATTTTTAGAATGGGAGTTGGGAGGACTAACACTATCGCAATACAGACCATCAAACAATACACTACAGAAGATAATGGCCCCAATTCGTCGAACCATTCGATAAACCCGCCAATATCTTGGAAAAAGAAAAACCCGACAATAAGCCAAATTGAAATTATACCTAGAGACAGATATAGCCTTAACCGACTGGACTTTTGCTCTTTTATTTTGATTTTTGAATCGGAGATCAATATTACTCCTCCTCTTCTGATACACCATCGATTGCATTTATTGTTGGAAATGAGGATAATACATCACCAACCATTTCAGTTAAATCCTCAATTTGGGTAATTAAAGTAATGTCCCCTACGGTTCCAGGTCGGCCCAGACTCCACATTAATTCATACACTAATTCGTTGGTTAGCCGAGTTAGTTTCAACACTTCTGGGTCAACTCCAAACAAGTCGTTATCTGGCCTTAGCGCAACTAAATCAGGCTTTTCATCCAAGACTTCATCCATTACAGACTCAATTTCGTTTCGAATAGAGGATGCTTGCTGCTCAAGAATGTCCTCCATCGAAGTCATGCCACCTTTCAGTTTTGATGAGCCCGCATTTCCTGAACCTAATTTTTGTCCTTTAGCAATTTCATTATACGATGGCGCATCTGATGAGTCTTCGCCATCCTCACTAACATTTTGATTATCTTGAAATTGTTCAGGGTCAACATCTTGAACCAAATTGTTCAACGCAATTCTTAGCATTGCTGCCATCGTTGAAGAATCAAACATTTCATTGACTTCAAGGCCTTCTTCATCCATTTGAATAAGAATCTCATCAATAAATCCTGGATTAATCTTCTCTGGTCCAACCAAACCTTTCAACATTGGTAGGGCCCATGTTGAGTCACCCATGAGCATTGATACATCGAAACTACCACCACCAGAATTAGGCCCTGCAACATCTGCCGGTGGGGGTACAAATTGCTTCCTAGCATGCTTGTTTAATTGTTCAATCAAGACCTTCATATCAATTGGTTTTGCAATAACCTCAGAGATTCCCGCTTTTGCTGCAGAAACAAGATATTCTTGGCTGGTATTTCTTGAGAGGACTACAATCCGGCACTTGAAAGCAAATTCAGGGTCACCCATCAACCTTTGAGCAGCATCGATAGCATCGCCATTCTTCCAATTACCCTCTAGAAGGACTATCTCCGGCATTGTAACCAGGGCAGTACCTTCCGCTTGTCTTAACGTCCCAGCTCTTGTTATGTCAAAGCCCTCTCTTTCGAGGGTATTTGCTAGTAAAGTTCTACGGCCTTCGTTTTCATCTGCAACGATTACCTTAGCCAGAAAAATCCCCCCTTAAATCGCCAAAACAAACTCCAACATTTGAACCTCATGCAATAATTAATACAAACATGTAGAAAACTAACTAGCGATTGTTTACCCGAGAATAAAACAGATACTCAATATAACTGCAGGAAATTATGCTTCAGAAGATTCAATGACTTGGCATCTCCATTAACAGCCTTGTCCAATATCTCCACTGGAGCCATCCAGCCTCCGCCGACCATTTTCACTTGTGGCACTTCCAGCCATTCTTTTGCAGAATTAAGATTCAATCCACCGGTGGCACAAATGCTGATGTTTTCTAGGGGTCCACTCCACGATTTTACAGTTTTCAAACCTATTTGTGCTGCAGGAAATAGCTTAACATATTCACAACCATGTTCCATTGCTTCCATAGCTTCAGAAATTGTTGAGACGCCGGGAATTATTGCCAAGGCTGACTTTTTCATGGCCTTGTAGAGTGTTGAATTCATTCCTGGAGTTACACCAAAGTGAGCGCCCGATTCAGCTACTGAGAAAAGATTCTCCGAATTAGTAATGGTTCCCACACCGACAATCAAATCCGGATGGTGAGACAATATGTGAGATAGAACATTCATAGCATTGTCATTGCGTAGTGTTATTTCCAAATAAGTCAAATTTGATTCTTTCATTAATCTGGCAATGAGGTCAGCTTGTTCTATGCTTCTAAGGTTGAGAACTGGTAGCATTTTTTGCGTAATCTTCGAAAAATCCATATTATCACCTCAATGAGTTTCCACCAAATTCCGATGATGTTACATTTTGTCGAAACAGCGCAAACAAATTACGACCTAAGCCGGGTTCAAATCTAGGTGCCGTTGCTGGCTCACGCCCAGTTAAATCTGATTCTATTGACACCGAACCATTGGCTGAGTCAATCGTAATGATATCACCATCCTGGATATATGAGATTGGGCCTTTAGATGCCGCCTCTGGAGAGAGGTGAATAGCCGATAATATACTACCACTTGCCCCTGAAAGTCTACCATCGGTCAATAAGGCAATCTTAGATCCAAATGTTCTAATCGCCTCGAATATAGGTGCTAATCCATGTAATTCTGGCATACCATTTGCTGCCGGACCTTGGAATCTTAAAACTACTACACAATCTTGGTTTAGTTCGCCTGCAGAAAACGCAGCCTTGACCTCAGATTGTGATTGGAATACCTTGGCTGGAGCCTTGATAAATCTCTCTGAATCTGGGACACTTGAAATCTTGACCACTGCTTTTCCAAGATTTCCCTGCAATAATTTTACCCCGCCTTGATTCTCAAACGGTTCGCTAAATTTGCGAATAATTTTATTGTCATATTCTAATTCAGGAGTTTTGTAGATTAAAGATCCATCATCGTCTAAGTGTGGAGTTAGGCGATATGCAGACATGCCTTCGGGATGGATAGTAGGAATATCTGAATGTAAATATCCGTTATCCAATAACTCGGAGATTAGGTAAGCAGTACCCCCCAAAGAGTGAAACTTATTGACATCTGCACTACCGTTTGGATATAGCCTGACCAATAAAGGGGTGACAGCAGAAATATCAGATATATCGTCCAATGTCAACTCTATTCCAGCAGCTTTTGCTATAGCGATTAGATGGATAACCAAATTAGTTGAGCCCCCGGTTGCCATTAACCCAACTAATGCATTCACGATTGAACGCTCATCGATTAAATTTGCCAGACTCCTCTGAAAATCGTTTTCCTTGGACCATTCCAAGACGAGTTTTACTGCTTCTTTAGTTAATTGAGTTCTAAGGTCACAATTTGGTGGTACAAATGAAGCACCAGGAATGTGCAGACCCATTAATTCCATCAGCATTTGATTAGTATTTGCAGTGCCATAGAAAGTGCAAGTACCCGGACTGTGATATGCCTTTGACTCCATTTCAAGTAGTGCATCATCATCGACTTCTCCTCTAGCATTTAACTCTCTTACCTTTTTCTTCTCATCATTTGAGATACCTGTCGGCATCGGACCTGCTGGAATTAGTGCCGTGGGTAAATGACCGGAGGTCAAGGCTCCAATCAGCAAACCAGGGACTATTTTATCACAAACTCCAAGCAATAACTGACCGTCAAACATCTCATGAGATAATGCAATTGTAGTTGATAATGCAATTACATCTCTGGAGAAAAGGCTCATTTCCATTCCTGGCCTACCTTGAGTAATTCCATCACACATTGCTGGAACGCCACCAGCAACCTGTGCTGTGCCGCCGTTTTCTAATGCTGACTGTTTAATCAAATTTGGATATGATTCAAACGGCTGATGCGCTGAAAGCATATCGTTGTAGGCTGTCACAATGCCAAGATTTGGAGTTATTCCACCTAAGATATTGTTCTTATCAACTCCGCACGCTGCAGCGCCATGAGCCAAATTTCCACAAGATAATTTTTTGCGTTGTGGAGACTCTGTCAATTGTCTTCGCATCTGAGCTAAATATTCAGTTCTAGTTTCGAGCGAGCGCTGCCGAATCCGCTCTGTAATCTTGACTATTTCAGTATTCATTGCGCTGACCACCATATTTGTGGGGTTATCTTATCATGGTTAAATAATAGTCTCATTGGTTTACTGTATGAATCATTGCTATCTAAACATGAACGAAGTACGTCCATTTTTTGTTGACCTTTGCCAAGTAGATGAATATGTGAGGTCGATGACAGAGCACTCCATGTAAGGGTCACTCTATCTTCAGATTGACTTGGTGGAGAAACTTTCACAAAGAGAGAATCCGTGGTAAACAATCTGTCGATTTTTTCTTTGTCTAAATCCGGAAACCATGATGCAGTATGGCCATCGAGACCCCATCCGAATATGGCTATGTCTGGTTTTAATATTGATTCCACCCGAATATCAAGCCATTTGGCATCAATTCCTTGAAACGCCTTTTTTGCCATTGTCAAATTACATCTTTCACTTCCAAGAGGAACACATCTATCATCTCCCATAAAGAAATTACATTTACCCCAATCAATATCCATTGAAGCTAACCTTTCATAGACTGGACTGGGAGTTGTTCCTCCAGATAATGCAATAACCGGGGATTTGCCATTGTCTATCAAATCATTTATTTGAAACGACAATTCATCCGCCATTGAATTTGCTAGGTCATCAAAGTTTGAGAACGTGTTCAATCTTCTCCCCCCTGTCCATAGCCCCAAAAACTATTCTTGTGCTTGGCAATGAGTAAATCTGCTTCCTCTGGACCCCAAGTTCCTGCAGGATAACTATGCAATGGCATAGTGTCGTCTTTCCAGGCCTCAAGCACACCATCGCACCATTTCCACGCTAATTCTACCTCTTCACGATCCATAAACAAGGTTGAGTTTCCTTCAATAACATCAAGCAATAGACGTTCATAGGCATCTGGGAGCCTAGCATCGATACTATCGGCATAATATAAGTCAAGAGGTACTTGTTTCAGTTCAAGAGATTTTGGCCCCGGTTGTTTGATTTGCATCAATAATTGAATTGATTCATCAGGTTGCAATCTGATAACTATGCGATTTGCTTTGCGGTTTTTCTTTGCCACATTTAAAGTCCAATGAGGAACTTCTTTGAATTGAATTACAACTTCAGAAAGTCTCCTCTCCATGCATTTACCTGTTCGGATATAAAATGGAACTCCTGCCCACCTCCAGTTGTCAATTTGCATTTTAATTGCAACAAAAGTCTCTGTTTGAGAATCAGTTGCTACACCCATCTCATTGATGTAACCTGTAGATTTAGCCTCGCTAGCAGCATATTGTGCTCTTACCGTATCTCTTCTGGCTGCTGCACCTTTGAGAGGTTTGAGACTTCGCAAAACCTGAACCTTCTCGGCAAGGATAGATTCTGGTTTATCATCTGCTGGTGGTTCCATAGCAATCAAACATAGTAACTGTAGCATATGATTTTGAATAATATCGCGCAGAGCACCGTAACGGTCATAGTAATCTGCTCGGCCTTCCACACCTACTGTTTCGGCAACCGTAATCTGAACATGGTCGATATAATTTCTATTCCACAGTGGCTCTATTACCGCATTAGCAAATCTCAGAACCATCAAATTTTGAACTGATTCCTTTCCTAAATAATGATCAATACGATATATTTTACATGGCTCAATATGAGATTCTATTGAATCACTAAGTTGTACGCTGGATTCATGACTGTCGCCTAATGGCTTCTCTAAAACCACTCTTGTATTATCATCAACCAGCCCATTTTGAGCAATTCCCTCTGCAATGATTGGAAATAAATCAGGGGATGTTGAAAAATAGAAAATCGTTGTTTTGGCGTTCGGTAACTCATCGCTTAATCTTGAATAATCTTGATCATTCATGGCATCAAATTGATGATATTTCAATCGCTGGAAAAAGTCATTGTTACGGTCGATATTCTCATTTCTATCACAGATAAGGTCGCAAAATTCTGCATCAGTGAAAGACTTTCTTCCTAGCGCATGAATAGTCCCATCCCCTAAATGTCTTTCAAGATGGCAAGCGTAAAGAGAAGGGATTAATTTTCTCAATGACAAATCACCGGAACCCCCGATGATTACTAGCCTAAAATGACTCATCGGTTATACGCCTCTTGAGGATATATATTCTATTTTTGGCTGTATAGGTTCCTATTTACACATTTAACGACTATATCTATTACTCAATATCGGATGGTAATTGCTTGCTCCATGCCATTATTCCACCATCAAAATTGTATAGTCTCTGGCTGTCATATCCGCTCTGAGATAAATACATTGCAGCCATTTGTGAGCGCATTCCACTCCTACACAGCAAGATAATGTCGCAATCTTTGGGGATTTCATTTATTTTTGTCAAAATCTCTTCATGAGGCACTTGTAAATTGGTAAAAGAAATTCTAATTTGTTTGTATTCTGCATCAGACCTTACATCTATCAAAAAAGGCTGCCAACCATTTGCCTTCTTTTCCTGATATTGTACAACAGAAAGGTGGTGGAACATGTTATTTCCAGCACTTGCCGGTTCTTCAATTTCACCATCGCTATTAGGTACTTTTTCGCACCAACCGTTGTCCTCAAACATCTTTCTTACTTGTGCAGGATTTGGATTAGATGTCTCGTTTTTCGAAAAAGTCAACGATTTGAAATCCATTGATTCGGCGTCATAAATCAATAATTTGCCGGATAGAGTCTGCCCTTTGTCGAGAATTATCTTGATGGCTTCTGTAGCTTGGATTGATCCAATTACTCCAGGGAGAACCCCAAACACACCGCCCTCTGCACAAGATGGAATCGCATTACTTGGAGGAGGTTCTGGGAATAAATCCCGGTAGCAGGGACCACCTTGATAATTGAACACACTCGCTTGCCCTTCAAATCTATAGATTGACCCATATATCCATGGAATTCGGTTTGTTTTACAGATATCATCAACTAGATACCTAGTTGGAATATTATCAGTACCATCGACCACTACATCCCAACCTTTGAGAATCTCTTGAGCATTGTCGGGAGATAACCTTGTATCCCATGTGGTAACTTTTATTGTTGAATTAATTGACAAAATTTGGGTTTTTGCTGATTCAACTTTTGATGAACCGACATCGGATTCTGCATGAATAATTTGTCTTTGCAAATTAGATAAATCGACTAAATCGTCATCAATTACACCGATTTCTCCAACCCCCGCAGCAGCAAGATATAGTAAAACAGGACTACCAAGACCCCCTGCTCCAACAACTAATACTCTAGAATTATTGATGCGCTCTTGTCCTTCACGACCAACATCCGGCAGAGAGACATGCCTTGCATATCTATTCATGTCGACCATGGCTCGGCGAGAGTATGCTAATTGATGAATTAACAGGTTGTCAATGGAGGTTTTCTTCTAACCATTTTTCAGCATCAATTGCTGCTTGACATCCCATTCCAGCGGCTGTAATAGCTTGTTTATACCTAGTATCTACTACATCTCCAGCTGCGAATACCCCCTCAACTGAGGTCATCGTGTGTTGTTTGTGAATGATATAGCCATTCTCATCTGTTTCAACTTGTCCACCAAGAAACCCAGTAATTGGCTTATGACCTATAGCAATAAATGCGCCTGTTGCCGATATTTCTTCTGTTGAGCCATCTCTAGGATCCTCTAAAATTGCTCCAGTCAAACCATTATCATCAGATAACCATTCTTTCACTTGTCTAAAAGTTCTAATCTCGATTTTGTCATTATTTGCTGCACGCTCATACATTATCGTACTCGCCTTGAAAACTTCTCTTCGGTGTATTAGGGTAACTTTTGAGGCGAATCTAGTCAAGAAAGTTGCCTCTTCGCAGGCGGAATCACCGCCACCAATAACCAAGACTTCCTCCTGTTTGAAGAAGGCTCCATCACAAGTTGCGCAGGTCGAAATACCTCGACCCTTTTGTTCCGCCTCGCCTGGAGCGTTTAGCCAAATTGATTCAGCACCAGTTGAAATTATTATTGCATTGGCGAGAAATTCTTCTCCTTCCACTGTGATTTTGTATGGGCGTTGCGATAGGTCTACCGATTCAACATTTCTATCCTGCACCTCTAGTCCGAACCTCTCTGCTTGTTCGCGCAGTTGCATCATCATCTCTGGCCCACCGATGCCTTGAGGATAACCTGGGAAATTCTCTATGTCTGAAGTAAGCATTAGCTGACCACCGGACAGGTATCCTGCAAACATTAGTGGTTCCAACATTGCTCTTGCGGCATATAATCCAGCAGTGTATCCTGCAGGCCCTGAACCAATAATTACTACGTCTCTAACATCACTCATCCAATCGCCTGCAATTCAAATAGGGAGAACTCGCCTATTGAATCTTTACATTGATTCATCTAATGATTGCCTAGCAAATCTGTCAAGCAATCGATGATTCTTTGATTTTCGGTCTTGCTTCTAACGGCAAATCGGACATATCTTGAATCTAGAGTCACACCCATATTTTCTGCATCCCGAACAAATACATCTTTTTGGCGACACAGAGCGATAAACTGATTCGAAGAATGAGCCACTGAATCCGGTAATTTGGTTAGAATGTAATTTGCCACACTGGGATAGGTTTGGAAACCAAGTTGAACCAGTTGTTGATTTAATTCAGCTCTGTTTTGATGTACAATGGAATATTGTTTATCATAGTATTTTTCATTTGAAAGTGCTGCAATGGCACCTATCTGGGCTGGCAAACTTACCGACCAAGGTGGAATAAATCTTCGTAAAAATGGGCCATTAGCAGTAACTGCATAAGCAACTCTCAGACCTGATAGTGCGTAACACTTGCTCATACTTTTACATACAATCAATTCTTCATGCTGAGAGGTTAGAGATTCAAGTGAGACTGCATCTTTGACGTACTCGATATATGTCTCATCAACCCAAATCATTTTGCACTTTGATTTATTCTCTTCTTGTGATAAAATATGTGTTATCATTTCACTAATATTAGAGTCATAAACTCCAGTCGGGCTGTTAGGATTGACTATAATCACTGCATCATGATCTCTAGCAAGTTCAACGAAACTTACAGAATCAATAACAAAACCCTCTTCTGGATGGAGTGGGAAATGGGTGACATGACATCCAATTAAATGGGTAAGTATGTGTAAATATTCACCATACATGGGCGATAAAATCAACACTCTTGATTCCTTATTAAGTAGATTTGGCATTAAGGAAAACATCAATGATGAGGAACCGGATGAGACTAGAATATCACTTTCAGGTATGCTACGGACTTGTGAAATCTTTTCAATTAATGGTTCACATTGAGTAGGTGGAGATTCATGACAACTGCTGATTATATTTTCAGTGATTGATTCCATCACTTCTGGACATGGAGGAAATGGACTATCCAAAACATCTGCCACAACCAGTTCTTTTCTGCGAGTGAAATCGAATCCACTCTCATCCCATGATGCGCCGCCATGGTAACAAGCATCGTCATTTTCAACCAAGTGCTGTATTTGTAAATCAGTTATGTCATCACCTGCAAGCTTCATCAATTGGTCAACAGCAACAATCATCGGAAAGAAAACAACATCACCTGCTGAGACGTGATGTTCCTCGAACACATGCATACCAATCGCTCGATACATGGGCAACACCTCTTTATGTCCCATCGCAATAATATTGTCTGCACCGTTTTCATGAGAGAATTTTAATGCAGCCATCATCAATAGCCTAGCATAACCTTGACTTCTAAAAGCGCGGTTTATGGTCAAACCTCTCACTTCATAGATTACTGCTTTTTCACTTATTTTCTTAGTAATATCAGCTAAAATATCGCTACCAAAATACTTCTCTAATCGATATTTTCCATCGCTAGATGAGTTTATACTAACATAACCAATTAGATCATCTCCAATACTTAGTGTAACAAAATGCTGCCCGGGCTCATCAAGTTTCTTCTCGACGTTTGTTGAGTATTGTTGTAACTCTTCAGCAAATACATCATAACGTAGTTTAGTAACTTGTTGCCATATATAATTGAGTTCATTCGAAGCGGACAGGTTTTTCTCATTTGGTTTAGAAAAATATGACAACTTGTTCATGACTTTGCGATTGCGTTCGACTAATTGAACAATATCCCTACACTAACTCATTGTGTGTACTGCATTAACCGCAGCCCTTGCATGCGGTTCTAATCGGGGTCCTATGTGATGAGGTTCAGCCCCCGGTCCAATAATTCCAAGGCCAATCGGTTTGTTATGAGTTAGTTGTAAGTCAATCACCGATTTAATTACAGCATTTCCCATTGCAGAGCCATGTAGTGTTTCTCCTTTCTCAATAATTCCAAGACATATTGCTGCATCATAATTCGCAATAACACGATTCAATGCCAGAGGAACTTCCATAGATCCAGGCACCCATACTACCTCTGAAATTTCTATAGAGTGTATCTTTGCTTCGTCCATGGCATATTCAAGCATGGCTTCAATCTCTTTCTTGTGAAATGAACCACATACTGCTGCAATCTTCATTTTGTTACACCTCTCTCTTCCAACAATCGCTCAATAGTCTCAACGATTAATTGAGTGTTGCTATCAATCTCTATGTTAACTATGTCACCAACTTCTTTCGAATCTAGTATGGTTAAGCGCATTGTTTCAGGGATTATATGTAAATTAAAACAACCATCTTTGATTTCCCCCACTGTTAGAGAAATACCGTCTATTGCAATGTAACCTTTCTCGGTTAAATATTTCTGGATTGAAGGTGGAGCAAGTATACTGAGAGTCATTTGGTCGCCTTTTTTTGCTTTAGAATTAATTATTCCTGTATCAAAAATGTGCCCTGATAATACATGACCGCCGACTTCGTCGCCAAACTTCAAAGATCTCTCTATATTGACATAATCACCAACTGAAATATCCCCTAAGTTGGTTCTTTCTAGGGTTTCGTCAATTATATCAAAATGGACAATATTTGAATCGATAGACACCACAGTAAGGCAGACTCCATTGATTGATACGCTGGCACCAATGGCTAAGTTGTTGACATTTGGTAGTTTTATTGTCATTGAGGTAACCGTATTATGGGAGGTTTTGGTGATGACTTTGCCAACTCCTTGTACGATTCCTGTAAACATTTTTTCCACCTCAGTCCTTATTTCTGGCTAATTCAAGAATCCTAGCAATTATCTTTCTTGTCCCGTCTAAATCATCTGTTAATCCTTCAACTCTAGTAACGGTTATTTCATTAAAACCAAGTTCAACTAATTTGGTGCGTATTGAATCTTCAGCATGTTCCTGATCATAGCCTAAGGCGATAATATCGGGATTAACCACAGGTAAGATTTCAAAGATTGAGACATTTGGCGAATTGCCGATTATTGCTTCATCAACCGGTTTCAAACCCTCAACCATACGTCTTCTGAGGTCGTGATTTGTCACAGGTTCATGCTTCCTAATTCTAACTGTATCATCGTGAGCAACCACAACTGTGAGGTGAGTTCCTAAGGATTTTGCTTGTTCAAGGTAGTGCAAATGTCCTGCATGGAGTAAGTCGAAAACCCCTACCGCCATGACCTTCATGAAATCCTCTCCAAATTAGTGCTGTAACATAATATTCATGATACTACCGATTGGTTTATCTGCTTAGTGCCTGAATAATATCTGCACCTTCAAGGAATGGAATTCCTCGTTCAATAGCCCACTTCCTGGCATCTTCGACTGATAGTGCTAGATCACCATCAGGCTGAAGCATCTCTGCCCCAATTACCACTGGCGTGACGTTTGATAATCTGGCCAAACCAACTGCAAGTTCGGTGTGACCTTGTCTTCGTGATAGACCACCTTCTGTTTCTCGACATACTGGTATGTGGCCTGGAGTTCTAAATTCTTGACCAAGTAACTTTTTTGCCTCTTTTTCATTGAGTTCTTGAACGAAGACCTCGTTGGTCAATTCTGCAAATCTCTTGGTAGTTAAGCAACGGTCTTTGTCAGTAATACCGGTGTAAGTACCTCGATGATTTAATGACAAAGTAAATGCAGAGCGTGAGTCATATCGCAAATCATTGGTTACCAATTCCTGTAAAACATCAAACTGCCTAACAAGTTCTTTGTGTGTATGTAAATCTTGGAGGAATGGAAGGCCAAACCTTTCGCCTACCTCATGACCAATTGCTAAAAACAATAATCCACCACAGTCTTGCCGTAGTTGCCTCATTGTTGCTGGAGTTGCATGCTGAGCAGAGAATAGTAAATCGGTCTCCCCTTCCCTTTTCTCAGAATCAAAAAGACACACTGGTAAACCGTTAGAAAACGCTGCTATAGCCTCTTCAACTGAATTGCTCATGACCACGGGTTGAACCTCTCATTGATGAAGTGTCGCATATCATCATAAGACAAAAAAATGCCTTTTTCCGGGATTTTTTGTCCTAATAACGGAAAGGTCTTATCATTAGGTGACCGTTGGGTTGAACCTGCGGGGGGATGATGTTGCCAGTTAGATTAGGTCCAGCGGGAATTCCATTGTCGTGTAAAGGCCGTACTATCGTCGAAGGTATGGATGATATCATTTCGCTTGGGTTAGAGACCATGGAGGTTCAAACTGTTAGGATGATTGCTCCTCAACACTTTGAACAATATTGGCAGGCTGGAGTATTAGCCAACAAGACTGAATTTGAGATGAATATCCACGGCCCATACTACTCAGAACTACTTGGCGATAGAGTTGAAAGAGGAAGATCTCTGACAAAGATTGAATCAACTCTTCAAGCAGCCAAAACAATCAATGCTAGACATATCACTCTACACGCAGGCCATTACGGGGATATGGGCAAAGGGAAAGCGGCTAATGAGCAATTGGCCAATGTCTTTGCTGGAATAGTTGACAGAGTTCACGAGATTTGGCATGATGATGAAGACATTTATCCAGTATTTCCGTGGTTGAAAGATGGAACACCCTCAAAAATTGGTATTGAAACATCCGGCCGTCAAGAATTATGGGGTAGCCTAGAAGAAGTTCTGGAAGTTGTAAATCACGTCGAAGGAACCGTCCCTGTGTTGAATATTGCCCATATACACTCTAGAGGCCATGGAAGTATGAGAACCTCCGAAGATTATGGTGAAATGTTTGATTTAGTGAGGGAAACGATTGGAACTAAGGAGTTCTACTGTCACTTCTCCGGAGTAGAACATAGAACTGGAAATGCCATGCATTATACTCAAATCAAAAAATCAGACCTAAACTTTGAACCACTCGCTGAATTTATAGTCGAAGAAGGTGGTTGGCTCGATATCACTCTAATCTCGGATTCACCATTACTTGAACACGATGCAATGTATATGTTACAGAATATCGAGAAAGCTAGGCATAAGCAACTCGAACGCAAAGCAAGAGAGGACAGAAGAAGGTCATTGGCAGCGCAAACTGGCAGATCTGCGGAAGAAATCAAGGCTAGAGAACTTGAAATTGCTAGCGCAAGAAACAAAGCAGCAACGGCCGAAATGAAAGAGAAGGCTGCTGCAGAAAAGGCTGCTGCAGATAAGGCTGCAGAAACAAAAAAGACTGAGGAAAAAACTCCTTCAAAAGAAGAAAAGTCTGAACCAAAGACAAAGGCTAAGCCTGCAAAAGCAAAGAAGGCTGAAAAGAAAGATAATGACGATGTATTTGATTTCGAAGAGGAAGATGAAGATTTATTCTGACCGCGTCAAACGATTAAACTCACAAAATCAATAATTTCGCTTTGATATAGCGGCAACTAACATAAGCACAATACAAATCGCAGATACGGTCAAGATGGCACATATTGCAATTCTAGGTTTGGGAAACTGGGGCACTGCGGTCGCTAGAATGTGGCTATTAGATGGCCACAAAGTCAAAGGATGGACAATCGAACAAGAAGTCTATGAATCCGTTGTTATGGATGGAATTAACCGAAAGTATCTGCCGGACCACTCAATTGAAGGTTTGGAAGCCACTATGCGAATTGATGAAGCATTAGATGGCGTAGAAATTGTTGTACTGGCAATTCCTTCCTCGGTAATTTTAGATGTTGTTGATGAAATAATTCCTCATTTGAGGCCTGGTCATGTTCTAATTGACCTCGCAAAAGGCTTAGCTCCAGGCAAGCGATTGATATCACAAGCAATTCATGAAAAATTGAAAGCCGCACAAAAAACTAATCCACTTGCCGTTGTTACCGGCCCAACAATTGCCCCTGAGGCTGCTGGCGGGGTAATTACAACCGCACTTGTGGCAAGTGAAGATGAATCTGTCGCTAAGCGTTTAGCTGATACATTGACCACTCAAACGTTCATTCTCCACGCCGCCTCTGACCCTGTTGGCGCAGAGTTATGGGGTGCATTCAAGAATGTAATCGCTCTTACCTGCGGACTAGTTGACGGGTTGAAGAAAGTGGGCACACTTGGTGGAGACAATCTAAAAGCAGCAATTTTCATGGCTGGCTTCAAAGAAGGCTGCCTACTTCTTCCACAACTTGGAGCCAAAGCTGAGGTCGCCTTCGGACCAGCTGGATTAGGCGATTTGTACGTAACCGCTACTTCGCCATATGGTCGTAATCGTAGTATGGGCGAGAAATTAGGAACTGGGCTATCTGTGGATGAAGCACTTGCTGAAATGACCATGGTAGCAGAGGGCGTTAGAGCAGCTAGGATGTTTATCAGTAGAGCAGAAGATGAAGCGATTAATGTTCCATTTACCAAAGCAATCAACGCACTTCTTGATGGAGACATCGATGCAGAAGAATGTTGTAGACGAATTGTTGGCCTTAATTGATTGAATTATTCGTCGGTGTTGTTTTGTATGACATTCGTCTAGGAATCTCATGGCGGATGATTTGAGTGAACTAGAAGCGAGACTGTTTGAATGGATTCGGCAGTCTGACTTTGAAACCGTTCCATGGTCAACCGCAGATGCTGCAAAAGCCTTCAAGGTCAAGAAGGATGAAATTTACGAGGCTGTTGCAGGTTTAACGAGAAAAGTTCCTGACAGGATCCAAGTATTCTACAAATCTGGCGCAGTACATATTGCAGCAGAGTGAATCATTCCTCTTCAATCGATTTTCTGTGCATCGATATTGCGGCATCGCTGGGCAGCAGAACCGTCCACCATTTAGGTCGCTTGAAGTCACTCTCATCTGTTACATATGAACGAATTACCATCGATAATATATCGATTATTACCACTACAACAAAAATCACTATCAAGAAAGCCATTGCTTTATCGTAAATGAAGAATTTTAGATTAGTATCAATATACTGACCTATACCGCCCGCGCCAACAAGACCCAATACGGTTCCATGTCTCACATTATACTCAAACATAAACAATAACTGACTTATCAAATTATTACTTGATTCAGGGATTACAACGAATAAAAATCGCTCTGATTTTGTTAATCCCATAGCCATAGAAGCTTCTAGCGGTTCGTTAGCAATACCTTCTATTGCTTCATATTGAAGTTTACCTAGATAACCAATGGTATACAGAGTCATTGCTAGAACTCCTGGGAATGGGCCAAATCCTATTGCAATAGTAAAAATTAGTGCCCAAATAATACTAGGAAGGCTACGAAGTCCTGCCAAAACCACTCTTGCAACCACTGCTATTGGAAGGGGGTACAAATTATTCGCTGCCAAGGATGCTATTGGTAACGAGATTACAAATCCAAGAACGGTTGCAATAAATGCCATTTGAAGGGTTTCAGAAATCCCTTTCCATGCTTGAGAGCAGAAAAAGCCAATCTCCGAGTTACATCTTAGATTTGGCTCCGGGGATAAGATAGACCAATCTGGAGGAAATAAATCTTGACTGAAAAAGATGTATAGATTCTCAAAACTGCCATCGATTGTTGACCAATCCTCAACAATGTCATCAATTGCTAGAAATGTTAGAATTCCAGTAACAGTGAGCGCGAGCAGGAGTTTTCTATTCATTCGACTCTCTCCTCTAAGATTTGATTATCTACAATGCGCCAAATTCTTGTTGCGATGCTCCGAGCGATATTTTCTTGATGCTCAACCATGACCAGTGTAGCATTAATTTCATTTAGTTGGGTTTCAAGAATTTCTATGATTGAGTCGATATTATCAACATCAAGTTCGCCAAGAAATTCATCAGCCACGATTAGTTTTGGCTTCTGAATTAAGGCTCTTGCGATCGCCACACGTCTCTGTTGGCCACCGGATAAAATTCTAACCGGTTCATCTGCTATTTCACTAATACCTAGTTTTTCAAATAATTGATCTACCTCTTTATTGAGTGCTTCACCAAGACCAAGGAAAGGCAAATGTAGCCTAGATTTTCTTGTTCTTGCACCTAGCAAGACATTGTTTTTTGCACTACTATGTCTTACTAAACCCAATTTCTGAGGGATATAACCAATTTGGCCTCTTCTAGTACTATTGTTCTTTATTTCACCTGAAACCGGTGCTATTAGACCAGCTATGGTTCGTAGCAGGGTTGTTTTACCAATTCCTGACGGACCTATAATGGCAATTCGATCCCCTGGGTAAATTTCTGCTGTTATATCTTTGACCAAAGATTTAGTATAGCCAATATTTAGATCCTGTAGTTGAATAATTGGTTCTAAACCAGTGTTTGAATCGGAGGAAAAAGTATCTTCGTCCACTGTTTTAGGCCGCCCCAAAAATTCACCCCATTCCACTGCGGCAAGCAGATTGTATTTAGCAACTACGCTACCTAGGATGACTCTTGTGCATCAGTGATGCCGTATTTTTCATCATGGTAGTACTTTGATAAGCCAGGAATTGCTGATAGTAGATCAGAGTAACTTCCTAGATGGTTTTGGCTATTACCGGCAGCGAGTCCGTATCCTTTGCTTGTAACAGTAGAAAGGATTTCTCCGCCGCACTGGGTTTGAGGAATGTCAGCAACGAAATGCGTTACTGTATTGTAGCAACCAGTGTAAGTCTCCCCATTCATTTCGTAATCTTCGACCCACATTTCATCGTTCCAACTAAGCATTGAATTCAAAATAGCATTTCTGGTCCTTACATCAAGAGTTTCGGGGTTATACATGATTGGATGGCTTGGAGAAGAACCCCATGCTGGTAATTGTACATACTGATCCAGTGGTAGGCACCAATCTGAGTTGTCGTTTGAATCTTCATTATCACAATACTTGTGGACGGTGCTGAATTCGTCACCTTTAGCAAATGCAACATCACCATATCCTTCACTTAAACATTCAAGTGCGCCCGAATATCCAGAATACAAACCACCACTCTCAGGGATTGATGCCGGATTTCCTGCACCTGTTGATCCATCAAAATGAGCATTGATTGTATCTCTCAATGAATTAATATCTTCAGTATCTCCTACAGGGTTTACATATCCATTACCAATCATGTAACCCATTGGCATCAACATTCCAGCAGACTTCAACCAACCAGTGTGGCATGAGGTCTTTCCAGCTAATTCAGCAAACGGATCGGTTGTTTCATCACCATCGAGATGATATTGGGCCATGGTACTGTTTGCCAGGACCCATGCAGCTGCATTGTAGTATGTGTCTCGGTCTGCAGTTGTTGTTTCAACTGCTAAGACCTGCAGGTCATACTCTTTCCAAGCAATCCATGCTGGACCACCTTCCATGAAACCAATGTCTGCATTACCAAATCTTAGGGCTTGAATAATCATGCCTTCAGAAGATACATCATATAGTTCAACATTTACTCCAAGATCACTCTCTAGTCTTTCAGCCATTCCTATGGCATTAGCATTGGCTGAGGAATCCTCAGCAAGATAATATGCTACAGTTATTGTTGATTTGATGTCTGATAAAGCGGCTCCACCATCGAATGCGTTACCATATTTTGTGGATATTCCAGGAATGTTTTCTAAAGCAGCGCCATATGTTCCAAGATGGTCTTGTGAATTTGTGGCAATCATTGCATCAGTCCCAAGAACCTCTTGCAGAATTGCTAGCCCTTGTTCATCGTCCTTCATCTGGACCATTGCGTCTTGTATAGCTTGTTCTTTATCCTCGGCTAAAACTTCTTCATTGTACATCACAGAGTGAGAGGGAGATGAGCCGAATTTCGGAAGAGGAACATATTGGCTAATATCTAAGCACCACTCTGCATTATCAGTAGGGTCATCATTAGCGCAATAACTACCAACTGTTGAATCCTTAGCAAACGCTACATCTCCATATCCATCACTCAAGCACTCCAATGCTCCTGCGTAACCAGAGTACAATCCGCCACTAACAGGTATTGATGCAGGGTTGCCTTTTCCGGTTGAGCCGTCAAAGTAATCATTGATTGTGGTTCTAAGGGTCTCAGTATCTGACAAATCTCCTTGAACATTTACGTAACCATTCCCGATCAAATATCCCATTGGCATTAGCATACCTGCCGATTTCAACCATCCTGTGTGGCATGATGTTTTTCCTTCTAGGAAAGCAAATGGATCTGTAGTATCATCGTTATCATTCAATGCTAGTTCCATTTCACTACCTTTCAGAACCCAAGCATGAGCGTTGTAGAAGGCTCTTCCGTCATCTTTTGTGTCGGCTGCTAGTACTTCTAGGTCGTATGCATTCCATCCAACCCAAGCAGGGCCTCCATCAATATTCATTGCGATGTCAGCATTGCCGAATCTCAACGCCTCCATTGCTAGGGCGGCACTATCAACATCGTAGATAGTGACGTCCATATCTAGAACGTCACAGAGATAATCTGCTATTCTATTTGGATTGTCAATAGATTCTGGCGTCAGATCATCTTTAAGGTCAAAGGCAATCTTCAAATCGTCGCCATTACAGTTAGACGAATTTGTTTCTTCTTCATTCCCTATACATCCTGCAAGGCTTGCAGAAAGCAAGGTTATCAATATCATTATCGTTGGTATTTTGATGTTATTCATGGTATCACTTTAGGTTGCCCGAAAAGTGCCTCATATATATTATTTAGGCTAACCTAAACTATCAATTTCTTACATCAATTATCTACTAACCATTGCACAGTGAGGCTCTCAGCATATCGATCGCTGTTCAAGCCAGTATGACCAATTGGCCTTACCACTACTAGAATATCCAGTTCACCACCCCATGTAGATTCTGCCGCACAGAACACTTCGCCAACTTTGACGCCTTGTGGGTCAGAAGTTAACGTCAAACTCCTCAACTCATATAGCCTTATATCCAATTCGTGTTTTTCTCCATCCGCATCATAGGTATGTGTTTTCTTGTCCTTGACGGGTGACAAGAGCATCTCGTTTTCATCGATATCGAAAACTATCTGTTCATCCAACAATTGTATTGCCTGTACCATTCTAGCCTGTTGCATATCGAAAACATCAGCAATTGTCAAAGTCGATGATGCGGAAGCGAACTTTCCTAGTTGATGAGGAGTTCTGAGACTTAGTGATTGAATGATTTCAACATTCAAGCCTCCATCTGTCGGTAAGATTAGCCATGTGTATTGCTGACCAGAAGGATATAGTGGTGCGTTTGGATTCTCGGTAAACAATGGCTCTCCCCACTCACTAGGTGATTTTGGAGACGATGTAGGTGCAAATCCTCCGATTAACAATATAACAATCAGAGATACTATTGCATATGTTCTAATTTTGCCAAATTCCTGCCATGATGCTCTACCTGCTGGACTCAATGCTGAGAGCAACAATACCAGTGGCAATACTATCAAAACACCCCAAGGAATAACCCACAACATCAACACAGAAACAATTAGCATTTCCAAACCCTTGTCGCCGTATGCAAGCCTGTATTCGACTTTTTCTTCAACTTCATTTCGCTTCAAAAGGTAGACTATTAAGAATAGAACAGATACCATAAGAAAAGATACGATAACCGAAAAAAGCATCTTAAACAGAACGAGGATTAAGTAATATGGCAATAATCTTTGCTAGATATAATGATTTTCAAGTTAATTTGTCATACTTGAACCATTAGGCCACATTATGGCAGACGAGGTTATCGAGTTGATTGATGTCTCATTCCGCCACAAAATCCCCGACCCAAAATTCACCAACCCTTGGAAAACACGAAAAGGGCCAGGTATTTTCAAAATGAACTTCTCTCTTCAGAGTGGAAAAATACTCGGATTGGTTGGACCTAATGGGGCTGGTAAAACCACATTGCTGAGAATTTTAGCTGGGATTATTCCCGTTGATGAAGGCACAATAAAACTGAACGGAGTGAACTTAAGCGCGTCTGGAGAATCGGTAGATGGACAATTAAGACTGAATGTTGGCCATATGCCAGAACAAGTACGTTGGTCTGGTAACAATTCTGTCTTAGAGACCTTGAACCAATTTGCCGAGATGCGGCAAGATTCTGTATCTAGTAACAAATTACTTTCATTGGTTGGCCTAGGTGGAAAGTCTGATGCCTCGCTCGACGAATTAAGTCAAGGGATGAGACAGCGACTTAGTTTAGCAGTTGCTTTGATGGGATCTCCAAAGGTATTGTTACTCGATGAACCGTTTAACGGCCTAGACCCTGTAGCAGCAAAATCTGTTGAAAAAATGATACAAGAGTTATCTAGCAAAGGCGTATCGATAATCATTTCATCTCATCAGGTCAGCGGACTTGTAGGATTTATTGACCAATTATTGCTTATTCATCGTGGACAAATAGTTGCTGATGGAAGTATTGGAGATATCGAATCAAAACTTGGACTAGATAACAGAATAGAACTTAGAGGGCATGGTGCAATCCCGGATTTCACCAAGTTATTTGGAACAGATTGTGTATTGGATACTCATCAAAAAGATAGAGATTGGTGTTGCATCATTCAGAATCCTGGCACAAATGCTGCGAAAAAAATTATTGATGCGGGTTATGATATTCGTGAATGGAAGCGGAAGTCCCCCGACATTGTAGAGTTGCTATGTCACGCTACCGGCTTGGAAATAGAAGAGATTGGTATGGAATTACAAACCTCAGACATGATGCCTTTGAGGTTGAAAACAGAGGAGGAATAAGATGTTTAATTACCGGGTTTTTGCCATCGCAAAGCGCATCGCAAGCGAAAAGCTTGGCTCAACCAGGATGTTAATTATGCTACCAATCTTGGTATTATTCATACCGGGAATGGCATGGGG
>VMHT01131405.1_pt1 | contig 52838 bp, 69 predicted proteins | sample 4693611 | NCBI WGS metagenome assembly VMHT01 (sample SAMN12280063, study PRJNA550983) | marine metagenome | isolation source: seawater sampled from same location over 5 years 0.02-0.2 micron viral filtrate | place: USA: collected off the coast of southern California halfway between the port... ... | reverse complement strand
CTCATATCTTCTGCTCTTTGTTGTTCCGATCTTTGTTGATCAAAATTTTCTTTAAACATCATAAGATCAGTAAACTCTTTTTGATTCTGTCTACGTAATTGATCATCTTGTGCTGCAAAGTTTAATAACGCTGAAGATCTAGCAGAATCTAATACTCCTGACTGTGCTAAAAATCTAGCTCTGTTACCTGCAGTACCTCTTACTGCATTTTCTAATCCTAGTTGATATGCATCATCAATACGCTCTCTGATTGCTCTTTCTTCATTAGGAGCAAAGCCTTGTTTAGCAAGTTCTTTTGATTGTCTATATTGCTCATAAAACAATGGAGATAGATCAGCTCTTTTTTGTGGCTGCACTTCTTGCATAGCATCTTTTAGTGCTCTTTTACCCAATACATACGAAACCAATGCTCCTGGACCTCCAATACCGTCTAACACTTTTGATGCAGCAGTAAATGCTGAATCTGCAAATGATGCTGCCCCACCTAAAGTGTCTGTAAGAGATTTTTTTTCTTGCGTATCTTCTGTTGGATCTGTTGTTTCTGTAGTTTTTGTTTGAGGTTTTAAAAAATCATCTGGATCATCTTCTTCAGGTACATCTACAAATTCCATATTATTTAATTGTTGCTGTCTTTCTTTTTCTAATCTTTCTTGATCTAGATTTTTTTGTATTTGTTCAAGTTCTGGTGATTTTGGAATCAACTCCCCTTTTCGTTTGTCGGGTTCTGGAGTTTGAATTTGTTCAATTCTATCTCTATTTTTATTAATTTCATCTAGTTTTTTTTCTAGTTTTTTTCCAAACCTTTCTTTATATGTTTCGCTTTCAATAGGCCTATAATCTCCTTCAATAAAATGATATATTTCACCATTTACATCTTGATAAAAAGAATCCTCTATTGCGTTATCTATTGGAACTAATTTTTTGTAAGGATTTTCAACTGTCCCTTCAACACCTCCTTTGGGTCCAGCAGGTGTACCATATTTTTTTTCCGCTGCATCTCCATCTAAACCAGCAATAATACGTTGTTGATATAAATCTGGTTTATTTAATTCTTCGTTCTTATCTACTGGTAAAGGCTGAACTCCTATTGTTGGCGCTTTTATACTTTTGTCTGATTCTTTATCAATTTCAATAGTTACCTCAGGTAATATATTTTGCTCATCTTCAGTGTCAATGCTTTTATCTTTTGGTAAATTTTTAAGATCATCTTTAATATTGGGAGAGTTATAAAGTCTATTTACTCTATCCTGTACTTCTTCTTCTGATTGATCTTTTGGCTTTTCAAAGGTTGTCATAAAACCTCTTGTAGAGTCTTGTACTGTTTCGTAAGGCTCTTTCATAAAAGCTTTAAATTCATTTTCTTCAAACGCAAAATCTATTTGGCCTTTCCAATTTGTTTTCCAATCTGGCACTGCTTTAAGAAAAGCATCTTTTCTTGCTTTAAATGTATATTGAAATAATCCAATACCTGGATTTTCAACATCACCCATTTGAACAGCATCAGCATAGTATAAGGATTCTTTTGCAATATTTGCAACTATGCCTGCCGCCTTGACATCAGTCATTCCAGGCTTAGTCATTAAATAATCAAATATTTCTTTTTCTGATATTAAATTTTTTCCAGGTAATGCCATTATGCCATATTATTTTTTTTCCACTTATTCATATTCTTTTGTGCAACCATAGCAATTTCTTTATCATCCATATTAGATTTGAACTGATCTGTTGCATGGTCATACACGCCCGCGCCCCCGCGCACGCGAAAGCTCAATTGTCCTTTTTTTGTAAAAATATTACCATCTGCATCTACAGGCATAGGATTCTTTACATGGGTTTCTTTGCCTGGTGTAATCATACCGCCCTGCATTGCTCTTCTAATAGGTGCAGCAGCTCTTTTAAAATCACCAGACTTTAGTCCAGCTTCTACTTCATTTTGATCATTTACTATCAATTCATTTCCAGTAAATTCTGCTACAATATTTTTTCTACCACCCTCATTAAACTTTGAACCTTTTTCTTTGAACCCTTTTTTATAATCTTGCTCAAACTCTTCACCTGCCATTCCCAGTATTTTATTTACATAATTCTTTGTTTCGTCAGGTAGCTTATCCACCCATGACAAACCACCATATATATCAACACCTTGATCTTTTATTTTATTTAATCTATCAACTAATTTAGTTGGTCCAAGATTATATGCTGCTAATGCTTTTGCAACTCTTACCTCTTCACTACCTGTTTGATTCCAACTTCTATCTAATAATGCGTCCATATATTTATTTTGCAAATTCATAGATAGATTTGTATCAGTTTTTAAATCTTCAAAAGTTTTACCTTCTGGAACAAAACCACGATTTTGCATATCTTTAAATGTTAATGGAGTAATCTGTGTCAAGCCTAATGCTCCTTGACTGCTTTCAGCCAAAGGGTTAAAACTAGACTCTACAAACATTTGTCTATTCATAATGCTATCCATAGGCATACCAGCTGCTTGTAAAATACCACCATTTTCAAATGATAAATTACCACCATATATATTTTGATATTTACCAGCTTCATCACTATATGCTAAAGCTGTATTCATGTTAGCTATTTTTTCTCTTTGATCAATCACAGCTTCATTTATCGCGTCTTGTCTTTTTTCTAATTGTTTTTGAAACTTAGTTTCTGCTTTTTCTCTTTTTTTCTTAGCTTGAGCTTGACCAAACAAACCCTTGCCTAAACCAACTAAACCACCTATAATTGTTCCCGCTCCAGGTACTATTTGTGAACCAAGCAATGCCCCACTAGCTATATCACCCCCAAACTCTACATCGCTATATTCATAAGGGTTTTGATCTCTTGTTGCTGTATATACTCCTAATGCTGCTGCAGGATTAAATGATGCAGGTGTTGCTTTACCGAATATTTTTGTAAGAAACTCTGGTGCTTTACCTTTAGCGTACGCAAGGCCTTTACCTACACCAGCTCCTACTCCAAACTGACTCAAACCCATAAGTGTTTTATCGGTCCCAGTCATTTCATCTTGCATTTCTCTAGCTTGTGTTACAGGATTTATTGGTTGTGGATTTTGTGCAAATACATTTTCTAATGAAGGCTGAAAAGCTAAGCTTGAATATGGATTTGTAGCTTCATATTCTTTACCTTGATTGTAAAAACCACCGTAAGTATTTATTGCTTTTATAATATCAGAATATGCCATTAATTATAAGATTTGCGATACTTCGCCATTATTGCAAAGATATTAAATTTTTCTGATGTTTCTATTTCCAATCTAAGCTTACAATATGTACCTCTTGCTCTTCCAAAAAACTGATTACCAGCTTCTGTTTCTACACTTCCACGAATCGGATATCTTAATATATTTTCTCTATATTTTACAAGAGTATTATCTATTGTTTGTGGTGTTATCATATTTTCAGTTTGAAAAGATAGTTTGACATCATTAGAAAATTGATCCATACCCCCATCACCATCACTTGTCATAGGAATTAATGAGTTGTCAAAAACTTTTGTGTCCTGCGCCTGCTCATTAATAACTTTTTCTAATACTGTATTATCTGCAGTTGGCAATTCGTCGGTTGATGAGTCTTGATAGTATACATTTCTTAAAGGGTTACTGTCCCATAACCATAATTGTAACGGATTGTATCTATATGTACCATCAATTGCTTCATTATGTAAGTATGAACTTACAGGCTGTTGATCTCCTACATGTATTAAAGCTGGATCATGTAAAAGCCATTGGCTTGGTGATGCGCTATAATATGAAGTAAAAGCATTGACACCTTCATTGTATGCTACTGTTGTGCTAATAATATCAGTAGATATTCTAGGTCTAGATCTTGTGTTATTTAATAAAGTTGAATTATGAAAAGTAACAATTAACTCTTTATTCATATGATCAAATGTACTTTGTATGCCTATAAAATCTAAATAATTATCAGATACGTAGTTTCTGCTTGCGCCTACTTGAAATGGGACTTCAGATAGATCACCAATAGCTGTTTGATTATATGAATCCAAACGACCTTCCTCTTTAATTGTAGATCTTAAAGCCGCCCTTAACCCTAAAGTATCTCCCAATGACATTAGTGTTTCTGTATCGTATTTATATATTTTACCATATCTGCTATCAACATAGTATATAGCCTGTTCACTAGTAGTTACACTATGCATGTGACGTGTACCAAACTTTGTTGTTATGTAAAGATGATTTTCTAAAGTTTCACCTGTACCAGTAAATAAACTTGAACCTGTATCGTCGGTAATCATAGATACTGGATTAACTAAAACTTTTGCAAATGCTTCATCCTGTAATACATAAATATCATTTTTAAAGTTTATGACTCTATTGATTTGTCCATACTTACCTTCCATATCATGGAATTGATTGATAGGAAACACTCTAAATGCATCACCTAGCTCACCTAATATTTTTGTTCTTGAATACGCCAACTCATAAGGTAAGTCAAGCGGATCATTTGTTCTTTCCTCATCTATCATCAATCCTGACTTAATATTATTTTCTTGTGAGTACACATAGTTGTATACCCAATCATTACTAAATGGTGGTAAGTTTTTATCTGTACCTAGTGTAGTGTCACCTGCGTTTAATGATAATAAACCACGCATATCTGTATTAGTAAATGATTCTACAGGAAACACTTGCCATCTTGCAAATGAAATTCTTGAGTAAGGTATGTTTGTTTTTTGATGTGAATATAAATTTACAAATGTATCACCACCAAACACTTTAGAATTATGAAACTGCATAACAGTTTCTGGTCCAGCTGTGAATACAACTGGATGAAAATTACCACAGGGTATAAATCTAGTTGATTCAATAGATGACTTTGAACTTCCGCCATATGCTACAGATTTTCTAACTATAGAACATAGATACTTAAATGGTATGTAAGATTTTATTGTTTCTGCACTTTTACTATTACCTAAATAATAATCATATTGTTGAGCTGCATCTGAATAAAAAGTCCCATTATTTTGTCTTGAAAGAAATGATTGATTTTGTAAAATCATACTTAAATTTCTTGGATGAAAGTTATACATACTAAGTGTATTACCATTAAGATCTCTGCCTACCTCAACCACTATAGACCTTAAACCTTGTTGCATTGTAGAAATTGTATCATAGTTAAAATCATCAGCATTAGCCGTTTGATATCCTGCCTGTATATTATTTGTTACACTTGAAAATTGAGCATACCAAACATAGTCTCCGACAAATCCTAATGTGTTATTAGAAAAACCTGAATATTGTCCACTTGTCATTGAATCATCATTTTCAAAAAATGTGCTTGATAATATTTCGCCTGCAATAATTTCTTTTGCTGCAACTATAGTGCCCATTTGCCTGTAATCTCTATTAGGGTTTGCAACATTAACTACAGAATTACTAAAATCTCTTGTTACAAAAGTATTACCTCCAGATATTTCAAAATCAATACCCCATGATGGATCGTAAACATAATATTTACCAATTAAAATTCCATTTTTTTCATTTAACTCTGTTTGTCTTTTACTACTAAATCTTAAAGCTTGTGACAAATCTATTGCCTTATCAGGTGATTGCCAGCTTGTGCTATTATTTGTACTTGGTTTTCCAACTCCGTTTCTATACCAACCTGAAGGATAGTTGGATTGGTTTAAATCTGACGTATATCTTAATTCATCTGTTAGTTTTAATAAACTATCTATTCTTAACATATCACCTTCTTTTGTAGAATACCTATATGTACCAAAAGAACTGTCAGGGCAATCTAAAGTAAATATGTTGTCAGTTATCCACGCGTGTCTATTAAGCTTTGCATTACCACCATTCTGAACTTGACCATTTTGACATTTTTCATATGATCCAAAATATGCACTATGCATGCCTTTTTCTCCAGGAGCACCCATACCCACATGAAGACTGTTAGCAGATCTTGATCCTGCTAAATTATCTCTATATGGATAATTTATTCCGTAAAAACCAATTTGATTTTCATTCTCTTGCATTACATAAACTTCTCCCTCTGTAATACCTCCAACCGTTAGTTTACCTGTTGTCAGTCCATTTTCATATCTAGCAATATGTGAGTTTTCTGCTAAACCAACATATCCATTTAAAAATGTGTCATATTCTAAGAATTGTGGATCAGTGTTTGTTGCATTTGAAAATGGAAAATCTGTAGATCCAGAATAGTTTTCATTATCATCTACAGAAAATTTAGCATCTTGATAATAACCCCTTTGTAACCCTTGATCAATTCTACCATACTTCATTGTTTGATTTAGCAAACCTTGTTGTAAAACTCTACGATCTATTTCTTTTCTTTCTGCTCTTACTACTCTAAATCCTGATATTTTTTCACACACTTCTTGAGGTATTAAAAACTCAAAGTTTACAAACAAATCAAAAAGATAATGCCTGCTATCGTAGTTATTAAGGCTATCAGGATATAAGGGTAATGAATTAGCTATATATCCAGGATACCATTTATTTTTTCTTGTTGCATTTGTTGGTTGTCCAGGATTTAAATTATCTGTATTTAAATCTACTTGTGTCCCATCAGCATTGATGTAAGCTTCTGGTTTTGGTTGACTATCTTGTACGCTAGTTGTTTCATTAAACCATGAACAGGCCACTGGCGGTACAGAATGTCCCCAAACTGTAGATATTCTATGATCTTTAATTTTATCAAAACTAATTATTTTATACTCGCCATTTATATATGTTGAATCAAGTTGTAATGGATCATAAGCTAATGAGTCTACATTCATCATTCTTAATAAATCGTACATTTCTGGTGTTTGTATATCACCAATCCAAAGTACATTACCAGGGCTACCATTTAAATCATACACCTGTACTCCAAATCTATATATTTCGCCTCTTTGATAACCTCTTTGATCTCCTGCAAGATGTGGATCTTTACTACCCCCTAAATTCATTGAAGCACTATATGTTACTTCAGTATTATTATTTATTAGTGTTTGTGTGGTTAGCACGCCTGCAACTTCCACTATTTCACCTGCTATATTATCTGTTTGAAAATTATCTATTGAATTAGAAACACTTTCTATATATGGCACATTTCCATCATTAGTGGTTATGTCAGCAACTTTTTCTTTAATACCAAAAGTTACCCTGCATCCACCTAAATAATTCTGACCAAACTTATAACTCTGACCACCAAGCGTCATGCCATCATTTAAAAACCTATACTCATCTTGTGTTTTAGTAGCTAAAGAAAATGCATTACCATTCATTTTTCTCTGCAAATATCTTGTTGCATATTGTGGTTCTGCTGGATCACCATTATTTAACCTACCCAAAAGATAATCATCGTCTGGTGCTAATTTTACAGTTGCAGAATTACTTGACTCTTTAAAATACACAGGTATTTCTGGATCAGTTGATGTAAGCATCGCTGTTTGATCTGTTATTGGCGGGGTGTATGATGAATTTATATTATATCTTAAAATTTTTACATTCCATTCTTTTTCAGATATAAAGTTTCTTTTTTGTCTTAAATTACCTGCAAATAATATATTATCTTTTATTGCAATATCTTTACAAACGTCCCACGTATTAGTTTCAATTAAAACCTCTTCTAATCCATTTGATATTTCATTACTAAATTCTAGATGATTAAAAACAACATTTGTAGCGCCATCTGTTATTAGCTTTCTGTCTACTAAGCCGACTCTAGGTGGTATATTAAGATCTTCGTACAATAGAGCATATAGCTCTATATATGAAAAGTTTGTATCTAAATCTTCTACTACTATTCTAAAACCTTGTGATCCTATTTCACCTTTTGGAGATCCTCCATAATCAGTTGATGTAGCAAAACCCTCTTCACTTACATGGTAAAAGTTACTAAGTGGTGAATATGAAGATTCTCCTCCATTTGCAGATATATATTTATATACATACTGATATGTTCCTACAGGTAAAGATCCATTTAGTGTTAAATCTAATACAGGTTGTGATGCATTTACAAGTGGTGTTAAATTTAAACTAGACGGTGGTAATAGATTTTTACCAGACTGTCTTGTGTTTAATGTTCTAAGCGGATTTTTGTTATCTGTCCAATATATTCTCGTTATACTTTCATTTTCAACTATAGCTTCTACACGAACAGGATTATCAATATTCATGTTTAAATCTGGATAATTACCATTTAAAAAACTATAACTTACAAGTAAATCCTCTACAGATTCAACTTTATTTTCATCATCAATAGTAAGTCTTAAAAATACTGTTCTTGTTGTGGGGTTATCAATATCTGTTCCATCAGGTTTTATTTCTTTTACTGTAGCTACTACAATAATTAAAATTAATTCCTTACCAACAGAAACATATCCAACTATATTAGAATGATTTTTTCTAGCAATAGATTCAAATGAATCTACATTTGTTGTAGTTTGTGGTAATGTTCCTGGCTCAAAAAAAGGAAACAAACCTTGATAACCTGTTTGATTAGTTGCATTTAGATTTGGGCCAGATCCTGGTTCTGGATTTTGTGGACTTGGAAAATTAGATCCAACCTCTTGATTATTTATGATAGTTTTTGGATCTGCATATATTTCAGAAAATATTAAATTACTTGCTCCAGTAGTATTTGAATTATTTTGTATATCAGGTCTTGTTCCAAGTATTCCTGATGAAACTTCAGCAGCATCAATATATGACTGAAACTGCAATCCAAATAAATCTATAAGCAAAGTATTACCTTTAATGTTTTCTACAGTAAACGTATCACCTGTATCATTAGTTAATCGTATATTAAGCGCATCAGTATAACTACCTTTGATTTGAAATCTTGGATCTGGATCTGATACTAATCCATGTGTAAATCCTTGTGGCTTGCTTACTTGTTTTTTCTGCGCCATATTAGAAGTCTAATAAATCATTACCACTACGTATAGGAACTAAATTATTCCACATTTTACCAATTTGTTTTATATCATCTGATGATGGCATACTGTCATCACCCCTTGCTTTTGCACATAAATAGTACCATCTTTTTTCTAAATCTTTAATAATGTATTGGGGTACTTCAGCATTATAGTAGCCTACCAGTTTGTGTTGCCACATTATATACTGAGCTACTGCCGTAATATGACTATCTTTGATCATTGGCCATCCTCTTACGTCTGTAGGATACTCATAATATGTTATAGTAATTTCAGTTACTTGATCATGCGTAATGTTTAATCTATTACCATCAACATAGTATCTAAAATGTCTTTGTTGTGTACCATCATCGCTTTGTCCAACTCTTGATCTATGTGTTGTAGATGTTGGTCTAAATTCAGCATGTTTATTTTGTAGATCGTTACCACCTGCTCTAACCGCTAATAACTTTATCATATTTTTAGGTAAAGTTAATTGTTGATTTCTAAACATATGTTTACCGCCAGTTAATGTGGTATTGCTGAACGTAACATTAGATGAACTAGATGAAATGGTATAATTATTACCTTCTGGTCCAATATCTTTATATGTTATAGTAAGAGTTCCTGCAGTAGTATCAACAGCGTATGTAGCAACGTTAAGAGTTTCTGGATAATTAAATAAAGCTGCGTTAGAATTTACAGTTGTAGATAAATTTTGTTCTAATCCTACAGTTCCATTGCTTAGAGTAAGTGCTAATGTAGTTCCAATAACTATTTCATTTGATGCCTGAGCACCACCTATACTACTTGAGTCTTTGAAATATAATCTAGTACCATTTAATTCAATCCAGTCGCCATCGGAAGGATTTGCCGCAAACGTAAGTGTACCTGTAGCTTGTTCACCTGTGGTTGTATAAGTAGCCTCTATCATTCTAAAAGTATCTAAACTGCCTATGTATTTTTCTGCCTCAAAAGACCATTCAATCCACTCATCTATATGATGATCATAGTTTTTTATACCTAAGTTTCTGCTTACCGACTGAAAAACGTTTTCTAATTCTATATACATTAAACTGAAGCTATGAACAATTCTAATTGTTGATTTGCACTACCTTTTACTTTTAATGCTGTTGCATTATCTAAAGTTGAGCCACCATTATCTCCTTCGCATTTTGTGCCTGTAAATATTATACTGCTATCCGCAGCTACTTCTACATAAGCTGCATCTGATGCCTCATCATCTAATCCAACTTGTAACGTATCTGAGGAATCTAAATTAGTTACTCTAATATATTTTATGTCAGCTCTTACAAAAGCGCCGTCTGCCGTGTCAGATCCTAGTGTAGCTATTTCTGTTAAATTAGTGTTAGCTAGCTTAATGATTCTTTTACTTACATTTGCAATACTGCCATATGTATGTGTGTATGTTTGTGCAAAGTCAATATCGTTTGTTGATCCATTTGCATGATCTACAGCTAGCGCTTCTGTTACTGTTACTGTTAAGGTTTGTGCTGTTAGTTCTGTACCCATATTAATTATTTTTAATTATTTTTTTTGAATACCCTAGCGGTAATATTTTGCAGGTATTATATTTGTTTGGTCTTACCCAAACTATTTTCTTATAAAAGTCACTTAGTATTGGTACTTTAAATGTTACCAACTTTCCAGTTTCTTTAGATGCCTTATGATCTACTCTTGTGTGGAACGCTCTTTTGTGTGGCTTTTCTGCCAAATAAATATATCCCATACTATTAGGTAGAAACACCCTTCTATTTCTTTCAACAATATCTCTAACTACTATTTCAAAAAATTTTTTTATTACTTTATAAAATATACTGTAATTAATTTTTCTATTAAAATTATGATTTACATTACTGTAAATGTCTTTTACAGATACATATCTATTTTTATATTTAAGCCCCACTTTGCTTCATCATTTTAGTTGTGTCAGCCGCATCATCTACTATATCAGACGGCATACCCATTGATGTTCTTACTTCAACATTCAACACTCTTTCTATAAGCTCTTTAATATACTGGTCAGGTAATGGATAATAATCTTTATCATCATCCCATTGTATAGTATTATATATTTGAGAATTTCTTAAGTGAACAACCTTAGTAGGATCATTAAATATAGCCTTTATTGTTCCTTTATATAGCCAATAAGCATCTTGTTCTAATAGTGGCTTTACTTGTAGATTATATACAGATAATATGCTTTGCTCTCTGTCAAGTAAATCTGTTCCTTTCTTTCTATTTATTTCAGCCAGTGGTGCTTTATTGTACTTTGATCCTGCTCCTGTATTTATTGCAACATTAATTACATTAGTTTGATTTCCTTCAATTGCTCCATCATATACAGATCTATTTAATCTAACATATTTTACAGCTTTGTGATTATCTATTGATAATATTTGTGGTATACTAAAATCTGCATAACCATTGTTTCTCCAATAGTCTGTAGCTTGTTGAGTTTCATAGCTTCTACCATAAGGATCTAGATTAAAGCTTTGATTTATTGTTGTAAGCGTAATAGGTGATAATGGACTAAATTTACCGTCTGGAATTATTATATTATCAAGATACGATTGTATAGTCGTTGATGTAAGTTGGGTATAACCGCTATCAATATAACTATTAACAAACTCTATAATACTATCATTAAATATATTATACAAGCTTAGTTCTTGTTCTTGATATAAATTATGATGATTTAATATACCTCTATCTACGTTTTCTGTAATAATATTTGCTCTATGATAATTTATCCAAAACTTTATCTGTCTAATATCCATAGACTCCTCTATAGAGTGGCTGCCCCCGTAAGCTAAATTTTTTATATTATATGCTATTTCATTTAATGTTGCCATAGGGTATATTTATGCTTCTTGCAAAATTAATTAAATTTCTCTAGTAAACAAAAATAGGCATCTACTATTTCTAGTTTCCGCCTATTCTTGAAGCAGGGAGCAAAAGAAAATCTTACATGTTTGTTTTTACTTCGTTATCAAAAACTTCGTAATTGGAGCTTTCAATACTTGCACCCATGATTCTAATTGCTATCTTGATTATCTCAAGTGCCTGCCCTTCGTTTAAATTATTAAAAGTATTAATAATTGATTTTGGATCTCCTATATATTTCACTTCTACCTTTCCATTTGCTGTCGTTGGTGGTGAAACTAATAATTCATCATCCTCTATAGTAGCAACAGGATTATTAACATCAGTTTTTTTAAATGGATCTGTATTATTAATACGACTCATAAATTCTTCTGAGCTTAATATTTCAGCCTTATAAAAATTAGTTGAATCTTCTGAATGATTCACAGATATCAAATGATAATAATCAGAAATAGACGTTCCGCCTACCTCATCAGAAACATCTTCTATCTCATCTGTTTTAATAAAACTTCTTAACTTATCTCTACTACTTTGATTAACACCAAATGTTGGATAATAGATATTGACATATTCGTAAGAAGCAAGTAATAAAAACTTTTCTTTTTCTGTATCTAAAAAGTAAGGTTGATCTGCTTTATCTAAAAGCAAATCCATATAATCAAATGCTTCTTGTTGTGTCATTAGCTATTTTCTATTTCAGATATAACTGATCCTTTTCTCATTGGATGCTCTTCTACTTCACTTAACTCTACTTTCTTTGGCTCTTCTTTTTTGCCAGTTCTAAGCTGATGTTTTAACAAAGCATACGAATCTCCATTATCTTTTAACCATACAATAGCCTGATCATCTGTAAGGCCAATATTAAGTGTGTTATGTTTCCAAACTCCGTTTACTTTTTGTAAAACATCTTCAGCTAATGCTTTTTTCAAAAACACTCTGTGCTCTTTATCTATATCTTCAATTGATTTCATAAAGTTCTCAGGCTGTTCGTTAGCAAACTGAATTACTTTAGCTTTAAGTAACATTTCTTGCATGTTAATATCTATACCCATAAGTAAAGCTAAATCTCTTAAATCTTTTTCTTTAAGATCAGATGCTGTTGTAACTGCTTCTGCAGATCTTATAGATTGTTCAGCAATTCTTTGTTCTTTACTTGATACGTCTTCAATTGTAAATTTACCCTGTATTAATGGATGATCTTTTAAAAATTTATATAGCCTTCTGTCGTGATCTTTATTAATATCTAAAGATACTACAGCTTGAAACATTTCAAAACCTGATACTGTTATTCCATTAATGTCTACTAGTTCTCTTATTTTACCCTCTCTATCTTTATAGTTTCCAAACTTACAGTAATTAAACTTGCTTGGATTGTTTGATTTAATTATTACTACGTGTCTCATTTTATTTATTTTGTTATTGTTTTACCTTTTCTATCTCTCACTACTTTTCCATTTTCTACCCAAGTTTTATTAGCAGACTCAGTCTTCCATTTAAAACCTGATTGACCACCAATGTTGAATCTAACTTGATTTTTATTTGCATTTTCAACTTGTTTTTTTTCCCAGGCTTCTGGATCTTTAGCTATGCTTTTTAAAAATTGTATTAAATTCATATCACAAATATAAAGAATTTTGGGAGAGCATAAAGCTCCCCCTTAATTCTAATTATCTATTAACTAAATGCTGGATTAGCATCTGCAGATAATACAATACCTGAAACAACCCAGTTAGTGTCATCTACGCAACGAAACTGTAAGTGTGTTCCTGGCTCTATATCATCATTAAGAGTTAATTTGGTATCTGTAAGATCAGACTGAACAATTGTAGTTCCAGTACCATTTTGTGCTAATACACCGCCTAATAAAGCTCCAGATGGAACTTCAAAAATACAAGCTTGTGCATTAGACGCTACAGTAGCTAAAAACTCAAAACACAATCCTTTTGCAGCAGCTGGTAAAGTATATGTACGATCACCAGTTGTAGCAGCAGTTAAAGCATAAAGTGAGTTGCTATCATCATCAATGATAGTTGCATTTGCGTCACCTAATGCAATTACTTTCTTTACACTTTTTAAAGCAGGTAAATGCACTACTTCTTCGCCGACTGTGTCCTTAGCTTTATAGAATGAATCTACAGCAGTTCTTAGTCTGTTAAAATCAAATTTTATTGCCATTTTTCTAAATTTATTAAAGTTATTAAAAAGGAGGCCTGCATAAAGGCACGATCTTCTACAGACCTCCGTTAGTTGTTAATTATTATACTGTTGCATATGATATATCAGATATCGCTGCAGCTGAGTGTCCTGAATCTACATCAATTGTTATGATACTGCCGTTACGCATACCTCCAATTGCTTTCATTAGAATATCAGCTAATTTGACAGATTCTCCACTAGCACATGTAATTGTAGTAGTATCTAATGCAGATACGTTTGCACCAGCTCCAATAGAGTGAAATATCACTGTAGTTGAAGTTGTTGAAACATATTTTATTTCTCCAGCCTCAATGTAATTTACTACATTAGCTGTATTAGCACTAGATGCTACATCTTGGAATTTAATATATTTTGCCATTTTTTTATATATTTAAAAGTTAATAATTACGATGCACTTAATATACCACAAGATAATGGGTTTCTAACAACGATTCCAGTTTCTGAAAGCACGTGTGCTTCAAATTTGTCATCAGCGTTAGCAGCCAAGATTGCTTGTTGGTCATATGGGTTTACCATACCAGCCACATACTTCTTAATCATACTTCTATTTACTCCTTCAGCTCCTTTAGTAACCATCTCAATGTTAGAAACACCAGAAGTTCTTCCGAAGTCTAGGAATACCATTTTAGCAGACTCTTTTAATCTGTTGTCACCAAACGAGTTAGTTCCACCAGCAAGAGAATGTAAATTTGGATCATCAAATACAGGGCAGTGTGCAATAGTAATTTTATTACCCAATGCGCTGTAAGAAGTGAAGTTAGCACCTAATTCTACATCACCAGCAACACCTTCCATTGAACCTCCAGTAAACGAACCAGCAGGTGCAACAATAAGGTCTTTCATAGCTCTGTGGAATGCTAATCTTCCTTCTGTACCAGTCATCACAACATACTCATTACCTTCAGCAGAAGTTGCATTAAGAGATATCTTAGCGATAAACTCAGTAATGATATCTTCAGTTAAAGATCCTAAAGTATAAGATGCTTGGTTAGATGAATCAATCTGTGCTAATAAACCATCACCAGTAACAATAGAAGTTGCTAATGTTCCTGATAATCCAGTTGCAGAACTGACAAGACCGCCTGGTCTAGCAACTGAACCTGAACCTTCATTAGTAATTGATTTTCTACCATACCATCTTTGTAATTCTTGTTGGTACATAAATTCATCCATCATCATTTGCTCTTTAGTAAAGTACCAAAGTCTAGAACCATTATTTTCAATCCAAGAAACATCTGTTAAATCTTTACCTGAAACAGAAACTTTCTTTCTCATTGTAGTTAAATAGTTCTTATGTGTTGAAGGATATACGTAGTTTTCACCTACATCTGCACCGTTAGATCCATTTGGAAATGCAGATCCAATAGAAGCAACAATTGCTCCAGCTTGAATATCACTTAGTTGTAAAGGATTAGCAGTACCGTCTACCATTTCAAATTTAACAACAGCAGATGCGCTTGTAACAATAAGCCCACTGTTTGCTGCTGCTCTTGCAACATCTGTTACAGGATCTTCTACTACAATTGCAGTAGCTCCTGATTGAAATCTTACTAAGTCAAATTTGTTTAGAAAACTTGCATTTGCAAAACCAGCAGTAGTGTAAATTCCTTCACCATCAAATGATAAAAAGAATTGATTTCCATTTGCATCAGCAGCAGCAATAGCTGATCCACTTAATGTAGCAGCTCCTGAACCAGCAGCACTACCTACAAATGTTACACCATCAGTTGAAATCCAACCATTAGAAAATGAAGGAGTGTTATATCTTCCCATAACCTTCCATTCAAACGAATTGTCCCCAAGGACTTTTTCAGCTGCAAATCTACCAGTTCTTTCTAATAGATATGTAGCAGCATAACGAGGATACTGTTGAATTAAAGTTCTAGCAATCTCTGGGTATTGCATTAGAGCTGTGTTCAACGCATTCTCGGCCGTAGTACCTGAACCATAGGTACCTGTATAAACTCTAGCCATTTTATTATTTTTAAATTAATTAAACATTTTACTTTGTCCAATTAACTTTCAACTCTAAGCAGTCTTTGACTATCTCATGTAAGCCTACTTGCCCATGAACGCTTTTGGATTAAACGCACCGTCTTTTATTTTATATTTCGGTTTGCCTTTTCCAGTATTCAAACTTGGAGATACAATGCTATCCATGATAGCGGCTTTGCCATCTTCCAAGCCTTGAGAACGAAGAATTTTTTCAATTTGCTTTCGGTAAAGCATGAACATTGCAACGTCAGCTACATTGGCATGACTGTTGTAAATGTCATTCATCATTTTACCTGTGGCATATTTGTATACCTCTTCCTTCTGTTTTTTAGTTACTTTCCCGCCCATGAACTCACTCATGTTTTTGATTGTGTTTTGTAATTCTTTTTTAGCTTTTGCTGCACCCTCTTTTCTTTGTTTTTGTTCAGCTTCAACTTGTTTTTTTGTTTGTGCAGTTTGCGATTCAATAGCATTATTAATTACTCTTCTAATGCTTTTTGCTTTTATCTTAATCATGCCCGCATCCTCTAGTTTGTCTAAAGACTCTTCAATTTCTCCAGCATCCATACCGTCTGCTTTAAGTTCTTCAGCAACTAAATCTCTATCATTGAATGATAAATATCGTCTAAGTTCTGAAACCTGTGACGTGTCTGCAACAGGTGTTTGGTTTGCAAAACCATTTATTATTTCAAGGAGCTCGTCTTTTGATTTAGCCTCAAGATTAAGTTCTTTAGAAACTTTTTCCCAATCTAATTCATTAGTTTCAATCTTCTCTTTGGTCTCATCAACATCTTCTTGATCCCAATTATAGACCTCTTCTTCATCTTTATTTTCTTCTTCTACTTTAACAGAATCCCAAGAAAACCCTTCTTCCTGTTCTTCTTGTTCCTTTTCTTCTGTAGTTTCTTTTTCTTCGTTAGTTTCAGTTTCAGTAGCTTCAGCAGATTCAGTTTTTTCATTTGATTCTTCTGTTACTTCTGTTTCTTTTTCTTCCACATAGTTATCCGTTGTGAATGCTAGTGGATTAAATTTCTCTTGTGTTTCAGTAGACTCCGTAGTCTCTGCAACTAATTTTGATTCTTCTGCCATTTTGTTTTATTTTTATTTGCAAATATAATAAATTTTATATTCTTTCTTTTGCCTCTTCTACTTGCCTTACTGTTGATGTACGTGGTGTTTCCTGACTTAGTGAAACATCCAGAGCTTTTTTGGTTCTGTCTGATGATTCTTTTGCATCATTAATATCACGCTGTGCATCTGTTTGCAACTTAGCCACATCAACTCTTGACCGTGCGCCAATCTGTGCTACATCTCTTTTTGCTTGATTATCAATTTCTTTAAGCTGTGCTTGTTTCTGCAGATCAGATTGTTGAGCTTGTTGCAGGGCTTGTTGTTGCTGCATAGCCACTTGCTGTTGTTGCATTTGCTGTTGCTTCATTACATCCATACCTTTTTCTAAAACTTTTTCAGCTTCAGTAAGTGTGTCAGCTTTTAATACTTTGATAACATTAAGCAAATCAATGTTGCCTGATTGTAAGGCTGCTTGTGATAATTGCTGAACTACCTGTTTCATTGCATCGTCTTTACCGCTGTCACCTACATATAATCCAAAGTCTTGTAAAGCTATATCTGGCATTACATTCAAAAACTTGTAAGCCCCATCACCTAATATCATTGCAGCTTTTTTACCACCAGCCCAACATACTTTCATTAAATTACAAAGTCTTTCTAATACTTTTTGTTTTACTTCAGCGTGTGATTTAAACCAGCTTTCTGTAATTGTTGCTGACTGGATCACACTTCTCTGTACATTACCAACATACTCATACTGACCAACTGCTCCTTCTCTTTGTCTGGATACTCCAGATATTTGACCAGCCATTTCTTCTAACATCATCTTAAGATTGATCAACTGCTGTACTGACTGAGATAATGTAAAGTCTATTTGCTGAAATTGATTAAATGAGCTAACTTGATTACCCTCATCTTTTGAATTGATTGGTATAATACCATCAGTTTTCAAATGATACAATACAGTCTGTATATCCATACCAGCGTTAGTTGGTAATTGCGATACATCATATACTACAGCCTTACCACCTGATCTAGCCATAGCTAACTCAATTTGATAAATGACTATATTATAAAGCATCTGTATATTATCTAGTAAATCTACCATAGATACACTTTTACCTGTAGTGTTATTATATATACAGCCAACATATGATAAAGGACTTGTTCCTGGATCATCCACACTACGAACTTGATTACTTCTACGTCTAGCTCTAATTAAAATTTTGCCCCCAATCTTTGTTGCTTCCCATAAATCATCTACATACTTTACTTCAACTACTTCACCTTTTCTTGCCTTGTATGTATCTTTTACTATTTTTCTAAATGGTCTGTTAGGATCATATTTGTTTTCAGAAACTTTATACTTAATAGCTCTAAGTGATTTCCACTCACACTGTATTACACGTATTCTAGTTTCTTTACCATAGCCCGCATCAATCCAATCAAAACTAGCATTGTACTCACTATATTGATCTGAATTGTAATATGCATTACGCATGTTTTCTAATTCTAACAGATCTTCTTCTGTAAGCTCTTCTTTGTATTCATCATTGATTTCATTGACTGACATATATCTTTCTTCACCTACCCAGTTAGCTTCGTCTATATAATCTGAGTGTGCAGAAGCATCAAATACAATTTGTCTTGGATCTACACGCCTAACAAATGGATCACCATTTTTTATTTCAACTTTGTAAAACTCTTTACCTGTTACAAGTAAATCTCTAAATCCTTCTTTAAATATATCTTTTACATTGTATCTATTTATTACATACTCCAAACCATCTTGTGCAGTTTCCTCTACCATTTCACGATAGTTGTATTTCATGTAAGTTTCAATATCCTCTGGCACAGGCATACCTGTTCCTTGCTCTATAATACTTACACCTTGTTGTTGTTCAAACTCATCATGGATGTCTTGCAACAAAGCTCTCATTGTAATAGCTACTTTATGATCTAGCTTTCTTATGATAGCATCTTTGTTAATTGTAGTAACTTTCATGTCAAGCGGTCGCCTGATTTCTTCTCCAACTAACAAATCAATTTTAGGCGTAATGATTGGATAGTTTACAAGTCTTGCAGGATATGTTAATCCATACTGTTCTGTTATATAGCTATAATCTTGTTGATTAACCTGTCCGTTATATATCAAATAGTTTCTAATATCTTTCGTTCTACCTGACAGGTAAAAACCATCATCATATGACATGTAGCTTATAATAGAATCTAAAACTTGTTCACACCACTCTGGAGTCTTTTCTGCTTCAGACAATACCAGGGGTGGCATTGGAGAGTAATCTTTTTTCATATTTTATTCATTTGTGTGGGTATACCGTTCCAACCCATTTTATAATACCTAAAACCTAAATCTTTTTCTTCTTCATAATCACTTACTTGTAATCTATAATTATCTATGTTGTGTATTAAACATAATCCAAAAGCCATAGCACGGTCAGTATTCTGTCTGCCATATACTGCTAGCTCATCTATCAGATCCATAAACCATATGTCTTCAACATTTTCTCTTATATAATCATCAATCAAATCTTCAAGTAAAGACTTGACTTGCTTATTCATATGCACACCATATCTATTTCTAGTTTTTGTACCAGGGTTGTGTGCAGACTCTGGCTTTTCTTTTAAATATTTCAATGCATTCATACGTTTGAAATAATCTAATATACCTATCTTTGTGTATTCAACTAGCATTTTTGCATTATAGTAAACTGCTAGCTTCAACACACCATCCCAAAAGTCTTCTTTTTTAGGTGGTCTATCAGTGTATTCTGCGATAACATAATCGCTTGGTACATCTGTATTTGCAAATCTACGATAAATTATTGCACTACCCAAAGAATCTGATGCGCCAGCAGTATCCTGATCATACGAGTCTACCCCGCCTATATCTAAGAAACGATACTCTGTCATAGGATGTGTTAGTATTCTGTATGGCCCTTCTGGGTGTGGTCTCCATTTTACGGCAAACTCTTCATTGCCTAGCTCCCAATCTAGATATCCTCTTTGTATTTGTGATCTGAAATCAATACTAGACAATATTCTTGACCTTTGTGCATTGAGTAATGATATGTCAAATCGTGATGACTTGGTATTAAGAAATGCTTCTTCAACAGTAAGTGGATAGTTTTGTACGTGTAGATTATAAGCGTCATTGTCACCAGACTTTTGTATGTTGTCTCGCTCTTCTGTTAGCTTTTCTATTGCTGCTTTCTCATTTTCTACACCAGTATTAATATCAAAGAATCCATAGTACGCCCTAGATGCTGGAATAAACATAGGTATAAGATTATAAGCATCGTAGCTATAATACATATCCATAAAGTCTTTAGATGCTTTGGTTATATCACCACCAGTTCCTCCAACTATAGGTACACCAAACTGTATATCTCCATCCATGAAACACGCTTTAGATGACATGTATGCGTTTTTTAGTTTCTTAAATTCACCCGCTTCTTCAAACACCATAAGACTAACACGTTCCCCTTTAAATACTTCAGGATTATCCATAGTACGACAGATAATTGTAGATTGGTAGCCACCTGTTTCCCACTTACCGTCTTTGTTCTTTTGCTTGTATCCACTACGCATAATGTCTGTTGTGTCTTTAAGAACTGAGTGTTTAAAGTTAGGATGTATACCATTCAATCCTTTTTTTACTTTATCAAAGAAAGCATCTGCTGTAGCTTGTAATCCTGCTGCAACCCCTACATCATTAAATGGAAAGAATGTATATTCGTGTGCCACAGCACCAGAGTTCATATAAGAAAAACCTTTATCTCTGGCTTTTATTACAATCATACCTTTACCTTCATCTTTACAGATTTCTATGGTATCAAAGTATTCATGATCCATAGCTCTATACCATGGATGTATTAAGGTTTTACGATTACCACTAGTTCCGTCATTACCAAGAATCATATAGTAGTTAAGGTAGAAATAGTATTTACCTGATATTTTCTTCATGCTTTTTGGTTTATAACCATTGACGCACCTATCCATTTCTTGTGCCCAGTACTCTTGATATTGCACAGAGTCTGGATTCAGATCTGGATGCCCATTATTAGCAATAGGTCTATATCTTTGTGGATCTTTTTTTATCTTACCCATACTTTATTCTTTTGACTTTACCAATACCATACAAGCCTTTAGCTTGTTCCTGGCTGGCCAACTTATTGTGATATCTTATATCTAAGTCTACACCGTGAAACTTTTGTGCTATCTTATTATATTCTTGTGCACGTTTCAAGTTTCCTTGCTTGTAATGTTTAATGTATCTCTTGTACACATAATCTAATTTGTATACAGGGCCATTAGCCACTTTGCATCTCTTTTCTTCTTTCTAAAAAACTAAGCCCCTTGTTACCCGCTATCTTTTGTCGCTCCCCCCTTCTCTCTATAGCATCAAGTAATGTCTGTCTAGTCTTTAATATCTTTTCTACACCAATCATAAGTTTTTGTAACAGCTCTGCATTCTCTTCATTGAGCTGCATTACGTCAATAAGTTCAGTGAACTGATTTATTTTTTTGTTGAAAGCTATAAGTTGTTCGTCAAGGGGATCAAATTGTAGCTTTATATATTTATCACAAGCCGCAAGTAAAGTAGGATCATTCTGTCCTTTCCAATTGTACGTATCATACAAGTCTTTACTGACTGCTTTCTTGCGTTCTTGTTCTGAGTAATGTCTGTATGGACTTTCATAGTCGTAGACTAATGCAATCCACTTGAGGGCCGTAGGCCCGAATTTTTCTTTTTTGATAATACCCAAGAACTCTGGCACTCCTGTTACCCCATCATCGTCCTTGAATATATCACCTTTACGATTTAATTTTAATAAATACATTAGCCATTGTATTCTACAGTCAAAGATAGTTTGTATAAACAATTATCATCTAAGTCATGAGTTTCAATGCTCCAGGCAGTATCAGTCACATCAAAACCTGAGTTAATCATATTTGCTATGATTTTATCTTCATCCATTATTAGATCGTACATATCAACATATGTTCTTTCTATTTGATAAATACTTTCAGTTGCATTGACTGTTGTGAATACTGTTTCTATTTCTTTCATTAGAATATACCTCCGTTAGTAAATCTTTGTCTTATCTTTTTTATTTGGTTTTTAGCAATGACTCTGTTCGCTAGTTCACTAAAGCTGCCGCTACCCTCGTATGTCATTTCTTTATCAATCATACCCCCTTTGTTAAATACATTTACATTTTCTCTAATATATGGATTGTCAAGATCTTGTTTGCCATATGGATTAGACTCTGTTGCTGTCGCATCACCCGAACCAGTAAAGGCACTTGATCCAAAAGGATTTACTACTCTTCTTTGTCCTGTAGGCATCATGTCTTGTTGTTGTCCCATGTCTATGCTTCTATCTATAGCTGGACTTGGATCTTTACGTAGCATTCCAGCTCTTAATAACTGAAGACCACTACCATCATCAGAGAGTTTTCTACCTGAAAGATCTACTGTACCTTCTTGTCCTGTCTGCATATTCAGTGAGCCATCTGGATTTATTGAAGCTGTTTTATTTCCTTCTTCATTTACAACCCCTCTGTCTTGATAATAGTCATCATCATAACCTGTAAAAAAAGAAGATATATCATCAAGAACATCTGCGGTTCCTTCATAAAGCTGTACAATACCTTCACCTAAAGAAGAAAAGAATCCACCTAATCCGTATTGCTTTACATTATCTCCAAGCATTCCTTGATTCAAATATAGTTCTGGATCAAATCTTTGACTAGGTAAAAAGCCTCCACCCATTCTACTAGACGTAGATCTGTCAGTCATCATCATATTAGCACTAGGTCTTACCATTCTATTAAGCTGACTAGCGGCTGTAGGATTACTACCACCATAAGGATTAATGCCCCCTCCACCTGTAGATCCTGGATTAAGCCCTCCTGGTAGATCTGGATCATCAAAAGTTTTAATTGGTCCATCACCTGTTGGGTTTTCTGTAAGCTCATTATATGGATTTGTAATCATTGTAAGATTTTTATACAAAAGTAAAAAAATTATTTGTATTTGTGAGGAAGAGATGCTTTGTCTCTTTACGCCCCTACCCTTCTACTTTTTTTTTACACCCACCCTTTGTTTTGTCTGTTGTTTTTTTTACAGACTATACATAGATATTATATGTTTAATTTAAATAATTACTATGGAAACCATACTTACAGTGGTCATCACTGTGCTTGTCATAAAATACTGCACAGTAAATACTATACAACTTAATAAAGATATTGATAACATTAAAAAATTTAAAAAGAAATGATGATACTTAAAATTATTATAGGTGTTCTTATACTAGAGTGGTATATGGACACCAGATATACAAAGAGAGAGGCAAACTAGTCTCTCTTTTTTTTTATATTGTGAAAAAAATATAACTATCCCTGATTGTGTTATATAATCTAATCCCTTAGTTTATACCCTTTTTTTTATACAAATACTATTGCAAATAATCTAAAGTATTGATAATCAAACAGTTATCTACTTTTTTTACTTTACATTGTAAATATAATAAATACTTATTGTATTTAACTGATTGTAATGCTTACGCAACTGCTTTGCGAAGTTAGTGTTTTTTTTTGATAAAGTCAAGTACCAACTATCAGATTTATGCATACAATCTTTGACTTCTATTATTTATGTGTTCACAGTTTTACAACTATACATAAGTTTAATCAAAAATAATTTATCATGGAAATAATTTCTCAACAATGCGATTCGTGCTCATGCACTAAATTGCGTCCAGTATCATACACCATAGCAAACTGCTATGAATGTTCTGCGCCTAACAATATTGACGCTATTGAAGAGTACAATATTCAAGGCAACTATCCTATCAAATCTCTTGACGAGATTGCCAAAGAGCAAGCTCTAATAGATATGTGTCAGTCAGATATAATTGACTGGGCTAAAGTGTTTGAATACGATAACATAAGAGTGGCACTATAGTCACTCTTTTTTTTACTACTAACAATAAATATTAATCTAAAAATTTAATTATGTCTAAAACTAAAAACCCTATCACTTTCGCTGAAGGTGTATACATCAGAGAAAAAACATTTGACAATGGATCAAGTGTTATAAACATTGACTTTAACGCAAAAGAGTTCTGTAACTTCATGAAAGAACATGTCAACGATAAAGGCTTTGTAACTACAACTATACAAAAGTCTCAAAAAGCTGATGCTTCAAGACCTATGTATATGAAACTAAATACATTCAGTCCTAAACAAGCTGCAAAACAGGCGTTAGAATCTACTAACTTACCGTTCTAATGAGCTTGTTTTTCATTGCTATCTTCGCTGCTGTGGGCTATTATATCATTGTATATAAAGCTCTCGGCAGACGTAGAATGGTCAAGACACAGGTGTTCTGGGACATATTGTTCACTCTGCTTTTGCCAATTATCTTTATTGGCACATTCAGTGGTGTTGCCACCGCTGTTATGGCAGGTGTTATATTTTCAATATTCACATATTTTACACCTAAGAAATAAATATGGGGGTGCAATTCCCCCTTTTTACCACTAACAATAAATAAAAACTATTACTATGCAAGAAATATCTTCTCAATACCTCAAACAATTACATAAGCAAATGAAACAAAGACAAGCTACACCATATGACATGGCTCATGCTTCATTCAGAAAAAATAATGCTGATTGTATTATTAAAAGTGTAGACTACAAAAATCTAGTTATTACATTTCTGGATGGCACATCAGAAAAATTTAAGAAAAGTAAATATAAACTATTTCAAAAGTATATATCTAATCTAAACTTTTCTTACAAGGTTTTCAAAAAAGCTTATATCAAAAGATATTTTGTAGTGGTAAATAAGTTTAACAAAAGACACAAAAGGAATACAATAGGTTCTATTGTGTCTGCATAATACTAAAAGGATAAAACTTCTTAGTGGACCTTTAGTAGTTAAAAGGGCGGTCTTAGTCGTACGAACACTGCCCTTTTTTTTCTAAAATTATAAATATGAAAATACACGATAGCACCCTTACAACCATCAGATTTGCATTCAATAAAAATTTTATAATTCAGACTTATGGTAATAATGACCTAATGTTTCGTTTTGGATATTGGGATAAAATAGATTATCAACTATTAAATAATATTATAGCAATACATGAAAAAGACATGTATATAAAAGTAACAGAACAAGTAGAATATGATGAAGATTGTGGAGATAAATACTCGTACTGTATAACAAAAGATATAAACTTAAATAAATAATTATGCCAAATTGGTGCTGGAATAACCTAACAGTAACAGGTGATGAAAAAGAACTACAAGAATTTGTAGAAAAATCAATGAATGCTCGTAAAGAAACAGAGTTTTCATTTGAAGGTACTCTACCACGTGGTGATCGTAAAGACTGGTACGACTGGTCTTTAGGAAACTGGGGTACTAAATGGGATGCATGTGAACCAAATATTGAAAATAATAATAAAGAATATTTTGCTGTAACTTTTGATAGCGCTTGGTCGCCACCAATATCATGGTTAGAAAATATTGTACACATGTTTCCTAAACTTTATTTTACATTACAATACGAAGAAACAGGTATGTGTTTTGCAGGTATTTTAGAAATACAACACAATAAAGTACGGGACAATCAATCTTGGCAGATTGAGTCAGCATCTGAATGTTGTCACGCAGAGATTGATTGGGATAATCCTACATACGATTATTATTGCACAATATGTGGATGTGAAACAGAAACTGTTTCGGTACGTGCAGATGAAATTAAAAAAAATCCTAACTATAAACCTAATTATGAACAATAATATTGAAACTATATCATTTAACGTAAGTAAAACTATAAACATCGGAAACTTTGAAGCTATTAAAATCAATTATGGTCAGAGTGTTAGTGTTGATCCTAGCAGAGATATTGAGACGCAAAGACAAGAATTAATAAAAGACTGTTATAATGTTGTCAAACAAGAAACATCTCATTGGGATAAATTAAAATCAATACAACATGTTGATAGAAACAAAAACATCAATGTTATACAAAGATGAAACAATATTTGATAAAAAAACTAATCAGTGGTTATAAAATTAATCCCAGTTTATCTGGGATGACACTGGTTGGTATACCACATAATGTCAAAGAAAACAGTGTACAAGTTCAGTACGCTGATGAAAAAATGATAATAAATAATAATACACCTTTATTAGGTAAAAAGTCTTTTCAAGACAAATTTGGACGTAATAAAACATATGTTCTTTACTACTACGAATGGATGCCTAATAAAACACAAATCAAATTAGAACTATGAAAGAATATGAAGTTAAAGTAATTAGAGAATACACTACGCGTGTAACATTAAAATTTCCAGATGATGGCAGAAATCATAAAACATTAATAAATGAAAAAATATTATCTGGAGATGATTCAATTTGGGATCTAATAGCAGAAAAAGAATTAGAACAAATGGACATAGATCATGAACAATGGGAAATTAACGAATTAATACTAAATAAAATTAAATAATTATGGGTACAAGAAGTTTAACCTTTATAAAAGACGAATACGATAAAAATAATAATATTATATGCATGTATCGTCAGTATGATGGCTATTTAAGTGGTCATGGTAAAGAACTAGCAGAATTTTTACAAGACTTTAATGTTGTTAATGGTTATAGTAATATAACTCCTGCTCGCTCTGCAAATGGTATGTCATGTTTAGCTGCACAGCTAGTTGCATACTTTAAAGATGGTATTGGTAATATATATTTATATCCAACTAATACAAAAGATGTTGGAGAAGAGTTTATATATACAATATCACTAATTGACAATCAATTAAATATTGATGTTAAAGATTGGAATGATAAAATTATATTTAATGGCACATCAGCTGAACTAATTGAAAAAATTAATACTAAAGAATATGCTTAATACAGAAACTATATTACAACAAAACGATCTTGATTGGGAGGTCGTTAAAAAACCATTAATGTACGCAGGACAATGCACTCCTCAAGCAAACAATGGATTACACGATACACCATACTATGCACTTGTTAGATCAGACAATGGTGAAGTATTAAATAGTGTATCAAAATCTTATACACCTACACAAAACTATACTATTATAGAAACTATGCGAAATATTGCACAAGACAATCAACTTGAAATTGTAAAAGCATTATCATTGCATGGTGGTAGAAAAATTGTTGTTCAAATGCAAAGGTCTAATAACATTACGCTTATTGGTGGTGAAAGAACACAAGAATATATATATGCTATGAATAGTCATGATGGTACTTGTTCATTAAAATTTGGATTTATGAATAAAGTTATGTTCTGTCAAAATCAGTTTGCTTGGATGTCAAGCAATGCTTTTGCAAGTTATAGACACACTAAGTCTATACAAGATAAAGTAGGTTTATTATCTGGAATGATCAATTTTACAGATCATGATAGTAAAATAGCTGATCTTCATGATTTTGCTACACAAAATGTAACAAAACAACTAATAGAAGATACAGTAAACTACTTAATAAACACTGATCGTTTAGATAAAATGTCATCAAGACTAAAAAATCAACGTGAAAAACTTGAACAGTGTATTCAAATTGAAATGTACAGAATAGGTCATAACAAATGGGGCTTGTTTAATGGTGTAACACAATTTACAACACATCATAAATCAGCTCCCAAACGTACCTATGGACAACAAGAATCTATACTTGTAGGTGCATGTAGTAAAATGAATAATAAAGCTTTTGAATATCTTAAAAATAATTAATATGGAAATTAAAAACCCAACTAAATATTGGACAAAAAAAGCTGCAGATCATTTGATTGGCAGAAAAATTATAAATGTAGAGTATCTTCTTGATCCAGAATTAGAAGAGTTTATGTGGCATAAATCACCACTAGCAATAAAACTAGATGATGGTCACTGGATTTATCCAACTATGGATGATGAAGGTAATGATGGTGGCGCTATGTTCACAACTTATAAAGATTTGCCATGCATTCCAGTGATGTAAATGTTTCTGTGAATAAATTAGTTATACTTGATTTTCGTAAAAATATTACATTTATCTATACTTTGCCATATGAATATTGTAATGATACAGTAGAGGTATTTATATGTAATAATGGACATTCACTAAACTGTTGTCAGTGGATGTTAACAAAAAATGAAGTTATAATTAAATAATTATATTTGCAAAAACAACGATCATGGAGTTATATGACATTGAACAGATTCTCCTTGGTAAATTAATTATTAGCCCAGAGCTATTAGATAAATATGGTGATTTAATTCACAAGGATTTATTTACATTTCCTTTGAATATTTCTACTTACGTAGCTATATGTAAACTTAAAGATAACAACAAAGATATTGATATTGTATCTTTATCTAAAATTGTTAAAGGTGAAAACATATCCTATAATCTAGCACATATGTTAGATGTAGGATATTCTCCTGTTAAGATTACAAATTGTATAGCTTCGCTAACAGAAAATTATCACAAAAAAACTTTAGCAGCTCTGGTAAATGATATTAATAATAAATTATCAGAAGGAGAAGATATTGAACCACTTGTAGATTATGTTAATACACAAGTATCAAAACTATCTATAAAAACTCCTGAACAACTACCAAGTATATCAAAACAAATTACTGGTTTCTTACAAGATACAGAAACTAGAATGAATACGGATGGTTTACTTGGTATAGCCTCAGGATTTAAAGACATAGATACTTTTACTGGTGGGTGGCAATCTACAGATTTAATAATTGTAGGTGGTGCGTCATCCATGGGTAAAACTAGTTTTGCACTAGCACTTGCATATAATGCAGCAAAACAAAGTAACACTAGCACTGTTATATTTTCATATGAAATGAGTGCCATACAACTGATACGTAGATTAACATCTATGGAATCAGAAATAAACAATAGCTATATCACAAATGGTACAATTAGTAATGATGACATGAAACAAATACATCATGCTGTAGGCACTATACAAAATACACCATTACATATTGATGAAGCTAATATTACATCTCTTGGATATCTTATCACAAGAATCAAAGATTATGTAAAAGATAAACAAGTAAAATTAGTTTTGGTAGATTACTTACAACTAGTATCATATAAAACTAAATCAACAACTCGTGAGCAAGAAGTAAGTCAGGTAGCAAGATCACTAAAAAATCTTGCTAAAGAACTTGATATTACAATTATTGCTCTTAGTCAACTTAATCGTGGCGTTGGTATGCGTAATAACAGCAAGCCTACACTATCTGATTTACGTGAATCAGGTGAAATAGAACAAGCAGCTGATGTTGTTATGTTAATATATCGTCCTGAATATTATGGTATTGAGTTTGATGATGATGGTAATACTACAAAAAGTAATGCAAATATTATTTTTGCAAAAGGTAGAAATATTGGTGTTGGTGAAGTAAGACTTAGATTCAAAAGCCACATAACAAAATTTATAGACTATGCATAATATAATAACGCGTTATCCGTTTACAGTTTTTGTTGTATTATATGTAATTGTAATTACTATTATGCCTTACATATTTGCTTTTATACTTACTGCAACCATAATGGTTCTAATGTATTTAACTGTTTGCTATTTTGATAATAGAAAATAATTTACTATATTTGCCTCCACATGGAGGAGAAAAAGAAAGTATCAAAGCTAAAAGATATTGTTGCTGAGATAGCACATGATCTTAATATAAATCAAACACTTGTAAAAAAAATATTAGTAATTGCGTTCAAAGAGATTGCTTTACTACTATTGTTAAAGGGTAAGCCTGTAATGATACGCAGGTTTATCAAATTTGTAATTGCAAAAAAAAAGATTTAAATGAATTTAAACGATCTTAAAAAAGAATTACCATATAAATGGAGAGTACAATCTATTAGATTTGGTAAAGCTACTTGTGTCGCATATATTGATGCAAGAGACTGTCAAGATCTACTTGATGAAGTGGTAGGTCCTGACAAATGGCAAAGTGTATTCTACGAAGAAAATGGTTTACTGTTTTGTAAAGTAGGTATTCTTTGTAATGAAAACATTTGGATATGGAAATCAGATACAGGATCAGAGTCTAATGTAGAAAAAGACAAAGGTCACGTATCAGATGCATTTAAGCGTGCATGTGTATCATGGGGTATAGGTAGATTTTTGTATAGACTAACAATACAAACACTTACCACAAAACAATGGAAAGGAAAAGAATATCCCTATGCTCCTGAAAAAGATAAAATCATTTTTGACGGTGATACACTTACAAAATATATAAATTGGAAAATTAAAAATAATTAATTATGGAAACTTATATACCAAAAAATAGTATCAACATACCTGTTGAAGAAAATAAAGAAGAACTTATTGAACAATTGCAAACCTTAAAACAAGAAAATGCAAGATTACGAAAAAACAATGAGACTTATAAATTGAAGTATATAGCACTAATTGAAAAATTAGGACACTTAAAAAATATTATAAATGAAAGTATTACCCTTTAATTTAAACACAACTAAACAAACCTATACTAAAGGTGAAAAAGTTGAATATATAAAACCTGGTGCACATTTATGTACAATTACTAGTATATCTACTTCTGACAATTTAGATAACTATAATGGATCTCCATTTATAGATTTCAATGTTAGTAGTAATAACAAAGTTGGTAGATGTAGATTTTGGGCTGTAAAAGAAACAGACAAACCATCCACTATGGAATGGAAAACCAAACAAATAAAAGACTTCTTAGTCAATGCAGGTGTCAAAGATTTTTCTGATGACAGCACAGCTATGAATTCTTCTATTGGTAAGTCTTTGATGGTAGCATTTATATCTGAACAGTATATTAGTGTAAACAGAGACACTGATGAACCCGTGATAAGAGAATCAGTCAGATATAGGTGGTCATCTAAAGAAGGTGGTAATTGTACATATACACCAGATATGAATAAAAAACTAACACAAGATCAAAAATCTGAGTTTTCACAAAAACATAAAGATTGGTCATCTAATGCTAACAGCGATTATGTTGGTCATGAAGTAGATGATGATCTTCCATTCTAGAGATAACAAATCCCAAGGGTATCAGGTAGAATAAATAAATAAATTGTATGGTAACATACATTGATAAACAACCCTTTTATTTATTCTTTAAGACTTAAGTGCGCCAAATTCCCCTTGGGTGCAACTCTTTGTTTTTTATTACATTTGCTGCATGGATAAAATATTTATAGCAGGAAATGTACCATCCTCAAAAAACAGTAAAATATGGACAGGAAAGTATTTTGTTAATTCAAAAACTGTATCAAAGTATATTAAAAATACTAAAGATCAGTGGTTAGTAAATAAATTTAAATTTCAAAATATAATCAAAGACAAGGATATACCTTATAAGATTAGTTTAAAGTTTATTAGAAATAGTAAACGTAGGTTTGATTACATAAACCCTTGTCAAACTGTCCATGATCTTATGGTAAAATATGAATATCTTGAAGATGATAACTGCAATATTATCATACCTATATTTGAAGAATATGGCTATGATAAAAATAATGCAGGAGTATATATATCAGTATTATGAAATTATCAGATGAAATATATTTTGAACCGCGCAATAAATTTATAGAGCGGATTCATAAAAAATTAGATTATAAAATAGAACAATACCAAAAAGAACTTAATCAAGTTCCTAAGTATGGTAAACAATATTTTTTGTTGACTGGCAAAATACAAGCCATAATGACAATAAAAGAAGAAGTCTTACTAGTAGAATATAAATATGAAACGTAAAATGAAAATAAAAAAAACTGAAATCAAAATTGATGGAAGGAATTTTAAAGTAAATCCTGTAGTAGCTGATACTATGAAAATACTTAAAGAAGCTTTACAAAATCATGAAGTGTCACTGCTTTCATGGGCACATGTTGTGTATAATAAATCAGCTTCAACTAAAGAGATTAATCAATTTAAAAAGACTCTTTATAAATACTGCATGCAGATACCAAATGCAGAACAAATTATAGAAAGAATGATTAATATAGACAAGCAAAACAAATCAGAGAAAAAAGTAGAGACCAAAGAATAAAATCATTACTTTTGTAGTACTTTCTCTTTCCGTGTTCACCATGGTTTTTGTTTTGTTTGCACTAAGAGCTCCCTTCTGGGAGTCTCTTGGTGTTTTACAAACAGAATATGAAATTAATTACAGATCACAACTTAACGTATGAAAACTATTATAATGATACAGACTATGTATCTAATAGTATGTTAAGCCATTTAACAAACAAATCACCTGAATATTTTCAGTACATGCTAAACAACTCACAACCTCCTAGTCCTGCTATGAAGTTTGGATCAGCATTTCATATGTATGTATTACAGCCTGATGAGTTTGATAAACACTATGTTGTAACACCAAACATAGATAAAAGAACCAAACAGGGTAAACTTGACTACGCTGATTTTATGTTGAAAAATCAGTTCAAAACTTTACTTTCAGAAAACGAACTTGCAACTATACGAATGATGTCAGATAAATTACTGCAAGATTCATTGTGTAAAGATTTGTTAACAATTGGCAAACCTGAACAAATTATAGCCTGGAATAATCATGAGTATGATGTAAATTGTAAAGGTATGCTAGATATACATTGTAATAAAAATGATATTATTGTTGACTTAAAAACTACACAAGATTGTAATTTAAAACCATTTACAAGATCAATTAGAAAGTATATGTATCATAAACAAGCAGCATTTTATACAGATGCTGTAAGAGCCGTATCATATTATATTTTGGCTATTGAAAAGAGTCCACCTTATAGTTTGAATGTATTTGAACTAAATGGTGATATACTAGACAGGGGTAGAGAAATATATAATAATGAATTGTATTTATACAAAAAATGTATGGATGCAGATATATGGCCTGGTCCATCTATTTCATTGTGGGTAGATGATCTTGAAAGGCATCCTATTGAAATTAATAATTTTGAAGACATACTATGAAAAATTCAGTAGTTTTTGAAGGTGGTATTGATAAAGTTAGTACATTAGCAGACGGAAGTCTGCGTATATATATCGGTACACCTGAACTTTCAAACGAAACTATGGTTAAAGTATTTTCACTAATAAAAAAACCTGGTTACGTTTTAGTATCAACTAATTCTATATCGCAAGATCAAATAGATGCGGTTGAAAAAGCAACAGCTAACACAGAGTTTAATGAAAAGACTGTAAGTCAAAGATTAAGATCTGTAATGTTTAAGCTGTGGGAAAAAACACAGCCAAAGCAACTAAATGGAGATTCTGGAGAAATGGAATATGTTGACTTTGAGTTGTTTTACAGAAGACAGATGAATACAATAATTGAACACTACAAAACAAAACTAGATTAGTGAGTGAACATAACAAATATTACTGGGAGATTGGTAGAAATGGTTTTTATCCAACCACAACTGGTGATGATAGAATACCTACATACTATGTTGGAAGTAAATATCGTTATGAAGCTAGAAAGGTTATTGAAGACTTTGACCTATCATATAATGTCGGAACTGCCGTTACATATTGTTTGCGATCTAAACGTAAACATAGTGATGGTGGTATATCCGATATTAAGAAAGCTATAGCACATCTTAGTTTTGAGCTTGACAAACTAAAAGAATAATCCTACCCTATAATCCATGATCGTATTACTTTTCTGATTAAACTCCCTATCATGGGGTAGGATTTTTTTAAACTATGCTAATAATACTTGGAATTACACTAATAATGATATACATAATAGGTTGTTCTATTATATCTATGTTACTTGAAATATATAAAAGAGAAGCAGATAAAAAAACTGAACTATAAACTAAATATTTACGTTGTAGTTCAGGATACCCTGTAGTCCGTTATTGCGACTATATATAAAAGCTTGTGCTTTTTTTATATTGCCAATAAATCCTTTAGAATCATGCCAATAGTCTGTGGCTGACATAGAAGATAAGTTTCTAACTGTAATACCATTTAGCTCTTCTATTGCTTGTAGTTTTGTTGCTTTATTAGTATGATAGTGACCCCTATGCACCTCTACATAAGTCACATCACTCCATAAATTTTTAAACCTTTGTGAAATAATGCCTGGTAAATCATTTGTTTTTGGACCATCACCATGATCACTTACAATCAAATTATTACCATATGGTATTGCTTTCATTAAACAATCAGAGTTGTCAACTTTAACATTCTTATTGTTTTCATAATACAACTCTAACAGATCACCTAAGTGCATAATAGATTCTCTATCATGATTACCTGGTATTACCATAACATGTACGTCTGCTATTTCTGATAATCTATTAATCGCTTTAATCATAAGTTTTCTTGCTGTGCGGTACATATCTATATGATAATTACTGTTAAACTGCGGTGTACCTTTTGTTGTGCTTGGTATTGGCCAATCACCATCTGAGTTCAATAGATCTTGTCCTACGATAAATAATATTTTATCTATGTAATACCCCTGTGCTCTGTATAAAAGGTGCTCTATGGCGCTTAAAAGGCGTTCTGAAGCTATATCCATACTATACTCATCACCCTTAATACCTATTTTACCTAAATGTAAATCAAATGCAGATATTTCTAAGAGGTGCAAATCATTACGATCATCTGGTCTGCATCTTTCTTTTTTATTTACTATAGGAGAAAGACTTGACAGATCTTCTATGATTTGTTTTTTTACTTGAGCAATATTAAGTTCTGCTTTAATTTTTTTTAACCAAGCTTTTGTTCTATACATTGTAATTGTAATAGGCTTACGCTTTGCGTCAAAACCTGTAACCTCATATGTACCTATATCATATTTGTCAACTTCCCATGTATCTAAATCAACACTACATGCTGATAATAAATCTTCAAGTGACTTTACTCTTGTGCAATTTTCTGCGGAAAGTATAGCTTGATCTTTTGTTTCTTGAAAGTGTAATACTTCTTTTTCTTTAGGAGCTGTATCAGGATTATCTTTTCTGATTCTACGAGCTATAGTTCTTATCTGCTCATAGTTTGTTCCAAACTTTTTTGCTGTGTCAGCATATTTACTACGTAAAAGATTTGGATTGTTTAATAAATATTCTTTTATTTCGTCATTAAGTGACATACATTTTATATTAGTTACTCTTTAACACCATAGCCATGCTGCTTGATTAGTGTTAAATTTATTGGCTTTAATTGTTTGTTCTTTCTCTTGCCGTTTATTTTTCTAACGACTTTATTAACAATTACTGGATTTGATATAATCTCATCTTTATTGTGCCCTTTAACTATAACGTCACTAATAGTAAATTTGTTTTTTCTTTTGTCCTCAAAAACCCAATTTGACATCCAAATTGGTACACAGAACTTTATTTTATTATCGTCCACTGTGTATATTGTTGAGAACTTACAGCATAAAAATATATATTTCTATCTAAATTTCCAAACGAATTAATAATATGATTGTCTGCTAATGATAATGTTGTTGAATGAGGCATGTCTATTGTAAGTAGTCTTGCAAAATTGCCTTTAGTTTGCGCACTTATTCTACCCGCTAAAACTGTTACCTCAACTTCAGATGGTGGTGATACACTCCAATATAAACTTATTACTGCATCAGTGCTAGAACTACTCCAGTGTGATATTATCATATCTCTTATACTTTGTCCTTTTTCTAATTCAGTTAAAAAATATAATGTATTTACTGTATTGGTTTTAACAACAAATATACTACCCTGTTGTTCTTTTTGAATGACTGTACTTTGTTGTCTAGCTTGATCTCTAGCTGTAGCTCTACGTAAACCTCTTCTTGCAGTTGGTTCACGTGTAATTTGTGGTGTATTTTCTGTATCACTAGTTAAAAATCTAGATCTTGATCTATCTGATTTTTCAATATACTTTAGTTTCTCTACTTTACCTATTGCCATTATGCATCAGATAAATCTTTATAAGTATCCAATGTCTTAAGATGTACATATGTTTGTTCTACAATATCTTTTGCATCTTCAGCTACAGATGGAGTAAATGATCCGCTTATAGTATATATAGCTTCATCTGGATTTGCAGCATAAGAGCTAGCATCTTTATATACTCTTGCTGAATAATCTGCATATAACGTTTTACTCCAAGATACTGACCCATCTTCAGCTTCTGTAGATGTATCTACAACCCTGTGATGCGCTTGCATTACTCTTAAATGTGCGTTAGATATTGTTAATCCTTTATATGTTAGTGATCCTGTTAATGCCATTTATTTTTCTTTTGGGATGAACTCACCATTATCTAAATTAATAGTGCCTTCACCGTAGTTTTCTTTTAAATAATTACTAATTTCAACTTCTTCATTTTGTAAATTTATATATTCATTTACAAGCATTTCTTTTCTTTTTTTCATATTGATTTTTGCAAATTCTAAATCACCAAATTGACCGTTAAGAATTGCAAACTTTTTTCTAAGTTCAATAATTTTTTCTTTATCTTCCGATTTAAGTTCTTTTTTTGTCATTGTTTTTTTTTACAAATTTAATAAAATTTTTACCATTTGATTTCTATTGCAGCGCTTATAAACGCTTTGCCACCAATACTATCACTATCACCTTTAGCCATAATCATTATATGACTACCAGCAGGTACTGCTGTATTATCTAAGTCTGCTGTTGCTACTGTTACTGTTTTTACTTTGTTATTATTATCATTAGAAGCTACTACAACTTCTTCATATACTGTTCTTGGATGATCTACTTGATCTGCAGCTAATTCAGAAGGCCTATATTCAACTACAGCTATAGTAACGTTACCAGTATTATTACAAGTTACTTGCATGTTTATAGCATTAACACTACAAGCAACTGGCACGTGAAAACCAGATGATCTAAACATTTTTGATTGATTAACTTCTGTACTACTACTAATTGTTGCGCTACCATAATCTTCTGCCATTTCATAAGGCGCTAATGTATCTTCTTGATCTTCTGCATATTTATAATTAGCGGCTAATGTACAAAAACCTTTTATATTTATAAACTGAGCGTATATACCAGATGATGTAGAAGAACTTGCACTTGCTAAATTAATTGGTTTAGCTACTTCAACTGTTTCAGTGCCACCATCAATTCTCAAATACTCTGTAGTTCCTCCACTTCCGTCATCAGACTGAAACTTAATATCTCCATCGTCAGTATTGTTTTTAATAAAAAAATCACCAGTATAATTTTCTATTACAGAATTTGTAGCGTTGTGGTAAATTTGAAGATCATCACTAGTACCTAACGTTAAGCGTATATCATCTGGAATATCAATTCTTTTAGAACTACCATCAAGCATAAAGTATGTAGCTAAACCTCCACTACCATCGTCACATCTAAAAATTAAATCTGCATCATCTTGAGTTTGATCTATATATAAATTACCAACACCTGTTTGTCTTATAAAACTATGTGTTCCGCTATGGTAAATTTGCATATCTTGTCCTGTACCAAAAAATATTTTACTTGTATCAGGAAAAACAGTTGCTAGTTGATCTGTACCATTAGCTAAACTACCATCTAAGAAAAAATAAGTAGTAACACCTCCGCTACCATCATCGCATTGAAAATTAATACGGCCGTCATCTAAATGTTGTATTATATTTAAATTACCAGTAAAGTTTTGTATATAGCTGTCTGTGCCATTATGCTGTATTTTTAGATCGTCACTACTACCAAAACTAGCTGTAATGCTATCATTATGTCTGCTATCTTTAAAAAATCTATTTATACCTAGACTACCGTCTAACCTAAAGTATTCAGCAACACTTCCTGATTGATCGTCACAGTAAAAAGCTATATCTGCGTCGTCAGCGTTATTTTGTAAGTTTAAATTACCAGTTTCATTTTTTATATAACTATTACTTCCGTCGTGATCTATTTGTAAATCACTACCATCACCAAAACGAGCCTCAACACTATCTTCCCACCTCATGTTTTTACTTACTACAGTTTCTGCAGCACTACCATTTAACCTAAAATATGTAGCTAAACCACCAGATCCATCATCACTTCTAAAATATATATTAGCATCATCTGTAGTGTTATCAATATATAAATGACCAGTACCAAGATGTCTTATAAAACTATTGCTACCACTGTGATACATCACTAAATCTTGACTATCACCAAAAGCAGCTAAGCTATTATCAGGAAAAGCTGTGTATAAAGCTGTATATGAACTACCATCATGTGCGGCTAAACTACCATCTAATTTAAAATACTCTGCCGTTCCACCCGCACCGTTATCACTATAAAAAACTATATCTTTATCATCAGCAAATTGTCTAATTTTAATATCACCAGTATTCATGTTGTCAATCTTAGAATCTGTGCCATCATGAGTAAGTAAAAGATCTTTATGTGTACCAAGAGCTAATATAGTGCTGTCTTCTAAAGCAACGTAAGGAACTGAAAAACCACCATCTAAAGTTAAATAAGTAGTTGTACCGCCACTTCCATTATCTGATTTAAATATTATGTCACCGTCATCTTGAAAGTTAGTAATTGTTAAATTACCTATAGCATTAGTTATAGTAGAGTTGCTACCATCGTGTAATAAACTAATACCATGACTAGAAGTACCAATAGTAAGTTTAGAGTTATCAGGAAATATAGTTACTGGATTACCGCTACTATTACTACCATCTAAGAAAAAATATGTTGTTACGCCACCAGATTGATCATCTGATTGAAAGATAATATCTTTATCATCAGCTTTATTTTGTATGTATAAATGTCCAGTTTCATTAAAAATAAAACTATCAGTACCATCATGCTTTAATCTTAAATCTAAACCACTACCTACACTTAACAAGACACCGTCTGTAGCATATAAGTTTTTTTCTACTTTTATATTAGTTTCACTACCATCTAAAGTTAAATAAGCGGTCACACCGCCACTACCGTCATCGCATCTAAAAATAACGTCTTTATCATCACTTATGTTTTCTATTATTAAATCATGAGCTGTAAATTGTCTAATATAACTATTAGAACCGTCATGAAATATAAACAAGTCAGGCGCGCTACCTAAAGCAACTATACTATTATCAGCCCATTTAGTAAAATACTGTGATCCACTAGCTAAACTACCATCAAGCGTAAAATACGTAGCTAAACCTCCGCTTCCATCATCACACTGAAATACTAGATCTTTATCGTCAGTAGCTTGTTGTATATAAAAATGACCTGTACTATTACCTATATATGTATCTGTTCCATCGTGTCTGATATTAGCGTCATCACTACTACCTATAGTTATTCTTCTATTGTCAGCAAACTGAACATAACCAGTGCTACCGTCTAATCTAAAATATGTTTCACTACCGCCGCTACCGTCATCTGATTGGAAGATAATGTCTTTGTCGTCAGTAGCTTGTTGTATATAAAAATCACCAACATAATTCTGAATAAAAGTATCTGTACCATCAGTTTTAATTCTAGTATTTCCAGAACCCCCAAAATCAAGATTAACATTATCATCAAGTAGTATACTTTTAGGAAATCTATTATGAACTGTGTCACCGTCTAAATAAAAATATGTAGTTGTACCCCCTGATCCGTCGTCGCTTTGAAAAATTATGTCTTTATCGTCTGCAGAATTTTTAATAGTTAAATCACCTGTTTCATTTTCAATAAAACTATCTGTTCCATTGTGGCGTAGTTTTAGGTCATTACCACCTCCAAACATACCCATTACATTATCTTCAAGCTTTATGTTTTTAGAAAAAATATTTACTTCTTGACCACCATCAATTCTCAAATACTCTGTAGTTCCTCCAGATCCGTCATCGCAGAAAAACTGTATATCACTATTGTCTGCACTTTGTATAATTCTAAAGTTACCAGTAAAATTCTGTAAAGTACCTTCACCACCAGAGTGGTATAAAGTAGCATCAGTACCTGTACCTAACTGTAATGCAACAGAATCAAAAAGCAATATAGGTTTACTATAAAATGTTTTTTCAGAACCACCATCTAGTCTAAAATATTCAGTAGTACTACCACTGCCATCGTCACACTTAAATATTAAATCTTTGTCGTTTGTATGTTGACTAATAATAAAATCACCACCATTGTTTTGAATTAAACTGTCAGTGCCATCATGCCTTAAAAGTAAATCTTGTGAATTACCAAAAACTAATTGTGATAAATCAGGAAATTGTGTTATTGGATTACCACTACTAGCGCTACCATCTAAGAAGAAATATGTTTCAACACCTCCACTACCATCATCGCATTGAAAAGTTATATCTTTATCAGCTGCTTGTTGAACTATATTAAAGTCATGTGTAAAGTTAGTTATAAATGTTCCAGACGATGTATGTCTTAATTGTAAATCATTACCGCTACCTATGGTTAATCTTCTATCATCTTCTAGCCTAATATAACCATTACTTCCATCTAAAGTTAAATATGTTGTTAAACCACCAGACTGATCATCACTTTGAAATATAATATCATTATCGTCACTACCTTGTCTTATATATAAATGCCCAGTACCAGTATGATCTATATATGAATTACTACCATCATGATAAATCATCGTGTCACCACCAGTCCCAAACTTTAAATTAACATTATCAGTAAATCTTGCTTCTTGACTAAATAGTATTGTAGCAACACTTGAATCAATAGTAATATATGTTACGGTGTCTCCTAAATCAGATGTTCCAGGTGCTATAAATATTATATCTTTATCAGAAGTTGGTTGCTGTATTATTAAATCACCACTTCCATCAAAACCTATACCATCAGGTTCTGATCCTGTGCTTTTAAAAAGCTTACCTGTAGAATCAATAACGATTGTATCAAGAGATGTTGATGTGCTTGTAATTTCAGGAAACCTTACATCTCCCTTAAACTCTACATCATATTCAAATTGATTGATTCCAAGTTTTCTAATCATTGTTATCTAAATCAATATACTGAATTGTTACTTTATTGCCTTTTTTAATCTCTTTTGCAATATCTGGATATATTCTTTTGTACGCATTATTTGATTTACCAATAAATCCATCTTTGATAATGATGTTGTTTTCTTGCGAGTCACCAACAAGTAAACATCCAGCAGTATGCTCATCAGTGTTACCAGTATGTATAAGAATATATTCAAAGTTTGGTACATCCATAACTTGTAACATTCCTTTATGAAACGCACCATATTTCTTTTTATATCTTTCATGAAAGCCTCCTACTTTTCTAAGTGATAAATTATATGTACCAGCAGGTACTCTTGTTTCTCCTCTTACTTTTTTTGATCTGTGTTCATCTTCAAGAGTATAACATAGAAATTTAAGACCATCATTGTGATCTAAAAAAAGTAAGCCAGAAGTGCTATCCTCCTGGCTACTAAATCTTAAAACCTTAAGTTTCATTTTTTTACATTTTTAAGGGGTACTAAGAGAACCTTTACATATATGCCTTTCCCCCTATATTTTAGTCATCTGAACTTATTCCAGTGTCAGGTCCATCACAAATAAGATATTGAACTTTTTGTGCAGCTGTAGTAGCGGCTAAATCTAAGTTAGCTGATCCATCGCCTGCCCCATCAACATGTATTGGTGAAAACATACACTCACCTGGTTTAAGATCAGCAATTACATCACCATCTGGCTTTACTGCTACAGGATAGTCTGTATCTACATTTTTGATAAATGTAAATATCATATCTTTATTGTGTCTTGCTAAATTAATAGTAGTGTCACTAGTTCCGTTAGTTAATACTTCACCAGTTGATATTAATGCTGAATCTACTGTACTAGATGCTGTTTGAAAAGATGGTGAAAAAGTAAACACTTGATTACCATCTGAATCTGTTAATGTAAGTGTACCTGATACTGTTACTGATAATGATTGAGTTGCCATATTTTATTTTTTATGCGTTTGAATCTATTTCTACTGCTGCGTATTCTACTGTAACAGTTGCTGTATCAGCTCTTGCTGTTGTAGTTCCTGTTCCTCTAATTATTGTCATTAAAAATTGACCTGGTTCAAGTATACCAATTAAATCGTTTGCAGATGATGCGCCATCATATACTTTTACAAAGTTAGTGTCATCTAAGTTTTTAACGTAAATTACCCTTCCATGTCCTGGTGCCGCCATAATTGTAGCATCACCGTCATGTGCAACATCAATTCTGCCTGAAGCTATTTGATCTACTCCAGTAATATTAAGTTGATAGTTACCACTTTGTGATTGTGAATATCCAGTAGCTGAATTAGCTGCCATGCTTAAAGAACAATTCAATGTATAGTTTTTAGCCATTTTTTTAAGTTTTTACAAATTTAATAAATTTTTATCATAGTTATCTGAATCCATAACGCTTTTTAGCTGAGCGCATTTTTCATATTCTTCTAGCTCACAAAAATAATTAATAAGTGAACTATATATTTTTTTTGTTATTTTTTTTCTTGGATGAAATGGAAGGTTGCAACCATTGTAATCTATTAGCTCATCAAATGAAATTTGTTGTGTTAGTAATATGTATGCATTTTGCATAGACTCATGATATATTTCATCATCTGTTTTCACTAACCATTTGAATTTCATCTCTTACGTTTTTCCAATGATCTACCACCAAAATACGCACCAATTACTGTAATCAAAGTTATTTGTAATAAGTCAGTCCATTTTTCTTCAACGGAAAAACTTATACTCCCTGCATCTATAAATATCATAAGCACTGTGCTTACTACTAAAAATATTAAAACTAATGGTCTTACATTTTTACTTAACCAAGAATCACTATTCATATCTGACTTCCATCGGTCAGTTACATTTTTTTCCATTTCAACTTCATAGTTAGCAACTAACTCTTGAAGTTTACGTTGTGCTTCTAGTTTTTCTTCTTTAGATGTGTGTAAATTATCTATTACACCACCTACATTTTTTACTAAATCACTAGCGCCTGAACTAAAAATTTTACCTAATATACTCATTAGTAACTAGATTGATTACTGCCTCTAAGTCCTTGTGATGATCCTGCGGCCTGCCCATGTGTTGGCCCACCCATATATCCTATCTGACCATTAACCATATGTGTATGATATCCAGATAAATTATTAGATGCTGCCCAGTTTAAAGCTTCTTGTACTGTACTATAGACTGGAATATTATTTATTGTTGTTAATACTGCCATTAGTCTAATTGTCTATACATAGCTCTAGATCCTGATCTCGCAGGCATTGCACACCCATGTTCGCATTTCCACCTACGTCTTGCTTGTCTTATTCTTGAGTTTGGATTATTTCTAGTCTTTGCACTACTTCGTTTAAGTTGCCCTAAACTTCTAGCACAATAAGACTTTCTTCGTTTGGCTGCTTTACTACCACGTTTAACTTTGCCCGTTACTGCAGTCTTAAGCTTGCTACCAGGGTTTGCTCTTCTATATGCAGCAACACCCTTACGAGTCATACCAGCTCCAGACTTTGTTTTACGATAGTTACCTCCTTTACCTACTGTACGTCTAATAGGTTTTTCTGACATTAGTCAAGCTGCTTTAAGCCTTCTCCTGGCTTATTCATCATACCACCGTGACCATAGTCCATTTTCATACCTTTACCAGCTTTTTGCATAGACATACCGTTAAGCATTTTACCACCACCAGCATAGTTCATCATTCTTTTTTTCATCATCATTCCGCCTGGTGCTTTTTTAACTTTACCTCCATACATCATAAAGCCCATGTTATTTCTAACATCTTTTGGAAGTTTAGCTAAACCTGGATTCTTTTTGGAATCAACTGGCTTTAGCATACCGCCTTTTTTATACATTTTCTTTTTTTTCATTTTATGTTTCATAATATTAAATTTAATCTAGTTGTCTTAAAAATTTTCCTCCACCTTTATATCTACTAACTCTACCTTTTTTCTTTTTCTCTCTTGCTGCTGCTCTTTTTTCACCTGGAGATAATTGACTCCAAGTTTTTGGTGTATCTTTACTTATACGTTTAGTAGGTCTAAATGTATTTTCTCCTTTACTGTAATCTTTTTCACCTGACGGTGTTCTCCAATCTTCTTTAAACCAACGCTTTAATCTTAGTCCAGCTTTTGTTTTTCTAACAGCCATACTAATCGTGTTGGAATCTCATACCCTGTGATGCTTTCTTTTTGGATTTATTACCCCAGTTAGCTGCACCAACTTTTCTACATTTAGCCATTGCACCACTTCTATATGCAGAAGTCTTTGGACCATATCTAGCTACTACTTTATGATAACAAGCGTCTTTTGGCATATTAACTTTTTTTTCTGTGAACTTTCTGTACATCAAAGCTAGCACTTAAACTAGCCCCTTTGTGTGCTTTAAACTTACCTGTGTGTTTCATTAACTTATAACTATTGTTGCCTTTTTTCATCCAATGAAATCCTGTAGGTGCTTTAACTGTTTTTCTAGCCATTATTTTTTTGCAAATTTTTCTAGTCCAGCTATTCCAAAACACCCTAATACGATTAAAGTAAACGAATCATATACAAATTCATTAATAATAAGGTCTTTACCAAACCAACCTGTAAGTAGATCAGCAAACATAATAACACACATTATTAGAAAAGCTATAAATCCAATTATAGTTTTTTCATTATAATTGTTATTGTCTTTAAAGATGTTTAGAAAACTCAACGTTTAATAATTTTGTTTATAAATACACTTTCGTTGTATTTTAATTCAATTAAATATAGTCCTTCTTCCATGTTAGATAAATCTAACTCCTGTACTTTCTTTTTTCTTTTGAGCTCTTGTCCTGATATGTTGTATAATACAACATTTACAAATTTACTAAAATATATTTTACCTTTTGTTGGATTAGGATATATATCAAGATCTGCTATTTGTCTAGTTAGTATTGGACCACTCCAATTATTATAACAATAATTATATGTGCTTTGACAAATAGTATCCCATTCATTTTCACAACAATACTCATCTACATCTATTACCCAAGCATAACAAAGATCGTTTAACCAATAAGGGGAACCAGGACCAGTGACGCAACCAGCATCAAAAAGGCAGTTAGTACTGTCACTAACATTAGCCGTAACGTCATAGTTATATGCTGATTGGTCCATACATCCTTGTACAATAGCTTCACACGAGCCATTATCAGTATTAGCTGTTGAATCATAATTAAAGGCAGTACTATCAGTACAACCGTAAATGTAAGGTATGCAACTGAAATCTTCTGTATTCGCTTGTGGGTTGTAGTTGAGCATGCTAGGATCAGTGCAACCATAGACATAAGGCAGGCAAGTATTGTTATCAGCATTGGCTAAAGGATTATAGTTAAACATTGTACTGTCTGTACAACCATATACATAAGGTTCACATGATCCATTATCTGTATTTGCAAATAAATCATAATTGTACATAGTTGGATCTGTACACCCATATAAATATGGTATACATGTATCTGGTGCTGTAGCTAAAGCATTATAATTAAACATCAAGGGGTCCATACATCCATACACATAAGGTATACATCCACCATTATCTACATTAGCTAATGCATTATAGTTTGACATAGTATCATCCATACATCCAAATACAGCTAATGTTATACAGCTATCTTGTATATTAATATCTGTAAAATAACCATTTGTTGTATCCACATGATATTCAAGATACGCAGGTGATATACATCCTGGATAATAATAACAAACAGTTTCTACGTTTGCTGTGTCCACATAATTAAATGCTAAAGAATCCATACACCCATAAATTTTTTCTTCACATTTATTGCCGCAATACGTTTCACCTTCATATAATTTAAACGGCACCACAAAAGGTGGTCTTATGCTTAATGCAGTATCTCCGTATGGATTAATTAGTGTAAAGCCACATTCAAGTGCAGTGCTTTGCGCTTGTTGACTTACAAATAGTTTTGCGCTTACTTCTTCTATGGCATATAAATCAATAGTAAAATATTGATTAAAACCATTTGACATATAAAATACAGATGTATCATCTTCTTGATATATTTCTAATCTTGTTCCAACCCAACCATTACCTACTAAATCATGTAATATTAAATCATATGTACAGCGATCTATATTTTCTATTGTATTAGCTAAGCTATCATAATTAAACATAGTGCTATCTGTACATCCGTATATCTTTAAAGTAACACAACTACTATCTTCTATCGTTGCAAGTGGATTATATTCAACGTAGTCATCATTTGTACAACCATATACAGGTGGTGGTGGTATGCAAGTATCGCTTATAAACACATGACTTGTGTCATTGCCAAAGTTAGCTATTGTTCCATATACAAGAGTGTCTTCACACTGCATTATATAATATGATCCGTCTTGTCCACCCCATAGTGATCCTTGAAGACCATCACCATATGTATCATAAATTGTAAATGTAAGCTCACCTTCTGGTAAACAATTAATAATAAATTGTGGTTGATAGTTTGGTACATTTGGGTATGTGCCTCCTGATATTATTGTGTTTCCTAAACTATCTACTATATCCCATGATGTTTCTTCTGGAAACTGATCTAAATTTATATTAATTAATGTAGGCACACAGTTATTATTTGACTGAGGTGGCGGTGGTTGTGGTAAACATGGCGGCACTGGTCTAGTAGAAAATAAACCACTTTGAAACGAAACACTAGGTTTATTAATTATTGTATCACCACATACAGATAAATAATAACTACCATCCATACCGTCTCCATAAGTATCTCTAATTAAAAAAACAATAGTGTTAATAGGTCCGTTTATAAAAAATGTATCTACATAATTATGATATGGTAATGTCAAATCTCCTGGAGTAATAAAACTAATAGTATCACCATATAAACTATCTGCAAATAAACACCACGATGTTTCTGTTGGATACTGATCGGTTGTTAAGCTTAAAACAGCAAGTTTTTGACCACAACATTCTTTTGGTGCAATGCAAGCCTGTAATATTAATAATATAAAAATAAATTTTTTCATTAAAAATCTTCCATCAAAAGTTCATCAATTATATTTTGTATTTCTTTTTTAGTAGCCATTAATTTAAAACTTAAATCAGCTTGAAATCTTTCAACCTCTTCTCCATCTTTCATAAGTAGTATTGTAGGTACTACTGCTATTTTATATTTTTTTTGACAATCACCTTTACCGATATCCATAGTTTCTTTTTCTACATCATTTAATTTATCAAACCAAACAACTTCATTCGCAGCGTTCCAAGATGCATTAAAGTAAATTGCTGTTATCTGTGAAAAACAACATTCTGTATATACCGTAAATAAAAATAATACAAATAAAAATTTCAAACATTTTTTCATCTCAGTTTATCTATTTTATCTTCCATTCTTATCATTCTTTCTTCAAGTTTCTTAACATTAGCTTCAGTGTTGATTATTGATTGTCTAATCATTTGATCTTTCATATCAAACTCCATGCGAGTAACTTCTGGTGTAGATACAGGTAGTTCTTTAGCTTCAGCTATATCTGCCTGTAACGTAAACCACATACCTATTAAAGCTGATAATCCAGCCCCTATTGCTATAAGAGTTTTTACACTTACTTTAAAACTAGTATCTTCATTAAGTTCTTTTGACATTACAATTCTATTCCAAAGTTAAACAACATCAATCTAAATCTTGAACACGTCCCACCAACACAAGCACAGTAATGAACATAAAATAATGTCATTGTACCAAGTCTAAATTCTATTCTGTATACTTCTTTTTTGTTATTAGCTTTATAGCCATTTATCCAATTTGCTTTCATAATAATATATAATTAACACCTAATTTAAAATCATACCATTCTCTATTCCAGTATTTATTATACTTACCTTCAGCAAATAATCCTAATTGTTTACTATACTTATAACCAAATATTAATCCACCAGAATAATCTAACCACTGACCATTATTATATTTATGATAGCTATATTCATTACCCGCATCATAGTGCCATGGTAATAAGTTAGCCCAAGAATGTAACCAAAACATTTTTGTATAATAATAATAATCATACCCAACAACTAAAGAGTGATTCCATTGTGCAGGTAATTCATCTCTTTTTCTTTCAACATAATCTCTTAATACTCTAGGTATTATTATTTCTTTCCAAACATCTGATGATGTTGCTACTATATTTCCATTTGGATCTTTATACTCACTATTATGAACATCTATTGTATATCCCTCTTGTATTGCAAGATAAGTGTAATGTATATCGCCATTATCAAGTAACCATTCTGATAACGGATCATAGCCATAAGGCTCTGCTATACGTTGAACAGCACCAATATTAAATGATAAATGTTTGTTGTATTTATACCTATATCTTTGTGATGCTTCATAGTATTGTATGTCTGCAAATCCATCTTGTAGATATTCTACTTTTGTTAACCAATCATTATCAACATATCTTATAAAATAGTGTTGATCTAGATAATCATCACCTTCTTGTCTTTTTTTATTAAACTCAAATAAAAACTCTAAGCCACTAACCTTTCCAAGTGTAGAAGCATCAGACCATGATGTTTCTGTGCCATCATAAAAAGTTTGTGCTCTATTTTCATAACCAAATCTAGCTATTTTTCTAACCCCAAGTGATAGATTATAATCATACGGTGTTTGTATTGTAGATGTTTGCAGCCCATCTTGAATTGAATATACATCAACATCAGATATTGATGTCCCTCCATTTGCAGCTACATAAAATGTAGAAAATTTTAAATATTTATTTATTTGTGCATTAGTACTGATACTAAATAATAGTAATATGTATACAAACTTATTCATCAATTTGTAACCATTCAGAACTTTTTAATACATTAAGTATTTCTTCATGATTGTATTTTGTTTTTCCACTAAAAAAATCTACATCATTTTCATTTTCATCTTGCCATATAGGATCATTACCTTCATATTTAACAATTGCTTTATTTTTAGATACATTATATCTTAAAAAATTTTTATTTAAATTTAATAAATATCTGTTTTCATTTTCATCAGATTCAAAATTTAAACTATCAACCTCTGATGACTCTACTATTACATATGTATAATTATTATACATTATCTTAAACCTGTTGAAACTAAGCTACCATCAGCAACTGCAAAAGCAGCAAAACCACTATATTTTTTTAAACTTGCAGAATGAACTTCATAAAACCCCCCTGCGCTTATTGTAGTTAAAGGAAATATATGTATTCTTTGTTCTGTATTGTCTATACATTTAAATACACTTTCAACTATTGTAGGCACATTAGCTACTGTAGTTGTAAAAGAGCCATGAGTTGTATTTGTAGTATCAGAGGCGGAAGTTAATTTTTGCACAGAACATCTCACATTGCTACCATCTGATGTAAGTATAACAGCTCTAAATACATAAAAATCACCAATAGTTAAGTCACTACTTACAGTATGATATATTCTTTGGTGAAAGCCTGATGTGCATTGTGTGTTGATAGTACACCTTACACCACCCCCATCTAAAGCTGTAAATGTTCTAACACCAGAATCTCCACTATTTTTTTCTATTATCCAGTTATCTATACTAAAATTAGATCCTAATCTTGCATGATCTGAAGAAGTTCCGTGTGAACTTAAATCAGAGTTTTCTACTAGCTCTGATCCCAAGCCTGTACTTTTTAAATTAAAAATAACAGATGTTGAATCTTGTATACCATCTACTATACCTGTTCCAAATTTGTACCATGCTAATAAATTACCACTTGCAGATCCGTCATTATGATTAAAAGTTTTTCCACCATTATATATTTCTGTCATTTGATCATCTGTAAGAGCTGTATCATAAATAGCCATATCACCAAGCTTTCCATGATGAGATGACGCACCTGTTCCATCAGCTGCTCTTCCAAATTGAAGCCTGTTAAATGTCCCTACTGTCCCTTCATCTATTATCGTTATAGCACTTGGTGTAGCTGGATCAATTCTAGTTCCATTAAAATATAAAGAAATTTGATCTGTTGAAGTATTATATACTAAGCCTAAATGATTAAACTCATCAGCTTCTACTTGCGAATTAGATCTTACTAAAACAGCTTTTTTTGTTGTTCCCTCTGATTTGTATATAGCTCTAAAAAGGGCGTCAGCTGTTATATATTGTAATTCTATTTTATTATCTCCATCATCATCTTTACATACGCTAAAAAATGCTTCATTACCACTAGTTGTGTCTATCTTAACCCAAACACTAACAGAGCCTTGTCCAAATCCTATTGAAGATGCTAATGTAGAGGCGTCCACATAATCACCACTTCCATCAAGTTGAAGAACTCTATTTGTAGTGGTTGCAAATGATTTTTTAAAATTTGCTGAACTTAATGAGTTGACTGAACTTAACATCAGTCACCAATATACGCTATAACTGCACCCGAGTTTATTGCTATTCTTTTGTATCTTCCAACTATTGTTGTTCCTAAAGGAAATGTTTGTGCGTTTGTAAGCTCTTGACCTCCACCACCAAACTCTAATGTTTCAGAACCCACTGCTATTGAATGTGATCCTCCATTTGCACCTCCTGAATATATGTCATTACCGCTTGCATCTTCTGTAGTAATATATTGCATATCTCCTTTATTTGTATCTGCTACTAAACCACCATGTGTATCAAAAGTAGTGTTTTGATCTAATATAAGTATAGCTACAAATACTTTATTTGAAGGTGGTGTTATTACTCCAGAACTACCAGATGTAAAAACTGATCCTAACTGACCAAAGCTTTTATTATATAAATCATCTATATTTGCCATTTGAATTTTTTACAAAGTTAATAAATTTCTTCTTATATTGTTAGTCTATAAGGTTTTCTATACCTTCAACTAAACTAGAACCAGGAATCAATTCTGTTTTTAGAGTACGTAAAGCTTTACTTCTACCTAGTCTATCTTTTTTATCTAAAGCAACTTCACCTATAAAATCAACTGCCGTTTCACCAGTAGCAATAGATGCGGGTATTACAGTATAGCCAATAAATCTATCTATATCTGTAGCTGCATATATATCATTTTCTAGTTTTTTAAGCGCTTTGATTACTTCTGTATCTGGATCATCATCATCTTCTAATATAGCTATCATAGATAAAATTGCTACAGTAATACCAATACCCCGCATAAAACTTTTTATTTCTTCTTGACGTGCAGGTGATAGTTTTTTATACTCTTCAAAAAAGTCTACCATAGTAATCTCACCTCTAAAATATTTTTGAAAGATGTCTCTTGTGTATTGTGTGGCTGCGGTATAGCTTCCAATAGTTACCTCGCCAAATCTATTAATCTGCTCTGATCCAAAACGATCAGCAAATAATGTTAGCCACCATTTCTTAAACTGCAATAAAGATCTACCATATGAATACATAGATAATAGTGATGCGTCTAAAGCTGTATAGCCCTCACCATGTAATGTTGCTACTTTGTTATTTATTTCTCTAACTCTTAACTCACTAATCTCACCAGTGTTAAACTCTTGATCTGTAAGAAACCCTAGAAATGCAGCACCTTGTATATAGTGTTCTGTTTTATCCATAAAAATAAATGACGCTTTTTCTATTTTACCCCACAAACCTTTACCTTCTGATAAATGAACAAAGTCATCAAAGCTATGCTGTATAACCCTATACCTTTTAAGTATTTCTAATGACTTACCTCTATTTCTAAAATATCTATCTTCTCCTGTAATAAATTGTCTACCACCACGCTTACGTAGTTCTTGATATTTACCAGCTAACAAGTTACCAACACCAACTGATAAATTAAATCCTAATAATCTTAATGATGTAAGGCTAACAAATCCATCTATAACTTTGTCGCCTGTTTCTCCAAATATACTTGTTTGTTGCTGTTTACCTAAAAAACCCTGTTTCCACCACTCAGTCAAATACTTAACTGCATTCTCATTGTTAAGATTTTTATTATATGCTATTGCAGCATTAGTTAATATAGTGGTTTGTTTCATACCCCCAAACTCTGAATCACCATTAGAAAATAAACTACCTCTGGCAAACTCAAGTAAAGCCGTATTGATATCCATAGTAGCAAATTCTATAGCTGCACCTCTTCGTCTTTCATACTCTTTAATTATTTCAAGATCTATATCAGATGCTCCTCTGATGTTTTTATCCAACATCTTTTGTAGTAGCTGACCATTATTTATCAACGCATCTACTTCCACATCCGATAATAATATTTTTGATCCATCTTCATTAATGCCTTGTTTTTTAAATCTTTTAGCTTTTGCTCTAAGTTTATTTAGCTCTCGTAATCCACCGAATGTACTTTTGTTTTTATAAACATCATATTTCCATTCATAGAATGTTTTTAGTTTTATTTTACCATCTAAATCTTTACCCCTTACCTTAACACGATTATAATCGGATGAATCTATAATCATATCATACAAGCCAAACATGCCATTCTTGTCCATAGCTTCTAAAGATCTCATGCTCGCACCATGTACATATGAAAACAACGCATCATTACCAGCTCTTTGTTGACCTTGAAATAATCTAGCTGTTACGTTTCTGTACATTTCATAGTAATCTCTTTCTTCTTTAGATAGTGATGCCTTAGATCTATTGTATTCTTTACTAGTAAGTAGTCTAATTTTACCATTATCTACTTTAGTTATATTACCAAATATAAATT
>VMHT01155192.1_pt1 | contig 53029 bp, 70 predicted proteins | sample 4693611 | NCBI WGS metagenome assembly VMHT01 (sample SAMN12280063, study PRJNA550983) | marine metagenome | isolation source: seawater sampled from same location over 5 years 0.02-0.2 micron viral filtrate | place: USA: collected off the coast of southern California halfway between the port... ... | reverse complement strand
TAAGGAAAATACTCCTACCGGGATCAGTAGAACCATCAGCAATAGTAGTGGTATGAGTATCCGCATTAGTCGTGATTGCTTCTGTGCCAAAGCTAAATGCCTCTGCAATTAATTCGAGGTTAGTATTCGTACTCGTGCCCCAAGTTCCTGCCTCATCCCCAGTGGCGATTTCCTTCAGCCGAAGGTCATTTACATAGGTTGCCATTTACTTTCTCCGACTTTTAGCCTTTGGTTTCTTCACTGAAGCTATATGTTTTTTGAGCGTTTCTGCTTGCTTCTTGTGAGTCTTAGATGCTTTCTCTAAGCCTTTAATAACTTTTTTTACTTTGCGTACCATTAAGCTACCTCTTCCCAATCAGGTGTTTGAGTTGTTGAAACCTCAGACCAACTAGGTGTTTGACTCGTTGATATGGTTGACCAACTAGGCGTCTGGTCGTTATCAACAAGACCCCATACATTTGACGTATTAGTTGCGCCAGTACCGCTAACGCCAGTAGGCACAACGACTGAAGTGCCTGTAACCGATACACTGCCGACGCTCGCAGTTGCAGATATCCCTGTAACGGCAAGATTGTTGTCGCAAGATAACGACACGGTGCCAATAGCACCCGTTCCAGCAACGCCCGTAGGACTGACAACCGCCGCGCCAGTGGCTGTAACAGTACCCGTTGAGCCTGTTCCAGAAACTCCGGTAACCGATGTATTTGCTGCCGCATCAACAGTGACCGTTGTGACAGCGCCCGTACCGGCGACACCAGTTGGAGTGACGTTAGATGTTCCCGCAACTGTAACCGAGCCAATAGACCCTGTTGCAGATATCCCCGTAACTGACGCATTGGCTGCTGCCGTAACTGTGACTGACCCAACCGCTGACGTTCCAGAAACGCCTGTGACAGAGGTATTTGCTTCTGCGTCAACGGTAACTGTAGTAACAGCACCTGTGCCAGCGACACCCGTAGGCTCGACAACATCAGGCTCGTTCCACGCGCCCTCACCCCAAGTTCCTCTGCCCCAGCCATTAACAATTGCCACACGCTATTTCCTGTGCCTTGCTGTCTTCTTGGCTATCTTTTTGGGCTGCTTAGAGTGCTGCTTACCCTTCTTTGTATCAGCCTTCTTCTTTCTGCTTGTTGCTGCGTATTCTTTGTCTGTTAAAGCCTGACGAGCTTTCTTGGGGAGATACCTTTCTCCCGTAGCTTTTTTGCCCTGAGTAGATGGCTTGCCTGACTTGGTTCCCCAATCCTGCTTAGTCCAGTTCTTAAGGCTTTTTTGAGACTTTTTAAGAGTCATTACTTGTAGCCACCGCCAGCATCTTTGTAAGCTTTTGCGAGCATTTGGGCTTTACGCGCCGACCATTGCCCCGGCTTGCCGCCCTTGCTGCCAGCCTTGATGCGGTTGAACTGCCTCTTTCGCATCTCAGGCTTGGTATAGTTACCAGCCTCGTTAACCCTTGATTTGGCTTTCTTTTTTGCTGGTTTTTTTGCTGCTGGCATCTCTGTCTCTCTATTGATTATGACTTTGATCTTGCTGCTGTTTTACCCATCTCAAATACTCTTCTTCGGTCATTTGCCTCTGTTGAGCTTGTTGAGCCACAGCATATCAAGCGATTCTTATTATCGCGTTTGATGCATCTGCTGTTGGAAACGCAATCGTAAAGTCTCCAGCCGTGCTTGTCTTGTCGCCACCAAAAGCCAATGAACACACCGCAGGATCTCCAGAGGCAGAGTCATTGAATATAAGCGCCCCATTTGCAGTGATTGTAGCATTTGAGAATGTTAGGTCTGCAAAATCTGTAAAAGCTGTGGTGCTGGAGGTAGTTGGATCTACACGGGTCAAGGAAGCTCCTTTAGCGGTGTAGTTGGTGCCGCTTGCCTCGTTTGAGGTTGTGTAGGCAGTTGTGCTGGCGTTCAAGGTCGCGCTGCTTGTGTAGAGCGCAAGGTTGAACGTGTTGCCTCCAGAGTTCTTAAAGTTATGCACCGCCTCTAAAAGCTCCTGCTTGAAGCTGGTACACATAGCTGTTGTGATGCTCATTACAATCTCCTAATAATTTCAGCCATTTCACTCTGGCCTTGTGCTTCAAGTTCGCCAATAAGAGTTGTCCTGTCACTCTGTATTGCCTGCTTAATATAGTATTCAACGACCTTTAAGACTGATTGCTTAAACGCCCTTGCTTGTTCTGCTATAACTGGATGGCAATCACCACCCACACTTACAATCTTATTAGCAGCAGACTCAGCCCAAAACTCAGGGCTGTGACCTTTATTGCTTGTAGTAGAGACAGTAACGCTTCCTATCTCAAGGGTAGATGCCTCAAACAACACTATCTAGCAGCCCTTACAGCGCCTGATCTATAGCTGTCTGTCGTGTTGTATCCCTCGCCCAAAGCCTTCAAGTCTTCTAATGCTTCGTTATATCTAGCTGAATACAACTGAAGAAGATCGGGTTCGCCCTTCAAGAATGTATATGCCTCAACTAAAGAACCATAAAGCAAAGCATTTTCTGCATTAGTTCCAAGCCAGCTTGTGCCATCACTCGCAACCGTTATTGACTGAGGCTTGTAGAAATAATGTATCTCTGCCGAAAAGTTGCCATTAGGCGTTGGCCCTAATATAAACACTTGCTCATTGAACAGTGCATAGTGCTTTGGCACCCCTGTAGTTGTAGCGACAGGGTACGCCTCACGGATAAAGTTAACGTCTTTTCTGATAAGAAACTCATAGCCGCTGTTGTCTATAGACAAAGAGTATGTGGCTAGAAAATCAGAAGGCACGGCCAAGTAAGGGTTTGACTGCGTAGTTGTGCCTGTTGCGTTCTTTCTGAAATCAGGTAGCTGAACCGACTTGAGTATTCGCTCTTCTGCCTGCGTAATAATTGTAGGCAGGTCGTTTACAAACGTAGTCTCTGTCGTTTCTAAATAATCTTGTATGGCGCTTTTTAGCGTTGTAAATGTAAAAGCCATTAACTTGTACTCACTGTTACTGTGCCAACGCTACCAAACATCTCCAGCCCAACCTGACCTACAGGGTCAAACGAAGACAGTATCCTGCTTTCATCTAATCCTTGATCTGGCCTTGGGTTTCTTAGAGCTTGAGGATCATCCATCCTTATGCGCCCAAGTTTTAGTTGTGGTTGATCAGGGCTATTAACGTCCTTTCCAACCCTCAACCCTGTTGGCCTGCCATCAACTATTTGTGGCACAAGGTCTTTTAATGGATACCTAAATCCAGTTAGGTCACAAAATCCAAAAGCATGTTTACCGCTTGCAAAGGCGCTCATGCTACAGACTACTTGATATAAACGGGGCGACGTACAAGGAAGCTTTCTCCCTGTCTGCGTCGGCAGCTAGGTTCCACTGCTCTTCGTAATCAGCCTTCAAAACAGCAGAACGATCACTGGCAGTCGGGAACTTCAGCGTTAGTTGATATGCAAGACCAGCAACCAAACAAGGTAGAAATCTTGCTGGAACGTCCATGTTATTTGAAGCAACAGAACCCGCATCATCTATGCGCTCTAGATAATAATAAACCAATGTATAGGTAGATTTATCTGGAACAGGCCAAAGGTTCACGGTGATCTGCGACGGTGCTTTGTCTATTTGATACTGCAACGGCTTACTCTCAGAAAGCTTAGTTGAGATATGCGCGTATTGGCTTACAGATATCCTAGTCAATGTTTGATCTTGCTGAGTAGTGGTGCTTCCAGCGTTAATACGAACAAACGCCTCTATGATGTCAAATATCTTTGCATCAAGAGCATAAGCTGAAGTGCCAGAGGTCAATGCCTGCGTGCCTTCTTTGACAGTCCATAAGTTAAGACCACGGTTCTGCCACTCAAGCATTAGCAGATTTATGCTTCTGCGAGCAGTCCTGTAATCGTAACCACTACGAAGTTCTAGGCCAGCACGCTCAAACGCTTCTTCCATAGCATCAGAAAGGTCTAAGTTAAACGCAAATGTACCGCTTACAGCCATTACGGCCTCCTAGCCTTTGTTTTCTTTTTGGAAACCCGCTTCTTTTTGGCAGGCGCGTTTTTGATCTGCTTGCCCATTTGCGCTCGACTAATAGGCATTAGCTTCTACCAAACTTTTGTTTTTGAGACTTAGGTGGAGACTTCTTGCTGCCACCCTTGCCGCTCCAAAAAACCTTATTTGCCCAGTAAGCTGCGCTAGTCTTTCCCTTAGCAATATTTTTGCCGTGGCGAGCTTTGAAACTCTTACGAGCCTCCGCACTGTAGTTATGGCCCATTTTCTGATCACCAAACCTGATGATCTTCATCTTGCTACCATCGCGTACAGCCACCACAGCCTTTTTAGTGGCGTGACTTGGTGTGCGTTTAGGCTTGTTAAGACCTGTAAGCCCAACCTTCTTGAGTCTGTTTTTCTCAGCGTCAGTTAAGCTCATTTCTTTCTAGCCCTGTTCTTTGACCTAGACTCTACGCGAAGATTCTTTTTCTTGTTGTTTAAGGAATTTCCATCCTTGTGATGAACGTCTTTGCCGTCACCCTTCTTAACCTTGCCAGCAGCAGCCATCTTGCGTCTTGCAGCATTGCGCCCCGCTCGACGCTTCTTCTGGTCAGGCTTTGAATGGAAATCCTTATATTCTTCTTTGTAGTTTCTAGCCACAGCTATTACTAGTATCTCTTGCGAACCTGCATAACGATGTTGTACACATCGCCACTAGAATGACCCACTGTCGTAAACTTAATATCGCCAGTGGTGCCGCTCGCTTCTGTGTCTGGGATGCCGCTGAAGTCAGTGAAATCAAGGGTGTCAGACCAATCCGCGTTTAGCTGCCAAGCAAGCACATCAGTGGTCGCATCAAAAAATACCTTCACGCCCATGCCGATACATGAGTAGTAAATTTTCTGGATGACAACAGAGGTACAAGCCGCGCCAGTCATAGGGTCAGCAGTAAGGGCTGATACGTCGATTTTTGTGACCGCGCTTTCACCACTTCCATCGCTGACATTTGTAAACCTGAAAATGGCGGTGCTGCCGCCATCCTCAATAGTTTGAGTTGCTACTGCATCGGCCATGCTAACCTCCTATTACTGATCAGCAAATGCAGGTGCAGTTGCGCCCGTAACAGTGCCGAAAATCTGATAATTAGTAGTGTTCAGACCAATAATTGTCACATCAAACCCAGCAGGTACGTTGATTTGTATACTGCTGTTTGAGTTACCGTCAGAAAATACTGCGCTAACTTCGTTGTCAGTATCTAAGAATGTAACACCACCAATGTAAAAATTAGTGTTGCCGGGGGTAACAATAATTGCATCAGTACCATCAGCCGCGCCACCTGCATAAACAAACCTAAACACAGACCCAGCAATAGGTGCCGGTAGGGTGTAGGTGTTGTCTTGCCCACCATCAGGAACAAGCAATACTCGTCCACTGTGGGTGGCGTTAGTTAAGGTTACATTGCTATCGGCAAGGCTAACGGGGCCGTCACCAACAGTTGTAATCTCAGTAATAGCACCAGAGGTGCTGTCTTTGCTTACAGTTTTGAAGGTGCTTTCAGAACGAATCGCACCCGTGAAAGTCGTAGTACCCATTGTAGTCTCCTGTCTGGGTTAGTCTAAATGTTTCATGTGAAACAATTAGTCAGGAAATGGCGGCCCCCTCCAATATAAGCTGCGTCGGGGAGAGAGCCACCAAAGTGGTCAGCTTTAGCTAGAACCGGGAGAACCGTAAATTCCCAACGGATCACTTACGCCGAAGCTATAACGCTCACGCGCTTTATAGCGCACGTTACCTGTATCAAAATCACCGTCCATAGACGTTTCTAGCGCAGTACGCTCAAACATCTTCATACCGTTTGGTATGTCAGTGATGATGAAGAACGCATTGCTGTCAGTCAAATAGTGATTAACAGCGTAGCCGCCGGGGATTGCACCCATGTTGCGGATAGCGTTCAGGTCGTTGTCAGCCGTGCCGACGCGCTGAGTAGTCTCTAGCAGACGATCTGCTGTAAACATCAGTGCGGGAGGAACAACCAAGCTACGAGGACGCGCTGCAATCAACAAGCCACGCTCATCGGTGAACGCTGCAATCTCAATGATTGCTTGCTCAAGCGATGTTTCGTTCAAGTCAGCACCAGTAGACGGACGGTTGGAGTTTGTTCCACCGTTGACTAATGGATGCGAAGCGTTGAACAACGTAACACCATCTCCAGATTGGAAACTAGTGAAACCATTGTTAAGCGGATTCGCTGCTTTAACTTGCTTGGTATAGGCCATAGCCCGTGCCAAAGCTTTTGTGTAGCGAGCAGAAAGAGAATCGTAAAGATTGTCTTCCATTGCTTCCTCGGTTATAGCAAAGCCCATCGCAATCGTTTCGTGATTATAGCGAGCCGTATAGCTTTCTTGCGCTGAATCGTAAGAGATTGCAGCACCTTCTGCCTTAACGGGAGCAGCACCAAAGCCACTCAACTTTACTTCTTCTTCAAAGCTACGATCAGAGGTTTCAGTCTCATAAATGAGAGTATGCTCGTCTTCGTATTTTTCATACTCCAAACCAAACAGAGCGTTAAGCCCCGGCAGGAGTTCTTTAAGCATTTGCGCTCTTGAAATTGCCATTGCCTAATTCTCCTTAAACGCCGAGCTTGGTTTCGTAAGCGTGGCTCAAAGGCAGATAGGTAACGATGCAGTCTGTAAACGCATCACCTACGGTGCTTGTTGGGCCATCTACGAAATCAACGACACGCAGTGGTAGGGTGTTAGTCGTAGCAATAGAACCGCCGTCTAGAGCGTTCTTGCTTCGACCAATTGAGGTTGATCCAGCAGTGCTAACCGCTGAGATGTTGTTTCCAAGTCCGGTTTGAGCAATAGCCTCATCACCTTGCATACGGAACAACAACTTAGGATCGTCAACAACGTAAGCAACAATGTCATCAGCAGCAGTTGATGCTGGGAATTGTTGGTTAAACGTCATCTGGTTTGTGCTGGGATCTGTATAAGCGCAGCCTACAAAGATACCAACGGTGCCAGCAGCAACAGAAGTTGTTACAGCGGCTTTTTCAACGGTGCCAGCAGCAACCAATTTTACGAAATCGCCATAGAAAATAGCAGTTGCGTAAGCATTGGCGATCTTAATGTGACGAATCTTGCCCGTAAACGAGCCGCTCGCACTTAAGGTATCAACTGGTTCAGCACCCATAGGGGTTGCAACGGTAGCCATAATGGCCTCCTCAAGTTAATCAACCAACCCCTTGCCAGAGGTTAGTCCTTACCAAATGAAGACACCCGTGTGCTTCGCTCTGGGTTGAGCAATGGCATACGAGGGTCATTTTCGCGCAAGAAATTATTGTCCACGGACTGCATCTGGTTATCAGCTACTTGTTCAAAGTGTTTAGTACGAGCATCCATTTTGGCTTTATCAGCCTTGCATAGAAGCAAGCCACCGACTTCTATGTTGCCCTCAAATTGAGATCCAACATCAGAAGAAAGCATAAGCTCAGGATGATCCTCAGCCTTTACAGGCTGCCAACCTTCCCGAAACATTCTAGACACATGAACATTATCTGATTCACCAAGAGTTTTAGTTCTTACCCACCGAAACACCCAACCGTCTTGCGGTTTGGGATCAGGCAGAATAGAAGCTGGAATCCATGAATCACTAGGTCTTGCAGACGCTTCTCGCGTCTCGTTTTCTCTTGGGGTGCGCTCTTCAGTCACTGTTTGCCCTCCTTGATGAGTTGCATTGCGTACTGTTCATTGGTAAGCCCGATACGCTTGGCGAGAGCAATCTGGCTGGCCGTTAGCCGTACTTTGCGCGGTTTAGCACCGTTACTCCTTGAGGAGGGTGCCACCACCGACGAAGGCTGACTGGCAGTCACGGACGCGCTACGACCATCTGTATCGCTTGAATCCTGCCAATCAAAGTCTGGATACCGTTGACGCATAGTTGCGTCTATGGTTTGAAAGTATTCCGTTGAGTTAGGTGCCACGCCTTTCTTAACTAAGGCCGTATGAACACCATATGCAGTGCTAGTCATCTCTTCATAGCCATCATGCATAAACCAAGGGTTGTTTGTTGCCCACTCCTGAGCCTGTGGCTCAACTGTTGGCTGAGCTTGCTGCTGAGCAAACTGCTGTTCCCTTGCTAACTGTTGCTGATAAACCTGTTGCTGGTACGCATCTTCTGGAACAGACACTGGCTTTTTAGCTAGGTTCTGCTCGTACTTACTTGCCTCTGTAAGCTCTGATTGCGCCCTCATAAGCCCTTCTTGAGCAGCTACCACGTTATCCGTGTCGCCCTCTTCATAAGCCTTCTTGTACTGCTCTCTTGCAGACTCAAGGGCTAACTGAGCTTTATCTTTTATCTGGCTTATCAACGCCGCTTCACCGCGATTGATCAAAGATTCGTATTCTTTGTTCTTTGCGGTAACTGCTTGAGCGTAACTTACAGCTTCTTCTCGCAAACGCTCAGCCGCTTCACGTTGCCTGCGTTCTTCATTTTGCTCGTATCGAAGCTTGTTTATACGTTTTTGTACACGCTCACTGTAACCTGAAAGCTCATCGTCATCGGAATCATCGTCAGATGACTCAATCTTGGGTGCGCGACGATCTTCTTCCGGGCGGTCATCAACAATCTCTAGCTCTAATTCAGAACTAGTTTCAGCCTCTTCGTTATCTTGAGATCGGCCAATAGTTGTCTTGACACCAAAAAACTTTTCTTCAGCAGAAGATTCTTGAAATTCTGCGTTTTCTTGCAATTCGCTCATACCTTAACAATCCCCCGTGGATCTTCTACAACGGCTTCAACGCTATCGTCATTGATCAAACGGAACTCTTTATCGTGAACCTTAAATCTGGTTCCAGAATAAGAACGCATCAAAATAAAATCGCCTTCCTTACAGGACGGCCCAGACGGAAACCGCTGTTTGTCGCTGTACGCATCTGGCCCTAGAGCCAAAACCATACCTACGATTGATCCTATTTCTTCGTTATGCAGCGTTTCGGTAGCTTTGAGTATGCCACCCGCTGTTTTTTCTTCGGGTTGTGGTAAAGCAATAAGTATTTTGTAGCCTCTGGGTTGAGGCAACTGTTTTGCTTTGCGTGACTGTTCGTCTTCTTGCGAACTCTCGTCATCGTTTATTGCTAATGATTCGCTCATTAGTATTCCTTTGCACTGGAAAAAAGCGTCCAGAGTCGCTTGCACCGCTTATGCGGAGTAATCTTCCTCAGCTTTAGCCTGCATATCTAAAAGCTCTCGCTCTGCTATGGCTAAACCTTCAATAATTCCTACACACTTTGAGTATTCACTATAATCTTTACACGCGCCACCGCTAATGTGGTCTGCGTACTCGTTCATCTGACTACGCAATGCTTGCCTGTAATACTCAAAGCTGTTCACAGAGGATACACTATTCACCCTGCAAGTCCTTAGCTATTTCACGGCCAATCTTAAAGCCCTCTAACTGCTCTTTAGATGTAATGCGCCTATCTTCTAATTCTTCGCGTGAGTTATTTTCAGAGATGCTTGCCGCTAGTTTGGCTTGCGCTATGCGGTTTTCTTGATCAAGCCTCTGTCTTTGTATCTGCGAGTTGTCTGCGGCCTTCTGCATATCAAGCTGTATTTTAGCCATTTCGGCTTGTGCTTTGGTCTGAGCTTGCAACTCTTTGATTTGTAACTCTTTTTGCTGCATCTGCACAATAGGATCTTGCGCTTGCTGTTGAGCTTGTTTGGCTTGTGCCTCTTGCTGATTCCTGCCTTTAAGCTGTTCAGCCGCAGGAGCAACCAGTCTGGATATACGATACTCAATATCTTCTGGTAATGGGGTATCAGGCGACGGCAACTCGACACCAAGCTGCTTTTCGATTTCCATTCTGTACTGGAACGCCAAGTGTTCTTGTATGTGTGCAGCGAGGGCGGCCCCTGCCTGCTTGGCGTTGGGGCTTTTTGACATGACCTCCATAATCTTGGGATCTTCTATTAAAGACCTGTGGGCCGTTATGTGAGCTTCATGGTCTTGGTAGATAAACGCCTTGACGGGTTCGCCGTTGATTATGTTCATGTTCTCTGAAACTGGGTCTGTGGGCTGCATATCGCCCTCTACAGGCACAATCTTGTCTGCATCCCTAATGTTTAGTATCTCAAGCATTTGCCTGTGCAGGAGTGGCATATCGTACATATCAGGCGATTGTTGAGCCAACTGGAGCGCAGCTTGATACTGCATAATCCTTTGAGCCATCGTCCCTGCGTTTGGATCGCTAACAGGAATGATGTCCACGCGGTCATCAAAGTCCTCGCGGGTTAACGCTGGCCCTTCTTCGTCGTATGGATACTCTTGAGGCCCAAAATCCTTCACTACATTCGACAAAAGACGCAGTTCGGTACGCATGGAGGCGTGTAATCGCGCTTGAACCGCGCTCATCACCTTCATTGACCGCTCCATGATCGCCAATGTAGTGCCGACAGGCGCTTCTGCGTTCATATCGGCTGCTTTTACATCAGCAGCAGAGGCAAAACGGCGTCCTTCCTCTACGATATCGCCCATAAGCTGGTATAAAACCGTGCTTGGCTCTTTGTAGGGCAAAAATCGGATGTTATCTTGGATTGTGCCGCCCGGAACATCCACATCACGGAACTCTCCCGGCATAATTGGCGTGTCATCGCCCTTAATCCGCAATCCTCTAGATTTTAGGCCGCCCGGAAGGTTTGCTAACGTGCCAGCGTCCACAAGTTGGCGCAACAAAGACGTTGCAGACTTGGCTAGGCCACCAATCATGTGAATTAAACCAAATCCATAGAACCCAAGCCCCGGCATGTACTGATAATGCACAAAATGCTGGCGCTTTAGCTTACGCTCGTCTTCTTCATACCAGTTTCGTCTGATTGAGAGGATTGTTCTGGACGATAAATCTATTGTAACAACGTATGGAAGCGCGATTCCTGTAGCTTCTCCCCCGTCCATATCTTCAAAACCCTCAAGATCAAGGTCAACCATCATCTCAAGGAGAGTGTGTCGGCTGTCACCGTCGTAACTAGGCTCGTCACCCGTTAATTCATTGTATTTGCTTTTGATTCTGTCCGAATCCATAGACGATGAGGCTGGATCACCTATATCAACGTCTGCATAAAACCCGGAAATCTGTAACTTCCTGATTTCATTACTAGTTTTTTTCATTATGTGAGTAGCACGCTCACAAGTTTCTAGATCGGAAGCGCCATAACTGACAACAAACTCTTCCGCAGGCACAAACATGCTGCAAGGTCGGCCCATTGATGGGTCGTAATACACCTTTCTGAATGCACTACCCGCTAAAGGTAGAGAAAAAAGCATCCGCTCTGTCTCAGAACGATACTCGGTCATCTTTTCGGTCAGCATATAGTTCAAATAGTCTTGAACTCTGTGTGCTTGCTTCTCTTTTTCATCATCTATTTTGCCGACAATAGATGTTTTTACAGGCCCACTTGCCGGGAAAAGCTCTTGGATCGCCTGAGACTGGAACCTAATTACAGATTCAGTAAGCAATGGGTGAAAAACGCCACAAGCGCCATCCCAAGGAGTGGATCTTTCTTCATGTTTGAGGCCAAGAAGGTCTAACCCTTCAATGTAAGACCGTTCCCAATCAGATCGACTGTCTTTGTCAGCACGGAAAGCGCCTACAAGATCACTTGCAATGCCGCTTAGATCGCCATCTTCAATAAACTCAGCAAGATTGGCGTCATGCGGTATCTGAACTTCGCCAAGATCGTCTTCGTCAAACTCAAAAATGGTTTCGCCACCCGCCGCAATAGATACGGATTCGGGATCAACAATCTCTATTTCAAGGGCTTGTTCCTCCATCCCCGGCATAAGGGGACTTGGAGTCTGCAATGGTCGATCTACAGCCATTATCCGTTTTTCCCAAATTTTTGAGGTCTAGCAGCGCCACAGCCTCTAGCAACCGTGACCTTACGACCACTAGCCATATTTCTAGACGCTTTAGATTTGCCTCTACCGCCGCCCATTTTGCTTGGAACCTTGGCCTTATCGCCTAAGTTAAACGGATCTTTAGCAATCATGGCTGCGTTTTTTACGAAAGGATCATTAACAACCATTGATGGTAGTTTTTTTACCATTTGCTTGGTGTTTTTAGCGTAACGCTTTGCAGCTTTTGCAGCTTCTCTAGGAACGCTTGCGTAAGCTTCTTTAAGCTCCTTAGCCATGCTGCGCTTTTTAGAACCTGTGGTTCCGTTAGCCATTAGCCTTTGCCGCCGCGTTTGCCACCCTTGGTAGCCATTTTGCTCTGCATGGTCTTGCCACCTTTGAAGTAGCCTTTGGTCTTAGGAACCATGCCGCCAGCTTTCATTTTGCCTTTGCCATCAGCAGCAAAAAACGGAACCATCGCTCCATCCTTCTCAACCATAGGCAGCTTAGTCTTCTTGCCGCCAGCGTAACCCATCTTAGTTTTTTTGCCGCCAGCCATACCCATTTTGGTCTTTCGACCACCGGCCATGCCCATTTTAGATTTCATCTTCATGCGGATCTCCTGCATATAAATTATCAAAAACCTGATTTACGTCTAAGGTGTAATCCAAGTCTGATTTGCTGTAATGAATGTGCTGAGATGGCCTGAAGTCAGGCGCACCCTCTCCTGTCTCAAACCATGCAGGATGCGTGACCCTAACACGATTATTCGGCAAAGCTACGATGTTTCCCGTGTACGGGCCAGCATCAAGTAGCTCCATAACATGACTCTGCTTATGCTGAGCAGGGTCATCTGCAATTTCGTTGTTGGTGTAATCTACCGTGAAGTAATACTTCGCAGGGTAGAAATGACCGTCTATCTTCGCCATCCAAGGACAAGGTGTCGCCCTGTCCAAAACATACACGCTGTGATCTCTAGAGCTACAGTCCCAAGGCTGCGCTGCCCATACAGGCATTGGCTCAGGCCATTCCTCATACGGTGTATCGGCAACCAGAGCCGTTATCGGCATCCTTGCCCACATTGCGCCACCATGAACATTCGGCTCGTCAGTGTCGTAGGTTTCTGCCCCAGTAAAGATAACCTGAAAACTCAAGCATCTTGTAGGCATTGTGGTCACCGCAATCGCCATAGCATGAAGGAACTCTCCATGATATTTAGTATGGTTATGCGTGTACTCTTTTCTCACCCAGCACTTAAAGTACGGGATGTTACTTTGGAGATATGGCATTAATAATAACTGGCCTTTCTTGGATAAAAAGGCTCGTCCTCTTCATCACTGAGTAGTCGTAAGAACCCGCCCTGTCTAAACCGCAATAGCGCCTGTGTAGATGAGTCCACAAGGTCATCATGCTCACCAGCAGGAAACGATGCAAATTCTTCCACAACCTCTTCTGCAAACCTAGTATTAGGTCGCCACACGTTACCAGAAGCAAATAGATCCGATACCGCGTTTACACGACTAATCTTGTCGTTACCTCTAGACGGGGTGTATTCCGCAACAGGAATGCCCATTGCCCGTAACTCAAAGATTAACGGTGTACCTGCCGCCTTGGCTTCAACAATACAAGCATCAGGCTCCCAGTAGCCGTAGAACTCAAAAGCTTTCTTTTTTAGCTCTGGGAACTCTAGCCGCTCTTTATGCGCGTCCAGCAAGATAATATTTGCCTGCATAGTGCCTGTATCGTCTGGATGATAAAAAACACCCCATGTTGTACAGGCTGAGAAGTCTGAACGCTGAGTCTTGAGAAATGCCGTATCCCAAGACTGAATAATAAACTCACAAGCTGGCGGGACATCGCTGTCCCATTCGCGCCACCATTCACGCTTAACTAACGCGCCCTCTTCTGATGTAGGGTTCTGCTGATACTGTGCGTTCCACTTGGGCGCTGGTAATTCGTTTCTAAGCGACTCTAGCTCAGGTAGAGGCCAGAACTCAGGCCATAGCGACTTGCCTGACGGCATGATCGCAGGGAACTCAATAACTTCCCATTCATCCGTACCAGCACGCTGTACTGAAGACTTGATGATCTGACCAGTAAGATCGCGTTTATGCCATCGGGTCATTACAACAATGATTGCGCCCCCCGGCTGTAGACGCTGCCTAGGCCCGGAGGTGTACCATTCGTAAACCTTATCGAACACACCGGGATCGGCACTCTGGCCTTCTTGCTCACTGTGAGGGTCATCAATGATCAAAAGATCAGCGCCCTTACCAGTCACAGCACCACCAACACCGATAGCGAAGTATTCACCGCCTTGGTTTGTACTCCATCGGCCAGCCGCTTTTGAATCGGCGCGTAATCCTAATTCTGGAAATACAGTCTTGTAATCATCGCTGTCTACTAGGTTACGAACCTTACGGCCAAACCCTACAGATAATTCAGCAGTGTGCGCCGTCTGAATGATCTTCTTCTCTGGGAAGTTACCCAGAAACCAAGCAGGGAGTAAGTACGATGCAAACTCAGACTTAGTGTGTCTTGGCGGCATATTAATAATCAACCGCTTCAGATCACCGCGAGCAACCTTCTCAAAAGCATCACCCATGATCTTGTGGTGACGCCCTTCAATAAAAGCAGGCCAAACCCGCTTGATGAACGGCATAAACCCTTCACGGGCTTGCTCTTTGTTTTCTGCCTCTTCTAGCTCTTCTATGAGCGCAAGTATCTCACGCTGCTCATGCTCAGGAAGATTGGGTATCTGCTTTAGAAGCTTGGGATCTACTCTGTCAAGAACCGACATAAAGCTCCTCTAGGAATATTCCTAGCCTAGGAATCTACCCAAACTTAGTAATCTACCTAATAAACTTATGTATCTACCGTGGGTGGCATCTACCTAGCTAGGCATATTCCTAAGAGAGGAATAACTGATTATACAGAAGTTACACACTTGACAAGGATGAGGCAAGACCCGGCTTGAAATTTTTGTGAAAAATTTTTTGGGCCTAGGAATCCTACCCCTTTTCCCTGCAAAAAAAGGAGATTTACTGTGTACTGTCTACGGGGTATATATTTTTTGGGTAATTATTTGAGCGTTTTACTATGTATATAGACGGTGGCATGTAACTGGTGTAGGGGGGGTGCAGGGGTGTCCACGGATGCTGACTGGTTACACGAAGGGGCGGGGTGTACAACCGTTAGCGTATTGTGTGCAGCGTACTGTAACTGTTTGTGTACTCTGTGCAACGTGTGCAACCTGTTTGCGTGTGGTGATAGTAGAGGTTAGTGGAGGCTATCGTTAGGCTGCTTATCGTCGGCACCTTGCAGGACTGCCAATCGTCTTTCTATCTCCGCTGCAACCTCAGTGCTTGCACGGTCGCCGGCATTGGTCTCGACCACATCCTTAAACATGCCCACGGTTTGCCCTAGCAACTGTGCAGCCTTGAGCTTGTTGGTGTCGGTAGGCTCTGCGTCATCCATCCACTGCCGAAGGCGATTTAGCACACGGTCACGGTCTCCGACCTCAGAGGCCGATACTGCACGCTGATTCCGCTCCCTTTGCTGCTCAGTCAATAGGGTAATGGCAGGGTTCGCCGCAAGCCTGCTGGCTTCCGTCCTAATGGCTGCACTGCTCATGTTCTTGCAGTCGTATGCCTCACGGTACGCATCACTTAGCGTCATCCCAGCGCCGCTGCTGAGTGCCAATGCAAAATGCCGCTGCTTTGCTGTTAGTCCTGACTTGGGTTTGCCCATGATCCGATGCCGTGATACCTGTTTGCCGAAATGATAACGCCGCCCACCTTGGCCGTCTGCCACCAGTACGCAGTAACCAGTGAATAGATAAAGCTTGACATTCTGAACTTGTAGATAGGACGCCCAGAATTGCGTTCTAAGCCCTGTTTTGTCCTAGCCATACATATGCACCAGTTAACCGTGAAATACGCTTAGACGGGAATTCGCATCTAACTTGTTGATTACTAAGTACTTTCTACTCGTTACTGGTTATTTACTACTTATTTGCCTGTCAATACTTGTATTGCTTACTGCTATCTGGTATTCGCCCGCGCGTTTCTATCTATAGTCGAATCATGCCCGCTGCCTGCTGCTGCCTGCCGTGTAAATTATTTTTATTATTTTTGTAATCATTTCCTATGCCGCTCGTTTCATATGCAGGAACACGAAGAGTATTTAGATATGAAAAGAACAATCACAAAAAACGGACAATCGGTTAGCTGTTTTGGCAAGTGGAGAAAAGGCAGTAACGCCGCTTGCGTTTGGAGCTTTGCAGACGGCTATGTCGATACAGGCTACTTTGCTGATGGTGCTGACACATGGGCAGAAGCCGTGGAAAAGATGACGGCATACACCAAAAAAATCGGCGCAACGCTTGATGAGATGCAGGCCTGCTGATTCCAGCTTAACTATTTACTGACTACTGGGTGTTGTGTACTGCGTTCATAGGTGTACAATCCCCCACATGGTGAAGGTCGTCCCGCACGGGCAGCCCTGCCACTTGACCCCAAGGTCAGGCGCACGCGAAAGCCGTAAAGCGATACACAGTTCCCCGACAGGCATACAAATGCCGACATGCGGTTCGGGCTATTGGCTGAGGTTCACCGCCCCAGCTACCGCAGAGCTTCGGCTCACCAATGACCACTTACTGAGTGGCTATTGTTGATTCGATATTTGGAGAAAGTGTGATGACTGACTCAGAACGACAACGGGTGTTGCGACACAATCGCCGCCGCCTGTTTCTAAACCGACTGATCGAACGCAAACGAGCAATCGTTGCCAAGATCAAAACAACAACCCGCAGCCACGGCGCTGCATCAATGGGAGGTTTCTAAGATGCTCAAATTCCAACAATGGGAAGAGTCTGGCCGCATATGTAGGTCATTCAAGGATGACTGCGTTGTGCGCTCAATCAGCATTGTGACAGGCGAGTCCTACGGCAAAGTGTTCCACGACCTTATGGCTTTCGGTCTTGAGATGGGTGCCTACCCAAATCACGACAAGGTCTGGATTGCCTACGCTGAGGATCAAGGGCTGGTCAAACGCAAGCCGCCTCGTGATGACAACGGCAAGCTAATCAAGCTTGCAGACTGGGACTTTCGCGGAGTGGCGATTGTCCGTAACAGCCGACACCTGACGGCGGTGGAGCATGGCTACCTTGTAGACACTTGGGACTGCCGCTATCGCCCAGTCAATTCTTATTGGGAGCGTATCCGATGATTGATGAATACAACTCCGACATTGATGACATCAAGCAGAACCTAGACCGCACCAACCTGACCAACCGTGAGCGGCTGCAATGGATTCTGAGCATTGGCAAATTGTCTGACCGCATGCTTAGTGATTACGACAGGCAGGTAGGTCACACAATGACATGGCCGCAAGTCAAAGCGCAGATCGAATGGCTCGACAACTGGGAACACGCAGAACTCAAGCTGTTCACCGACAACCTAACCTTTTCCAACTGATGAGTGCTGGCTGGTAACCAGCGTGAAACCGCGCAAGAGGGCGGTCTTGGATAACCAACAACAACTTGGAGTGATGACCATTATGGCTACATCAATTAACGCACCTAAAGTCAGCCCTTCTCAGGCTGCACAACTGTTACTCGCGCACGCGGTATCACAATTCGCTGGCGCTAAGCGTCACCTGCCCGTCTACTTGTGGGGCGTCTACGGCGTCGGTAAGTCTGCCATTGTTAAGCAACTGGTGGACGCACTCAGCGAGCGGTACGAGCAAGCCGTGGGCCTGATCGACGCGAGACTATCTCAGCTAGACTTTGCTGATACGCGAGGCATCCCTGACCTAGTCGATGGCATGACCTCATTTGCCACACCTGACTGGTTGCCGCAGGAAAAGCGCGACGGCGAGCGGGGCATCCTATTCTTGGATGAGATGCAGCTTGGTAGCGAGTCCACCAAGAACGCTTGTTACCAGCTACTCAATGAGCGGCGCATAGGCGACTACATCCTGCCCAAGGGCTGGTTTGTTATCGCTGCATCTAACCGCCCCCATGACGGCGCTGGTGTATCTGGCCGCATGGACGCTGCCATCAGCACCCGTTTTAAGTATCACCTAGACGTTACCCCGTCTGCTGCTGAGACTAGCGACTACTTCGCGGATATCGGCGTCAACCCCTTGGTGATCGCGTTCCTAAAGTTTCGCGGTGAGGCGTCCGGTGATCAGGCCGGACTCATTCACGAGTTTCCCGATGGCGCTACATCAAAAGACAGGGTGGCTATCGCTACACCTCGCGGCTGGGAATCAGTGTCTGACATCTTGGAGGACGATTTACCTGCTGAGCTAGAGCAGATCGCCATTGAAGGGTGCGTCGGTTTCGGCGCTGCTGCTGAGTTCATGGCGTTTGTGAGGACGTTCAGGTCAATGCCTAACATCAACCTGTTCTTATCAGATCCGCACAACGTGCCGCTGCCGAATGAGATCACAACGCAGTATGCGGTGACCGCTGCTATTGCTGCGCGTGTGACCACTGACACCCTTGGCAATGCGGTAACGGTTCTCAAGCGCATTAACGAAGAACTGGTCGAGGTGTTCTGGGCGCTGGCAACGCGCCGTGACGCAGACCTGATCTCAACCCCTGAGTATGTTGCCCACAAGGCAACCCGCTAAACCCTAACGGGGCTTCGGCCCCTTCTTTATTTTGGAGTCAATGACCAATGGATAAAATTCAAAACAACGCAATGCTAGTGACCGCAACCATCACCAAGTTCGCTAACACCACAAAAGATGCGGACTTATCCGCTGACGTAGCAGCACGCCAACAGGGCAACCCGAAAAGCTTCACCGTTACACGGCGGCTCTTGGAAGCTGCACCAATCAAAGCCTTGAGCAGAATTACTGGGCAACTACGCAACACTGTCCTTAATCCTTTGAGCGTGCCTTGGGAGGACGGCGTTAGACTTATGCCTGTCGAGAACATCGAAACCTTTGAGGCTGAGTGGATCAAGAAGGTTGACTATGCAGAGGATCTAAAGCGCGAGGTTGTGCGCGAGTGGCCTAACATTCTTAAAGATGCTGCGATTAACTCCGGCTTGTCTTTCGACATTAACGACTACCCCACGCCTGAATACATCATTGGTAAGTACCAGTTCAGCTATGAGCTTCGCGCCATGCCTGACTCTGGCGATATCAGGGTCAACCTACCCGCTGACAAAATTGCCAAGATAAAGGCAGACACTGAGGCCCGTATCACCCAGCGCGTAGAGGCTGCTACTGAGTCTGTGCATGAGCGTGTGGTCGATACCTTACAGGCGCTGATCGACGGCTTAGAGCGCCACGGTGAGAAGGCTGCGGGTGCCAAGCGTGCGAGCAAGTTCACCGACAACACTGTCGAAAAGATTGAGGAGCTGGCTGCTGTACTGCCGTCTCTCAATATTACGGGTGACCCCAAGCTGACCCAAGCTGGCAACGCCCTGCTGACCAAGCTTGCAGACTTAGATCCAGCCAAGCTGCGCGAGTCTAAGACTGAGCGTAAAGCGGTGGCAACGACTGCCAAGTCCATTGTGGACAACCTCACCGGCCTATGGGATTAACTGGAGAATAGTTATGGATGGTATGCAAATTGTGGTCGAGGCGCGTAAGCGCCTACTCAAAACCTTTCCTTATTTTGCCTTCCGCGCATATCAATTGGAGCTGATCCCCAGCACCAAGACCGCGACTATGGCAACCGATGGCAAGTCAATCTACGTCAATGAGAATTGGGTAGTTGAGCAGGAAAAAGAGCACGGTGTCCGGTTCATTATGACCGTGATTGCGCACGAGGTTATGCACGTTGATGGGTTCCATCACCTGCGCAAGGGCAACCGTGACCACAAGTTGTGGAACGAAGCTGCCGACTACGCAATCAACTATGCGCTGGTGCGTGACGGGTTCGATGTTTTCGGTGGACTCTACAGCACCGACTATGTCGGCATGTCTGCTGAGCAGATCTACACGATCATAAACAAACCACAACCTCAGTCTGAGGGCGATCAGCCCAGCAACGATGAGGGCGAGGGCGAGCAGTGCGACGATGGCGAGGGTCAGGCACAGGCTGGCGACAACGGCACCCAAGACGGCGACCAGCCCAGCACTGGTGGCGCTGAGGGCGACGGTGAGGGCGACAGTGGCTCCGCTGCTGGTGATGGCCATGCTGATCCTGACGCGCCTTGGGGTGAGGTCTGGGAGGCTGCTGGTGACGATGGGCAGGGTATGTCCGACGATGCCAAGGCCGCTGCTGAGCGTGAGATCGCCTCGCAAGTGTTTGAGGCTGCCAAGGCCCATGAAAAGATTCGCGACAATGGCTCTGGCCGTGGCGCGAGCGTTGATCAGATAATCAACGGATTTTCTGGTGATCCGGTTCCTTGGCACCAGCACCTCAAGTCTGCGTTTGATCAGTTCGTTTTGTCTGAGCATACCTTTGCTCGACCTGACCGACGCCTGATGGCTCGCGGCTTGGTGATGCCCACGCAGAACCGTGAGCCTAACGGCGAGCTTGTTGTGGTGCAGGATGTCAGCTACTCAATGACTCAAGAAGAGTTGAACATGAACGCTGGGCATGTGCAGGACATCATTGACGAGGTGCAGCCCATCAGGACTGTAGTCATCTACTGCCACGATACAGTGTGCGGTGTTGAGGAATTCGACAGGCATGAGGAGCTAACGCTCAAGATTCCTGAGTTCGGCGGCACTGAGTTCAATCCACCGTTCAACTACGTTGAGCGCAACGATATCGAACCATGCGCGATGATCTACTTTACCGATGGTTGGGGCGAGGTTGGGCCTAATGCACGGCACGACTTCACGATGCCTGACTATCCGGTGTTCTGGGCAACCACTGATCGTGACCCGATGTGGCGCGGCTGTGAGCCTTTCGGTGAGATCATCAAAGTAACCTAGGGGCTTCGGCCCCTTTCATTTAAGTTGGAGAATAGATATGCACCCATATATTACGGTGTCGGTTTCGTTGTCTTGCGCTGCGCTCTCTGCGGCTATGGCGTTTCTAGGATTTGAATACATGCATGAGGGCGTGGGGTTATACCCCGCAATAGCCTTTCCGATAGCGACAATGCTGTTGTTCGTTCCGTTTTGGTTTGTTTCTGACATTGATGACATTGAAGAAGATAGCGAGGTAATAGAATGAACTCACACGAAGAGTTTGAAAAAGTAAAGGGAGAACTGATCGCAGCACTGCCCAGCGAGATAGAGGGGCCGTGGCAGATGTCCATGCTCATTGGCGTCATCATGGCGGCTTATAACGTGGAATCCCCTCAAGAGGCGTCGCTGGTCTGCGTGCAAGCTGCGTCTGACTACTGCGACTTTCTGGTAAGACAGGATGAAGAATGCACCTGCCCAGACGGGGAGCTTCACTAATGATTGAGCGTCCCGATAGTTCTTTCCATAACCCTTACGAGTTCGACGCTGACATCTGCGAGGACTGCGGTGCTGAGATGCACGAAGAGCAGGACGATGATGGTCGAATGTTCCTATTGTGCCCCGATTGCGAGTAGTTGACCGCTGAAGTGTTTTGCGTTCTACTTATCGGACTCCTGCGTTTTATAACCCCAGCCAAGCATCTCCCGCTTGGTTAGGGGTTCCCCCCTTCCCTTTTATTGACCAGTCAATAGATAAGGCTTGCGTCCTGCAATCCTATACCCCTACCCAATCTGTAAACCCTTTTCCCCAACCATAAAAAAATTTATACCCCTCTGATCCTATGCAGAGGTACGTCTTGCGCCCAAAATTTGAGGGTCACCTATGATTGTGTTTTTCACCACTGGGTCGCACAACACTGTTGTAGGAACACAAAGGTCTGCATTGGTTACGAAGCTGGCAACAACATTACCACTGGAACACAGAACACACCTGTAGGTGGCAGATTCGGTTTACGCATTTTTGCGTAAAATTAACCCCAATAAACATGGGGCTTTCAGAGGATTTTTGGAGGGGTCGGCTGCCCGTGACAACACATGCCAACAACGCGGCTATCGGTACTCAAGACAACAGGTTAGTTTTCTTATACAAACTCAAGGACTGATATTAGCGTGTCGATGTCTGACTGCGAGTCGGTGGGCTGGTCTTCTACTATCATCAAGTAGGTTACAGTTGCGGCTCGCTCCCCAAACTCTTTTGTGATTTTTCGGAAAGTTCTGCTGAGCCTGAGCAGCCTGTCGTTACGGTTGCCGTGACCGCTGCCGCCAAATGTTGCTGTCATGTCTGGAGACTTCAAGTAAACCCCAGCCTGAACAGCTTGCGAAAGTATTCGCTCTGCCGCTTGATGATGCCGAATGGTGATGGACTTCTTAAGTAATAACTTGTCAATAAACATCTGATCACTGACGCGAGCGCGGCCAACGCCGCTATCGGCTTGCTCTAAGCTGATGACATGGCGGCGGTGCAGTGCCGCCGTGCCTATGTCATTCACCTGTTTATTTTTCAAAGTCCCAGTCATCGTCTGTCTCGTTCCAGTCTGGAACTCTAGGCGTAAACGGGTCTGGCAGATCCTCTAGCTTTAGTTCGCTGTACCGACCTGTGGGTATGTCGTAGTCCAAGACGGTGCCGCCTGTTGTGCCAATCCATTTGAACCTAACCTTCCAAACGTGTATCTCGCTCGCCTTCTCAGGGCTGAGGTGTACAGTGATCCCCAAGTCAGCCTTAGCAAAGAAAGCTGCACTGCCTGAGATATTCATTCCCTTGGGAACTGCTGTTGTGCCGTCAGGATTAGTCGCCATCTTCGCTGGGTGAGCAATAAACCAAATGTGTATCTGGTTTGATCTAGCGAAAGCCACCAGCCTAGTCAGCATCTCATTGATGCCTTGATGCTCGTTATCTGCTGATCGGCTTTGCGAAATGTAATTGTAGGGATCTATGACCAAGCCTCTGATGCCCAGTCTCATAACAGCTTGCCTCGCACGGTCTAAGATACTGTCGATAGTCGCAGCCTCGCCTCCGCGCTGTTCTAGGAATAGAAAATGATCAGAAACCCATTTCATTGCAGCGACTGACTCAACCCTGCTCATGCGGTCAGGCATCCCCTCAAAGAACGGCTTACCTACATACTTCTCGCTTAGCTTTGCAACGTGCAAAGGTGGTGGGTTCTCAAAGCTGGCAACAGCAAACTTCCAACCCTCAGACTCAGCAAGGTTCACCATAATCTGATCAATGAACTCTGACTTACCAGATCCCGGCAACCCAGTAACCACAGACAATTGCCCCGGCACCACAGTAAACAGCTTATCTACAGAAGCTATCCCAGTAGACAAGCCGCCAACCAAGCCTTTGTCGTAGAGGTGAGCAATCTCTAGGGCGTAATCATCCGCAGAGTAGACGCCCTCTAATGGCATAGCTGCTGCCTGATCAATAGCTAAAGACAACGCCTCAGCACCTAGATTCTGCAAGACATCGTTTGCGTCTTTGCAGCCGTCAGGCCACTCGACAGACCAGCACTTAGCCCTTCCAATACGCCTTGCCAGTTCCTCAGCAAGAGCAACGCCGGCATCATCGCCGTCAACAGCAATGACTACCCTGTCTACTCGCTCAATCAAATCCTTTGCCGCCCAGACGTAGGCAAACTTATTGTCTTCCTCTGGGCTTATTTGTTTTGCCGAAACTTTCTGTGGTGCGCCATTGGGAACACTCACGCAGTAATCTATCCCTGCTGTAGCGCACGCCAATAAATCCATTTCGCCCTCGACAATCACCAAGACGGTTGCATCGTCAGCGATATGCTCAACACCCCAAAGGGTTCGGGCAGCGCCGTCCTGAGTAAACGCCTTGGACTCAACGCTACGCCACTTCACAGCCTCTTTGTTGCCGTAGACAAAGCCGATTGCGCTTTGCTCACCGTGGCCGTGGAAGAATTTTTTACCGTTCACCACAGAATACTTATCGGCCAGTGCTGGGTTTATGCCGCGCCCCGAAAGATATCTGCTGATTAGTTCGGTGTTGGTTGTCTTGGGAACCGATATCGCTCTTACTTTAGGCGCTGGCTCCCGATAATCAGGGTGTTTGGTTTTGCCTGTGAGGCCGCAGTGATGGCAGTAGTACAGAGTTGTGTTCCCGTCCATCGTTAAACTTAGTGTTTTCTGCCCTTTTTTCTTTCTTTTGTCGCCACATTCTGGGCAAACAATTCTCGTATCCTCTGTGTATTGGACTAGGATTGAATCCAAGTCTTCTTGTTTTAGCATTTGCACTCCTGCTTTTGCTGTGGTTAAAATCAACCGTCAGGTTGTCTTAGGAATATGCCAAGCCAAGCATATGCCTAGCTTAGAAATTACCTAAATAAAACTAGGAAGATGCCCAGCTAGGCATATTCCTAGAGAACTCCTCCTCTATTTCTTCGACAATGTCATTGACGGCCCTAGTTCTCTGCGCCCCTTTAAGCTTTGCCGCGTCCAAAGCCTTACGCCTCAACTCTAAGGGTTGTTGTACTCGTATCCCTGCTGCTTGCCTTTCATCGTAGAAGTACTTGATGGCGTCCACACGCTCACGGGCGCTGCTGCCGTCTAAGTCTTTAATCGTTTGCAAGATCACTTTTCTCTGTAACCGTAATTTCTGCTCTTGGGTTATCACGATCAAGTCCCCAGTAGATATGTTTCTCTTTGACCTGCCTATCGTTCTTGTAAATCTTATCCTGCATACAATCTAAGATTACACTTTCATCCAAGTCAGGTCGCCTAGTTGCGTAGAAAATAGTCATGGTGACCGACAGATCCCCTTCCAACATCTCAGTTAGCGCAGGGCATTGCTTGTCAAACATGGCTACATAGTCCCTAGCTTTCTTGCTTTTAATAAACGCAGGTCTACCGCGTATTGTCACAAGCTTTCTGCTGTTCGCTTTCGACGCTGGTTCACCATATATTTTGATGTCTACTGTTGTCAATGTATTGTGTTCCTGATACATTCGGCCTTCACCTTAACACAGACACGTTGGATTCATGGCTAGATTAAAAAATTTGTTACAGGAACTTGAGGACTGCGAGGCCATACACTATGACGAGCAACAACGACAATTTGTTGGTACTGGAGGACAATGTCCCCTTACCAAAGGACAACAGGTTCGGGACAGGCGAGAGCCTACCCAGCAACTTCAAAGAGATAATCGGGGCAATGCGCGTTGACCAATCTTTTTTTATCTCGACTGAAGGCGAGGCGCATCGCAAAGCTAAGACCAATGCGATTAGGTCTGCCATCAGAAGAATTCAGCAAGATCAATCTTCCAATGTTTCAGAAGATACAAAATTTTCTGTCAGGAAATACGAAGACCCCCACTCAAGGCGAAGTGGACTCAGGGTTTACAGAGTCGCCTAATGGACAAACGCAGGAGTGCAAAATGTTCACAATCCAAGACCATCCAAAACCGCCAACGAAGGAAGCTATGCTTCGCGTGGAGTTTATGGAGACAGTCAATCAGCTTAAAGCTGGTCAGTATTTCGATGTACCTTATAACTATGAAGGAATGGGTAAAGCTAACGTAGTAAAATGCGTTCACAACTATCTTGGTCAGTTTCGTAAAGCCCTACCGGAAGGTAAGGCGGTTCATTACACAATGAAAAACTGCAAGAAAGAGAGGGGTGGATACTCAAGAATTGCTATGTATTCCTACGAGTGAAGATCACTAATCAGTTCAACCTTCCGCAGATCGTCGTAGACGCTCTCACGCAGGATGATTACACCAAGGGCAAGTCCAACAGGTCAGTGACCCAGTTGATTGACAGCCCACAGGTGGCTATCTTGCAACGCGAGCATCACGATGAGATGTCTCAGGATGTGGTTGATTTCCTATGGTCACGGTTCGGCACCAGTGTCCACGGCATGTTTGAAAAGGCTGTTGAGGACACCACTGCTGTGGGCGTGGTATCGGAGGAAAGGCTGTATGCTGAGGTGGAGGGTTGGACGATTAGTGGAGCGATAGACTTGCAGGAACTGCACGACGATGGCGTGCTGGTCAGCGACTACAAGGTAACGTCTGTCTGGTCTGTGATCCATGACAAGACTGAATGGCACAATCAACTCAATGCATACGCTTGGTTGGTTAGGTCTGCTAAAGATTTACCAGTCAAAGGGCTAAGGATCATTGCAATCCTGCGTGATTGGCAGCGGCGTAAGGCTCAGATGGAAGCTGATTACCCAGACTCACCAATCCACTTGGTAGATATACCGATGTGGAGTGTCAAAGATACAGAGCAGTACATCCTAGATCGGGTGCTGCTGCATCAACAGGCTGAGTTTGATCGTATGACCGGAGGCGTGCTACCGCCCTGCACAAGCGCGGAGCGTTGGGAGAAGCCAACGACCTATGCTGTTAACAAAAAGGGCCGTAAGCGTGCTGTGCGCGTTCTCTCGACGCGAGAAGAAGCTGATTCCTACATGGAGTCACTAGGTAAAGATCATTTGATCGAAGAGCGGATTGGTGAATCAACTAGGTGCGCTCAGGATTGGTGCCGAGTGGCGAGGTTTTGTGATCAAAATAAATTGGAGTCTTGATGTGAAAACAAGCAATGGTGAATTGACACTCAAGTTCAGTTACGACTCTGAGGCTGGCACGTTGTCTGCCTTCATAGAGCCGATTGAGCCAGAACTAGTGACTGAGGCTGTGTATGAAATTATGCATTGGTGCGAGACATTCTTGCATCAAAAGCCCAACGTGGTGGAGGTAGACGATGATCGGAACTGATAAAGAAACCTATGAAAAGATGGTTGCAGTGTTCCAGATTGTGCAAATCCCAGCACTGAAGATGTCTACAAACAATGGTCAGGCTGCGTTTACTTGGGGCAAAGGATTTATTACTGGGTTCCCTATGGCGCAGTTTTACAAGCTAGAGCCGATTGAGATAGCAATGCTGGTTGAGGCTGCGCTAGAAGAATTTTACAACGTGCCTAAGAAGTATTACCGAAATCAATTTACAGGGTTCAAAAAAGACCCATTCAGTTCTCAAAACTAACCCATAGCAGGAGTGCAATATGGAAACTAACGTATCGCTAGGCGATATCTGGGAAACCCTTTACCCAGTTAAGTGCGGAGATGCCGCAAAGAAAAAGAACGGGCTAACCTATCTGCCTTGGAACGAGGCTTGGCGTCTGTTGATGAATCATTACCCCACCGCTCATTTTGAGTTTGGTGAGATAGAGATGCACAGTGACGGCTCGCAAACTATTCACTGCACAGTGGCTATCGAAGGCCACGCCCGTCATATGTGGTTGCCTGTGATGAACTACAAGAATCAAGCGATTGCCAATCCAAGCGCCCGTGATGTGAGCGACACAAAGATGCGCTGCTTAGTTAAGACCATCGCTATGTTTGGACTAGGCTTTCACATATTCCAAGGGCAGGTGCAGCCAGAAGATACTTGGGACGATGTCACTGAAGAAGCTGTGGAAGAAAAGCCACCAGCTAAAAAGCCAGCGGCAAAAAAACCAGATCCAGAGCCAGAGGCTGACGGTGAGGAAGAGGAGTTTTATCTCAGCTTTGACACTGAAGGTGCCGATGTATGGGTAGACATGATGATCTCAACGGTTGAGGGCATGGTGGAAACGAAGAAGGGATTACGAAGCATGTGGGAGGCAAACAAGAAAGCTGTCGATCACATACAGGCTAAGTTCCCAGAATCTTATAGCAGACTTGCAGCGGCAATGAAGGCCAAGCAAGACGAATTCAACAACAAGGACAAAGCTAATGACTAGTTATCCAAAGGGCGAAGGCGGGTTGTGGCAACACGACAAAAAGAACGAGAAGCACCCAGACTACCGTGGTCACATCTATGTGTCGCGAGAACAGTTAAAGGTTCTTCTGGAAATGGCTAAGGAGAATCAGGCTAACCCTGACCCTAATTTTAAGATGAAGATCGACGTAGGCATGTGGAACCGCGTTGCCAAGCAGACTGGTGCTGAGTACAAGTACTTATCCACTGAAGTGTACAAAAAGCCTGTAGAGGAAGCGCCAACGCCACCGCAGGATGCTTTCGACGCTGATGAAGACATACCGTTTTAGGGAGTAAGTGATGCCGATAGTGGTAAAGATTGATGAAGACACTAGGATCACCTCAGATCCTTTGAACTGGATGGTGCAGAAGTTTATAGGCAAGGAATGGAGGTCTAAAAGCTGGCACCCCAACTACAGGGCGGCACTGCTGCACCTTAGCGAGACTATGATTCGTGAAAGTAACGCTGAGGATCTGGCTGAAGCCTTGGATCGTGTTGAAGAGGTAATAGACAAGCTCGTGGAAGCGCACAAGGATGTCATAGCGCCCGTGGTAGACGATGAAGGGTTCTTGGTTAGCGAAGACGACCATGCTGACCCGTCAAATACCGCAACAATCGAACTTGATGTAATTGAAAAGCCTAAAGGCGAGCCGTTAGCGGAAGAAGATGCGTCTTGATATCAAGGGCGCTGGTGTTGGGGAGATACTGGGGCCGATATGCGCCCTAGTTCCCAACCGCAGCACTGAGATCATGGAGTTGTTCTTGAAATGCAAGAAGGGCTTGGTGATTGAACTAAAGCCTGTGCAGAAGAGCAGAAGCAGGAATCAAGAAAGCTATTACCGCAAATGGTGTAACAGCTTTGCGGATCACTGCGGCATGACACCCGATGAGATGCATGAAGAGATGCTATGCATAACTTTCGGTAGCGAGGAGGTTCAGACTAGGTTTGGGCCTAGACGCAGGGCTGTGAAGCGTAGCGGTGAAACCAGCGTAATAACATATGCACGGTTAATAGATAACCTTATAAATACCGCAGCGGAAATGGGATTCAAGATCCCAACACCAAGATGAGGCCTACATACGAAACCGATGAGGACATCAAGTACGAATCGCATGTTGCTGATGTGTTTGCCACCAAGCACAGGATGCAATGGGTAAGGAATCCACCAAAGTACCCGATAGACATTAGCTTTAGGCGAGGGCCAGATATTGTTTTGTTTGCTGAAATCAAGTGCCGAAAGGTGAAGAAGGATGTCTACGAAACCTACATGATATCGGCGTCCAAGGTTATAGCGGCTAAGGCTTTGACTGATGCAACTGGGCTTTCTTGTATATTGATTGTGAAATGGAAAGATCAGGCTGGGTGGATTAACTTCAAAGAAAAGCCAAACAGTGTCGGTTTTGGTGGGCGCGTTGATCGCGGTGACAACCAAGACATGGAGCCAGTGGTGTACTACGATATTGACAGATTCAAAGAGGTTTAACTGCGAGAAAAAGGCAGGTGGGTGGCAGCGTCAGTCTCTCCAACATGGGTTGAGAATCTCCCACAATACAAAGAGGCCCGATGAAGTGTGGATCGCAGCGGCTTACTAGCTTTGCCGAGTCACCACCAATCGGGTCATCTGCCACAACTGAATTTGAATTGGCTCAGGGGATTCATCACTCCCTCCATAACCGTTCCCGTCCGGTGGAGCCAAAGGCGGGGCTTACGCAACAGGAGAATAAATGTTGATTTTTGGGCGCAAGATGTACCTAAGCTCTTTGATATCCCTGTTTCTGTTAACAGGTTGCCAAACTACAGCCCATACTTATTGGGATCAGCTTGGGCCTGATCAGGTGAGTTGCCCAGAAAGATCGGCAGGATTCAAAGTTATGAAAGTTTGTCGGCAGTACGGGCCGCACTTGATATGCAAATGTGTGGTGAATTAAAACAACGAGGTAATCTGGTGAGTAAAGACAGATGCAGGTGGGCTATCAAATTTGTGGGAACCCATTTTATGGATGGGGCTTATAGCGACAAAAGCATGGCTATTGAGGTTAAAGAACACTTGAAGGAAAAATACTCAAGCTTACGTTTTGAGCTAATAGAGTTGGCTGAAGACTTTTACATTAACGATGATGTGTTTTGGGCAAAGCATCGCCAATCGATTGATTTGCTTAACAACGGGAGAACATCCACAGATGAGTAAACTACTAGCAGCAATCAGATCGCAAGAGGCTTATGCAAAAAAACCTAAGCCGCCAAGAGAGCGGGTTATCGCTGACAGGCGACCACCAGTGACGGACTCTCAGATCATGCAGATACTGTCTCTCCATGAAATGAATATGCCAGCGCGTCTTATCTCAAAAGAATCTGAAGTGCCTGTGCAGACGGTATACAACGTGCGTCAGCGTTATATGCTGATTGACGTTAAGAATGGTAGCAAATGGTACAAGTATCTAGGGGAGTAGGTGTGAGAAGGAAGGAAACCGTAGAAGAATTTTTAGCTCGCGGTGGGAAGGTCAGGTCAATACCATATGGCAGGACTAGAACCATATCTGGCAATGTTGATAATCAGATTGGCGTGAAAGATGAGTTCTATAGCTACAGCAACAAAGGGCTGCACGGCTCTAAGCCAAAGATGAAGCGATGAATGACAAAGAAACCGTAGAAGAATTCTTAGCTCGCGGCGGCAAGATCGAAAATGTGCCGTTTGGAAAGATCACAGACGAAGATAATCGGCTTAGCAAAACCTTTACTGTCCGAGCAAATGTCCGAGCAGGTCAGAAACTGCACACCAAAACAGACAAGCTAAACAAGCTACAGAAGCGACGATAGTCTATTTGCTATGCTCTCAGTAGCTGTTGGCAGTTTGAGATGTCTTTTTATTGATGGAACAACCTGTAAGTAATATTGCTCCTGCAAATTAACCATCCTCATGTACTCTTGCTTTTGCTCTGCTGTTAGGTCGGCTTTTAGAATATCTCTTCTTTCTTTTCTGAGCTTAGCAAGAGCATTTGCCGTATCCTGCAAAGCTTCTTTAGCACCAATGAACTGCCTTCGACCAATAAGGAATGCTTGAAGCTCGTCCATGCGACCATCTTCTTGTAGTTTTTTGGCTGTAGCCTCTGTTCTTTTTACAAAGTCATATAGTTCGTAAAAGTCTTCTTTATACCCACCGCCAAACTCTGAACCAAAGAAACGTCTTATCACAGGTTTTTGAGTCAGATCCGTTCCAGCCAGTAGATTTCGATTGTCTCCTTGAACAGGGACACCAAGTATACTGTTCGATCTTAACGCTACATCCATTAGTGTTATGGCGTAAGACCCAATAGTCCCTCCATATCCACGCATTAAGTGATCAATATTTATTGGGCTTGTTCCGGTGATTGTAGCAAGTCTTTTTGCAAACTCAGTAGTTGATGAAAGCTCTTGAAATTGAGGTTCATTGCTTGACTCAACGTACACAGGAATAACTGGTCTGCCTGTGTAAAGGTCGTGATTCATAACTACTTCAAGAAGAGGAGCCGCCGCTTGAGGAATAGGCGTAAAACCAAGAGTCCCAACAACCGCTCGTAAAGCAGACTGCTGAGCTTCTCTGGCTGTAGTGCCGCCGTTGTATGAGTCAATTATTCGCTCAGGCAGTGTCTTAAACAACAAACCAACCTCAAACGGGATTGGGATCCGAACTGGTACGCCTGATGATGTTGGGAATATCCAGAAGTTATCTTTTATTTCTTCTGTCTGATTCTTGTATTGTTCGTCATCACTAAATAACCCGTAATAAAGGGCTGTAGCCCCTACAAGCAAACCTCCTCTTGCAAACGCACTTGCAGCAGCCTGTCCTCTAGAAAACTCCCTATTTGCACTGCTCTTACCTGTAAGGCCTCTGTATAAAACATCCAAGCCTTGTATTCTAGCGTTCAAAAACGGGATTGTTGATGCTGCTGTTCTTACTATCGGGCTGCTACCTCTTCGACCAAAGTTCAAAACCTCCATAGCTTGGAAGTGAGCCTCGGCTTCGTTGCCTGTGCGAGCTAATACATCGTTGTATACAGCATTTCTTGTTGCTGCATCAGACTTGGTAGTTAAAGACCCAAGACCATCCCAAAGCTTTGTCCCGTACTTGATTACAAAGTTTCGATTGTCAGTAACTTGATTTGTGTCTCTAAGAATTTTTTGTGCAAACTTCCCAATGTTATCTGGATCATTCTTGTAGTCGTACCCACCAACGACACCGCTGCGCTCAAGTTTTTCCATCCCATCAGCAAAGCCAAGAAAAGTGTCTACCATTGGCGTAAAGCTAGATCCTGACGTTACAAACGCAGATAGAGAGTCCCTGATCATATTGGCTATGATAAATCCGGGTTCTCTGGTAACCATTTCTCTCAAGAAACGAGCGGGAATACCAGCATACTCAGTGATGAGCATTTCAACAGAACCAGCCGGGGCAATGGTCAACGACTCATATATTAACGGGTCATCTATTATGAATTTACGACGATCACCGCCAACCTTAAAAGTAACTACAGCTTCGCCAGTGGTTCTTTGTCCCGGCTTGACCTCTCTTGCAAGGCCAAGATTTCTCATGTCTCTGACTATTCGCTGCTGAGCAACATTCTTCATGCCCATGCTTATGGCGGCGTTGAGGTTCATTGCTATTGCTTCTAAAAGAGGCACGTTTATTTCTTTGGTGCTTCCTTTAATCGCCTTAAGATCCTGACTTGCAGTTAATCCACCAAATACATTTGGCGCGTTTGGAACATCTGACCCTTCGACTTGTCGGTAAAACGGTACATAATCAGATTGGTCTTGCCATAACTGGGCGGTTTCAGCGTCTAAAATCCCTGTGTCTTTTAAGAACTGAACGGTATGCCCATTGTAATCCTGCCAAGCGTCGTACCAGTCTTTAATGATTGAGTTGCCGTCTTTATCTAAAAATGACTCTGCTGTTTTTATGTTCTCCGCATGCTGTGCTGGGGTTCCGGGTACTTCAATGCCCCTTGCTCGCAATCTTTCAGATCGCCTAGCTATTGAGTAAGCCTGAGCTATTTGTTCTAAAGACCCATGCTCTTTTGTGTAGAGCATAGCCATAAGCTCTATTAACCCGCGAAACTTTTTAGTCTCTCCTCTGCTGTTTGTGTGTTCAAAGTCAGCAATTGTTGTAAGACCGCCTGTGTAAACAGGAACGCCGTACTTGAGCGCGGCGGCTGTCACTGCAGTTGAACGATCAGCAAACAATGCTGCTGACAAAGCAGAAGAGTCAGCAAGCATGTTGCCAGAAACACCCTTATAGTTTTCTAACTGAGCATATCTATTAACGGCTTTTTGTTTAGATGCAGTTAAAGATTTTCCAATTGGCCCTTGATCAAGGACGTTTAGCATTGTTTGACCGGGAGTGCTGGTCGGCAACTCGGCAACTACACCATCTAGCGCAGATTGTGCCGCAGGACTTATTTCTGGAGTGTTTGCCCTAGAGAACATGACTTCTTCACTAGGAGAAAGCCTTTGCCCTTTGTCTGGGTCAGCGGCAACTGCTTGTGCATATGGATCTGCGGCAGGATTAAAAGGCGGTATAACACCTACTGATCGGTTTTCAGCGACCTCTAAGTTGTCTTGTACAACACGATCAACTTCGCTTTGACCAATTACTTTCTTACGCTTGTATTTATCAAGCAAGTCAAATGGCAGACCTACGTCTTCATCCGGTATCGGTCTGGCAGCATTGCTTCCTCTTCCGCGCCCAGTGGCTGACTCGGATCTCGGTCTGGATACGCCGCTATCAGGTAGTTTTTTCTCGTAAGTGGCCGCTTCATCGCCTTCAGGTATCCCTCCACTGGATCGCTCCCAATCTGGCGGGTTGATGTCTTGCGCGTGTTCATAAACAGCCTCTCTTGCCTGATCCAAGGTTATTAGTTTCTTATTGTACTGTTTCCATATATTGTCTACAACGTCCACATTACTCTGTTGGGACTTGTACTCTGGTCGGAATAAACCTCTGACAGCCTCCCATGTAATAGACTGCATCTCTCTGGGCAACACGCCACGCTCATTAGCAGCACGACGATATCCTTCCTCATACAGGGAATACACGCCGTTCAGGCCAGTAATCTTGGATGACGAACCTTTTGTGCCAAAGTTATGAGACACCTCAAACGCACTGCCACCCAAAGGCTTGAGTAATCCAGCAGCAACAGCGTGAGTATCTATAGTGACAAAGCCCAAGTCTGAGTCTGGGTCAAATATGTTGTTATAGAAGTTTCTAACTTTGTTGGCGCTTCCTAGTGATTCGGATATGGCGTCAATGTCTGGATTTTGTAGGGCGCGAACACCCTTTGCTATTTCTACTAACGAACCCCAAGCAACCTTGGAGTTGCTGCCGTCAGCGTTTTTTGCGTAATCCAGCAGTCTGCCGTCAGGCGAAACAATTCTGTAGCTAGGATCGTGGTAAGTCTGGTCAAACGTCCTTATCCACATGGCAGCTAACGTGTCGCCAAGCCCCGGCTCGTTAAACTTACGCAAAATTTCGCTCAAAGTGTTTGATCCAATCAACTCAAGTCTTACTCTGTTTTCTGCTTGAGCTTCCGCGCTTATCCCTTTGTGAAAGAATAATTCTTCCGCTCGGTCTTTCATTGCTTGAGTGAATGGTTGATTTGCGTGATCAAAATAAATGTCTATTGTGCGCTCAGCCAGCGATGCGTTTTGATACCAGTCTTTTTGCGGCGACAAATTAGCTGCAACAGCAGATGCCTGCTCCATAGATATGCCGTGCCGTTCTGCAAAGCGCCCGACTAAGGCGTTAGCACCCTTGTACCAAAGCTTAGAGTTTTCCCTAGTCTCCGCTGGAACCCTGTCAAAGAGATTCAACAGGTTGTTCTTGACTGCTTCGACAAACGCTTCGGCTTTCTGCTCATTAGTTCGCAGGTTGGCTGCTTTTTGAAGTATCGGATAAAGCTTGGAGTCTTTGATTAGCTCCATGTTCTTGTTGAACACGGTCTTATCGTTCACAAAGGTTTGATAATCATTGACCAGCAAATCATCAAGAGGGTCTTCTGTGCGCCTTGCTGCCGTTGGATACCTTGTGCTGACGTTGCCCTGTATACCCCCTTGCTCTGGCGCTCTGCGAGAATACAAAGTTTCAAACTGCTCACCAGTCGGCGATATGCTTTTCAAAGCATTCTTGGCTAATACTAGAGGGCCAACCTGTATTACTTCATCAGCAAAAGTTACAGGCTCACCAGTTGACCTATCGTAGAAATACGAATGCCTTCTGGGATCAAACCCTACTTGAATCCAATCAGGAGAATTTATAAACGATTCTGCTAGGTTTGCCGTTTCTTCGGGGCTTCTGTTTACAAAGTCGCCCATGATTTGAGCAAACGGAAACTTGTTTTTGCCTTCCATAACGGAACGAGCGTCTTCTTGAAGGTTTTTAGGATCTTTCCCCGTCCTTTCTCTAAGCATGGTGAAGTCAGCATTTTTTATTGATGCTGTAGCCATGTGAGATATCGACTTACCTTTCTGATCGTGAATTGTTGGCACCCAAGTGCCAAAGTTTTTGTATGCGTTTATATCTAATCTAAGGCCAACGCGAGATCCATCGGGAACCTCTGCATTTATTTTGTCTTTTTGGCTTTGAACGGCTAAAGCCTCAAACATCTCATCTGTAGTAGCTGGCTCTGGAACAAAGTCGTAAGGCTGAATAGTGCCCAAAACAACTGAGTCATACTGTTCTCTAGTGAACTCTCCTGTTTGAAGCTTTGCATAAGCATTAGCAACTTCTTCTTTTAACGCAGTGTCTGGAGCGCCTACAGCCCTTCTGCTGAAGTCAGGCACAGATTGCCCAGAACTAGCAGGTATGTCACGCTCTGCATCTTCGCCTGTCGTAACAACAACACCTTGGCTTCGCAGCTTGTTTATTTCAGCCTGCAAATCTCTAGACGCTTTCTTTTCTGTCTGAGTAAGTGTTCGTATTTGATCGCGTTGCCTAGCGCCAATTTCTCCAGACCCTATTGCCTCAAATACTTCACTAAAGGTATTAAATTTTTCACCTTTAAGGGCTGAAACCATATTTCTAAGAAATCTAACTACTCGCTCAACTAATGACTTAGGCTTGCCTTGAAGAAGTTTGGGGTCTTCTTTTGTTCTTCTTACTAACTCAGCAACGGACTCCTCTGCTATTGCAACCTTGGAAAATCCAGCATAAGTGCTTTCTGCCCACCTCAAGAATGTTTGAGGGTTGCCTTCTTTGTCTCGCACTGTTGGGTGTATTTTTCTGCTTGCTGCACCAGAAAGAAGGCTCCACTCTTTGTTCGTGAACAGGTCAAGGTTACGCATAGCGTGGATCATTTCGTGATCCAGTATTTCTAGCAATGCAGCCTCTACTTGAGCCTCAGTCATAGACGGATCTGACATGACGCTGTCTATTGACAAGAAAATAGTGTTCAAGCCGCTATCGTAATAACCCTCGGCCAAGCCCTCTGGGTCAATTTCATCATCCCTTACAAACTGAGTTCTAGGATCTCTCTGTCTAGCTGCTTCGCCACCAATGACCATTGCATCGGCATCTCCAGCTTGTCTGCGTCTTACTCCATAAACAAGATTGCCGTTAGCGTCTTTTGCTGCTGTCCTTAAGGCGTAATCAAGGCTTAGCCCTACATCACTTAGCCCAAAACCTTTCATTACCCTATTTATGGCTCTGCGTAATCTGTCTACGTTGACTGAGGGCGCAGGCAAGGCTAAGACTTCGGTTTCTTGCTCTACAACAGGCTCTGCCTCAACAACTGGAGCAGCCTGCACATCTTGCTTGGCTAGATCTGCTCTTAGATCGCTTAGGGCAGCAGCGCCTTGCTGCGTTGTTGGGTTGATGCCAGTGGCATTAGCAAGAACGACCTCGCCTGCGTCAGGAGTTTGTTGCAACGTCTTTGATGCTGCACGGAACTGAGCGCCTGTGTACTTGGGCAGCTTGAAGGTGGGAAGCTTTGTGGGCTTGTCGAAGCGTGGCAGTGATCTGAGCTTTTGGTACAACAACCTAGACTCAGCCAATGACAAATCATTTACCGACTTGATGGTCTTTTTGCCTAGTATTCTGCTCGCAAGGTACTTGACCTCAGGAGATCCAACCTTTGATGTGATGTTTTTAGCTTTGAGAAGCTGCTCCATCTCTTGGAAGTTAGCGTCAACATTACGCATGACACCTTTCTCAACAGCAGCCTTACCTGTGCGGTTGTTGAGTTGGTTTGCATAAACTCTAGCGTCGGCCTCTGTCTTAAACTTAACAAGCTTAGGCGGCTTCTTCTTAGGGTTTGCTTTGATTGCATCGTCTTTTTCTAGGGTAGTCAGCGGCCTGCCTTGCAGGATCTCACCAGCACTGCTTCTTACGACTGGGTTGTTGTTTGCGCTTAACCCAGCCCTATACGTTTCAGTCTCAGGTAAACCATTTACCCGTGTATCGCTAAGATTGTATAGCTGGTCTTCTTTAAGGACGCTTCTGACTTCTTGAATGGTAAACGTATTTGTTACTGGCAGACCTTGACGCAGACGCTTGGCGTTTATGCGCTGAGATGCGGTCATTTTGCTTGGGCCAACCCTGTCTTGCATCAACACATTAACGTCGGCTGTTTCATCAAAACCACGGTCTTGCGTTGTCTCGGCTGCGCTGTCTACGGCAACTGAGCTATATGTGTTTGAGTCAGGATGGTTTGCAGCAAAGTTGTAGGACTGCAACGAGGATTCTTGATCGGCATCGTATGATTCTGGCGATGATGTAATTACTGCGTCACCAGCAGAGAACACGTTGTCATTAATCATTTCATCGTTAAGGAACCCAGCAAGAGCAAATGCATCTTCGGAGTTCTGTAAAGGCACACCGTATTGCTGCCCGTTGCTATCTTCTACGGTGAAGACTGGCACACCTTCGGGATCAAGCTGGGTAGTGCTGACACCCTCACCGCCAAAGTCTTCTGGCAACTTAACAGTGAACGTATTGTCGGCTGATGGGAAGTTGTCGCCCATTGTTTGGCGAATTGATTGTGCATATGCAAGCATTGGTTGCTTGGGATATCTGCGCTGTATGCCCTCAGTAGGCTGTGCAACTGTAGTAATTTGGAATCCAGACAGTTGTGGCTGTCCATTCACAGATGTAACAATCTCGCCGCCTCCGGGGGCTTCAACGTAGGCTGTGACAGTCTCTGTCGGCTTGCCTTTGTCCCTTACTCTAAACTTCTCTTCTGCTTGAAATGACTCGCCATTGGGGGCAGTCAACGTGATTATTCTTGATGGCGTTTTAAGCTTAGATGTGAGCGCCCTGCCTGTAGGAGGGGCTATCTGAGATGGGTCTATTGGTGCCTCACCAGCAGCCCTACGAGCTTCATTTGCAGCTTGACGGTCAGCGGCTGCTTGAGCGTCTATTTCTGCTTGTGCTGCTAGATCGCCAGCAAGCGCCCTCTGCCTAATATCTTGAGCATCCTGCAAGTCCTCTCTAAGCTTGCCTTCAGCCTCTTCTGCGGCCTTAAAGGCTCCTTTGTTGCGCCTACCAGCCACAGCGTTGAGCACAAGGTCTGCACCCGCACCGACAGCACCGCCAATGGTAAAGTCATCCATCAGGTTGCCGCCGCCTATCTCTAAGGCTTCATTGTATTGACCTTGCTCAATGGCGTCTTGGGCTATGCTTGCAGCAACTTCCTGTATACCCTCAGTGCTGCCTGAGCGTAAGGCAGATCCAAGCCTTTCTTTTATTCCAGATGGTAGTTTTCCAGCAGATTCCAAACCCTTAAGTCTATTAAGAAGTCTTTGAGGAACAATAAGCTCAGACAAACCAACACCGCCACCAAGCAAAACAGATAAGTCTTCTTCGTCTTGCGAGACATCTAACCCTGAGTCACGGGCCGCTTGTATTCTTTGAGCTTGATCACCAGCACCCGTACCCACAGCCAAAGCCCCGGTAGCGCCAATCTCAGCAACCTTTGCTGCTTTTGCTGCTGATATGCCTTTACCTGCCATACCTGCAAGCTTTATTGCTCCAGCAGGGGTAAAGAATGAGGCAAACGAACCAACACCTTCGCCAAACTTAGTGAGCCATTGATCTCTGTAAGCAAGATCAGCGCCCATCGCTTCGTCAATCGCTGCACGGCCTTCTCTAGCAGCAAGAACTAGGTCGTTCTCATCGCCGCTATCTATTAAGTCCTCAAGGCCTACTGCGTTAGTGCCAGCATCAGCAAGCTCTGCTAAGCCCTCACCAGCAGACAAGAATGCATTGGCAAAGCCACGACCTATTCCTTTGGCAGTCTCAAAGGCTTGACCTGATACAGTTCTTTCATCCTCAAATGGATCAAAGCCTAGCTCATCGGCTGTTATTACATTGCCGCCTATTAGTTTTTGAGCAAGCTCTTTTTTCCCAATATCATCTGGGACATCGCTAATAATAAGACCGTTGGGAAGTTGTACATCCATTACTTTGACCCTATGGGGTAGGGATAGAGTTAAATGACATCACCCCTCCGGGGGTAGCTTTTTGCGCTGCCGCTGTGACTGTATCAACTGGACTAGCAAAAACAGAAGACATATCAACCCCTTGTTCACTGGCAAGTCTTTGTATAAGCGCATTTCTTTGAGCTATATATTCCGGGCTTTGTTTGTAAAGAGTTTTGCCGTCTGGGCCTTGAGCGCCTTCCATTAGCTTGTCAGCTATTTCAACTATTCTTTTTTGCTCTAAACTCAAACTTGCCGTTGAGCTTTTTTGAGCAAGAGACTGATAATATTCTTGCCTTATAGCTCTGTCACGGGCCTTCTCACGCACATCTTGTGCAGCAACGCCAGCCTTAGAAAGACCTTCTGCAAAGTCCCCCTTGGCGATACCAGCACCAAGCTGTATCAGGGCAGCGCCTAAAGCCTCCTTCTTGGCTAAGTCTTCTTTGGTAATCAGCCCATCTTGACGGGCTTTTCTAGCGTCTGCTATGTATTGATCAGCCTGTTGTTGTGCTGTTTGCACTGTTTTCTGATCGTCATCGCCCGGCTGAGCGTCCGGTTGAACGCCCTGTTGAGCGTTCAGTGCAATGTTTGCTTCAGCTAAATCTTGCTGTTCTTGACTAATGTTTGGATTCTGACGTATCTCAGCAATTCGTCTGTTTCTTTTAGCCTGATCTCTTCTTGCCTTTCTGGTTAAACCAGTGCGTTCTTTTTCTTCAACAGCTTCTTTCTCATCAGGGGCTGCTTGAGCCGCAAGCATTTTCTTCGTAGTAGAGTCTTTTTCGGCTTGTATTCTAGCCATCTCCTCTGCTGATTTACGCTTTCCTGTAATTAATCCACCAAGAATTGATATATCACCTTCATCAGCAGCGGGCATCTGTTGCGGACTGGTTAACAAGTTCATCCTTTCTGTCACAGAGGTGCTTGAGTCTCCAATCGCTTGTGCAGATTGCTGGAGTAAAGCTAAAGACGCTGATATGTCACCAGCAGGAGGCCTAACCTTGTCTTGTGGCTGCGCCTTCAGAGCATCCTCAACGATTGCTGATACAGGTCGGTTGTCTGTAGTGATAAGTCCCTTCGTATCAACCTTAGTCTCTTCAGCCAGCCGTATAACGTCCCCCGGCTCGCTGCCAGTGGGTTGTCGCATTGTTTGAGGTAGTGCGCCATCTAGCTCAGGAAGCCTTGATACGGCCCCCTGACGGCTTTGAGGCGCAACGTCTGGGGTCTGCCTGTCACCGAATGTAGCGGCCATTAGCTCATCTGGGCTTTGTGGGCCGCTTTGTGGAATCGGAGCGTCAAATACCTCTTCAGTGGTTACCCGTGTCTCTCGCTGCTGAGGCATAGGTATGTTCATTTCTGGCAACTGAACCTCTGGCACAAGAGGTCTTAGTTCTTGTCGAGGCGCATTGGCCATCTCAATCATCTCGGTTATCTGACCGGGACTGTACTCAGACCTAGACTCCATCATAGCCATTGGTGACAAGATTCTTGCTCTCATCTCAGGATCTGAAAGGTCAACCTCTGCGTCAGGGTCTATACCAAGCTGACCAGATATGTAGTTGACGTAATTACTTGTATCGTTTTCTGAGGGAGGAGCAAATCTGTTGATTAGACCACGGATAGTGTTTATTCCGCGCTTTGTGCCGTAGGTGGTAAGCACTTTGTCGGCAGCACGAACCCCATACATTGGGTCATCAAAGCTTACAAATCCTGAATCTTCGCCTGATTCCCCAAGAAAACCTTGGTCATACTGCCTGATGTTGTATGGATTGTTTATTCTCTGGCCAATAATAGATGACTGCGGCGGGGTTTGATCCATAGGGAATGTGGCTTGCCTGCCTTCTGCCATACGGACTACGCCACCTTCAAACATTCCTTGTGGGGCCATAGGCTGCTGCATAGGCTGCTGCATAGGGGGCTGCATAGGCATTCTTTGAGGCATGGGTTGCTGACCCGGAGGCACCATAGCGCCTATACCTTGCTGCTGAGGCGCAACTATTTGCTGAGCAACAGTACCTTGAGGCTGTGGCTGTCTAGACTCAAAACGCTTACGCATGTCAGTCCTGCGCTGAATCTCGCTTACAACAAGAAACTGCGGCAACTGTGGATTAGGTCTTTGAGCTAACTGCTGTAACGCCTGATCTGGAAGACCTTTTACGTCATCCTCTAGCTGAATTAGGTTTTGCATCTATTATCCTCTGCCTAGAGCATTGTAAAGACCAACACCACCAATACCCGCGCCAAGAAGCTGCTGACCAGTCGAAGGCTGCACGCCATAACTCGCCATAGTGCTACCGGGGGTAACAGGTAAGCCTTGGAGCATGTTGCTAAAGAATCCAATCTGCTCTCTTGGGAATGCTTGCTGGCGCAAGAAGTCTTGGTAACCCATATCAAGGCTACGCTGATCCAAGCCACGCTGTATCTCACCAGCAGCTTGCAAGTTGCGAAGCCTGTCAAATGCCATAGCCTGTTCCTGACCACCAAGTGATGATAGTAACCTTGCTGCATCCAAAGATTGGCCTCTGCCAGCTTGATCAGCCTGTAGCCCAGCCAACCCTAGCTGCGCCCTGTCTTGTGCAGACCTGACGTTAAACTCTCTAGCAGCCATTGCCGCTTGGTTCTGAGCCTGATCTATGCGCTCTTGAGTCTCAGCGGCAGACAGTCCTAGCTGTGCAGCCTGTTGCTTTGCTTGCTCTCTTGCTTGGAAAACGGCTCTAGCTTCCTGTTGTTGAGCTAATTGACCTCTTTGGTTTTCAGCAAACGCCTCTGACCGGAAGCGTTGAGAAGCTTGATTCGCTGCTTCTTGTTGCTGTGCCGCAGAAAGTCCTAGCTGAGCAGCTTGCTGTTTGGCTTGTTGACCAGCATCAAATGCTCTTTGAGCAAACTGCTCTTGTTGAGCCATGCCTTCCATAGTCTGGCCCAAAGCACCTTGGCGAAGCTTTTCTTGAGCTTGTCTTGCTGCATCTTCTTGCTGTTGTGCAGACATGCCAAACTGAGCAGCTTGTTGCCTTGCTTGTTCTCCAGCTTGGAACGAATCAATAGCCATCTTTTGTTGAGCTTGTCGAGCTTGCTCAGTTGTGCCAAACGCAGACTGTCGCAACTGTTCCGCTTGCTGTTGAGCCTGCTGTGCTTGAGTACCTGTTTGAAGGCCAAGCTGTGCCTCTTGCAGTCTTGCTGCTCTGTCAGCCTCAAACGCTTGCTGAGCTTGAGCAAACGCAGCCTGACCGCCTTTGGCTTGTATATCTGCAAGCTGCTGCGATAAGTTTCGCTCTCTTTCTGACTGCAATATGCCTTCTCTGTAGCCACCAAGACCGCCAGCCATGGCTGCTTGTTGACCTATTTCTGCCGCTTGCGTGTCTGATGCTCTCTTTGCTTCTCTAGCCTCAATATCAGTCACTAACTGCTGATAAGGATTCATGTAGCTTTCTATAGTTGCAGCATCAGCAACTGTCCCTGCTTGGAATCCGGGGCCAAAGTCGCCTTGCCCTGTGTACTGAGACTGCAAGTCCCTTGCTGCATAGTCTTGACCTAGCTCCCGCGCTATATATCCGGGGTCTATATCACCAGCGGCGTAACCGCTCGTAGAGACAGTAGGTGCAAATGCTGAGGTTCTTGTTTCTGGGGTATAACCAGACTGTATTGTGCCGGGGGTATAGGTTGGCGCTAACGTGCCAGCTTGAAAGCCTTGTGTGAGTGAAGTATCTGTAGGGGCTGCATAGCCAGAGGCAATGGTGCCAGCCTGATAATTAGAAAACTGCTGCTGCGGATTAAACCCAGCGGCTATGTTTGTACCCATATTTGTGGGCTGAAAGCCTATCTGGGTGGCTATGTCACTTGCAGACCTTATCTGCTGTGGAGTGCCAGCCCCAGCCATCTCGGCCATACCCGTCATTGCTGTGGTTTCAAACGGGTTGAAATCAGATATTCGCTGACCCTGATAAGTCTCGTATGGGCGAGTGCTTTCGTAGACTGTACGACCTAGCATCTCCTCATAGAAGGGCTTGGCATACTCAGGAAGATTAGTTTGAGTTACTACGCTTTCGCTTTGTTGGACGCCGCCACCACCGCTGCCTTTACCCATCGTTCAAACTCCTCTCATATACAACGTATGATCGCTGAAAACCGTCTTGTTGGAGCCACTTCCAGAAACCCATCCTAGCAGTAGCCTCTATTCCATCACAGTTATTGTCTCTGGCCCAGTCAGTAAACCTTTCAAGCATGTCCCAGACCCAATCGTTAAATCTGTCGCCGCCAAGAAACTGTATCGTGAGCATCTTTTTTCCGGGGTAAACAACAAGCTCAGTTGTCCCCACGCCATCTATATTGTGATCAGCATCAAACGCCAGCCAGAGGTGCTGATGACCAGAAACTATAGACTTGAACAACGCTTCTTCAGTCCATCGACCTTTAGACCTATCAATAGCCCTTAGTAGCTGCTCTCTAACGTCAGGCCACAGAGTTTCTGTGTAGTTTGGGGGAACCATAGTTATGGTATGAGTAATTTCCCTTGGCGTGGCTTTGTTACGAACCTTCGGCTCACGGGATATATCTCTAACCCTTGACTCGTCAAAGTTTAATAGCTGATTCATGCGGGTATTAAGCCTCCAGCTTTAGAAACCAAGGGGTCTGGTTGTTTGGTTGTGCCAGTTTTTTGCATCCTTACTTCATCAAGCATTTGATCAAAGCGTTTAGCGCCTGCGTCTGTGTCACCATCGCCAGCAGCAGAGACTACGTCAGCAGGAATGATGTATTCGCCGGGAGATACCGCAACTGGCTGTTGTGCGCCTATTGTCCCCGGAATCATGTCATCCATGCCTCGGCCTTCACCTCTGATTACGCCCTCAGTTTGTGAGTTTGGCTGGACGCTTTGCAAAACCTGCTCTCTAAGCATCTGGAAAGCTTCTGTTCCGTACTCATCAACGAACCTGCTTATGACAACTTCAGCTTCATCTTCTGAAAGCCGACCTAATACCGCCATCATTGTTTGCTCTATTAGGGGGTCTGCGCTTGGAACAGGGCCGCCCTCTTGCATCGCATAGGTTTTAGTGTAATCAAAAGCTAATTCGTCCATATTTACAGGGGCTTGGAAAGCTCCCATATCTTTTTGCTTATCGCCAGTAAGACCTAAGCTTTCATACTGCTTTCTAGCCTGTTGATACTTCTTGCTTGCTCTACCCATGCCTCTAGGGTTGCTTGTCGCAAGAGCAATCAAATCATCGTAATCACTTTCAGACATCATAGACGCTATGCCTTCACTCATACCCGGATCAGACGGCGCGTCTACTGGAGGTGTTGTAGTGTCTGTGGTAGTTGCGTCATCTTCTGGCAATCTTTTCCTAAAGTAGCTGATCTCAGGGCCAAATCCGGGCCGATACCCAACTTCAGCAAGCTCTTCTGCTGATTTCGCTACTTCGCCTCTAAGGCCAGCTTGACGAGACGAAGCAGGGCCGTAGCCAAATCTAACATTAGGTATGTTTACGTTTTGATTGAAACCGCCTGTAGGGCCGCCCATGTCCATACGAACCGGAACTTGACCCAGTGTTCGAACTTCACCTAGTTGACGCTGATATTCTTGTGGGTTTACAGAAACAATGCCGCCCATGTTGTAGCCATCATAAGCTGCGTATTGTCTGTTACCTCCAGAAACGTCCATGTTGTAGTCCTGACCTACTTGAGCCAAAGATGTGCCTAAAAGATTATAGGCTTTGTCTGACTCGGCTTGGCGCTCAAGCTCAGCATCGCGGGCCATACGCTCATAGCCTTCTTGCATCTCTATGTCGCCCCGCATACCGCTACCTACAGCTATGGGCAAAATTGCTCCCGGTCTTGTAAGACCTTTAGCTGTAGCTTTTAAAGCATCGCCGCTAGAAAACGGGGCTGCAACCTGCTTACCAAAGCTTTCTTTTGCAAACTCTGCTCCAGCCTGAGCAACATTGCTTGTACCTTTGCCGACCTCGCTTTGAAGTAAAGCTAAAGTTGTATCAGTTGCTGGTGTAGGCAAGACACTTGCTCCAACCTCAACAGCCTGAGCTGTCGCAGCTTTTTGTCCAGCAGCTAAAGCATCTTTTGCAGAATCTAGCCCAGCGGTTGCCTCAGAAACACCACTGGCAACATCTTTTCCTGCGCCCAAAGCAGATCCAAGTCCATAACCCATAAGACCGGAGGTAATACCCTTCTTGAGGTCACCAGTCATGGCTGTCGTGGCAAGACCTGAGCCTATAGCGCCTGCTAGGGCGCTGTTAGCACCTATTGCGCCCAAGACTCCTCCTAGTGCTGTGCCTCCTAAAGCCGCCGAGCCAGCAGCGGCTGTGAGAGCGCCCGGAGCGGCCATGCTTGCCAGCATAGGTATAAGGAAGGCAAACGCCTCTGGCTGCCCCGTAACAGGGTTTGTGGTCAATCCTCCGGGGGTCAGAGATGCTATGCCTTGAACCTCTGCTGGGTTCATGTGAACCATCATGCTGTCGCCATAACGCCCGTACTGAGCCATCTGCTCCGCTTGTGGCTGCAATGGCGCTGACTGCAATTGTCCTCTTACATAATTCATTAACTTGTCTCCACCCCGAATAGGTTAAAACTTACATTGGCGGCACTGGCATACACCTTCACCACATCTGTTTGAGCAAGGCATATGCCGATTACAACCGTCCTAGTGGTGGTTGCTGCAAGTGCTTCATCGTAAAAAATAAACTGCTTGTCATCGGCTGTTGCGCCTCCGACATGAATACTGACCCTGAAGGTGATCCCAGAGCCGCTTCTGTTGCATATAACTAAGGAGCTTACCGTTGTTTGAGTAAGGTCTGGCACTGTGTAAAGCGTCGTAACTGTTGTTGCAGAAACATCTGCCTGACCCAGTACCTTGATAACGTCTGTCACGATGCACCCATAAGCAGGAACTGAAACCTACGCATAGCCAAAGACCCAGACTTGTCGCCCTGCGTCTTGGCTAGGTTCACATCGTTTTCTATTTGATCCAGTGCTTGCTCTATAGTTCTGCGAGTAATTGCTTCGTTATCAGCCTGATACTCTGGTGTTGGAACAGGCAGCGGGTTTTGTCTTGTTGCCATTAGCGCCTACCATCCTGTCGCATATCAAACCGCAAGTCTCCAAGCCTCCAGCCATACCCAGAACCACTGCTCTCAATACGAACAACTGCATGTCTTGCTCTTGTGCGTATGTGTGATTGCTGCGTTGAGGATGTAACTGTAGCTGTCGCTTGAGTCGTAGGCGTTTCTAGCGGGAAGTTGCTGCCTTTGATCGTGAAATCAACAGACGCATCTGATGTGGCCCCACGGAAGCTAAAGTCAGGAATGATCCTGCTGATCATCATAAACCGCTCGCCCTCACCTATTTCAAGATCACCTGACTCAACAAATGCAGTCATTGCCTGACCGTCATCGTCAAAACCAGTTTCATGGTTGTATAGGTAGTTTGCGTCAGTAACTCCAGTGTTTACGCTTGATGCTATTGGGTTGGAGTTCTTAGAGTAACCAATCCACGCGCCACGATCCAATGTGCCTACAGACCAAAGGTTCTCAGCATAGTTGTACGACACATAGTTAGTAATCTCAGTGTCGCTCTCACCTACTGGGTAAAACCATGTGACCTCAGAAAAGTCATTGTTCTCTGCCGCAAACACCTTGAACGCCTGACCTTTGTTGAGGTTGGTAAAGACATGCTCTTTGACGCTACAAGGCAAGGGCTGCACAGAGCCGTTGTATACATAGAACCCGCCAGAATCCATAAAGTACACTGACCCTCTGGCATTGACCGCAGCGTTTGGCGAAATCATAGAGATGTCGGTGCTTAACGTAGAAAACTGGAAGGTAAACGGAGCGCCTGTAAACCGCATTGAGTGCAAGCTGACATCCGTAAATATAATTATTTCTTGTCTAGTCTGTATGGCTCCTATTATCTCAGAGCCAGAGTTAATTCTTACACCGCCAGCCGTATTTGTTGCTGTAGGCGTCCAATCTGCTGCGTTCTCTTGATCAGAGAACCTAACGAATAACGGATCAATAGCTGATGACCCGATAGGGTTGGAGCCAAAAGCAATAACGTGCTGGTCTATGTCTGAGACAAGAACCTGCAATGCAATAGTTGGTGTGTTTGAAGCGCCTGCAAGAGATCCAATCTCTATAGCCCTAGCACCTGTACCTGAGCTTTCGTCCCAGTAATAGATACCGCCACCTCTAGCGTTAAACACCAAGTCTTCGCCAAAGTTATCTTGACTAAACAAGCGCAACTGCCCAGCCGCAGATATGCTGCTAGAACTACCCCAAGCACCAGAACTCCAAGTGCCTGCGCCGTAACCTGTGCCTTGAACAAACGTATTTAACCCTGTGTTGATCTGATAAGCGGCTACAGTTGAGCTACCGCCGTTACCAGTATCGCTAGAGTTTGCTACTACTTCAGTTCCGTTTGTGTCCTTGGCTGTGATCGTAAAGGTGCTGGTCGTTGGCACAGAAGTAATCTGATACTCCTGATTTAACACTGCAGCTGTAATTAGACCGCCAAGAGAAGCTGCGCTACTAAAGGTAACAAAGTCATTAACAACTGCGCCATGACCGCTCTCTGTAACTGTAATTGTCGAGGAGCCGTCCGTTGCGGCGAATGTGGCGTCACCTGCACCAGCAGTAAGTCTTAGCGGGGTAATGTCGTTGTATCCAGCGCCTTCAGCTACATAGAACTTTAGATTAGTGCCTACACCCAGATAGTTTATAGACTCCAAAGATGACCAATTGTGCAAAGACCGACAGACACCAAGGAAGCTTTGATCTGTGTATTTTTCCCAACCCCCAATCTTCTCAACTCTGCCTTGGCGAAAGCGTATCTTGTCAGCATCAAACCATCCTGCGTCAGCAGAATACTCTGTGCCTTCTTTGTTTACACCGGGGGCAAATTTGATCTTACTGAGCGCCATGTTTAACGACCACCTCGTTGCCTACGGCCTCGCTTCTTTCTAGAAGATTTTTGCGTTGACTCAACATTTTTCTTTCGGCCTTTTTTGGGCTTAGTGACCTTTTGAGTTCTTGGTTTTGGCAACAATCCAGACAAATCAGGAGCTACAAAAGGTTTAGGCGTTGCTGCTGCTCTTGCTTCCGCAGGAGTGATCACGGGCGGCGGGGGCAGAGGAATATTTACTGGCTCTCCTCTTCCACCACCAAGCAATGCGTCTATACCGACAGGCATTGACACTGGCCGTGGTGTTGGGACTGGTCTTTGAATGCTTTCTTGGGCTGCTGGTTGTTGAGCCAGCTCTCGTTGCCTTTCTTGACTTACAACTACCCTTGCATCATTTAGAGCCATACCTGTTTCGGCGGCAAGTTCTTGAGCTTTGTTTTCACTTTCTTGAGCAGCTTTGGCAAAAATACCTTTTACACCACTAGCAAGGCTTCCTCCTGTTGGAGCAGCGGCTGCCACTGCATCCTCATATCCCACATCGCCGGGAGCAACTGCGTTAGCGAATATGCCGCCCATATCACGCAATCTGTCACCAAGACCAATGTCAGAGGCTCTAGGGCTAACTGGTCGCACAGAAGGATCTGGCGCAGGCAAATTGACAGGCGGCAGCATGATGTTGTCAAACATCCCTGCCATATTCATTTCTGGATTAAATGCACCCATTTGCATTATTTGCGAATCAATAGCAGGTGTAGGCGCTATCGGAACAGGAGCCGCTGCTGAAGCAGCTACTGGCGCTGCAACAGGAATATTTGGCAAGAAAGTTCCGCTTTCTGGGTCAAACGATCCGGGCATGAAGGGAGTTGATGGCAAGACGCCGCCGGGGCCACCTTTCTCACCGCCCATGCCGCGACTTTCTCTCAAAATAGCTTCGTTGATTTGTTCTTGATTGGGCAGTGACCCAGATTCTTGAACAGCAGCGATCTCATCAAGAATCCTCTGCGATTCTGTCGCTCTTGCTGCTTCTTCAGCAGCAGCAGCTTCTTCAGCAGCCAATGCATCTGCCGCAGCTTTCTCAGCAGCAGCAGCTTCCGCAGCCGCAGCATCTGCCGAAGCCTGCTCTGCCGCTATACGATCAGCCTCTGCCTGTGCAGCAGCAGCCTGTTCTGCTGCAATTCTGTCTCTTTCTGCTTGTGCAGCAGCCTCCGTAGCGGCAGCTTGAGCCGCAGCTTGATCTTGAGCCTGCTTGAGCATTTCGGCTTGTGCCGCAGCCGCTGCTTGATCTTGAGCGACTCTGCCTTGAGTAAATATGTTTGCCGCTTCGGTTGCACCAAATGTCTGAAAAGCTTGCCCAGTAAGAGGGTTTATACCCTCCATTTGATTAGGCATCGCTTGTTGAGGGGTCAAAAGCGCCCCAGCTTGCGGTGCGCCCATTGGGTTGGTGCCACCAAGTAGTGATGCAATGCCTGTAGGAACACCGTAGTTGGGGTTTCTTGAAAGGAGTGGTTGGCCCTGCATTTGACCGTAGCCAACTGGAACGCCGGGAGGGGTGAATGAATTGGCAGCAGTTGTTGGAGGTGCAAAGCCAAGCTGTTGAGCTTGAGCGCCTGTTTGTATGGTGCTATCAAACAATGCCATTACTGATACTCTCCAGTTCTAATCATTTCGGTAACTTCTACCGCCCTGTTTCCAACCTGCTTGCTCCACCTAGAATCCATAAACTCATCAGCAGCTATGTCAAACTGCTCGCGGGACATCGCTTGTATCGCCTTTACAAAGCCACGCAATCGCGTAAGACCAAGATTAAAGCAAATATCAATCATTGCGTCCTTTCGAGCCTCATTGAGAGCAGCAAACCAAAAGTAAGTGTCATCTAGCTCATCACGCACACGCCTTATGTCATTGGCTAGTAAATACTCAATTTCATCATCAGACAGCCCAAGGCCAGACTCAGCGATGTTGCGACCAACACCTATAGTTTCATAGCCTGCACTGCACATATAGACTTTGGAGCGCACGCCCTCATGGCGTTTTAACATTCCTATTAACTGAACACCCATTATTTCTCCCTGCTCACGCCTCTGGTCTTCTCGTAGCTTCTCATAGCGCCTAAACCGAGCATCCCAGTCATAGTAGTCATCAATAGCGATGGGTCTATCTCTGGAACTTCTACCCATATGCCTGCGATGGGTGCAATCAATACATGATACAGAAGACCCAGACTACAGCACCAACCGATGCTAGGACGCCACCCGGCAACGAATAGAGACTTGTGAGCGGCCTCGACCTTGTTAATTTCCATCTGCCCTTTGGCAAGTTCAGCGGCATGGCGTTCTGCTAACGTACTCAACTCAAAGGCGATACGATTCTTCTCGTCTTTGTCTTCAATAACCTTGTCGAGCAATGACGTTGCTGGGCCTATGAGGGAGCTTAAAATACTCATGCCCACCCACTGTATCTAGCAAAGCATTTTGGACACAGTAGTTTTACTTTCAAATGCACAAAGTCCATAACGCCTCCTTTCTTTTTGCAACGGGCGCAACGTAACGTAACTCTTCGCTCTTCACTTACCTTCTGCTCATCCAAGCCTGTACACCCATGTGCGCTCCAATCACCCCAGCCATGCTTATGTAGAATAATCCGACCAGATCCGACAACGCGCTGACTCTAGTTTCTGCCACAAACGGAGAGACAAGGAGAACTGTAAGTATGATAACCGATAGAAGGCATGCCCAAGCCATACGGCGTTGAGAATCAGCCTTTTCTTCAGCGACCTCCATCTCAAGTATGCGATCAGCTTTTTCAATTTCGTCATCACTGACAATCCCATCGTTATCTAGGTCTAATGAATCGTATCGGCTTTTTGTCTGTAACTTCTTAGGACTCATTATCCTTTCCTGCTATGTAGCCGCTAATGACACCAATAAACCCCACGATAGCGTGTTGAAGCAAGGAGATTACGCTTTCATCAGGTGACTTGTTTTCTTTGATAGCAATGTAAAAGTCACCAATAACAATCACAGCAAGCAAAGTAATAAGCCCAACCACCATGACTAAAACCATTTTTGCTTTCATTCTGACGCTGCCTTCTTGGGATCACGAAACAATATCTTGTTACCAGCATCTGCCGTGGGTATTTCTCGTACCGCACAATAGGTTGAAAAGTATCGGTTGTTACTTAAAAGCTGATTAATACTGCCAACAGACTGTGCGTTTAAAGCGTTACTGTACTCAAGGCAGGACGTAAGTTCTTGAAAATAAAACTCTTGTCCGGTGGGTTCGCCCCGCTCAAGAATAATCAAAACAAAAATCATCATGCTCATACTTCAAGATCCAAAAAGTCTTGTCGTGAAACCTTGAGCGTTGAAGTATGTATTTCGCCACTGCGATACTCGTATACAAACTCGCTGTATCTTGTAATTGCAGAAACTTCTTTAGTTGTATTGCGAGAGATTTGATCAACGCGGTAAGCGTCCCGCAACTGGTCAATCCCGCGATATGGCGCGTTGACGCTATTTGGGAACGGCGCTATCTCCATTACAGCCTCCGCTTCTTCTTAACCGCTTGGGTTCTTACAGCTTTAGGCTTAACAAGATCCCAAGACAGTAGTTCTACATCAATTTGGTGAGCGGTACCCAGCACGCGAGACATGGTGTTTTGCACATAAATCTGTGCGCCGTATTCGCACTGGCGGTGGTTATAGCGCATCCACTCCATAGCGATACAGTGACGATACTGGGGCGGGTTTACCAATTCCAACATACGCCATTCCCTTAAATCACAGTACAGATTCGGATTGGCTGGGTCATACTCTAGTTCTGCTTCAGCATTATCTCTATTAGCTGCTGTAGCTTCTGATCTGACGCCTTCGCTGTCTCGCTCTGCTCCGCTAAGGAATCGACGATAGCCTCGATTTTGCTCGCATTTACTGCTGCTAACTTTCCCGTTGCTTGCTGTTCCTCAACCACATCAACAACAGCAGCCTCTATGCGGTCTACTTCTTCTTGTGTGGCCTGTGCTTGTGCCTGACTAGCACCCCAGACCATTGCACCTGATAACGCAGCAGCGCCTATTGGCAAGGCCCATGTCGGTATCTTGATTGTTCCATCACTCATATCAACCTCCTAAAAACTGTGGCACAAGAATGCTCACAACGATTAATCCAATGATCCACCACAGCCTGTTGCCAAAGCGGTCAATCTTTTCATCTAGCCTATCAAAACGCTTAGAGCCATCTTTGAGTCGCTCTTCTATGCGCTCATAGCGCAACGCACACTCACGCTCATGGGTGTTTATTTCCTGCAATGCTTTGTCGCCTTTGTCCAAGCCCCATTCCTCTGCCATCGCAAGATAGCTCATAGTTATTCTTTTGCTTTACCAATGTTCAAAGCCAATGCTTCAATCACAGGGTAGATGTACTTAGCCATGAATGCATCGTCCTTCGGCGTTGGCGTGGCTGCACACACGGCACTTGCGATAACTGACAGCGTAGTCAGCGTAGTTACTATTTCAATCAAGCTCATGCTGCTAACTCCTGTGGAAAGCAATTCAAATTAGCCGCTACAGTGCGGCGTTCACCTTCACCTCTAAAGGGATAGACCATGTGCTGCATCCACGATGGGAACAAGTACAAGCGCCCTACCTGTGGTCGTACTACGATGTTCTGCGTAGGTTTCAGCCGCTCTTTGTCCCATTGCGAGCTTTGCCCGTAGTTGAAGCACAAGCATCCATCAGACTCGCCAGAGGCATTATACAGACCGTATTCTTCAGATCCGGGCCTTGGCCCCTGTATAATCTGCGGTGGCACTTTAGTCCAAGTCGTACAGCTAATACCCATGATCGTTTGAGTGCCATGATCGTGGATCGGGTTATAGTCCCCTGCATAGCTATGAACTGACCAAAGCTCATCCATCGTTACCTGCCTAGCGCCATCCAACATCTGGCCAGAACCTTTCATAAAGGCATTAATATACTCAGCACCCATAGCGCACAAGAACTCAGAAAAGCCAGTAACAAGATCGTGGTTGTGATCCATTCTAAGCTGTTCTCCCTCGCTGATTTGACCAACGAGCGTATCCGCTGCGGTAACCCGCCCTTCTTCTTCAAGGAGGCCATCAAG
>VMHT01200925.1_pt1 | contig 53169 bp, 41 predicted proteins | sample 4693611 | NCBI WGS metagenome assembly VMHT01 (sample SAMN12280063, study PRJNA550983) | marine metagenome | isolation source: seawater sampled from same location over 5 years 0.02-0.2 micron viral filtrate | place: USA: collected off the coast of southern California halfway between the port... ... | reverse complement strand
GTGCGCGCGCGTCGCGACGCGCGGCGCGTCGCGGACGCGCGTCGACATCTCGGGCGTCGATCGAGCGCGATTCGGGCGCCGTGGCGACGCGCGCGCGTGTGCGGGCGACGGATAAGATGACGATCGAGCGCTCAAAAAGTGCACCGCAAAGGCGCGCTCGCGACGCGAATCGCGACGTCGAGCGCGTCAGACGACGACGACGACGACGCGCGCGACGGCCGGTGACGCGATGCGTAGCGACGCGATCGCGCGAGCGCTTCGAGCGGCGCTCGCGCGCGCGTCGACGCGGACGACGACGAAAACGTCGCGCGAGTTCGTTGGTGACGGGGACATCGCGCGATTTTTCGAGGACGGTGGCGACGACGACGGCGCGAGCGCGGGCGTCGGCGTCGGACGCGGACGCGTGGACGTCATGGGAGGGATCGCGGATTACTCCGGCGCGACGGTCGCGCAGTTGGGGCTCGGAGGGCGGCGAACGGAGTGTCGCGCGCGGTTTCGAGACGCGGCGAGCGGGACGAGCGGGACGTTTCGAGCGCGAACGGTGACGATCGGGACGCGCGGCGCGGAGGAAGAGGACGCGCGATGTTTTGAAGCGCGATTCGATGAGGTGTTCGACGCGGAGACGTTCGATGCGGGGAAGACGAGGGAATATTTTGAGAGGACGCCGAGCGCGGCGAACGAGCGATGGGCGGCGTACGTCGCCGGCGCGATGGGGGAGTTTTTGCGAGCGATATCGAGCGATGCGGACGCGTCGATGAAACGCGCGCGAGCGTGGGTGAAGAAGCTCGCGCGATGCGATTGCGAGATTGAGATTCGCTCGGACGTGCCGCAAGGGAAAGGCGTGGCGAGTTCGGCGGCGGTGGAAATCGCCGTGGCGAGAGCCGTGGCGGCGAGCGCGCTGCGCGCTGGCGTGGTTTCCGAAGACGACGCCGCTCGAAGGTTTAGCGCGCATGTGGCGATGATTCCTCTGTATTGTCAAACCGCGGAAAATGACGTCGTCGGGGCGCCTTGCGGATTCATGGATCAGTACGCGTGCTTTCACTCCGTCGATTCGGCGTCGCGCGGAAATTTCATCGCCATCGATTGCGATTTGGCCAACACGTCACACGACGGGGCTGAAGACATATATCGACTGGTGCCATTGCCGCGAAAGCTGCGGGTGTGGGGCATCGATTCTGGCGTGCGACACTCGAACTCGGGCGGTTCAGATTACGCGCGCGTGCGATGCGGCACGTTCATGGGCAAAAAGATCCTCATCAACGAAATGAACGCGCGATTGAACAGAGACGTCGTGCCGAGTAAAGTGGATCTGTGTGGTGTCATCACAGCTCGGCAGTGGGACGAGGGCAGCGCTGGAAGTCCGATGTCGTGGTCGCAGCACGTAGACGAGGAAATGACGGGCAAATCGTTCCTCGCGCGATACATCAGCCACGACGACGAGCCGAACACCACCATCGACGCCGACTCAACGTATACCTTGCGTGCAACCGTGAGTCACGCTGTACGCGAGCACGCACGCGTGCGCGAATTTTTGAGTATTTTAGAAGATTGGCCGAGCGACGACGTTTGCGCCGACGACGACGTTCGACAACTTGGCCGACGACTCGGGGATCTCATGTTCGCCAGCCACAGCTCCTACAGCTCCGTCGGCTTAGGTTCAACCGCTACTGATGATTTAGTGCGACTCGTTCGCGAAGTCGACGTGGAAAGAAACGCGTTATTCGGCGCCAAAATCACCGGCGGCGGTTCCGGCGGCGTCGTGTGCGTCCTCGGCGAGGATTCCCCATCAGCCCGAGCCGCGATCGACGCCGTACGCCGGGAATACGCCAAAAAGCACTCACTCACGAATTTACCGGATTTATTACACGCGAGTCACGTCACCGACGTGGATTGAAATCCAAGACTCGGAGTCGTCGCGCCGCACACGCCGCCTCGCGGCATGCGTCCCGCCCCTCTTTTCCCGCGCGGTCAAGCGCTGGCGGCGAGCCTGCACCGCGCGGTGTCTACCGCGGCTTCCGCGTCTCCGTCGACGCGCGCGTCGCCGCCCAGACCGCTCTCGGTGTTTTTCGCGGACTGGGCGCGGGTGGACCTCCCAGACGGACATCGCTTTCCGATGGACAAGTACGCGCGCACGCGCGAAGCTCTGCGCCGCGACGCGGCGTTGGTGAACAAGATCACACTTCTGGAGTCTCCGAAAGTGGACGTCGAGAGCGAGCTGCTGTTGACGCACTGCCCGGAGTACGTGCAGCGAGTGCTGACGCTCACGCTGCGAGAGGACGAGGTGCGAAAGATTGGCTTCCCCATGGCTCAGCAGAACGTCGAACGCTCGTTGGCGAGCACCGGAGGAACGGTGGCGTGCATGCGAGAGGTGATGAGCGGTGCGCGAGCGAGCGCGCAGATCGCGGGGGGGACGCACCACGCGTACAGGGACAGAGGCGAAGGCTTTTGCGTGTTCAACGACGTCGCGGTCGCCATCAACGTCGCCAGACGCGAGTTCGCGGACGCGCTGCGAGATCGTAAAATATTAGTCATCGATCTTGACGTGCATCAAGGGAACGGCACGGCAAAAATTTTCGAGGGCGACGCGCAGGTGGTGACGTTTTCCATGCACGGCGAAAAGAACTACCCCATCAAGACGCGGGAGAAATCGACGCACGACGTCGAATTGCCGGACGATTGCGAGGATGAGGAATATTTAAGCCTTCTCGAGCAGTGGCTGCCGAAGTTATTCGATGATTACGACCCAGCGATCGTGTTTTTCCAAGCTGGTATCGACGCTTTGAAGGAGGATTCGTTCGGGCGACTCGCGATGAGCCGCGAAGGGTTACTACGACGAAACAACGCCGTGTATTCGATGTGCATCGCCCGTGAGGTCCCTCTCGTGATCACCATGGGAGGTGGGTACTCTAAGCCCATCGAGCCGAGTCTAGACGCGCACGTCGACGTGTTTCGAAGCGCCGCGTTGCGATTCACGGCGCCGCAATTCTTCTGAAGCTCTCCGCGTTTGTTGTACATCAAATTCTTTCTAGTCCTATTCTAGTGCTCCTCTTCGCATTCACATCCAAAGTTTACCACGTCAACTTTCAAAGTCAATCGCCACTCGTTCTCGTCGATGAGCGGCGAACGATGCACGATGGCTTTACCTTTTGACGTCGAGCCGTCTGCGTACGTCCATCGCTCGCCCTTCAACAGCGCCACGTCGCAAGTACTTATCTCTCTCGGAGGTGCAAACTTCTCCGCCAACGTCTTCAACGCATCGGTCACAAAATTTCCACCATCCGCGTTCGCGTTCGCGATCGCGGCGCTCGTTCGCGCGTCGCAAATTTCCGTCCCTCGGCCGTAAAACGTCACCATCATTCGAGCGCTCGTGTGGTCGACGTGTAATCGCGAGCACAGCGTCGAGCGCAACAGACTCAGTGTCACCTTCACCCCCCGATCCGCGCCCGGCACCACGTTCACGAACGCTCTCACGCACGTCGCGATGTCCCTCGCCAGCGCGTTATCCGCGACGGCGAGCGCGCGCGCCGTCTCCTCCACCGTCGGCGCTTTTCGAAACGTCACCGCGCGCTCGAACGCCGCCGACGCGCGCAGCGCCTCGACCAGCGACTCGCGCTCGACGAACCGCTTCCGCGCGTCGTCGCGCTCGACGACGACGACGTTGACGTCGGCGTCGCGAATCGATTCCAGCGCGCGGGACAACGCCGACGCGTCGCTCTCGACGTCCGCGCGCGCGTCGTCGCGCGTCGCGACGGCGCGCGACCGCGTCGAGCGGTCGAGCGCGCGTTTGCGCGTCGGTGCGCGCGACGCGCGCGCGAGCGCGACGCGCGACGACGCGCACGCGCGGGACATGCGCGCGACGACACTCTTCGACGCGCGCGCGAATGGCGTCCACCGTCGCCGCGCGCGTCGTCGTCGCGCCGCGCGGCGCGCGAAGGCGTCGCCGCGCGCGAGCGTCTTCGAGCGCGGACGAGTACGCGACGGCGTGCGGGTACGACCCGCGGGACAAGGCGAAGGAGATGATTTCCAGGCTGCACACGCTCGTGGGCGTCAGAATCGTCATGGCGCAGCTCGACGGACAGGGCAACGAGTGCTCGGAGGACGTCAATCAGAGCTCCGTCACGGCGGCGATGCTGAAGCAGATGGAAACGACGCCGCTGGTGGGGACGGGAAGCGAGTTTATCGAAAGTTTGATGCGAAGCGAGGACGCGGACGTGCGACTGGCGGCGACGAGAGTCATCGAGGTGCGACGAGAGTTTGGCGACGAATTCGATTGGGATGAGATGAAAAAGTCGTTGCTCGTCGATTTGTCCCAATATCGATTGGAGATGTTGAGGACGCACGCGGCGAAGAGTTTCGATGGAGGCGCTTGATGGTCGAGGACTCGTTTCGTTTCGTTTCATCGCTAGGAGATTTTTGTTGTACCGTATTGTAGAGTAAAGCGCGCGCTTTGCGTCATGTTCGTGTTCATTTCTTCGACGACGGCGGGATTTCTCCTCGTTCGTAGTATTCCATGCGCTCGAAGTAGCCATTCTTGATCCAAAACTCGATTTGCGCGCCGAGCGACGGGCCGACGTTTGGCACCTTGAGTTTGCCTTTGCTAATCGCGATGCCACTCGTGACTTCGAAATCAATCTCACGGATGGACTGTGCGGCTTTGCGATACGAGGCCGACTTCATCGGTTCTTCGGGTGAGGTCTTCGCGGCTTGGAAGATGGCTTCGAGCGCTTGGCATAGCTTCGTATTCGCGGGATTCTTCGCGTCGGCGCCGCCGGCTTGTTGCTCCTTGGTCAACGGCGGGTACGCCTCCTTAAGCAAATTGAACGCAGTTTTGATGTCGTATTCGTCGTCGTAATTCATCGACGCCTGGAGCTTAGTGTAGCACTCTCGTAAAGCTTCGTTCTCCGCCTTGGGTAACTGCAACCCGTGCTCGCGGCAAATCTCCACCATCTTCTTCGACATCTCCATCGGCGCCATCGCGTGCATGTCGTCCGGAAACACCACGGGCTTGTCCATCCCCGCCTGCACGTCATCTTGCTCGTCGTCCGACATCTCATCTCCGGGCTTACGCCACGGCAATCGCTCCCGCGGTGCATCCTTATCTTCCTTGTAATTAAACGAGCACCGCGTCACGCTCTGCAAAACCGTATCGTAGTACCCGACGCACTTCCACGTTCCCTGACCTCCGTGATTCTCATCCGCGTACGTCACCCGCAGCGTCGTCGTCCCTCGTTTCCCACAATTCGGACACAACGGATACCGTCCCCACTTCTCCCCATCCACGCAGTGCGCCACGAGATCCGCCTTTTTATACACGATTCGTTTATTCTTCTGTCCCACCTCGCTGCTCGGCATTCGATTCATCTTCATGTACTGCTTCAGCTCGTCCAGATTCATCGCGTTATACTTCGCGTGCAATCCCTCGTCCTGAATCGGTCCGGCGGTGATGTCGAAACCGATCTTCTGCGGCGCGTTCTCGTCCTTCGCCTTGACCCGCGCGCCGCCCTCGGCGTCGCCGTCGTCCGTTTTAACTTTTTTGGGCGCCCGCTTCTTCTTCGTAATCTTCATCGTGATCTCCGCCGCGTCGTCCTCGCCCGAGGACACCGCGTCGTAGTCCGCGTCGCCGGCATCGGCGTCGGCGTACTCGCGCTTGATTTTCTTCACGCGCGGCGGCATTTCGGGTCGCGCGCGTCGACGCGTCGCGATTTGAAGCGGCGCCGACGGGTTCGCCATTGGACGACGCGCGCCGACCGCGCGCCGACCGCGCGCCGACCGCGCGCGCGATGACGGAGGACGAAGCGCGCAGAGTGCGCGAGCTCGTGCATCGCGCGCGGTGCGTGATGCTCGAGCCGTCGTGCGCGAAGAAGGCGGTGATGACGGCGGAAACGCACCGGTGGTGGTTCGGTGACGACGACGACGCGACGACGACGACGTCGTACGCGCGTGAGGACACGGAGAACGTCGTCGATGATCCCGTGCGAGAGATATCGCGCGTGGTGGATCCAGGGCAGACGCGACGGATCGGGAACGGCGGGACGGCGCAGTCGCGCTCGGCGATTTTGCACTCGCTCGCGAGCATAGAGAGCTGGGCGATGCTCTTGGCCTGGGACGCGATTCAGCGGTTCGGTGTGGCTCGAAATATGCCGAAAGAGTTTTATGATGATTTCGTCGAGCTCGCGGCGGATGAAGGGCGGCATTTCGCGCTGTTGTCGCGAAGATTGGACGAGTGCGGCGTCGTGCGATTCGGCGAGCTGGAGGCGCACGACGGGCTGTGGCGGACGGCGAAAGAGACGGCGCATTCGCTCGAGGCGAGGCTCGCGGTGGAGCACTGCGTGCACGAAGCGCGGGGTTTGGATGTTTTGCCGCAGACGATCGGGAAGTTTCGTCGGAACGGGGACGAGGCGTCGGCGACGTTGTTGGAAACCGTCATTTATCCAGAGGAGATCACGCACTGCGCTTCGGGGCTGCGCTGGTTTAAATATTTGCACGCCCGGGAAGTCGACGGCGGTGATGTCGGTGAAGAACCGGAAACAGAGGAGAAAACAGAGGAAACAGAGGAGAGCGGCGTGGTGAAGGCGTTCCATGAGATTGTCCGTGAGTATTTTCACGGCGCGCTCAAACCGCCGTTCAACGACGAGGCCAGAGCCAAGGCTGGCTTCACGCCGGTGTGGTACGAGCCTCTCGCGACAAAGGTGCATGCACAATAGTATTTAGATCACGACAATAGCGGCGAGTTCTTGCTAGCGTTTCAATTTAGTTGTTGGTTCCATCGTACAGCACACGCATCGATCGTGACGCCGCGACGCGGCTCTACATTAATCATCATCTAATTCCTTCACGCGAACCTCGATCGCGCGCACCTGCTTCTCAATTCTCTCCTTTAAATCGCTCACCAAGTGTCCAAAGCGATCTCTTATGATTTCATTTGACACAGTCGTCGCCGTCGATTCGACGCCGTCGTCTCGTCGCAGTTTCCCAGACACGCGACGAGAGAGTTCCAAAGCCTTCTTCGCTCGCTTCAACGCGCGCGTCGCCTCCGTTTCTTCCGCCTCGGCTGTTTGTAGCGACGTCGCCACGCGCGTTTCGACGGCATCGTGCGCTTTCGCGAGCGCGTTCGGGACCTACGGCGTCGTGAGAATGTTGAAAGTCGGCACCGCGCGCGTGTTGTACCTTTTCTGCGATTGTAGCGCACGCGCGATCGAGGGCGCCGGCGTCGACGGCGTCGACGGTGCCGTCGTCTGCGTCGTCGCGCGCGGCGAGCTCTTTGGCGCGCGATTTCGGTTTCGCGGGCATCGGAGCGAGGCGAAGAGTGAAGCGTCGATCTCGGCGCGCGCGCGGCGACGTCAAACTAATTGCTCTACACGTGATATTCTAATGACGCGTGCTACGGATTACTTCTTCGATGGTTTCATCGCAAACGAGACTTTTGTCGCGTTGGAAGCCTTCAGACCGGATGCCGATGATGGACCGCGCGACGCGGCGGCGGGGGTGGCGCGCGCGGATTCCTGTTCGCGCTTCATCGTCGCCACCGGATCAGCGTTTCTCGCCTGTCCAGCCCTCACGTGACCGCTAAGTACGACGTAAGGCGTCGCTTGATCGCGCTGTACGTCCTTGATGCGGTCGTCCATGACGCTTGACGCCTTGAGACGCTGTTGCTCCTCCTGGAATTGTCGCAGGCGCTTTTCGCGCTTCATTTTGCCAGGCTCGATGCCGTGGAAACGATGGCAAAGCTCTCTAAACGCCTCTTTCGGGGTGAGCTTCCGTCCGAACTCGTCAAACTTATCGAGCTTGAAACCGAACTTGTAGCCGTCGACGGCTTTTTCTTCTATGGCGTGCGCCTCGAGCACGTGCTGTCTGTCGAATCGATCCTTCATGTCGTTGGCGCGCCCACTCCAGCGCGTGTTTTGCGCATCATCGAGTTGAGCCTTGTCTTTGAGAAGAGCGAGTGTGCTCGCCAACCCTTTTTGCACGACGTGCTTTTCCGCGAGTACGGGCATGTTAACGTGCGCGTCGACTTCCTCTTGCGGTGGCGGTGGCGGCACATCTGGCATTTCATCGTCCATCTGCTCGTCTTCACCGCCCGGTGGTGGCGGCGGCGGTACGTCTGGCATTTCCTCAGTGTCTGCGTCTTCGTCGTAGACCTCATCGAGCGCGTCGTCTTGAGTGTTGATGCCTTGAACAAACTCAGACATGTCTGTAAAAACTAGAGATTCGTCGGCGACATTCGCGGCGTTCTCTCGAGCCTTCGCCTCATCTGCTTGACGACGCGCCGCCACTTGCGCGACCACGTCTGCCGGCGCCGAGCGCGCTGCTTTGTTCGAAATATTTGCCATCTTCCGGCTCCTTGCGAGCGCACGAGCGAGCTCGTCGTCTTCCTCTTCCTCTGCTTCGCCGGCGAGTTCAGCGAGAATCTTCTTATCGGTCACTTCACGAGCTTTTTGCAACGCATTCGCGAACTTCGCGTCTTTCTCATTAGTCGTGGCCTTAGCTTCGGCACTAGACTCGCCGCGCGAGCGTCGTGAACCGAGATCGCTCGACTCTGGCGCCAGCGCGTCTTGCTCGAGCTCCGCAGCATCGATATGCTTCTTTCTCAATTTTTTGCGCATCTTCTTCTTCTTTTCGCGCTTCACAAACTTAGCTTGCATCTCTTCTTGGGTGTGAAAATCAGCTTGCTCACCCTTGACAACTTCCGCGGTTTCCGCTTTACCCTTCAATCCCGAGAGTTCGGCGGCGAGTCGCGCCTTGATTTCTGCCTTTCGCTTCTCCTCAGCCGCGTCGAGGCCACCCTCACCGTCGAGTTCCATTGCCGCATCCTCATCATGAGCGTCGTACTTTCCTAACACCGTTTTCTTGGCCTCCACATCCTTGCCCTCCCCGAAAGGGTCGTCACTCTTCTTCGTTGACTCCTTTCTCGCCTTTTTACGCGACTTGCGCTCGGCGATTAAGACGTTTTCTAATTCATCATCCTCATCATCCAACACGCTCGTATCCTTCAGCGTCAACACCACCTCTTGACCTTCATTAATTTCATCCGCGGTGTGCCTCACCTTGAGTCCGCGCAAATCCTTCGACGTGTACGCCGCCGACTTTGATTTCTTCGCCCCCTCGTCCTCCTCCTCCGACGCGCTCGCCTCCGCGTCCTCATCCCTCTCCGCGAACATCGCCGCAACTTTGGCCGCTTTCGCGCGTTCCAACTCCTGCGCTTTCGTCGCCATCTTCGTTTTGCTCTTCGCCAACCAAGCTCCCGCGTCTTCCTCCTCATCGTCCGCGTCGCCGAGCTTCGTAGTCGCCGCGTTCAACTTTTCAATCTCCCTCTGACGCTTCCTCGCAGCAATCTTCTCCGCCAGCGCCGCCGTTTCCGCCGCTTTCGCCTCATCACGACGTAAAGCGTCCGCGTCATGGGTTTTCTTCGACGCTCCTTCGCGCAAGGGCGCTAAACCGAGCTTTAAACGCATCGCATTCGTCGCTTCGATTGACATGGATTCCACCGCGCCGCCGCCTTCTTTTTCATTCTGCGCGTCGTCTTGACGCATTTCCGCGGGCGCGCGCGCGGATGACGCGACGGCGGCGTTGTTGATCGCGTCTCGCGCCTCTTTCGAGGGCGATCGCGATCGGGTCGATCGTCGAGGAGGCATCGAGCGCGGAGCGCGAGGCGCGAAGTGAAGTGAAGCCGCGAGAGAGAGACGAAGTGAGGCGATGACGCGCGCGCGACGACGGGAAACATCCTAGACAATGGCAAATGAATACTACATCAAATACGAGCGGTATCGGGCGGCGGCGAGCCGGGATCGATGTTTATCAAGCTGTTTGCAGCACGCCGGCACCGCCTTCTCGCAGCGCCTTCTCGACTAAACCTTTCGTCTCGGGATCGAGCGCTAAGGCTCGGAACAAACCCCCGGCGAAGCCCTTGAGACTTTCATCCGTGGATGATCCCATCAGGGTCGCGAGCCGTCGCACGCACTCGCCGTCTTCAGCGAGTTTGACGCGCAGCGCCCGTCGTCTCGGCAGCGCGCAAGCGAGTCCGATGAGCCCGCGAACGGTGACCTCGTCCTCATCTGCGAGCAACGCGTGCGTGAACACCTCAAACGCGCCCTCACGAATAAGTGCATCAAATTTCTCGTCGTCTGCCGCCACTTGCTGTGCAAAATTCACCACTAAATCCACGCCGCCGACGCGCTTCATAAAATCCATCTCGCGCGACCCTCGCTCGCGCGCCGACGCCAATACGAACGCCATGCATCTCGAATCCCCTCGCACCGCCTCAAAACCTCGCCTGTCGTCATCATGCTGCAAGAATCGAAAGAAATCCAGCGCGTTCACGCGCACGGCGTCCGTCTCTTCATCATTCGCACCGTCCTCGTTCGCGCCGAGCGCCTCTCGCGTCACCGTCGCCGCCGCCCCTCGATCCAGCGCCCTTCCCCGCGCCCCATCTACGCTCGCGCACAGTCCACTCAGCGCCGCTAGCACGCTCGCAAGTTTTCTAGCGTCTTTCTTCCCCGTTTTCGCGCCATCGCGTTCGAGCGCGTCCATTAAATCATCCACCAGGGCTGCGAAATCTGTCGGCAACTGCACGCGCACGGCGAGCGCACCGAGCGCGGACGCCGCGGCGGTGACGACGCGATCATCGCTCGACGCGAGTTCTCGCTTGACGTCCGCGCTCGCGATCGGAAGCGCGCTCGGTTGCGCCATGCCGCGCGTCGTCGTGTGCGGGACCGCGCTTTTCGTTCGAGTCGGCAGAGATCGACGCACCGAAGCGCGCGATGGCGTCGACGAGCGCGGGCGCGAGCGGGATGAACGCGTATGAAATATTGGGCGTGCAAAGCGCGGCGACGACGGATGAGATCAAGCGTGCGTATAAGAAACTCGCGCTGCAATTGCACCCGGACAAAGTGTCCCGAACGACGAAAACGGATGCCGAACGCGACGAGGCGCGCGTGCGGTTTCGAAACGTCGCGAACGCGTACGAAGTGCTCAAGGATGAAGTCTCACGCGCGGCGTACGATCAAAAGTGCGAGCTGAACGGAGCGAAGAGGGACGACGTGCTGGTGAATGTGAGCTTTAAGGAGAGCGTGACGGGGACGACAAAGTTGGCGATGATACCGTTTAAGCTGCTGTGCTCGAGCTGTCAAGGCGTGGGGATGGCGTGTTTGAAGTGCGAGGGGTGTGCAAATCGGGGAGGAACAGCGGTGGGGAGCCAAGGGACGTGTGGAACGTGCGATGGACGGGGATTCGGGAAGCCCGAGACGTGCCGAAAATGCGGCGGCGATGGCGTCAAGGATGATTTCTTTCATGGACGCGTGCATGTGCCGGCGGGAGTGTTGGATGGGAGTAGATTACCCATTAGTGGTCGCACGCAACACGTGAGGGTGCGGATTTTGCCTAGTAAAGTGTTCTCGAGAGATGGTTTGAACGTGACGTCGACGCTGAGGCTGAGCGCAAAGGACGCGCTCGAGGGCGGATTTTTCGAGGTCGAGACCGTGCACGGAGTGGAAACGATGTATTTCGACGAAGAAACGAAGAGTGGGGATACGAAGACGCTCGACGGGAAGGGGATCAAGGACGGGAAAAAGATCGGTAATCACATCGTGCGCGTGGAAGTCGAACGCGAACAGACGCCCGAAGCTGTCGAGTCAGATGAAGACGTAGAAGAAGCGGAGGAACCGGAAGCGTCCGAGGCTGACGAACCGGCGACTAAGAAGCAGAAGGAATCCATCGAGGATCAGGAGGAAGTCATCGACCTTGAGCGGCTATTGGCGGAGAAGAAAGCGAAATTATTGGCCCAGTTGAACGCGCAGTCTTAAAATAGTCTTAGATATTTCACTCCGACCTCACTCGCCGACGCTCGACGCCACCGCGCGCGAGCGTCCATCGACCGCGATGCGCGCGTCAGACGCGTTGTCCTCGACCGCGCGCACCGCTTTCTCGCCGTTACGAGCGCGCGCGTCGAGCAAACCGCCCCTCGCGAGGCGCGCGCCGCTGGGACTGGGACAAAGTCTGGATGCCGCGAAAGCGTCGCGTTCGGACGCGTTTCTCACGCTCACGCGCGCATCGGCGGACGTCATCGACGTCAGTGATGCATCGAGCGACGACACGCGCGTGCGAGCGTCGGCGTCGGCGAATCCGATCGTCGTGCTGAGCGGGTTCGGGAACTGCTCGAGCGACTACGAGGACGCGCTTGGGAACGACGAGGCGAGCCTGGCGAAGTCACTGCGCTCGAGAGGGTTCAGCGTGCACGTCGCTGAGGTCGAGCGAAAAGATTGGTTCGTGGGGATTTTGCGAGGGATCTTCACGAAGGGGTTTTGGATGAACGCGTGCACGACGCGAGAGAGCTACGGGTGGTATTTAGAACGCGTCGACGCGTGCGTGAAAGAGGCGTTGCGAGCGAACCCTGAAGCGACGAGCGTTGACATTGTCGCGCACTCTGCCGGTGGGTGGCTCGCGCGGGCGTTCATCGGCGGCGCACTGGCGATGAATGCGAGCGAGGTAGAGTGCTCCGGAGATTTCTTGAAGCGGGACGAGCGTGTGCGACGTTTGATATGCTTAGGGACGCCACACGCGCAGGATGCGAAGTCAGATCCAACGCGCGGGGCATCTAAATGGGTAAACGATACTTGGCCCGGCGCGTACTTTGAACCGGATGTTCAGTACGTCTGCGTCACGGGACGCGCCGTCGTCGGAAACGCGTCGGCGGAGCCGAAAACCATCGGCAAATATGCAGCCGGTTCCTACGCCGTCGTCGCCGGTGGCGACGGAGACGGCGTCGAAGGCGACGCTGTCGTACCAAACTGCGCCGCACTTGCGTTAGAGGGCGCCGAAATGATCGTCATCGACGCCTGCTGGCACTCGATGTCCACCGTCGGCACGTTTGACGAACCGTCAAAGTTTCACTGGTACGGAAGCGACGCCGTCGTCGACCGCTGGCTCAAGGTCTTACGCGCGTGATCGATGACCATAATTTCGACGTAGCATCATCATTAATTATCTAGCGCAGCACGCACAGCACGCGAGCGAACGAACGCACCGCCTTCGTAGACGTCCTACGCCTCAACCGCCTTCCCGGCTGCGCCGCGCGCCGCAGTGCGCGACTCGCGTCCGCGCTCCAATGCCTCGCGCGGCGCCCGATCGCGCCGAGCTCGAGGAAGATGACATAGATTTCGATGATCTGCGCATACGCAAGCCTCCACCGCAGTGGACGACGACGGCGACCATCACGAGCGTCGTCGCTTGGGGCGCCCTGGCTGCGCACAACGTGATCGCCATGCCGAAAATCGACGGCGTCGCCAACGTGAGCTTCGAGCGCGTCTCCTCGTCTTCGCGATTCGTTCCAAAGTACGTCGTGAAGTGCATTTTCTCGAGCGAGCGCGCGAGCGAGCGCGTTGCCTCGTGGAAGATGAATTCGGGTTCGCCTCGCGCGTTTGGTGTTGGCCTCCGCGGCGAAGCGCGCGGTTTGAAGATTGACATTGACTGACGGACTCGCGCGCGTTTCCTCCGCACCAGGGCCGCGCTGTTCGCGTTACGAATGGGGACGTTCGCGTTCGGGGTGTTTTTCTTCTGCTATCACATGGTTTACGAGCACTCGATGCAGGTTCGAAAGACGGATGGGTTCGACTACCTGAGCGACTGGACGATTTTATTGTTGTTCATCTTAGAGGGAGCGCTGGGGATGAACATGTATAGAACTGAGCGAGAAGAGGGGGAATTAGACGGTTTGACAAATGTTTTAGTGATCGCGTACGGCGTTGCGTGGACGACGAACGTGTTATCGAGCGCTGGAGCGTGGTACTCGTTCTTCGCGTTTCCGATGTGTCGGGCGCTCGAGGGCGTGGACAACTATCCCGATTGCTACCTCGAGTGGTACCGCCTGGTCGAACACGCCGGGAATATGGTCGTTTTACTCCTTGAGTTTTTACTCGGCGCCTTACCCATGCGTCGACGAGACTTCGGTTGGTCCATCCTCTTCGTCCAGGCGTACGTCTTCTTTTGCTGGTATCGATTCTACGCCACGGGCAAAGCCGTGTACGTCATGTTTGATTTCGCCAAAAGTTTCGAAAGTTTGGCTTGGCACAACCTCGTCTTCTTCGCCACGACGTTGATTTTCTTCGTCTGTCTCAAGTTCCACCAGCACAAGGGATATCGCACCGCCGCGCACGTGCGCGCCGCCGGTCCCTTTGTCATCGCTCGCGTGCGCGGCGACGACGTCGACGTCGCCGAGCGCGCGTCGCTCGTCCAAAAGTAGCCCCACGCCGTCGTCCCCGGTCACGCGTCGTGTCCTTTCCCTCTCACCCTCGCGCGATCGTCGCGATCGCGTCGTCATTAGATCCCATAGCTCGTCATAGGTTTGTACCATCACCCCACCTCGGATTCCCACCCGGCGCGCGCGCGCGACCCCAGCCCGCACACACGCGCGCTCGCCATGCTCGCCCGACTCGTCGCGCGCGCCGCGCGATCGCCCAAACGCGTCGAACAAATTTCCCGCGCCCGCTCGATGAGCTCCGGCGCGAGCGTCGAGGAAGAGATCGGTGCGTCGCGCGCGCGAACGAACGAACGCGCGAACCGAACGATCGCGACGCGACGACGATGCGCGCGCGAAAACGACGAGCGCGCGCGACTGACGCGCTGAAACGCGATCGACGCGATGAAACAGCGGAGATGAATAAATGGCGCGCCGTCTCCATGCTCGTCATACCCGCGTGCGCTGGGTTCGGGGTGTACACGCTGTCCAACGCGGCGCATGGACACGGGCACGAGAACCCGGCGTACTCGTATCTGAGAATTCGCAATCGCGAGCAGTTTCCCTGGGGAGGAGATTGCGGGTTGTTTGAGTACAGGGATGATTGTAAGTAGTAGAGCGCGAGAGCGCGTGTAATTTTGTAGTGCGACGGTGAGCGAGGATGGAACGTTCGAAGGCGATTCGACGCGACGCGACGCGCTCGCGTTCCAGAAATCCGTCGGATTCTCGTAGTGTTACAACCGAACGAGAATCGGGAGCAGCTCGCGTATGGGAGTGCCAGAGCGAAGACGCGATGTGAAGAAGTCGGTGTCGGTGTCGGGGGGTCAATGGAAAAAGATGCGATCGAACGATCACTTGATTTTTTTGTTTTCGGCGGCTAAAATAGCGACCTCTTTGGCGTACTCCACCTCTGAACGCCTGATGCCCTTCTTCAGGACGTCGAACGTGGTGAGCTGGATGGACTTGTTCGGCATGTTTTTCATCGCGTTCGGGATGAAACCGCGGAAGAGACCACCGACGCCGTTGGCGGCGACGATGCCGCGACCGGCGTCGAGCATGTTCGCGTACGTGCTCCCTTGAAGCTGCATTTGACGACGAATAGTATCCAGCGGATACATCGAACCCGTGGCCAACGCGGTCGCCATAAGCGATGCCGTGGCGATCCCTTGCGCTTCGTTGCGAATTTCTTCCGGGAGCGCCTTTTTGAATAAATCAAACGCGCAAAAGTTGAGCGCGCTGTACGGCGCGATGGAAATGCACGTCGCTCGCAAACCCTTGAAGAACCCGAGCGGCCCTTCGTTGGCCAAGATGGTGCGGGCGACGTCGCCCATGCTCTTCGCACTCGTGTCCACGCTCAATCGAAGGCGAATGATATCGAGAGGGTACGTCACGATGGTCGCCGTGCACGCCGCGCCCGCGCCCGCGAGCAAACGCGCCGGCACCGCCAACTCCCCGGTTTCCTTATTCGTCAACTTTTTCTTGTACGCTTCGTACGAGTACAGCATCGCGCTCGAATACGGCAAAATTCGCACCACTTGCGGCACGTTTCCTCGCCAATATCCCGCCACGCCCTCCGTCTTTCCGATCGCCACGAACGCCGCCAACAACCCCTTGTCCGCCGCCGCCACGCTCGCCGCGCTCGCCCTCGACGCCCCCGACGTCTGCATGATGATCTTCAGCCGATCCAGCGGCGCCGTGCACGTCTTCGCCAGCGCACCGGCGACGCCGCCCGCGAGGAACATCGCCACCGCCGGCTTCACCAGGTGCGTCGCGCACGCTATAGGGTTATCGCGCTCCGCCGCGAGCCTGTAGCACGTCATCGCCCTCTTCCGCGACTTTCGTCCCGCGTCGTTCGCTTTCGCCGCGACGTCCGGCACCGCGCGATTACTCGCCCGTCTCCCCTCCGCGCGCGCGCCGTCGCGCGCGCGCCCGCGCGTCGCGCGCGTCGTCAGCGTCAGCGCCGCCGGCGCCGCGCAACCGCCGCGCACCGTGAACGCGCGCGCGTCCGTTCGCGCGTCCTCGCGCGCGCGCGCGCGCGCGAACGCGCGGCGTCGATCGAACGCGGAGGCGCGCATCGCGCGGGCGCTCGAGCGTCCGTCGGCGCGGCGCGGCGCGACGCGCGCGATCGGGCGACCGCGGAATGCCGGCGCGCGCGGTGGTGCGCGGCCGCTCACTGTTTGCGCATACGCGCGGCGTCGCGCCGACGGTGTCGAACGCGTCGCGCGTCGTGCGCGTCGCACACGCCGACGCCGACGACGCGCGCGCGCGAGGACGCGAGCGATGACGCGAGCGAACGCCGCGGCGCGCGGATTCGCGCGCGCGGGCGCGACGACGCGAACGAGGGCGCGCGCGAACGCGCCGAGGGGAAGAATTGCGGCGGCGCGAACGCACGCGAGGGGACGGGGAGGAACGACGACGGCGCGCGCGATCGTGGACCGCGAGGACGAGGACGCGAAGTCGGCGATGGAGGGACTGGAGATATCGGCGATGAGGAGCGAGGGACGGAAGAAGGGGAGGGGGAAGAAGGCGAGCGCGAACGACGAGGACGAGGACGGGTTCGAACGGTGGAAGTGGCGTCGAGTGATGCTGAAGGTGTCGGGGGAAGCGCTGGCGGGAGAGGATGGATTTGGGATCTCGCCGGACGTGGTGAAGTCGATCGCGAGCGAGGTGGCGCAGGCGGCGATGTCGGGGATCGAGGTGGCGGTGGTCGTCGGCGGAGGCAACTTTTTTCGAGGCGCCGAAAAGGAAGGAAACGGGTTGGATCGCGCGAGCGCGGACTACATGGGGATGCTCGCGACGGTGATGAACTCGTTAAACTTGCAGGCGGCGATCGAGTCCAAAGGGGTGCCGACGCGAGTGATGAGCGCGCTCGAAATTAAGGAAGTGGCGGAGCCGTACATTCGCCGTCGCGCGATTCGACACTTGGAAAAGGGTCGAGTGGTCATCTTCGGTGCGGGCACGGGGAACCCTTTCTTTACCACCGATACCGGCGCCGCGCTTCGTGCGGCGGAAATTAACGCGCAGTGCGTCTTGAAGGCGACCAAGGTGGACGGCGTGTTTGACAGCGATCCCAAGAAGAACGCCAACGCCAAACTCTACAAGACGCTGACGTACGAAACCGTCCGTCGTCTCGGCTTGGGCGTCATGGATCAAACTGCCATCACGCTTTGCGAAGAGAACGATATCCCAGTCGTCGTATTTAACATCGCGCACGACGGCAACATCGTCAACGCGCTTCGCGGTTGCAGCGTGGGCACGTGTGTTGGCTCGTCCGACAAGTGCTCGGACACGTGCGAGGAATAGATGGTTTTGTACACTAGTACCGCGCCACCCACGCATCTTTTCAGCGATTGTAATAGTATTTTACTCAACGTGTGGCGCAAAGAGGTTAAAACGATTTGAGATTTCACGCCGTTACAACGAAACGCGTCGCGGAAAGCGTGAAAGCCTTTATAGAGCTAAGCCTAAAATCGTTCATCAGCGAAGCCGGTCGCTTCATCGCCGTGTGACGTTTCAGAAGATTAATCGAACAAGTCGAAGTCCATTTCGGCTTCTTCTTCTTCTTCTTCTTCCGGAGCAGCAGCAGCCGCGTCGCCGCCGGCGTCGCCGCCCGCAGCCGCGCCGCCGCCGCCACCGCCGCCGCCACCAGCGCCGACGTTGGAGATGAGGTCACCCACGGACTTTTGCTCGAGGAACTTGGCGAACAAACCGGACCAGTACGGTTCGAGCTCCAACCCGCTCGCAGAGACGACAGCGCTGATCTTGTCAGCCGTCACCTCTTGACCGTCATCGTGGAGGATGAGAGCCGCGTACGTGCACGCGAGATCACCAGACATTTTATTTCTGTTCCAGCGAAACACATTCTTTCGTCAGTCTTTCGTTCTCTCAAGCCCATCGCTCGCGCGCCGCCTTCGCGCGTCGACCTCGATGACCCCCTCGACGTCGCGGTTCGAACACCCATAGCGACGTCGCGGCGTCCTCGCTTTCTATGCCGTGCGACGCGCGATCGCCGACACCGCGCGCGAACGAACGCGAACGAAATATATCGTCACGATCGTCATCGCTCGACGCCGTCGAAGGGCGCGAACGTTGAGCCAGCGCGCGACGAAGATCGTTCGTCGATGCGTTTTGGGGTTTTCAACGCGCGCGCGATCTTCGCCTCGGCGTCGCGCGTGCGACGCGTGCAGCGCGACGCACGTGCGGGCGCGTGAACGTACGTTTTGTTTACTTGTGTGTGCTTGTTTCGTAGCCGCGCGTGTGTTCGCGCCTTAGCGTATCGAGCCGACGAAAGAGGTCGATCGCACCGCGCGCGGGCGCTCTCGTAGGAAAACTCCAGCTCAAACCCTAAGCATGCGAAACGAGGGCGGTCAGATGGACGGCGAAACGACGACGACGCAATCGTTAAAGATGGTGAATTGGGAAATGGAACGATGTGCTAATGGATACGTTTACAACACACTGGTGACGGTGAGGCGGCGTCGCGGCGCTAGTCGCCGTGGCGTTTACGCTTTGTCTTTCCGGAACGCTCGTCGTACACGTCGCCCTCTTGCCATTCTTTTTCTTCGCGTTCGAACGCGGCGGCCCACTTGGCGTCGTCTTCTGCCTCACCCTCGACGTCGCGGACGTTCCCGAACTCGTCCACGGCGGAGGATTTCTTTTTGGATTTGCCTTGACGGGCGCGCTCGGCGTCCGCTTTGATTTCCTTCTCGCGCGCCTTGCGCTTGACGTTCGCTTCTTGCTCTACTCGTCGGCGTTTTCGTAACTTTTCGCGCTCGACCTTTTTCTGCTCGAGAGTTTTGACCTCTTCCGCGGTTTTCTTGACGTAGGCGTGGTATAACACGCGGCCGTCGCACATGCCTTCCTCGACCTTGACGAGCTCGAGTTCCATGCGAGGACCGATTTCGTTGAGGATAATCTTGGACGTGCTGTCGGCGTGAGCGACGCGATTGAAGTCCTGCGTCAAGTGCACTCGTCGACTTTCGTCGTCGGAGCCTTCGCTATCGCTCGCGTCGCCGACTCTCTTGTCGAAAAATTCGCTCACGTCTTGCGTGTCCCCCAAATCGGGCGCGTTTCTCGACTGTAAGAGCTTCTTCAATTTTTTATTCGCCCCCACGGGCGCGGCGTTGATGCTGTAGTGACGAAACTGAAATCTTTTCGTCTTGGCGTCGTAATCCACGAGCACGGCGCGCTGACACGTTGAAAGCTTCACCTTGCGCACGTTGATTGGCGGAAACATATTCTGAAACGTAATCGTCGCCAACTTTTGATGCGCTTCATCGCCAAAGTTATTTAAAATCACGAGCGGAGGCGACAAAAACGCCTTCGCTGGATTCCTCGGGTTCTTTTGCGTCGCTGCGACCTCGTTCGACAGGGAAAACGAATGAATCTTAAACGTCAACGTCGGCCCTCTCGGCGTTCGACAAATCTTGAAATACTTGGACGCGTCCGACGAACTGAGCATCAAAAAGTGCGAAATCCCCAGCGGTCCGGACACTTGCACGAAATCTTTCAACTTATTGCTCTTCGATTCCTTCAAATTCCGCGCCGTGTGCGGTTCCATCACCTGCGTCGCGCGTCGTCGCTCGTCAGTCCGCGCGTTCCTCCTCGCTCGCCGCGCTCGCGTCCCCATCTCCCCCGATCGCGTCCTCTCCTCTCGCCCCGATTTCCCGCACCTTTCGCAAATCCTCGCTCAGATCCTTCACCGCGTCCGCCATGCGTCCTCGCGTGAACACGAACGTCCGCGGCGCGTCCGCGTCTTTGCCTTTGCTCCCGCCGCCCGCGTCCGCGTCCACGTGCGTTCGTCGCTTTCTCCGTCGCGTCTTCGCCATGTTTCGCGCCTCGCCGCGTTATCGACGTCGCGGAATTCGCGTATCGAGCGATCCGCGCCGCGTTCGCGCGCGCGCGCGTCCGTCGCGCGTCGTCGCGAGGCGCGCGGCGCCGCCGCCGGCGGAATCGCGTTTGCGTCCGTGTGTATATTTTGCGCGACGTGAGACGGATTCGTGGCGACCGACCGCACGTACGCGCAAACAGTCCGACGCGAAATATCTCTCGCGCGTCGCGCGTTCGAACGCGCGTCCCGGCTGTCGCGACGCCGGTCGTCGGCACCGCGCGACGCGCGCGTTCGAACGCGCCGCATGGGCATTAAGGGCTTGCCCGCCGTCCTCGAGCCGTACTGCGAGCGCGTGCACGTCGGTGAATACGCGCCCGGCACGCGATGCGCGGTGGACGCCTACAGCTGGCTGCACAAGGGCGCGTTCGGGTGCGTCGACGCGCTCGCGCCCGGAGGCGATCGCGCGTGGGAGCGACGACCGGGCGCGATGGCGCCGTACGTGAAATACGCCGTGCACCGAGCGAACATGCTGAGGCATCACGGGATCGAACCGGTGATCGTGTTCGACGGCGACAGAGCGCCGGCGAAGCGAGGCGAGGAACGCGCGAGACGCGAGCGACGGGCGGCGCTGTTGGAGCGAGGAGAGCGGGCGCGCGCGGCGGGCGATAAGGAGGGAGCGTTTCGGGCGTTTTCGGGGGCGATCGATGTGACGCCGGAGATGGCGAGGGAGCTGATCGTGGCGCTGAAGAGGGAGAAATTCGAGTTCGTCGTCGCGCCGTACGAGGCTGACGCGACGATTGCGTCGCTCGCTCTCACGGCGAAGGAACGGGGGGGGGTAGATTTAGTGTTCACGGAAGATTCCGATCTCGTGGCGTACGGGTGTCCGCGCGTAGTGTTTAAGTTGGAAAAATCCGGCGATGCGAAGGAGCTGAGGTTGGCGAGTTTGTTTGAAGGCGCCGCGCGCGCGACGACGACGACTACGGAAACGCCGAGCGATGAAAACGTCGACGACAACGCGATCGGGCGAGCGAATAAACCGAAAAGCAAAGGTCCGCCGCCGCTGGATTTCACTGGGTGGGACTACGAATTATTTCTAAGCTTGTGCGTGTTGTCGGGGTGCGATTTCTTGGACAACATTCGCGGCTTGGGTATCAAAAAAATGTACAATATTTTGAACAAACATCGATGTGTCGACGCGGTGTTCGCCGAATTGAGGGCGAATGAAAAAATTAAGGATTTGATCGCGGAAGGGTACGAAGTGGAGTGGAGAAAGGCACGAATGATTTTCAAGCACGCGTTGGTGTGGGACCCCCACGCCGGCGCGCTTCGACACCTCACGCCGGTTCCCGAGCATTGCGAGTTCGCGAACGATTTGAGTTTTCTCGGGCCGAAATTCGATGACGATGAAGCGAGGCGCATAGCGGAAGGTGAATTAAACCCTATCACCCGCCAGAAATTTAAGATTGAATCGCCACGGCGAGCGGCGAAGAAGACGACGCTGAAAATTGGCGACAGGCGAGGCAAGGCAGCTCAAGGTACCTCGGCGCAGCGTTCGTTCATGATGAACTTCTTGACGAAAGTTGTTTCACCCAAAAAAAAACCAGTCTTTGAAGCACCGACGTTTGAAGATGACGAATTGGACGACGACGCGTTGGCCGCCGTCAACGTCGACGCCGTCCCCATCTCAAATGCCGTCGAAAACGCCGTCGACAGTCGTGATGTGCTGACGATCGATTTAATCGATGACGACGACGTCGCGTTGAAACCCATCGACGCAGACGCGGCGAAAACCGACGTCTTCGCCCGAACGACGCCGCCGCGAAGGAAGAATTTCCTCTCGAGCATGTTCTCGCCTGGTCGCGCGAAAAAAGCGCGCCCTTCGCCGTGACGAACGGGCGACGCGATGGACGCGTCGGAACATTCAGACACGATTCAAACACGAACCTTTCGACCCGCGGCCCGGTGCCAGCTGGCATTCGGCGCCACGTCGTCGTCTTTCCCCTCGTGCGAGCTTTACACGAAAAGTGATTACAAACGCGCATAATACATCATGAAACACCCATCAAAAAAGTTTATAATCTCGATCCGCGAAAACGAAACGTCGCGATTCGATTCGATTCCCGCGTCGCCATTCCACGTCGCGCGACAACGCACCGTCGCACCCTTGCTCTCGGAACCGACACGAACAACAACGATGAATTTCCGTAACGTCGATCAGTACGCGACCGCGATGCAGCACTACTTCACGCTGTTCGGCGTGACGCTGTTTCTCAACCCGGACAAATTCTGGAGCGCCACCGCGGGCGTCATGCCGTTGCGTTACTTCAACGCCGTCGGCGCGGCGACGACGCAGAGCGGGTTCTTCGCCCGCATGACTGGACTCGGATTTTTAATCCTCGTCCTGGGCAAGCGTTTGGGCACGTCCAACGCCGTGTTCGCCAAGCAGTGCAACGCGTTCCACGCCTTCACGCTGAAAATGTTCTACGACTGCGCGCGCGTCACGTACGCGAGGCGGCAGACGGTGGAATTCGTGGCGCAGACCTGGAAGCTGCAAGTCGCCGTGAACGTCGCGCTGTTGCTCTGGGGCACGAGCACGACCGGGGGATTGAAGAACATGTTGAAGCGAGACTGAGTCGAGGGATGACAGACATCGACGACTTCGATCGACGACGACGACCGTGCGTCGACGTCGAGGCGACGACGGACGCGAGCGCGCGCGGAGCGGCGCGCGCGCTCGAAACGAGGCTCGGGACGAGAATGGGGGCAAATAAAACTTGTAATAATGACGTGGGAACAGAAAAATAACGCACGCGTGATGCGAACAACGATGACGACGAGCGAAGCGAAGCGCGTTCGTCGCGAGGAGGCGCGTTCGTCGCGATGCGAGGAGCCGTCTCCGCGCTCAAATGTAAGAAACCTGTGATTGGTTTGCAAAGTCTATATCCAGCTCGTCGCCGGTCTGGTCTCGTCTATCATCGTCGCCACACCCTCCGCTAACCATCGAATGAAGCGCGCATTCAGGAACGCTTACGCTTGGTTGATGGCCGCCTTCTTCTTTTGCCAGAGCAAGTCGATGGCGGAGTCGGATTCGCCCTATTCGCGGGAAACAAACGAGCGTCGATTCGTCAGTACACGCGTTCGCACGACGCATCACGCGCACCACGCGCGCGATCTCTCCGCTTCGCGCCTTAACCATCCCAAACGCGCCTCGTCGCCCCCACTCGACGTCCTGCGCCCCGCCTCGTCGCCCGCGCGCGCGCTCAAAAGCCCTAGCCTCGCTCGACCACCGCGCGATCGCCGCGTCGCGCGCGCATCGTCGACCCCCATCGCCGCCGCCCGCGCCCGGGCGACGCAAACATTTCTTCCCCATCGCATCGAGCGCGCGCACGCACCTTGCTTCGCACGTAACCCGCGAGCGCGACCGTCGTGTACCGTCCGTCGTACACCCCGTTCGCGTCGAGATGCCCGACGTTCAGCTGCACCGACGCCTTATCCTTCGCCGTGATCAGGCGGTTCGTCCACGAGCACTTTCTCGGGATGTACAGGTCCACATTTTCACCGTCGGCGTTGATCATCGTGAGTCGCGCGCGCGTCGACGAAAGAGACCGCGTCGAGCGCGATCGCGCGACCTCGAGCGCGAGGGTTCGCGGTCCGTGTGACGTCTCGTTTTCGCATTTTTTGAGCGCAGGCGTCGGGATCGCGTATTCCGCGCGCGAGAGATCCCATGACGGACGCGCATCGGGCGCGATGCGATCGCACGCCACCAACAGCCCGTCGCGCGTCGAGCGCCCCCGCGCGCGTCGTCGCGGCACACCGCGTCCGTCATGAGCGCGAGCACGTTCACGTTCAGCGCCGCCCTCGTCGGCGGCGCGCGCGTGCAGAGCAAGGTGCGCGAGCGTCGCGTAAAATTGAATCGTCGAGACGACGACGACGACGCGGCGGCGCGCGAAGCGCGACGGCGGGACGCGGGACGACCGAATCGCGCGACGCCGTCGACGATGGGTGGGGTCGCGGCGACGGCGGACGACGAGGACGCGAACGCGACGACTGACGACGGACGGTGGATGCGCGCGACGATAGGTTGAAAAGAGAACCATCACGGGCGCTCGCGCGGCGCTGCGCGTGGAGAACAGAGTTGCGGTACGTCGCGCGAGATGCGAGGGAGGGAGGAACCCTATTTCCTCAGGGCTTGACCTCGGGGAGACGAACGCGAGGATGGGGATTTCGAACGCGAAAGACGCGAAGGAGAGTCGAGAACGAGGAGTGAACGGGAGTGTGAACGGGAGACTGACGAGTTTGCGCGATTACGACGCGATATAGATTCGATTCACTCGCATGGGTCGCAAGAAGGAACCGTTTTATCGCATCATCGCCATCGACTCGCGCGCGCGCCGCGACGGTTTGCCAATCCAACAGTTGGGGTGGTACGATCCGATCCGCAAGCAATCCTCTTTGGATGCGCCGGCGATCAAGGATTGGATCGCCAAGGGTGCGCAACCGTCGGAGACCGTGGGTGCTTTGCTCAAGAAGGCGCTGATCATTTCTTAAGCGGGACGAGACGAACCTTAGGTAGCGCGGTGACGGCAGATTATTTTAGTCCAATTGTGTAATCAGACGCAGTATTTGCTTCAATTCGTTGTTCTAGATTCACTACTATGAATCGTTCGTGTGTGTTTTACAATGTTAGGATGCGTGCAAATGCTGTCATCATTCGTCTTGCGCGTCCGCGACGACGGCGACGCGCTCTCGGCGCAACAGTTTGTCAAGGTATTTCACCAAGCCTTTCCCGAAGCATTCGACGATGTCTTTCACGCGCGCTTTGTATGAAGTGAGACAATTCATCGTGACATCGTCGTCAATCCAAGGTTTGTCGTAGTTGTCGAGAACATAGCCCAGCACGTGGTCCTGGATCGCCACGGCGTCGTGCTCCACGGCGGCGCGATACAATGCACACGTTCTCGCGAATGTGAAAGTATCCATTTTCACGTTATCGATGAAAAGTTTTTCGGTCAAATACTTGAGCCCGGGAAGGTCGAAGCGTGTCGTGGCGGAGAGTACGTCCTCGCATCTATGCTGGAGAAACGCCTGTTCTCGGAGGCTGGACATCGGTCCGACAGTGCCCGTGTAAATGAAATCCATCATCGCCTCAAGCACGTTCCAACAAACGTCTTCGAGGTCAACCTTGTATGTGGCGGGATAAACGTCGACATCAGCTTTACCCGCTTCGAGCGTTGATAAGAACGCATCAGAGGCGTGCGTAAAAGCGATTCTATGCGCATTGAACTCTCGCTTTTCACCTTCATCATCCCGAGCAATAAACGTCACGTCTGAAAGCTCGGGGTCATTGAAGTTCGCTGGCATATGCTCCTCGGCCGTTGGCGTCGAGGGTGGCGGCATCATGTGAGATTCCACCACAACCTGTGACACCAGCTTGTCCTTAATCTCTCTCAGAGCCTCCATTATCACGTTTACAATGCGTTTGCCACCGGCGAGACCACTCGTATGCCCAGAAAAGTCTATGGGCTCCGCCGGCGTATCAAGTAAAGCGCCAGAAAGGACGTCAAGACCACCTTTGTCTATGAAAACCGCGCGCATGTCTTTCAGATAGTCTTGGTTTTCTTTCCTGATTAGCCAAGCCAGAGCGAGCGTTACTCTTTGACGTTCGACTGGCTTGCCAGTGCTTATGACGAAACCGAGATAAGTCAAGACATCTCTGCGGCTGACTCCGTCCTCGAGCCGCTTTAACGTTTTATTCACACATTGTTTGCTCTGTTCGGCGATGAGATGAGAAAATTTCAACCGCATGAAGGCGTTCTCTTTGAGCATCTTTGGCACGTTGTCTTGATGCGCGGCTAGGCCATAGAGTGCAAACGCAGCGTTGTGCTGCAAATTTTCAGCAAAGCGCTTGGCGTCTAGATCGATCTCGTGATCAGACTTCCCGGAAGCGCTATGATGACGAAGTCCTTCGGCGATATCTTCTATCTCTGATTCGAGTAACGTCAACAACGGCCGTAATCCATCCGAATGGCAGATTCCGACTTGATTATCCCCGTGTTGCGCAAGTCGACCGAGGGCAAAGGCTGCCATCTCTCGAAGACCAGGTTCACGATAGACAAATTGACCGCCGAGCATTTTAATCAACGGCTCTACAGCTCCACGCTGGACTATTTTTGTCCGATAGTCTGGATCACCCGGCGCTGCAGGCTCAAGGCGCGCGGCAAACTGACCAAGCAATAACGCCGCCTCACGCTGCGTTTCGGAACACTGAGACTTGAGCAATTCAATCACGGGTTGCAGCGCTCCTTCGTCGAGGGCGCGTCGTTTGATGTGCGGCGAAGAGTGAACCAAGTTTCCAATCACACCAATTGCTTCTTTGTGAATCATTACGTCCTCTGAACGAGCCATGAAAATGAGCTTCGGAAGTGCGCCACACTCGACAATTTGGTTTTTATTTTCACCATTTTTGAAAGCCAGAGTTCTGAGCGCACTAGCGGCAGCCTTCTGGACTTTTTTCTCTTGCGATTCCAATAGATTGACCAGAGGAGGGATGCCATTCGCATTTCGAACCATCGTTTTAATGCGACTGTTCTCGTGTGCTAAGTTTGTGATTGCATCCGATGCGCGTCTCGCAACACTGGCATTTGCGGCGTTTTTCGCACTGGGTTGGTATCGTTGCAAGAGCGGAATTAATTGCTCGATTCCGTTCTTGCCTTCGATAAGGAAAGAGCTTGCGATACGATCTTGAATTCCTTGCTTACTCGCTAATAAGCCGATGACGTAACACGCTTCTTTTTCAATATCGCTGATGCCCTCGACTTCTAGCTCGGAAATCAAATTGTGCTCCTGCAAGATGCGACATTTGTGTAACAGAGTTAAGATGGGGACTACGATACCAACACGGGAAGATGGACCATCGGTGTCTCCATCCATCAAAATACTGCAGACGTCGGAGATTTCCTCGTCTTTCTTGAGTTTTTCTTGCACAGTTGTCACCAATGTCACGACCTCTTGAAACCATTCTGCGTGCGCCTCCGGTGGTATCGTCGCGTCGGTGTTCGCGACTTCAAACTCACGACTGATGAAACTCGCGAACTCTTCATGTTTAGGCTTGAAGTTTTTCCACGGGTCACCGCCGCCGTTTGTGACCGCAGTGGCCATTTGAGTGAGAAGATCGCTTCTCATGCAGAGTAGATCGAACACCCATTCTTCAAGCAGAGCTTCTGGGAAGCAGAGCCGGGAGTTGGGATAATCCATACTCTTGTTAATCTTCTTTTCTATCGTCGCCTTGATCTTGTTCGTAAGAACAAGCATTCGCCTATCAGTGCAGATGACTTCCAAAATGGCGCTATCGAAACCGATTGAAGACACGGTAGAGTCTTTGACGAGCGCAGAGATGGCTCTGAGCGACTGACGAATCGTGTCAACGTCCCAACCAGATATTTCAGTCACTTGCTCGCCTTTTTTATCGGTGATCACGTTCGGTTTGTACAAACTAGTCACGAGCCGATGATGCTCTTCGAATGACAGAATGCAAGCGCTGGTGATGCGCGCTACGTTCGCATTCTTGCACTCAAGAATCTCCAACAACGTGTTGGTGGTGTCGCCCGATTTGAAAAATTGCTCCCTGAGGACACAATTTTTTCGGACCAACATAGTCAGCGCGGCCAAAGCAGAAGGGATGGTTGTATCGCTCGCTGACATGCTCGTTCGATCCAGCGTTAGCATATTCAAAATCACCGCCTCGACATCGTCGAGATGATCTTCATGCATCACCAATTGCTGAATCATTTTTCTCGCGTCTTCAGATCTCAACTTGACCATCTCACACGGACAAGATTTGAGCTTCTCTTCATCGTCAAGGTCGTGATCGCGACTGACGGCGAGGCACGCAAAGATACTGCATATGTCCGACTCTAAACTATGATCATGCCCACTTTTTTGAACTTTGTCACCATGTCTTTCGCGTCGGAGGCGACAGAATCCAAAGACGGAAATCAAGTCCTTCGCCAAGTCAGCCACGTTCCTCAACTTGGATGGATGCACGCTTAATATTGAGCGAAGCCATGATAACAACTCTTTGAGCTCTTTTACGTCGTCATCGTCGTCGTCGACAGACAATTCGTCGTCGACAGACAATTCATCGTCAGACAATTTTATGAGAGATTTTACGCTGAGCATTTCTACACGAGTTGCGAGCAAGTTGGCAATATCCAACGAGAGAAGAATCTCCCGGGCTAGCTCTTTCACTGTGTAACTCTTATTGTGCTCGATGGTATCGACGAGATGCTCGATCCACTCCGGGAACAGAAATTTGCCTAATTTGTGCGTTTGTGTGTGCTGCGAAAGTTGAGACTTTGCAGCACCGATCACCGTGAGAGCGAATCGTGTCAGCTTTCGTTGAAATTTGTCCGAAAATCTTGTGTCCGAAAGATAGGTGGCACGCCGGCTAGTCCCTTTGCACGGTAGCGTCAAACGCATGGTGGGTAAGCACTTGATGAGCTGCATTAATTCTGCACAATCACTACCTGACCCGAGTGTTTCGACAATGTGCGAACCTCTCACGGACGATAGGTGGTGGTAGAAGAAGTCCAAAAGTTTTCGTGACCAATTCAAAAACTCGTGTTTGGTGTATCGCGTCATTCGAACGTGATATGAATCTTTCGTTTGGCACAGTTCGGATGCGATCATCACCGAGCGACTGGCCCATGAGACGAACTCCACGCCGGATTCGAAATTTTCACTCGTAATGGACGGAGGAGAAAAAGCTCTCAGAGGCGCGAACACGGTGTCATAAAGCGCCGTGGCGCAGTACTGGAAGCTCGCCTTTATGCTTTGCAACACCTGTATCATGATTTTGATGTGTTTGATGCGCCGTCCAAATTCATCCGATTTATCACCTTCATTTTGTCTCTTCGCCAACTCTTGCTCGAGCGCTGTGACGTGCACGTTGAACTCGCACGACACGTCTGCCAAGCCTCCCGGACGAGGCGTGTGGGTCATAAGCAATTCTTTCCAACTGTTGATTAATTTATTTTCTTGTAATTTCCAGTCCACTTCCGCAAGTCGCTGCGTATTTTTCGCTGCGATGAAAGCCGAGACGCTCGCCTTGAAGAGCGCCACCGTCGACTTTGTAGCGTCCTTCTTCGTTCTCGAAGCGAACGGCCACGCGTTCGTCTCGCTCAGCGGTTGCGAGTCGTAGAACGCGATGCGTGACATCTTATGAAGCCAAATCTTCTCGCTTTCCCACGCATCACTTTCGCCTTCGCCTTGCGCACTCTCCATCGCCCCCACGCTCTCCCAGTCTTTCTCGGTACACGGGCACTCGCGCAGCGCCTCGCCCACCGCCCGCATCTCCCGTTCCCACGCCTCGAACGCCGCGTCATCGTCCACCGTCCGACAATCCACGAATAATCCACGAAACGATCCCTTTTCCTCCTCCTCCCTCGTTCGTTTCCCACTCGCGCTCGCGCTCGCGTGCGCGCGCGCGCGCGCGCGTTCCTCTCGCGCGCGCGCCGTCGTCGACCACGGCCCGAGCGCGCGCGCCTCGCGTTGTCCGTCGAGCGTCGCCTCGCTCTCGCCCTTCGCGCTCGACGTTGACGTTCGACGCTTCTTCTTCGCCGACGATCCTCGCTCCTCGCGCGTCATCGCGCGCGTCGGCGCGTTTCAAAGTCAAAATCCCGTCGCGTCGAGAGTTCAAATCGAATCGACACCGTTCGCGCGTTCGCGGCGCGTACGAGCGCGTGCGCTTCGCGCGCGCGCGACGTGACGTGTAAACGAATCCGTCGCGCGATCACGCGCGATCGCGCGCGCGGTCGACCCGCGAGTCGCGTTGTGCGACGTCGATTGTCGCTCGCGTCGAAACCCGCCGGGGCGAGGCGCGCGCGTCGACTTTGAATGAATGCCCGTAATGTCGGATTAAACGACGCGTCGCGCGCGTCGATCGATGCTAAATTCGCGTCACGCGCGGTGCGCTCACTCCACGACGCCCACGATCTCTTCTTCGCGATAGATAAAGTACTCCTTCCCCGAGCCGTCGCCCGCGTTCACCGCGGCGCCGCCGAATTCCGGAAGCGCGACGACGTCCCCGACCTTAATCTCTGCGCCTCGTCCGAACCGTCATCGATTCCTTCGTCAGTCATCGTCGTCGTCATCGTCGTCACCGTCGTCTGTTCGTCCCGTTTCGCGTCCGTTTCGCGTTTCATCGCGCGCGCGCGTCGCGTTTCGCACCCAACGGCACGAGCTCGCCGCTCATCGTTCTTCGTCCCGGTCCCGCGGCGATCACTTTCGCCTCGTTCATCTGCGTCCGCGTCGTCATCGCGCGATTCTCCGCGTCAGTCTTTCATCCTTTGTTTTTTCGTCCGCCACCGTCGTCGATGTCCGCGCGCGCGCGCGCATTCATTCATTCATTCATGCATGCATTCATTCATTCATGCGTGCGCGCGTCGCCGCCGACCACCCTTCGCGAGCCTTCGTCCTCGTCGTCGACGCACCGTCTTCCCCGTCATGCTCTCCGGCAGCAGCACCCCCCCCACGGATTTCGTCGCGGGCGCGATGCGCTCCACCAGCACGCGGTCCATGAGCGGTCGGAGCGCGCGTCGAGTCGCCATCCGCCTTCGTCGCGTCGTCGAGTGCGGCGCGCGCGCGCGTCGAATCGAATCGAATCGACCGATGGATGCGCGCCGAACGCGCGACGACGCGCGCACCGCGCGACGCGGTGGTTCGCGCGCGTTCGATCCGATGCGACGCGCGACGGCGTCGGACTCGCGCGCGACGATCGCGGCGCGGCGTCGACCGCTCGAGCGACGACCGGGACGTCGCGCGGGACATCGTCGTCGCGCGGGACATCATTCTCGGGACGCGATGGATGCGACCTCGGTGACGATGGAACGCGTGCGCGATAACGACGCGTGCGCGAAGGCGCTGGCGGACGCGGTGGAGACGGCGTCGAGAGAAGCGATCGAGAAGCGAGGGACGTTCGCGGTGGCGCTCGCGGGGGGGTCGCTCGCGAAGGCGCTCGGAGCGCTGCGGGAGGAGACGCGGCGAGTGGAGTGGGATAAATGGCGAGTGTTTTGGGTGGACGAGCGATGCGTGAAGTGGGACGACGAGGAATCGAATTTTGGAGGCGCGATGCGGGCGCTGTTCGGGGACGTGAGCGTGAAGCGAGAACGGTTGTACGCCGTCGACGAGACGCTGTGCGAACGCAACGAGGGCGCGGCGAAGCCGTGCGCGGAGGCGTACGAGAGAGATTTACGCGCGCTGACGCCGGACGTGATCGAGTTGAACGAAGATGGATTGCCGGTGTTCGACATGCTCTTGCTCGGATTCGGGCCCGACGGTCACATCTGCTCGCTGTTTCCAAACCACGCGCTGTTGCGCGAGACCGAGGGATGGATTTTACCAATCGCCGACTCGCCAAAACCGCCGCCGGAACGCGTGACGTTCTCCTTGCCCTTGGTGAACGCCGCTCGAGCGAAAGTTTTTGTCGCCTCCGGTGCGGGAAAAGCCGAAATGACGGCTCGAATATTGGAAGAGGCGCCGCAAGATGGCTCCGTGCCCGCCGCCTTGGTCACCGGGGACGTGCGATGGATCGTCGACGACGCCGCGGCTTCGAAAATGAGAAACAGTTAATAATGTCGTTGTTGTTTGTTATAAATCATGTATCAACCTCGCGCGCAGTGGTGGCGGTTTTTTGCAGCTCTTCAGAGTCCGCATCGAACATCGTTCCTCGAAGCGCGCTCCAAGGCGTTTCATCCATGAGTCGCCTGTAGACGCGCATGCGCTCTTCAAGAATCGCCGCGCGCTTCTGCGGATGTTCGAACGCCAACCCGTCGTGTAAATTTTCGCGTCGGATTTGGCGCAAAGCGTGTTCGATATCGGTAGGGTAATGATTCATCTCATCTTCGACGTTCGGCGTTTCGACGTCGTCGGACGGGATTTCAACTCCAGACGCCAAGAGTTGCTCTCGCAGTTCCGTGCAAGCGTCGAAATGCGCGGCGACGTCGATGCTAGAATCGAGCTCGCTGGCGAGGAAGAAATCCGCCTCAGCCGTGTCAGCGGTGATTCTAGATCCAAGTGAAACTTTTCCGAGCTTCAGTCGAGCGCAACCTCGTCGAAACAGCGCCTTCGATTTGATTTGGGAGTACGTCGGCTCATCGACGCGAGTGTCCAATACATCGCAGCAATACAATTCACATTCAGTAAAGTTTTCGAGTTTGTACATGACGAGAGCCATATTCAGGTAGACTTTTCGAGCTACTTCGTGACATGCCTCGTTATTTTTCATCCCGTTCGGATTCACGTCCTCGTCTTCGGGCTCTAAAACTGCGAAAACCTCGGCGGCTCGTTTCCAAACCTCAGCGGCGCGCGCCAGTCGACCGTTCGCGAACAACTTCTTGCCAATCTCATTCATTTTTTCGCCGAATGCGATTTTGTCGCTCGCGCTCATGTCAAACTTATCCTTACGCTCGAGTTTGACATCCAAGACCTCCGCTTGACCTGACCGAAAGACCTGTGAGATGTCCGCCTTGGGCAGCGGCTCGAAATCAGTCAGCGCCGCTTCGCCGCGCGCGTTGAAGGCGACACTTTCGCCCTCGTGAAGATTCATGATCGCCAGTTCGACACCGCTCGGTACTGTTCCATCGTACACGACGAATTCATCCTGTTTCCAGCACTCTTCATCGTCGAACTTCCATTTCAACCTGACTTTGCACAACGACGTGACTGCGAGCGCATTCTTCGTATCCAGCGCCGCGTCTCCGTGAATGACGGCGCGCTTCACCCCTGCGTCGGCGAGCTGCTGTTCAGAAATCGTGTCCCCCGGACCTTTGCACACGCAGAAATCGAGCAATTCGGGAGGAAGCGACATGGTGACGCGTTGAGACGCGCGAGAGCGTGATAGTGAGGACGCCAAGCGACGCGACGGGAGCTTTGAAATTTTTAAGCAGGTCTCACCTACAGTTTACAAACCCAATCCGATTCGTATGCTAAGATTTAGTACTTCATGCCTTCGCGCAAGATATCGTACGGGATCGGAGTCAAGAGTTCCGACTTCACGTTCTCGAGCGCAAACCCCGTGCGCGGCGCGCCAGTGACCGGACGCTTGGTCACGATCTTCTTTCCAGCCAACTTCGCTTCGTGGTGCGCCTTGTCGTTCGCCGCACGACGGGCGATGAAATCCTCACGGCATCGGGAGTGTTGCACGTGCTCAACGCGCACGTGAATGCGCTTACGAGCGATGCGACCACCGATGGTCTTGTTAATCTCCACACCCACAGCTCGCGGCGTCACGTTCCACACGATGCCCGTCTTGCCTTGGTACTGCAAGTACGGCATACCCTTTTGTTGCGCCGAGTTCACCTTAATGTCGACGTAATCACCGACACGGAACGTACGCAAGTACGTCGTCGTGTTCAAAGTACCATGCTCACGGTGACCACGGGAGAACAAGTTGCGGGTGCCGTGGCGCAAACCGCGCGATCGGGCGCGTTGGTTACCCATCTATCTGCGCGTAGGAAGGAGGCGTTCTGGTCAGTCTCATCGTTCGAGGTCCAAGGTTCGCGCGCCGGACGCAAACAGTGATTATATTTTCCACGTTCGCTCGCGCCGTGCGTCCCCGCGACGCTCGCGTTCGTCCGCGCGCCCGCGCGTCGCGCCCGGTCCTCCCGCCTTAGGGCTTCCGAACGCGATCGAACACGCGTCACGACGCCTCATCGCGCGCATCCCGCGCGCGCGCGCGACACGACGCGCGCACGACGCGAACATTTCGTCTGCATCCGACGCATCGATCGCTCGATCCCCTCGTCGACGCCTCGCGCGATGCCTTCCCGCGAATCGCGCGCGACGCCGCCTAGGGTCACGCCCGCGATCGATGCGCGCGCTCGACGTCCGCGCCGTCGTTCTCCGTCGCGCTCGACCGCGCGCCGACGCGCGATCGCGGGCATCGATGCGTTCCGCGCGCGTTCGCGTCGCCTCGACGGACGCACCTACTACACGACCGACGACGCGCGTCAGAAAGAGACGGCCTCGACGACGCGCGCGTCGCGAGCGACCGCGTTCGAGGACGGTGGGCGTGCGTCGTGCTTTGTGTCTCGTGATGCGTGTCTCGAATGGACTTAAATCGTGTTCGAATACGAGTCTCGTGGCCCTCCTCGCGAAATATTGGCTAAACCCCAGTCGCCCCGGGAAACGGCGCCGCGAGGACGCGTCGGCGGCGCAGTGCGCGACGCGGCGGACCACCGAGCGCGCGACGACGCGCGCGTCGGCGCGCGAGCGATGAGCGGGGCGTACGATGAAGTCGATCTGGAGGACATGGAGTGGCGCGATGACCTCAAGGCGTACACGTATCAGTGCCCGTGCGGGGACTTTTTCCAAATCACGCTCGAGGAATTGCGCGCGGGGGAGGACGTCGCGCACTGCCCGTCGTGCTCGTTGGTGTTGTTGGTGATTTACGACCCCGAAGACTTGCCGGAACTGGACGAAGATGCGGCCAGTGCGTGAGGGATGGGGCGACGTGGATAGAGAGACTAGAATAGCGCGCTTAGAAATACAACTCTGAGACCAGAGAACTAATCACTGGCGAACGCGACGGCTCGCTCGCGTTAAATTAAACTCGGCGCGATCGATGCTGTCGAGGACTCGACGATCGATTCCGGGCACCGCTTTCACCGCGACTAAGTTTTGAGCGGCGTTTCTCGCGTGCTCGTCCCCCGTCGCGTCGTCAGGGGCGAGTTCACAAAGGAGCGCGGCGGCGCGCGCGTGCTGCACGACGACGCCGACGCGAATCTCGGGACGCAAACCATCTCGACGAACCGCGTCGAGCGCGCTCGGTGAGAGTATTTCGAGAGCCAGACGACAGAACTTAAGCGCTTTGTCGTCGTTTCCCATCCCCTGCGCGGCCTCGGCGAGATGCAGACGCGTCGAGGCGAGCGCGAGCGCGCCGCCGTCTCCTCGCACTCGAGCGAGAATCTTCGCCGAGCGCTCGAGCAACGACGTCGCTTCGGCCAGACGACCGAGCTTCATGAGCACGAGAGCGAGCGATTCGCAAGCACCAGCAATCTTCACGTGATCTATCCCATTCATGTGCTCCAGAGTGCTTAAAATACGGCGCCGAACGCGTTCGGCGTCCTCGAATCGTTCGCACTCCCACAGCAGTTGCGCGAGACGCTTCATGCGCCGCGCGCACGCGTCCGTGTGCGCGGCACCGATCTCTTCGCTCACTTTGATCGATCTTTCGAGCAGCACTATGGCATCTTCTTTACGATCGCTTCGGCACAGCACCTCGGCCATGTGATAGAGCGTCGTCGCGTACTCTGGATGATTCGTCCCGAGCGTCGCCTCTTTGCGAGCGAGCGACTTGGCGTACAAATCGTACGCTCCGTCGACGTCGTCCTGCGCGAGTCGACACCCCGCGAGATTGTGTAACGCCGTTCCCACCGCTGGATGATTTTCTCCGTATTTCCGTCGCAATATCTCCAGCGCCTCCTCGAACATCGCTTGCGAATCCTCCCACCTCGCCTCGATTCTATTCAACTCGGCGAGGTTGTTGAGCGCCGCCGCCACGTGCGCGTCGTCCTCGCCGAACCCTTTCTTCGCCTCCACCAGCGCGCGCTGTAAATACCGTCGCGCTTCGTCGAGTTTTCCCTCTTGCACCAATCCTCGTCCTATATCCGTGTATATTCGCCACTGCGCCGTCGACTTGTTCGACGTCGGCGCCGCCTCCGCCGCCGCCGCCCCGCGCCGCTCGCACCCCCCCTCCCCCGTCGCCGCCGCGACGACCAGCGCGCCGCACGCGAACCCGCGCGCGTTCGCGCCCCATCCCTCGCGCGCGCCCTCGCGCGCCGTCGTCACCGCGCCGCCCGACGCCTCCGCGCGCCGTCGCCTTCCCGTCGCCGCCGTCGTCGTCGTCGCCATCGTCGTCGTCGCCATCGTCGTCGTCGTCGTCGTCGTCGCGACGCGCGACGCCCGTTCGAGGCGTCGTCCGTCCTCGTCTCGTCTCGCCCTCGATCGCGTCGTCGCCGCCGTCGCCGCCCGTCGCGCCCGCATCGCGCCGCGCGCGTCGACGTTCGGACGCGCGCGCGTCGACGTTCGGACGTTCGGACGTTCGGACGTTCGGACGCGCCATGCCAAGCGTCGCCGAGCGTCGCCTTTTTCGCGGATCTCGATCGATCGCGCGCCGTGAACCCCCGTCGCGGGTCGCGACCCGTCGACGCGAGGGGTCCGCACACCCGGAAAATCAAGGCACGCGCCCGGCGTCTCCGGCGCGCGATGTCGGTCCGTCGACCGCGACTTCGCGACGGCTCGGGCGCCGGCGCGCATGGAGCGCGCGCGGGAGGCGCGCGCGAGCGAGGGCGCGACGCTCGATCGAGAGGACTCCGCGCGCGCGGTCGCGGTCGCGGTCGGGACGCGGGCGAAGGACCGAGGGAGCGATGGCGACGACGCGAGGGACGACGACGACGACGCCTCGAGGGGACGCGCGCGCGAGGGGCGGGACGGGACGCGGACGCGCGCGCGGGAGGGGGAAGGGACGACGGGGCGCGAGGTAGAAGACGCGGGCGCGCGCGGTGCGGGAGGTCGAGGGACGATCGATCTGAGACCGTCGACGACGATGGCGGATGAGGACGTGCGAGAGCTGGCGACGTACGGGACGGCGCTCGGGACGCCGGAGCGGATCGAATCGCTGGAGAGATTCGTAAATTTACGCGCGCTGCGAGCGCACGCGTGCGAGATAACGAGCATGGATTGCGAAGCGTTCGCGGTGTTGACGCGGTTGGAAGAACTCGATCTGTCGTCGAACGCCATCGCGGAGGCGAGAGGGTTGGAAAAGTTGACTCGCCTGCGAACGCTGAATCTGGCGAGCAACGCGCTCGAGTCGACGAGGGGATTCGAACGAGCGTCGACGACGCTGGAGCGAGTGAACATTTCCAATAATAAAATCAAGTCTTTGAGTGGGTTTGCGAGGAGTGACGGGGCGGAGTGGGGCATTCGCGCGCTCGACGCGCGAGGGAACGCGTTGGAAAGTTTCCAAGCCGCGCGAGCGCTCAGCGAGTTGACGCGCTTGGAATCGCTTCGGTTGAAAATGGAAGAAGGATCGGTGATCGGGAAAGAAACGAACGGGATGTGCGATGTGCCGTCATATAGAATTACGATGGCATCGCTCGTTCCTTGGCTCACGCACCTAGATGGTGTGGTTTTAAGCGTCGAAACGTGCACAAAGGCGATGACAAAGACTCTCGACGCGTCTGCGACGACGGCTCCCGGACGAAGCAGCATGACGCCTCCCCACGCAGAGCAGTTTTCGAGAACGCCTCAACGCGGGGACCGTTCGGGTGAAAAACGACAAACAGCCTTCCAAGCCGCCGATGAGAGCGTCAAATCGCGCGGCGTGCAGGTCAACGGGGATGCGGCGAAGCGAGCCATCGATTTTGATCAGCAAGTCGTCAGGCGCGTTCGGGAAGAGTCGAGTCAAACGGAGGCACCTTTGATGAAAGACGTAGAGACGCAGAAGAGTGCGATGTCTAACGTGACGATCGACGACGCGAGCGATCGCCGCCTTCGTGAAGAAGTCGAAACTCTCCGCCGAGAGTTGACCAAAGCCTCGCAAGCCATCGAGCGCGCGTCGAGAAACGAGGAAGCAGCACAACTGCGAGTCAGTGAGTTGGAGACGATATTGCAAGAAGTCAGGACGGAATCTGCGGAGAATCTCGCAAATCTGAAAGCCATGTACATGGACGAGCAAAACGCGTTGCTAAACGATCGCGTGAACGAAGCTCGTAAGGAATCGACGGTGTACGCGCAAGCCATCGAGGAGAACGCGCGCTTGAAGGAGCGTATTTCGTCGATGGAACGCGAACAGCATGCGCACGAAGAAGCCGCGATCGCGAGTAACGAGAAAATTGCTGCCCAAGAAGCGGGTCTCAGTGAGATGCGAGAATTACTTCGAGTCGCGTGTGCCGAACGCGCCGAGGCTGAGACACTCAACGAGGAATTGGCGCAAGTGGTGGAAAGTCAACGCGATCAACTCGAAGGTTACGCCAAGACGCGTGAGATGGTTGTTCTCATGGAAGAAGAGCTCGAGCGCGCCCGTGGGGCAGTGATAGATAGGGAAAGCACGCATGCGACGATCAAGAGCGCCAAAGTCGCGGCGTTGAAGGCTGAGAGGTCCGCCGCGGCGCGAGAAGAGAAGGCTCGCGAGCGAGAAGAGCTCGCCGAGCGACTCATCCGGGACGTCGAGGCTCTTCAATTGAAGCTCGAATCAGCAGATGAGAGCACAAAGATCAAGAACGATATGCTTCAGCACCAGAATCAGCTCATTAAGTCTCTGAAGGATGAAGCTGTTCGATTACGCGAACAAAAAGCGGAATCGTTGAGGACGCACGACGCGAGAATGGTGGAGGCGGAAGCAAGGATGAATGCGATGTCGGAAGAGTGTCGATCTTTGGTCCAACAGGTAGAGTCGATGGAAATGAACATCACAGAGCTAGAAAATGCTCTCGCGGACTCCGAGGTCGATCACGCATCGTATGAGCACGCGATCAGCAAAGCAAATAATGCCGTGGCTGAACGCGACCGCATAATTGTTCACATGGAATCCCAGATCAAGCGGTTGACGCAGACTCTGGAGACGAGTGATAGTATCGAAAAAGCGAAGAGTAAAGAATTGCAGCACCAATTGGAGGAGCTGAGTGAACAACTGGCGATCGCGAGGGATAAGGCCAGTATGTATGAGACGCGGGCAATCGCCATCAGAGAGGAAAGCGATGCCATCGTGCGCGAAGCGTACGAGCGAGTCGACGACGTCGAGCACGAGATGCGAAGCTTACTCTTAGATATGGCCACGGAGAAGAAGGCAAACAGGGATCGGATGGCACAGATTGGAAGATTGTTGCAAGAAGGGGATATTCCATTGGCGCTCGATTAAGATAACTTAGAAGGGAATGTGTGAAATAGAAAACGTAGAATGCGCGGTACACGACGCGATACGACGCGACGCGACGCGCCCTCGAGCCTCGGCACTTCTAAAACGGCACCTCTGCGCGCGCACGCTGATGTAAACAAAAAACTCCGCGTCGATTATTGAATCTGTGCGTTTAGATGCGCAAGCGCCGGGCTCGTGAACTGACTAAGCGTTGGCTGCCCCTTGTGCTCGTGTGTGGTTCGTTTCTCTTCGCCTTTCTCTACCCCCTTCCAGAAACAAAAAGTAGCGTACACACAGTCGTAATTCTGACGGTTGGTAACGACACGAAACTAGACGATCTGCACCGCCTCGCTCGCGACACGGTTTTCTCGAACACTCGCTCTGAACGAATCTCTGCCCAAGTGTTGGTTTATGAAGGCAAGTTTCGCCCTTGGTTCAACACGTCAACTGCCGACGACGCGACAGTCGTGCAAGCCTCTCGGGAGGTGGAACGATTGCGTTACGGAAGTCATTCGTTCGAGTTGTTCTCAGGAATATACGGTGCTTCAGTGAAGCCAAGAGCCTTGAGATGGCTCACGCAGCCAGATCAAGCGTGGATCGACTTCGGCTGGATCATCGAGCCCGACGTGGTTTTCACCGGCTCGTGGCAAACGCTTTTTGAGAAATACGAATCAGATTCGAGTGATCTCATCGCTTTCAACACAACATTTCGGTACTCAAACAAGACGGCATGGAATCACTGGCCATCTTGCACGTACTGTCGAGGCCTTCCGAATTGGTGCAAGCAAAGTGCCTTGTTGCCCGCGTTTCGGATCTCGCGAAACTTTGCCGCCGCCGCGGTGGCGCACCTCTCCACTTCTACCAGAAGCAGCGGACATCACGAGGCATTCCTACCAACTTTCCTCACGGTGAATTCCGACACATTCTCGTTCCGTGATTTGGGTCCCGACGTAGCTTACATGCGCTGGCGTCCGGCCTTTGACTTTGACGCGGTACCCAGACTTGCGCCGATTCGCCGCGACGCGCTGTACCATCCCGTTAAATCTCTGGAAATGTATAGAAACCTCTCTCAAGCGTCACTTGAGGCGTGAATTTCAAATTATTTCAAAGTTTCACTCAAATTCGTCGCACGCGATCGAGCGGTCGTCTCAAAATCGCACGTTTAGCGTCTTCGACCTCGTCGTCTCAAAGCGCCTTTGGGCGCCGAGACGGGCGATTCGCGACATGACTTGGGGTTTGCAACTTTCCTTTTTCAATATCTAAAATAATAGTCCATTATTACCCTTCAAAGCGTAAAAACTCGTTGAAACGAAAATAAACTCACAAACGAACCAACGACCGCGTCGCCGAGGCGGCCGCGACGATTCCATTCGTCGCTTGGAGTCGTTGGTGGTCGAGTCTCGCGTCACCGCGTCGCCGCGTCACTCCACCGCGTCGACGCCGAGCGGTGCGTGTATAACACACAAACTTCGTCTCAGCGCTCATTCGCTTCGTCGTCCATGCCGCTCGCGCCGACGACGCGCTCGAGCGCGCGTCGCATCGTCTCGTGAAGTCGGAAGCCGCGGCCATCGCGCGGGACGCGGGGTGAGCGTGCGGGAACGCGCGACTTCAAGCGCCGCTCGCCGCGCGACGATGGGTGGTAACGGTCGTACAAGCTCGCGCCGAGGGTTCAGAGCGCTCGTCACCGTCGCGCTCGTCGTCGTCATCGCGTCGTTGGCGCACTCATGTCAAGGCTTGACGTTCAATCGTTGCGAGCGCGGGTGCTCGGCGAGCGCTGGACAGGGGCGATGCGGCTTAGACGGCGTGTGCGCGTGCGAGGCAGGATGGGCAGGACTTGCGTGCGATGTTCCCACGCCATCGGTGGTGAAAGAGTCGCGCTTGGATGGGACGGCGGGGTACGAGTACGACACCGCCGGGACGGCGTACGACGAAAAGTACGTCGAAGACGTCATGGTAGACACGCGAAAGAACGTAATTTACGTCTACGCGCAAGATGCTAATGGAACGCGAGTGATCGAAGTCGATCCGAGGTATCCGGAGACTTTTACCTCAAACGCAGTGACGGCGAGAGGTTGGGGACAAACGAACGGACCGAGACGAGAGACAACGGGCGCGGTGCCATTGTCGATAACACCTTTGCCAAATTTTTGCGGTATTGGGATCTCGAGCGGGTGCGCAGCGAAGCATCCGAGAGCATATGGACATGTGGATCCTCAGAAGTCGCGCGGTTGGTACGGAGTGTACGCTAAAATGGCTGCCGATTTGTCGACAGCGCTGACGGGCGTCGTCGTGCCAGTGAACATGTGGCATCAGACCACGGCAAATCAGTTTAGATTTTCGCTTTTCAAGTATGTCGGTACTACATGCTCATCAGATTCATCGCAGTGGGCGAACTGCGTTCTCAGTTCATTGACAAATGGTCAGGCGAGTGCGACTTTCTCAAAAGAGCAGTACATTTTGGATGCCATGGGCACAGACCCAGCCAACGGCATGATAGTGTACAAGGCCACGCACGAAGACGGTCTGTCGCGAAGCGTCATTGGTCACGTCGACGGCAGTTTGAACGATAAAGGAATAAACTTCTTAGCTCCGGGTTTACTGAGCACTAAATGCCCCACATGTTCGCTTGCCCCGGACGCCATGAGGTTGGAGACGAGTGTGGCGCATACTCAAACAGGTGTCAACTATGTCATCTTCGCTGGATCTGCCCTCTTGGATGACTCCGATGGCAAAACCTTTTATCCTACTTTGTTCAAGGTGAATACAAACTCAGGGACTCGTGACGGCGATGGGGTTGAAATGTATTTGGACTCAACAAACGTCAAGGTGCTCGAGGCGTGCGAAGGGCAGCTCGATTCAAAGCAAGGACGCTTTTCGACGTTTACTGCGATCACAAAGCACAACGGCTATGGATACGTGGGCACTTCAGGTCGAGACGGCGACTGTCCGGGGTGTAAAAATCGCGCGGCATGCATCTTCATGTTTGACTTGAATTTTGCTGAAGGCGATAGTCCACTCGCCGTGATTGCTCTTGACGCAGCGCTCGGAGAGCGTGATGCTCTGAGCGCTACCGTTCAAACCGGAGCGACGGCAGGAGAAAAAGATTTCATGTACTGGGCCGTGGGATCGCGTGAAAGCGGTAAGAGTCGGATCGTCAAGATCGAAATAGGGGGTACGGACACGTCTAGTGCTTGTATAAGCGGTTGTTTCAAGCGTGTGGGGACATTTGAAGAAAGCCACACCATCGGTGGCATCAGCGCCGTACCGGGCGAGCGCAGCGTGTTCGCGGTGAGTTCTGCGGCGAGTACGACGTACACAAAGTACTCCACGGTGATCGTTTCGGGGATCGAGCCGACTCACATCAGCGCGCTCACGTCTGGAACGCCGATAAAAATTCATGGATCTGGCTTTTATTCGCCTACCCTTGCCAGTGGAATGAGTCATTCGATTTCATGTAGGTTTGGACACACTTATGACGCTAATAATGGGTTTTCGAAGACATCTTGGTCGCCAGCAACTTATGTTTCGGCGACAGAGCTCTCATGCATGGCACCGTCGGCGTCAAATTCAAACTCCTCCACTATAGGTTATAGCGAAGTCCAAATATCGTTCGATGGATTACCAACCGATTCGAGCGATCCAACAAGCATTTGGACCAACTCGCTGTGGAACTCTGGTCAGATATATCTACGTTATCACGATCCAGCCGTCATAATTAGTACAAAGATTGGTTCAGATGACGCCAAGGTTCTTCTCACAGGCGAGGATGCCGATCTCGCGCCAGTACTGCTTCGCATACTCGGAGGTCCGTTTCTGAATTCGCCCGATTTAAAATGTAAGTTCAACGATAACACGACGAGTGTGACCAGTGCGGTGTTCGTTAGTTCGTCAGAAATCAAGTGTCCTGTGTGCAATGTAGTCAATGGAAGGTGCGCCAATCCAGTTGGGAGTCCGCTTCCATGGCTTACGAACGGACAACCGCAAGATGCGCAGGTCGCAGTTGCACTGAACGGTATTGATTACGTTAGTGGAGGGATTTTGAAGTTTCATGGACCACCAGTTGGAGTTAAGCTCTTGAGTGGACCGGATTCGCATCAAGCTCGAGTTGCCGCGACAGATTTCTCACTTGGAACGTTCAAGGTTGGACTTGTGGATATCAATGGAACTGAAATCAACTATGACCGTGGTCAAGGAGGTACGAAAGGTTACACAATTTCGGCGAGTATTTCTGGGCCGTCAGAGGTCGCTATCACCGAGGCAACGTCATCAGTGCAGACTTCGGACGGCATCGCAACATTCACTCCACAGCTATCCTCGATACCAACCGCTGGGGAATACGTGATCACTTTTACCGCAACCGATTGTACCAATGATGATGGTGCATGTAGTGATGACCTTGGTGTACTTGCACACGCCTATTTATCCGTAACACCAGGTTCGAGCGGTGGTTTGAAGGTGACACCCGGCGCGGCGACGGAGAATTCTATGATATCAAGTGCTACGTTATTTCCAACAGATGTCGTCGTGCTCGACGCGGCCCGAAACGTATCGATCGGACATTTGACAGTCGACATCGTTGACATCGGTGGAAGTATGCTTCAGACGCTATCTCTTGATGACGTCACCGTACAAGCGTCACTCGTGACGGGTACACTCAACAGCAACGAAGACTACAGAGAGAGAAGTATCGGAGCCCAGCTCACTGGAACGCTGAACAAGACGACTAATGATGGTCGAGTATCATTTTCAGATCTCAGACTTGTCGCTATGCCACCTTCTGGTTCACGAGCTGTAGGATCCACGGACGATATCACGTATAGCGATGCCACACGAGGAGACTTTGGCGAGGCTTCAAAGTACATTGTTCAGTTTACGACGACGTTGAATGGAGTTCGATATCGCGCGCATTCAATTATGCAAATGGAGATCGGCGAACCGTCTTACCTTCGTATAAATGGGACGTATAGTAAGAGAACAGTTTACGCCGAGGCACCCAAGCAATCCGTAGGTGAAATTATCATTGGCGCATACGACGGGGGGAATAACTTTGTCGGTGCGGCGGAAATTACGCCGCGTACTGTGACCGTACATGCATCGGCTGGTATCACTTTGGATGGTACTTTGCAAGTAAAACGAGACGACAGCGGTGTATGGCGATTTTCTGATCTCAAAGTAGTCGGACCTGTCGTCGGGGAGTTCGGATTGACATTCTCGTCTGGCGATTTAACACCCGTTCTCCAAGTGGTGAATGTGCTAGCTGGAGATGCTGGATATGAACTAGCTTCGAGTCAATCGATATTATCATCGGTAACAGCTGATCAATCTGTAGGATTGGGTTCGTTCACGGTATACGTTCAAGATATGCTCGGCAATTCAATGGGAACCGCGGATCGTCACTCAACCACGGATGCAGTAGCGCCAAATCGTACCATTCAAGTGACTTGCGAAACTTTGAAACTTTCTGGAACGACTGCGATGTTCACGAATGGCAACGGTCAAGTTTCTTTCACGGGTTTGATTGCAAATTCACCGAAAGTCGGTACGCACACCCTTAATGTCATTGAGACTGGCGCTGAAGTGAGTGGCGAGTTGCGCGTGGGAAAGCTACAAAGTACAGTTCTCACGGTGAGCGTTTTGATTGGAGCCGTGAGCGGATTCAAGGTCACCAGCCCCAAAGTCTTAGAATTTTCACCATCATTCACTGAAAGCATCCAACTATCCGAGGCAACAGCATACTCAGCCGGGCACTCTGTGCCTCTGGATGACTTCGTCGTCGTACCGGTGGATGGGGCGGGAAATGAGTCGCCGACGGGGACTTTGCCGAACGGAGTTACGTTGACGGCGATGATGAATGACACAAACGTCGAAATTCATCCGTTCATACTCGGTGCAAATGCGACAACAATCGCAAGAACGTCGGTACTTACTGTATACACAGATACTTCACTGTACCCGAGGACCGGCTCTCTTGTGGAAACCACTTCGAGCGCTGGGACTGCGACGTTCTCAGGTTTGCATCTCGTCAAGCCGCAGAAAGGAACGTACAATTTGACTTTCGTGTCGTCCGATTCGAGTTTGAGGTCTGCAAGCGTGGATTTAGAGATCACGGCAGGGCGATCCAATCACCTCGGCTTACTGCCGTACTGCGCCACAGTCGACGGAGCGTGCCAAACTAATGTCAACTGCACTTGTCATCAATATCGCGCCGCGTCGGACGTTGCAATGTACCCAGTCGTGGTGACTATTCTCGACGGAGCTTTCAATCCCGTCGATGATCTTGAAACGAAAGCTTGCGAGACATGTCCTAGCAGACGTGTGCACTTATCGCCGCAAAATGTCACCTTGTGCAGAAGAACTGGTGAAGGCAACGCATGCGAATGTGCTGGGCTTGCCAGTACATCGTCGACACTGCATGGAGTATCATGTACATCAGTGGCGACTTTTGAAGCCAACACTGAGTCTGGTGGAAGCTATTTTGATGGACTACACATCGCCAAGCCGTACATCGGTACGTACGCCGTCGACATCCACTCGCCGGGTCTGCTGGGTGCACAGTACTACTTTTCCGTGACTTTGGGAAATGCGGCACAATTGATCCTCGACGAAACACAAGGTAGTGGAACATTCAAATCTAAGCTAGAAACATCGATTGCGAACGCTTCTAGTCCTCTAGTTGGGCGACTTTACGATGGCGGAGGGAATTTTATTTCGGCTTCGCCGACCGGGGCACAAATATTTGTTGTCTGCCAAACCGCCGAATTGGCGGCTTATCCACAGGGAATTAATCCCTTGATAGGAGGGGAAACTTTTGCGATATCGTGTGGTAGCACTACGACGTGTGCAACTCAGGTGAGTCAACTATGCTCGAACGCGATGAATTATTTATTTCACGGAGAACAATTAATTAACTTATTTAAATACACAGGGCGGCACACCCGGCGTCGTTGAGTTTAAGAACCTCGTGCTGCTCGCGCCGACTGCGCAGCAGCACGATATCGTATTTTATCTCAACGGCAAGGCCGTTGCGACTTATGCGGTAACAGTGGCGTTAGGAGATCCAGCTAAACTGGTCGTGGCAAATTCACCACAAGGATCATACCCGGCGACGGCATCAACAACCCTCGGCCCTTTCGAAATTGCGATCGCAGATGACGCAGGTAATCGTTTCGGGTCGCTTAACACTCACGAGTACAGTATTATCGCCAGTATCGTGGGTCAAAGGTACGTTTCGATTCTAATTAATTCATAACCGGAATTAATTAATTTTATTCAAAATGTAGGCATACGTTTGCGACGAGCGGGAGAAATGGCGTCATAGCGGCGGGAACCGACAGTACACTACTTCGTGACACAGTGATCAATGCCCCAGAGGTACGCTCCCATTGATGACAGATTTCATTAGAACTTTCATCCTCACACACAATTAATTACAGATCGGGGATTATGTGATTTCTTTCAACTGCGACAATTGTACCGCGTTAGGGCTCAGCGTTGCGCCCGCGACTCGTACATTTACGATTACGATTGGCACTGCAAGTGCGCTTTTCATCTCACCGGTAAGGCTTACTTATTTTTTCTTTTTCATGCAAAATATTAATGGTGGATTAATTGTTCAGACTTTCACGTCACCTGCCAGCGGTGCAGCAATCGCGTTGCAGACTGCGTATTCCACGGCAAAAAAAGTAAAATTGAGTATGATTCAGATTCGTGTGGTCGATGCAGGCTTGAATGCGCTCAACCTAAATTACGAAGTTTCTGTAAAGGCGGAGCGCGTGGTCGTGAGCGCTTGCAACTTTGAGACGAATGTATCATACACACCTCAGACTATCGTTGCGGGCACAGCGGTGTTTGATGATATCGTATTCTATCGACCGTGCACCGGAACGTACTCATTGACGTTTTCTACAGCGGGTCTCGATTCGGTCTCCACACAACTGACTTACAGCGCTGGGTACCCAGCGGCGCTTGACACGTGCACCGGTAACTCGTTCACACGTGTCGACCGAGGTTTGTGTCGGGATCCTGCACAATATATCGCAGCGCAAACCCTGGATCTTCGTGACTTTGTCGTGCAAATGACTGATCCTGGCGGTTATCATGTGGGCTCGATGTGGGACACCGAAGCGCGTAACATCACGGTTGAGCTATTTTCTTTCGTGCCAGCGGAGGATCAACCACGGGCAAGTGTGCTACCAACCTTGCAAGCCGAATGGGATGGATCTCTTCTCGCAGTAAATGGTGGAGTGGGATGGTGCAAAGATTCACTTGACTCTAGCCCGAGGACTGTGGTCTCCAGTAATCCCACGACTGGTGCTTACACGTACAGAGTGGTGTACACCAACCCCGCACCATCATATTGCAGGGAGGCTGGGTATAGTGGTATTGCGCCCGACACACACTATAATGTCGGTCTGCATATTCAAAATGCATTAGCTGGGACCTATCGCTTGCGATTCGCTTCATCATGTGGCTCAAGTCGATGTCCTGGTGCGCTCTATCCTGTGCTGGAGACTGACATGTTGGAGTTCACCGTAGTCCCTGGCGCGCCGACAGCGTTGGCCGTCGTCACGGCACCTCCCTTCATAAACGAAAATGACTTCGCACTTTCGCCTGCACCAGTCATCGCGGCGATCGATTCTGTAGGAAACGTGTGCGTCGATATCAATACGACGCTTACGGTCAGTGTATCGCCCGCTGTGGCGAGCATTTCAGGGACAGAGGCGGCGATGGTGAACGGCTTGGCGAAATTCGATTCAATCACAATCATCGGTGAGCGCGCGAATGCCTATGAGCTGAATTTTTCGGCTTCAACGTTGAATGTGAGTATCGTACCTTCAACTCCAACGACGGTCATGAATTGCTCAACAGTCAAACCGAACAGCGTGCTTCGCTCTGGCGTGTGCGAGTGCATTCCTGGCTTCACCGCCGACATTAGTGGAGGCACGGGATATACTGAAGATATCGATACCATTTATGTCGAAACGAATATAACTCTATATAAGACAGCTACATCTGGGTCATCTCGATGGCTCGATGCTCTTCACCCGTATGGCATGTGTGTGCCGTGCAAGAATGGATTCTACAAAGTGGCGCACGGTGACGGAGCATGCACGTCGTGCCCAATCTCCATGGATACTTCGCGAGTTGACGGCAGATTGAGGCAAACATATCAAGCACAGTCAGGAGTGCAACTTTTAGGCGCCCTTGGTCACGTGAGCAAGAGTTCCTGCCACTGCATCTCTCAAACGAGTGTCCCATTCGAGAGCTATTATCGACAACTCCCACTCGATGATTACAAATGTATGGCATGCCCGAAAGGTGCAAAATGTTACGGTGATGAGCTCGAAAATGTCGAAGCGCTTCCTGGTTTCAGTAGATTTGACCGACAAACGCTGAAATTTCGCGCGTGTCCGTACCCTGACGCGTGCCTAGGCGGCGTAAACAGCACATGTCTTGATGCAGGGTACACTGGTGCTATGTGCGCAGCTTGTGCGAATGGTTATGCGTACCACGCCATTCGAGAAGCATATCCACCAAAATGTTACGATTGTTCGGCAGGAGCATATCGAGTGCTCAACTTTCCGATCGTCGTCGTCAACTTTCTCTGGATATTGTTGCTGGTGTGGCTCATTCGGGTTGTCAATCAACGCCGAAGTTCACAAGTCGTCGGCATGATAAAATCGTTTGTCACCTATTTACAAATGACAGCGTTGGCGAAAAATTTAGACCTCGCATGGCCGGATTCGATGAAAGCATTCTTACTTATCGCCGAGAAGCTTTCGTTACCTGACATACGGTCGGCGTCAGCAAAGTGCGCCATTGGCTGGAAGTTTTACGGAAATCTACTGTTTCACGAGTTGCTCCCACTAGGCTTGATGATATTCTTGTTCATCATCTTCACGGTTATCAAGTACGTCGAAGAGTTGAGAGAGGCAACGGCCCAAGCTAGAGTGGAAGCCACGAAGAAGACAAAGGCAAATGATTCTGCTGCTGAAGATGAAGAAACAAACGCCATCGATAGTGGTAACACGAATAAAGTGAACAAGCACGATGTCGGTCTTGAAGAAGTGCGAAACATCAGAGCTTACGACATAGTAATATCATGGCTCGTCGCGACTCTGTGGCTTCTCTATCCCACCCTTGTTCAATATTTGGCTGAGTTCACGCAGTGCACTGGTACGTCTGGCGACAGCGATCGACACTTTGTATCCGACTATTCGGTCCAATGCCGGGGCACCGCCTACTCACTTTACTTGTTTATGGTCATCGTTTGGGCTATACTGTATATCGTCGGTATTCCATACGGTTTGCTGCAGCTCGCTCGCGGAGAAGACATTGTCGGCGAGCACGATTCAGCAATGGTGCAATATCGTCTCGGTTTGCTCTTCAAGGGAATCAATGTCAAGTCCGCGTGGTGGTGGGAATGGGTCATATTCGCGAGAAAATTCATCCTGATCTTCATAGTGATCGTATCTAGACGAAGTGCAGTCATTGGTGGATACACGGTGAATTGTATGTTGCAACTTTTCTTTGTATTCCACATCGTCGCAAAACCGTATGCCGGCGAAAAGTACGCAAAGATCGAGACACATGGCTTACTTGCTACTATGGCAACATTCACCGGCGGACTGATTTTCAAACAATCAGGCGAACAAGGTGGACAAGGCTCGACTTTTGTCGATCTCATCACGGCCTTGTTGTTCATCCTGCACGCATGGGCATGGTATGATTTTGCCCGAACGTTGGTTCGCCAGTTCCGCGAAGAGGGCGAAGAAGGCCTCATCAAGCGCGCTATTCGCGACTTGGAATTTGAAGAGGCGATTGTCGACGAATTCGACGCCAAGAGAGACGAAGAGATCATTCATCAAGAGAAAATGGCAAAGGAAAGCGAACGCATCCAACTTCGAAGCATGACTGGTCAACGTCTTCCTTTCGCCGACGACGATTTACTTGAAACGATCAAGGCTGACTCTACGATTACTATTCGCCAGCAACACGGCGCTTTGAGCTCACAGTTGCAAGATTTACGTGAGCGCTGGAAAGCTCGAACACACCGACGCGGCGAACGTTTAATCGCCTTGGACGAGCGCCATCTCACCGCGCACTCCACGAACTCGCGGGAATCCCCAAAATAGTATTAAGCAATAATCAATAGATAGACTTATCGTGATTGAAGCAGCGCATTCGTTACGCACGCGTCGCTTTAGTTCCCATGCGTTCTACGACGCCTTCTCGCTTGTCGCCGTCCCGACGCCACTCCGCGCCTCCGATGTGGCATCACGCCACGAAGAGGCGTCGAAGGCCCGCGCGGTGGAAACCACCGTGTTATTCTATCGCGTTCGTGTGCGTGCTCACCGTCGCACTCACGAGGACGTCGCCGCGTCGCGAGACGATTGCTGTTAGAGCGCTGAAACTCGCCGATGGTGTCGCTGACGCTGATTACGCCGACGCCGACGTGCGGAAAGATAGTGACGATGAACGCGGGGCAGACACAAATCACAAGCGTACACGCGCGAGCTTTGAGACGTGTTCGTCTTGCTCCACATGCGTGCCTCATTCCGAGCTGGGCGAAGACGACGTCGTCGACTCGCGTGGGTGGTGCGAGCGCTGCGACTGCGACGTCAAAGTTGAGCGCATCGACGCGGGAAATCCAGGGAGGTATGTCGGCAAATCTGAGGCAATGGTGCTGCGAGGAGTTACGAGCGAAGGGAAAAAGGTGAGCGTCAAGGCTTGGTGCGGTATTCGTGGACAATTTCGTCAACACGCAAACGCGACGCCGGTTGACGAAACGTGTGGCGGTTTCCACAGTCAGCGTGATCGATCCCCGGAAAGGATATCAGCCATCCATCGATTGATCGAAACAATGGGGTTCGGGCGACTTGTGTCGCCTACGGAGGCAAAGACTTTGAAGTTTTTCACGCCACGCGACACACGTTCTCTTGGTGGAAAGCAAAACACTCACGTTCTCGTCACAGACTGGGCAAAGGGAATCGCGCCAACTGATATCAATGGTGCCAGACCAGGCCAGAACATGATGACGAAAGAACTTTTTCTCGTTGTATCGCGACTTAAGCGAGAGGACGTCATAGGGATGACTCTGATGGACTTCCTCCTTGGTAACCACGACAGAAATATATTCAACATCTTCATCGACGAAGCCAAAGGGTCGTTGATGCTGATAGACAACGAGGACATGTTGAAACGTGAGGACGAAACCAGCACAGTGAGCATTCCCGGGACGCGCCATCACTGGCACTATGTTGCAGGTTATGTGATCTATGAGAAAGAAAAAACTTTGCCGTGGATGGAAAGGTGCCACGCAAAGTCTGCCAACGAAACTAAACCGGCGTGCATCGTGGAGCTTGAAAACGGAAACTGGCCACCGACTATCGGAGCTATCTTAGATTACAGATGTTGGGTGGAGGGGGGTGCCATTCACCGCACGTTTCCTTCCACGTTTAGCGCGTTTTTGGCGGAAGTCACTGACTCAACAATAGAGGAGTTGATGGAAAAGTACAGCATCGCCGAAGAAGATGTCGCCTTTCTGAAAGATCGCGCGACTTTATTGAATCGTTACGGCTTTGAGGGTGCGCTTAAGACTACTTTGCTTCAAGCAGAAAGTCAGTATGACATCAATGCGCCGTGTTGCGATCCATCAAATTGTCCGTGGCCCGTGGAAGAGTCACTAAAAGCCAGACGCGAGATGAAAACGTCACACTTTGGGCCGTATGTGCGAAATCATAAGGAGTTGAATGCGATCGCACAGAGTTTCATCGGACCGAACGATGCCCAAAGTGTTACGTCTTTCCTAGAGTCTTTAGTTCGAATTCAAGATGATCAAGCCAACCTCGGTCGTGGCGAAAGAGTTGAGGATCATCAACGAAACAAACGCGCGCCGACGGTCGAGGCGCCGCAACATGATGATATACCGCTGCTGCTGTCGTCGAGCGATCCGAGTTTTCAGTGGAACAACATCGAGCGCGTTGACGCATCTACACTATCAATTGACGCGTTCGAGCGGAAATACGTCAAGGAAGGGCAACCAGTGGTGATCGAAAACGCTAACCTTGCAACTGTGCTACGAAGCGTCGTGACGCGAGAGCTCATTTTAGATTTATGCGGCGATGCATTCGCCGACTTGGGGTCGAAAATAGTGCCATCGTTCCAGTCTATGACGAAAACGACGCATCAAAAACTTTTGCGAGATCTTTCCGAACGTCTCGAAACGACACGAGGTTTGACGCTGAATGAAACGTTGGATTTTCTCGAAGGCAAAGGAAAGATTAAAACACTGAGAGATTTTTTCGATAGTGAGTTTATGGGGGAATCCAAAATAGCCAGAAAACGCGGCGTGGACTTTTTACACCCAGCGGATAATTTATGGCCACCGAGCGTACACTCGTGGCACATTATTGAACAATGTCCGGCACTCGCCGAACGCGTCAAAGCAGCTGTCGAAACGAAATTGCGCGGAGACTGGTCGTACATCTCCAAGATACTCTTTCGCGAGCGACCTACGGAGTTCAAAAAGTTTATGCTCTTCGCCAGTGGCGATGGCGTTCGAGCGTATCACGCGCATCATCACGCCAAACCGGCTCACGTGATGGTTTTAGTGGTTCAAGGCTCGAAACGCGCCGTCGTCTGGGATCGCGCCGATGAGGAAAACCTCTACCCGCTCTCCGCGCGCGTCGGCGGTGAAGAGTTGTACAATCCCGTCTATCTGGGGAACGCCTTCAACGTCGACTTGGACAAACAACCCAAAATCGCGCGTTCGCGCGGCTTCGGCGCCGTCGTCGAGGCGGGCGACATTTTATTCATGCCGTGCGGTTGGATTCACTCCTTCGAGAACGTCGGCGAAACCATCCAGCTCGTGTGGTCGCCGTCGATCAGTTACGACGCCGGCGAACAATCTGTCGTGCCCATCTCGGACGACGGCGTGGCAAAGTATTGCCCAAACGAGAACGGTCGAGACGGCTTCACGCGCGAGTCCGCGGATCGAGATCGAGATCGAGATCGAGATCGAGATCGGGGCGGTACGCCCGTATAATCGTGCGCGTCGCGCCTAATGTTGTGACATTCGTGTCGAAAACCCTACACGTTGAATCCTGACTCGCGCCGACCCCCCCCCCCCCCCCCCCCCCCCCCCCCCCCCCCCCCCCCCCCCCCCCCCCCCCCCCCCCCCCCCCCCCCCCCCCCCCC
>VMHT01196154.1_pt1 | contig 53329 bp, 32 predicted proteins | sample 4693611 | NCBI WGS metagenome assembly VMHT01 (sample SAMN12280063, study PRJNA550983) | marine metagenome | isolation source: seawater sampled from same location over 5 years 0.02-0.2 micron viral filtrate | place: USA: collected off the coast of southern California halfway between the port... ... | reverse complement strand
GCGAAGTGCGGCGCGCGACGAGGATTCGCGGCGACGACGACGACGACGACGACGACGACGACGACGCGGGCGATCGCGAACGAAGCGAACGAGACGAGGGTGGATTATAAATCCATGCGCGCGCCGACGACGACGCACGGGTTTAGGCTCGTCAGGGAGGATTACATCGCGGAGTACGACGCGAAGGCGTTCTTGTTTAAGCACGAAAAAACCGGCGCGGAGGTGATGTCGTTGAGCAATGAGGATGAGAATAAAACGTTCGGGGTGACGTTTCGAACGCCGCCGAGTAACTCGACGGGGATACCGCACATTTTGGAACACTCGGTGCTGTGCGGGTCGAGAAAGTATCCGATCAAGGAACCGTTCGTGGAGTTGATCAAGGGGTCGTTGAACACGTTTTTGAACGCGATGACGTGGCCCGATAAGACGGCGTATCCGGTGGCGTCGTGTAACTTGCAAGATTTCAGAAACTTGACGGACGTGTACCTGGACGCGGTGTTTCATCCGCGGTGCATCTCGAACGAAAAGACGTTTGAGCAAGAGGGGTGGCACTACGAGCTCGACGACGCGAGCGGGCCGATGACGTTCAAGGGGGTGGTTTTCAACGAGATGAAGGGGGTGTATTCATCGCCGGATTCCGTGCTCGCGCGCGAGTGCCAGCAAGCGCTTTTTCCGGACAACACGTACGGCGTGGACTCGGGCGGCGACCCCACGGTGATTCCCGAGTTGACGTTTGCCGAGTTTAAGGAATTCCACGCCAAGTTTTATCACCCGAGCAACTCGCGCATGTGGTTTTACGGCGACGACGACGTGGAGGAGCGCTTGAAAATTTTGGCGTCTTTCCTTGACGAGTTCGATCGTCGCGAAGTGGACAGCACGATCGCTACTCAAAAGTTTTTCACCGAGCCTCGACGCGTCGTCAAGACGTACTCCACGGGCGAGGGCGAGGACGCTCAAAAGTCCTTCGTCCAAGTCAACTGGTTGCTCAGCGAAGAGCCGTTCGATCCCGAAACTGGCCTCGCCGTTGGTTTCTTGGACCATTTATTGATGGGTTCGCAATCTGCACCGCTTCGCTTGGCGCTCGAAGAGTCTGGTCTCGGCGAAGCCATCGTCGGCTACGGATTGGAGGACGAGCTCCGCCAGCCGACGTACGCGCTCGGCTTGCGAGGCGTGGCGCAAGAAGACATCCCAAAGGTTGAAAAGCTGATTCACGACACCATCGCCGCGATCGCGGAGGAAGGTTTCTCGAACGAAGCGATCGAAGCGGCGATTAACTCGATCGAATTCAGCTTGCGCGAAAACAACACTGGTCGGTTCCCGCGAGGTTTGTCGCTCATGTTCCGCTCGATGAGCACGTGGCTGTACGAGGGCGATCCTTTCGAGCCGCTGCGATTCGAAGAACCGCTCGCGAAGCTTAAGGCTAGAATCGCCGCCGGCGATATCTTCCGTCCTCTGATGCGTCGATTGCTCATCGAAAACACGCACCAAGTCACCGTCGAACTCAACCCGGATTCCACGCTCGCCGAAAAAGAGGCGGCGGAGGAACAGAGTAAGCTGGACGCTAAGCGCGCGAGCATGACCCCGGAAGAGCTCGAAAAGATGGTGCAAGCGACGAAAGAGCTCAAGGAGCTCCAAGAGACGTCCGATTCTCCCGAAGCGCTCGCTTGCGTGCCCACGCTCGCCATCAGCGACATCCCGAAGGAGGCCAAGGGCATCCCCACGGATATCTCCGCCGTCGGCGCCACCAAGGTGTTAACGCACGACTTGTTCACGAACGATATCTTGTATGCCGAGCACTTGCTCGACCTGAAGACGGTGCCGGCACACTTGTTGCCGCTCATCCCGCTGTGGACTCGCGCTCTCGGTCGCATGGGCACCAAGACGAAATCTTTCATCGAATTCGATCAGCTCATCAGCGCGCAAACGGGCGGCATTTCCGTGTCTCCGTTTACGTCTGGCATGCGCGACTCGGATGAGATGGCAGCCTTCATGGTCGTTCGCGGTAAAGCCACGAGCGACAAAGTTGGCGTGATGCACGAACTCATGTCCGAACTCATGCTCGAGGCGAAGTTTGACGACAAGAACATCTTCAAGCAACTCGTGCTTGAGACGCGCGCGGGGATGGAATCTCGCGTGCAAGGCTCGGGCCACAGCGTCGCCGCCGGTCGCCTTGATGCCCAAGACTCGGTCGCGGGCTGGGTGAGCGAACAGATGGGGGGGTTGGCGCAGCTCGATTACCTTCGTGAGCTCGTGAAGCGCGTCGACAACGACTGGGACGGCGTGTTGGCGGATCTTTACACGATTTCGGCGTGCCTGAACAACCGCGCTGGAAGCGTCACCAACTTGACGGCGGATGCAAAGACGCTGGATCTCTCCATGCCTTCGGTCGAGGCGTTCTTGAACTCTTTACCCGCCACGGGCGCTGGCAAGTCTGAACAATGGACCGGGATCAACGCCAAGCAAAACGAAATCCTCACCGTCCCGACGCAAGTCAACTACGTCGGCAAGGCGGCCAACTTGTACAAGGCGGGGTACGAACTTCACGGAAGCTCTTACGTCATCAACAAATTGCTCGGCACGACGTGGTTGTGGGATCGCGTGCGCGTTTCCGGCGGTGCTTACGGCGGCTTCAGCGATTTCGACTCGCACAGCGGTATGTTCACCTACCTCTCCTACCGCGATCCGAACTTGTTGAAGACGCTCGACAACTACGACGCCACCGTTGACTTTTTGCGCAACCTCGAAATCGGCAAGGAGGAGCTCACGAAGAGCATCATCGGTACCATCGGCGACGTCGACTCGTACCAACTTCCCGACTCAAAGGGTTACACCGCGTTGATGCGACACTTGCTCAAGGTGACGGACGAAGAGCGTCAAGAGCGTCGTGATCAAATTTTGGGCACGACGCAAAAGGACTTCAAGGACTTCGCCGACGCGCTCGAAACCGTGCGTGGCGCCGACGCGACGAGCGTCAGCGTCGCCTCGGTCGAGGCGGCGAAGACCGCCGTCGCCGAACGACCGGATCTCAACTTTGTCGTCAAGAGCGTTATGTGAGAGCGTTTAGATAATCTACAACTCAACCTATAGTAGCCGCAATCTAAAGAGAAAAAATGAATTTAATCCGACGAGCCGTCATCCACAATGCGACGCGTCGGCGTCGGCGGCTCCGCGATCAACATCCGCCCACCGCGATCTGCCCCTCGATGTCCAGCGTCGGGTTCTGACACAGCTTTCGCGCGTCGCTCAATGACAACAGCGCGCCCTCGAACTCCGCGCCCTCCACGTTCGCCCATCGTCCATCCTCGCCCTTGCCGAAGCTCGCGTTCGACAGCAGCGCGTTCGCGAAATTCGCCCCTCTCAAATCCGACCCATCGAATCGCGCCTCGTACGCGTTCGCGCTCGCAAAGTTCACCCCGCGCAGATTCGAATTTCGCGCCGACGTCCGGCTCATCTCCGTCTCAGAGGCGTCGGCGTTTTCAAAATTCGTCCCGTCCATGACGACGCCGGAAAGAATTTTCCCTCGCAGCTGCTTCCCCGAGTAATCGCACCCCGTAAGCGTGAGCACCGCCTCCGGCAGCGCGCCCGTGGACACCTCGAGAGAAAACTTCGCGCGCACGTCCGAGAACGCGTCGAGCGCGCGCAGCGTGCATCCCTCGGGCGTGGAGATCGTCGGCGGTGGTTTCTGACCCACCGAGGCGACCGCGTCGGCGTCGAGCGGCGACGTCGCGAGCGCGAGCGAGAGCGCGACCGCGGCGACGCGCGAATGCGCGGGCGTCGTCGTCGCGCGCGTCGTCGCGCGCGCGCTCGGCGCGAACGGCGCCGCGCGGGCGAAGGCGACGCGCGTCATGATGCGGCGTCGAGTCTGTCTAGTCGGCGTCTTCGCTACAAACGCGTCGTTCGTCGCCGTTGTCGCTCATCGCGCCGCTCGAGCCCGCTTCGCCGCGGATTTCTCCGTCGAAGATTCCCTCTTCTTCTCCTTCTTCTCCTTCTTCTCCTTCTTCGCCTTCTTTTCTTTCGCCGCGCTCGGCGACGCGTCGTTCTCGTCGTCGTCGCCGCGCGCCTCGAAACCGTCGTCGCTCGCCTCTAATCTTCGCGTCAGCGTCAGTTCCCGCGCGATCCCGACGCTCGACGCCGTCAACAGCGACGCGTTATTTTCATCGCCATCGCTCGCGTCCGCGACGTCGTACGCGCGCGCGATCGTTCTCCCGAAATCTCCGAGTCTGTATTCGCTCGTCGTCGCCGCGTCGTCCCGCCGTCCCCCGCGCGTCGTCGTCGTCGTCATCACCAGCCCGTCCACGTCCGCCAGCCTGACGTCTCGCGGCACGCGCACGAGCACCAAACTCGACTCGATTCTTTCGTCGTCGTCGTCTTCCGCGTCGTCGTCGCGCGTCGTCACGACGCGATGTCGCCCCGGGACGTCCGCGGCGGCGGCGCGAATTCCTTCGTACGTCGCGTCGTACATCGCGCGCGCGCGCGCGTCCACGAGCGCGCCGATCGTCGTCGTCGTCCCTCGCGTCGTCGTCGTCATCGCGCGTCGTCGCGTCGTCGCGTCGTCGTCCGCGTCGTCGTGTGACGATTCGACGCCGCATTCGTCACACGGCGACGCGATGCGCGCGCGCGCGCGATCGAGGCGCGCGAGGCGCGCGCGCGCGCTCGCGATGCGCGTCGCCGTCGTCGCGGCGTGCGCGGTCGAGCGCGCGCGCGCGACGCGCGAGGACGCGGTCGGGACGAAAGATTTCGCGCTCGAGCGCGTCGGCGACGCGCGCGCGTGCGTCGCGCGGCTGTGCGCGTCGAGCGACGCGATCGCGAGCGTCGACGCGGCGACGGGCGCGATCGAGTGGCGCGTCGCGAGCGAGGACGCGATCGAGACGTTCGCGGCGGACGCGGCGCGCGGCGTGGCGACGACGACGTCGGGACGGGCGGACGCGCGAGGGAAGACGATCCGTGGATACGATCTGCGCGACGCCCCGGGAGCGCTGCTGTGGGAAGATGTCAGCTACGGGGACGCGCACGAGAGCGAGCGGGCGATGCGGGAGGCGGAGACGCACGCGAGGGACGCGCCGGACGCGGCGGCGGGCGACGGGACGACGACGACGCTGGCGAGGGGGGAAGTGGTGATGCGAGAGACGCGCTCGGGGGAGGTTTTGTGGCGAGCGAAGGTGCGAGAGGCGGTGGTGGACGTGGCGTGGGCGCGGGTGTTCGTGGAGACGACGCGAGAGACGGCGTACGCGGTGGGGCGCGCGAGAGACGGCGGCGCGCCGTGCGCGGCGGCGATTCGCGTCGATGACGGCTCGATCATCGGCGCCAAGTGCGCGGGTTCGAAGCACGCCGGCGTCGAGGGCGCGTTCACGATCGTCAGCGGTGAGAAAAAGTCGAGCGCGCTGGCGAGGATGGCGAATGGAAAATTGGTCGTCGTCGACGTCGACGCGTTGGCTCGCGGAAGCGCTCTCTTCGGCGCGGCGACGATCTCGAGCTTTCCAGCGCACGTTTACGGCGACGTCGACGCGTTGGAACCGCTGCGGGGACACGACGTGCGCGCGCAAGAGGCGGCGCAGACGCACGGTTTCGCCGTCGCGCGCGCGGGCGACGCGTGCGCGTTGATTCGCGTCGAGGCGGACACCGGCGCGATGCGCGTCGTCGCGAGATACGACGACGCGTGTCCCGCGTTCACGTCCGTGCACGTGCGCTCGGGGAAAGGGAAATTTGGTCTCGACGCCATCACCATCGGCGTCGTGCGCTCGAACGTCGTCGGTGAGGGTGTGAGAGAGTACGAGCGGTTCGCCATCTCAGTCGCGGACGGCGCGACGCGACGAGTCGGAACTTCTCGCCGCGGCGACGCGCGCGCGCGTGCGGGGCCGCCTGCGCGAGCCTTCTTCACATCGGATGACGCGGATGCGATGATCGTGGTCGACGAGGACGCGACGATGACGTACCACGAAGGGAACGTCGTGCGCTGGACGCGAGAAGAGGCTACCTCGCAAGCCGTTCAAGTCATCTTCGGCGACCTTCCCGAGAAGACGGACGCCGCGGGCGGCGTCCAGTTCACGAAACTCTCCTTGCGCGATCGCTCCGAGCTGCAATTGCTCGCGCTTAAGGCGCGATTCCAGCTCGCCGGGCCGAGAGAGATGGCGCGACTGATCCATCTCCGCAGCGCGGACGCGACCAAGTTACTCGCCAAGAGAGACGCCAACGGATTTCGTAAATCCATCTTGACGCTCTCCGAGCGAGGTGCGATCGTGGCGTTGCACAACGGTGACGGAAGAACGCTTTGGCGTCAATATCTGGGTGGAAAATCCGTTGGGACGTTCAAGAGTCTGATGAAGTGGAAACCAATCGGCGGCGACGACGAAGTCGACTACGCACTCGCGATGGCGAAATCGTCGACGACGACGACCTTCTTCGTCGTCAACCAATTCACCGGAGAACTATTCGGCAAGCCTACGATCGTGGACGTCGCTGCGGCGCACGTGTTGCCCTTCACTCTACCCACAGGCGAAGACGCGCTGATCGTCGTCGACGCCGAAGGCCGCGCGGCGACGTACCCGAAGCGGGCCGAGCCGAGCGCGTTGGACGCGCTCAATAGTCTGTCGTACTACAAAGTCGATCAAACGACGAACGAGGTGCGAGGGTACAAACTTCGCAAAGCCTCGGATGGAATGACGACGATGGATTCTCTGCACACGTGGACGGTGTCGTTCCCACCAGCAGCCGGTTCCATCGTTGGATTCGCAAACAAGCCCACGTCTGAAGAACGCGTCAACTCGTGGACGCGCGTGCCGGGCGATCGCTCGACACTCTTCAAGTATCTCAATCCAAACACCATCTTCGTCGCCACGAGCGACGGAACCGCGGTGCACGTGAGCTTGATCGACGGCGTCACGGGAAGGATATTGTATCGCGTTCGCCACGGCGACGCGCGCGGACCGGTAAAAGCCGTGGTATGCGAAAATTGGGTGGCGTATCACTACTTCAACACGCGAGCGAAGCGGTACGCGATGAGCGTGCTCGAAATGTTCGATGACGGCGAAGAACGGCGAAACTTAGCGGTGGGCGATTTACTGTACGATTCAATTTTGGGAAAAACGCGAAACGAGACGTCCAGCTCGTTGAATCCGCCACCCTTGCGCATCATCGGTCAGAGCTATTACGTTCGCCCGGAAGCCAAGATGATTTCCGTGACGCGTTCGAAACGGGGCGTCACCGAGCCGGCGGTTCTGCTCGCCACGGCGAACGATCAAGTCGCGGCAATCGATAAGCGATTCTTAGATCCAAGGCGCCCGAACAAACCATCGGCGGCGGACCGAGAGGAAGGTTTGATTCCGTACACCGAAGTCATTCCGATTTTTCCCGGAAGCTGGGTCACGCACAAGCGCGTCGTACACGGCCTTCGCGGTCTCGTCACGGCGCCCGCCGAGCTCGAATCGTCTATTCACTTCGTCGCTCATGGTTTGGACTTGTTTTACGCCCGCATCACCCCGAGTCAATCCTTTGACGCCTTGGACGATGATTTCAATTATGTATTGCTCGTCTTCACCTTGGTCGCGCTCGCCGTCGGCGCTTTCGTGACAAAGCGCGCGGCGGATGCGGCTGACGCGAATCACGCGTGGCGATGATCGCGCTTTACCTCGATGCGCGTGGTCTCGATTAGCTATAGTTACAGCAAGCTGGTTGTGAAATCTAAAATCTATCGTTATTTCGCTACGCGCCGAATTTCTCACACACACCCTTGGCGAACCAAAAGTCGACGCCGTCGTGCTCGTCGCGCGCTCGTTCGCGAGATTTTCGGCAGTACACGCGAGGGTCGTTGTAATCGCGCGACTTCACTCCCGCGTATCCATCCAACGTGGTTCCGGCATCGATGAGCCCCCAGCCTTTGGAGTTGATGCGATCTTGCGCGCTCAAAATCGCGGTCTTCGCCGCCATACCGGCCGCCATGATGACCACCGGCGGCTCGTCGAACGCGTCGCCGATTTCGAAAATTCGCTGTACGACGGAATCCGCGGCGCCGTCGCCGCCCATCCCCTTCCCACTCGCGTCTACGAACGCGCTGTGCCCTATGAACGGCAACCCCTCGACGTGAGGTGGCCCCACTAAAATCACCTTGCGCTTTGCCTCGCGAACGACGTTGATGTACCCGTCGACGCCGTTCTCCTTCCACATCGACCTATCGTCGTCCCCCGGATCACCCATCGGCAAGAAAAAAAACGCGTGCCCGATCGTATCGTTCACGTCCACGCCGTCCATCGCCGCGTTCCAATTATTCCGCAGCGCCCCGTTGCACAGCCAGTGCACGCCGACGTTGAGCACGCAGTTCGGCGTCGCGCTCACGCTCATCAGCGCCCGCACCGCCAGTCGCATCGGCGACCCATCCCTCGCGCTCGAAATCATCTCCGCGTCTCCCCAGCGCGCCCATCCGAATCCGACGCGCGCGCGCGTCCTCCGTTCGACCTCTCTCACGAGCGCGAAGTCGCGCGTCGCGAACCGTCCTCGCACGTCGCGCTCGTTCGTGCACGCGCCCTCGTCTTTCGCCCCCGCGAGCAGCGTCGCCTTCAGCGTCGACCGCGTCGCGTCGTCTCGCGCCGCCGTCGCCGCTTCCGCGCCCTCGCGCGCGTCGTCGTCGACGGACGTCGTCGCGCTCGACGTCGACGCCGTCGACGACGCCTCGCCGCCGGACCGCCACCGCGCGCCGACGGTGACGCACGCGACGAGCGCGAGGGCGCACGCGAGCGCGCGCTTCGCCGCGCGCGCGCCGCGCGCGCGTCGTCGCGTCGCCATGCGTCGCCGCGCGCGCGCGCGATGGATGGATGCGTCGCGCCTTCGATCATAAATTACACGCACTCACTGTATACACATACCCGAACGTCCGAAGATTTGGATATATAAATACACGCATTCGAGCGCTCGATCGCCCATGACGCGATCGTGCCCGCGCCCGCGCGTCTCGCGGCGACGGCGCGCGCCGCGCACCGCGACGCGTCGCCGCGATCGACGCGCGAATCGCGACGGGCGCGACGCGCGCGAGGCGTGGATCACCGCCGACCGTCACGTCGCGAGCGCGCGAATCGCGCGCCGCGGCGACGTCGCGAGAGGATTCGATCGCCGCGCGATCGAGATCGCATCTTCTTTAATTTCCGCGCCGACGAACGCGACATGAGCGACGACGCGAGCGATGCGGCGGTGAAAACGACGGAGGAGGCGGCGGGCGTCGTCGAGGCGGCGGGCGCGGCGAGCGAGGCGACGGCGGCGATGGAAGAGACGACGACGACGGAGGCGGCGGCGGCGGCGGCGGACGACGACGCGGACGAACCGCGAGTCGACGCGAACGACGGTTCGGGGAAGGCGGAGAGAATGGATGAGGACGAAGACAGCGATAGCGAAGACGCGGGGATTCGACGACGACGGAGAAAGCGGGCGATGGAGTTGGATGAGGAAGATTACGAATTGCTCGAGGATAACCAAGTCACCGGGTTCAAGCGCAAGGAGAAGAAGAAACGGATTCAGACGGCGGCCGAGCGCGAGGGCGCGAGCGCGGGAGCGAAAGCGCCCGGGACGATCGCCGATCTCGAGCGTGGGTTGTTCGGGGACGACGACGAGGAGGCGGACGCCGGGGGGGAAGCGGCGGCGGACGAGGGCGCGGCGGCTGGGGCGGCGGACGAGGCGGCGAAACCGCCGCCGGCGCAGCAAGGTTTAGGGTACAGCGATGACAGTGAAGACGAGATGGACGACTTCATCGTTCGCGACGAGACGGATGGCCCGCGAGAGACGAAGGAGGAACGTCAGCGAAGATACGCGTCCGCCATTCCCGGTTTGCGGCGCGATCAGCTCCAAGACGCGGCGGACATCTTTGGCGACACCGATGAGTTGCATCGTATGTTCGCCGCTCGTAATCGCACTGGTGGCGCCAAAGAAGACGTCGTGGAAGAATTGAGTGAGGACGAAGAGAGTGATGGCGACGAATTGGACACGTTTATCGAAAAGGACGGAGCCACCGAGGAAGACTACGAACAGGCCAAGGCCGCGAGTGATGCGCGAAAAGCGGCCAAGGCGGCGAGAAAGAGTGCAGGGCGAAAGTCATCGGGCGGCGAAACCAAGGATTGGGCATCTCAAACCTTCGAACCGTCCGTCATCAAGGAACAGATGTTGACTGCGAAGGATGACGCGATTCGTGCGCAAGATTTACCAGAGCGTCAGCAACTCAAGCCACGTCCCGCGCACGCGCCGACGGATTGGGGCATGGAAGCGATGTGGATTTTCGATCGCATCATGGGTAGAGACTCGATCCAAAACAAGCCGACCGTGGAAGGTTATTCCCTTCTGTACGGGGTGGCAGATTACGAAAACGAAAACGACCGCAACAATCGACAAGAGCAAATTGCAGGCCTGCAGGAAAGTTTGCCGCAAGAAGAAGAAGAGGAAATCACGCGATGCATCGCGTTATTACTCACTCTCACTTTTGACCACCACTTGGAGATTCCGTACATCGTCTCGCAACGTCGCGATGATTTGCTGCCTCTGTTGCGAGGGCGCGCCGAGGAAGCGCGTCCGGCGCTGACTGAGGATGGCGACAACTACCAACGACTTCTGAGACGTTTCGATGTCATCGATGCCATAATGGAATGGGACGAACGATACGTGAAACTGGAACTTCGCAAGGCGAGAATCGCGTCGGCGCTTGAACAAGCCGCGAACGAGAAGGGTGAAAGCGAGCAAGGCCACGTCGCACGCCAGTGCATGGAATTGGTGCGAGTCGCGTACTTGGATAAGCACGTCGACGATGCCGAAGCCAAGGCAAACTTGTTCTTTGCTTCACTCGATGCAAACTCAAAGCTTCGTCGACCGGGTCGCAAGACGCAATACGACGCGCACGTCAAGCGAGGCATTCGCGACCTCGTCAACATGTCTGGCCCCACCGCGGAAGCTTTCGGCGAAGCCATCAAGAGTGGAATCCCCAGCGAACTCATGGCAAACTTGACGCCAGAAGATGTTGCCAAGGTGTACTTTGACCAAGGGTACGCGAACAGCGATGAAGTGATGCAGGCATTTGTGAACGTGGCGGCGACGGAGATTGGCGCAGAGCCCGAAGTGCGCAAATGGTTCCGGGATGAATTTTTGGGCCATGCCACCATCACGACGCAGCCTACGCCGGAAGGCACGGATATCATCGATCCATGGCATCCAATTGCTCCGGTGAAGCGCTTATTGAAGATGCCCGTGTACATTCTCCAAGGTGAACAATTCGCGCAGATTCTCGAAGGCAAGCGTCGAGGGCTACTCAAGGTCGACATTGGTTTCGGCGACGAGCGCTTGACCAGCGTGATTGAGCGCATGGAAAAAGCGTACTTGAGTGAAAGCATGAGTGATCTCGCGTCGACTTGGAACGAAGTACGTCGCAGAGTGATTCGGGCCGCGCTCGAAGAGCACCTACTTCCGACGTTTTCGCGCGAGACGGCGAGTCAGCTTGCGCTAGATGCAAGAGACGCATTGAATCGCGCGTGCGCTGACGGCGCATGGAACTACATTTGTCACGCCCCTTGGCGTCCGGCGAACACGGAAGACCAAGATATCGAAGTGCGCGTCGTCGCCGCCGTCTCTGGTTCGCCCGCCACATTCGTCGCGCTCGATTCAGCCGGCGAGCTTGTCGACTTCATTCAATGTCATACCCTCGGGCGCAACATCGGCGGGCCCGGAAACGTCGGTGGCGCGCAAATGATGAATCAACAGGATGAGATTCAAGCGCTCATGGATTTTATCGTTCAACACCGTCCTCACGTGTGTTGCGTCGGCGCGAGCGGTATGGATTCAAAGCGCGTGAAAGAGTCGCTCAACCTTGTCGTCGGTCGCATCATCGAAGAGCAACCGCGCGCGATTCCAGAAGAAGTTTCCGAAATTGCAGTTCACTTTGTGGACGATTCTGTCGCGAAATTGTGCGAAAACGCGAAAGAGACCAAGGCAGAGATGCCCGAGCAGCAGCCGTCTGTGTTGCGCGCCGTGGCGTTGGGTAGAGGTCTGCTGAACCCCGCCGCCGTGGTGGCTTCTCTCGTGAGCGGTGGCGAAGTCGCTTCGTTGAGAATGTGTCCGCTACAAGATTCGATGCTGAGCAAAGACGATCGCGTCGCCATCGTCGAACGCCAGCTCATAAACCTTGTGAACCAAGTCGGCGTCGACGTCAACATGGCTAGCGCGCATCCATGGTGCAGCGTGTTGCTTCGTTACGTCGGTGGTCTCGGCCCTCGCAAGGCAACCTTAGTGATAAACGCTGTGCGCACGACCGAAGGTGGCGTCGTTGACTCGCGAGAAGATTTGAAATCGGCTTTGGGCGAGGTTGTCTTTAGGAATGCGGCGAGCTTCTTGCGAATCACCGAGGCGGACATGCTTGATTCCACGCGTTGCCACCCCGAGCGTTACGAGCAAGCGATGGCGATCGTAGTGAATGCTTTAGAACTCGAGGCCAACCTTGCGGCGATGGATAAGTACGAACGCGAGCGTATCTTACAAAAAGTGTTCGATCCGAAAACGTGGGAGCAAAAGGTGGCGCCGCTCATCCTCGAAGAGTATGCCGAGTATTTGGAGTCGGAAGGCGCGGGTAAATCTTTGGAGGCACTTCGCGAGATTCGCATAGAGTTCCGTCATCCATTTGAGGAGCTTCGTCCGCCGTGGATGCCACTCACCGCTGAAGACGAATTCGCTTTACTTACCGGAGAAACCATGCACACGCTGAGCGCGGGTAAACTCATCCAGTGTACGGTGAAGAAGATTGAAGGTCCTCGTGATGGCCGAGGCGCACGCGCCGTCTGTACACTCGACAGTGGCCTCACTGGTTACGTCGAAAAGTACGACGTGAGCGACGATCAAAGCTTCAGCCGCATCGAAGAAAAAGTCGCCCTCGGTCAAGTCATCACGGCGCGCGTCAAGCCGGACGGCGTCGACGTGCACAACTTTTCCGTCCAACTCGCGTGCAGTTCTTCGGCGCTGCATCCCGATGAGACGCTCCAGTGGGAGCAACACTTGCATTACACGGAAGCAAACGGTTACTACAGCATGGTGAAGCAGCCGGGCGAGGTGCGATTGAAGAAGCAAAAGTCGAAGAAGGATATGCAAAAGAGAACCTTCGTGCCGCGTAACATCGATCACCCCAACTTCCAAAACGTCAGTTGGGCAGAAGCCGTGGAACGACTCGATACCGCGGACATCGGAGAAGTCATCATTCGTCCGAGTGGAAGAGGCACGAAAAACATCGATTGCTCTATCAAAGTGTACGACGGCGTTGTCTCTAACATCAACATCAAAGAGACAAAGAAGGACTCTGGCGTTGGCAACCTCGGTCTCGGTACTCCGCTCATCATCGACGACGAAGAGTACGAAGACTTGGATGAAGTCATGGCGAGACATATCGAACCGATCGTGTCCAACGTCAAGCATATGCTCAAGCACCGCAAGTTTATGCGCGGATCGGCGGAGGACATCGACAACGCCCTGAAACAGCAACTTGCCCGTAACCCGGGTATCCGCCCGTACGCCCTCGGCGTAGTCGAGCAGCGAGTGAACAAAGGCATGGTGTTGTTCTGCATCTCATTCATCATGAGTTCCAGTGGTCGTGTGCACCATGAGTACATTAAGGTCATCCCCGCGGGCTTCTACTACCGCAAGATGGAGTTCCCGTCCGTCGATCGTATGTTGGCCTACTTCAAAGTCAACTGCTCCAAGCCGCCCCCGGGCGCGCGCGATATGGACAACGGCGGATGGAACTAATCAGCACACACACACAAACACACACAAACACACAAAACAAAAAACCTACATTAGTAAATACGTTGCAATCACGACGCGTACAAATCTTAGCATCTTAGCGATTCGGCCTCCGAGACGGCCCTCGACCGCACACTCCCGCGCGACCGGTTTCGTGCCGACGCGCGACGTCTCGCCGCGCATGACTGACGACCTCGAATGCGTCGATTTCGCGCCCCCGCGCTCGCCCGCGACGCTCGAGCACGACGGTGGACGATTCTTTGACGACGATTCGCAAGACTTTGCAAACTTTGTCGGCGACGGCGACGACGAGGACGAGGACGACGTGTTCGATACCGTATTCTCCGCGCAAACCCGCATGCGCGCGCGCGTACTGGAGCGCATTGAGTTACTTGCGTGTAAGTTCGCGCAGGACGCCCTGCGCGCGGGCGATGGTGCGAGTGGGGGAATGCCCGTCGTGCGCGGCGATCGCCTCTCGAGATCGAATCGGCGCTACGAGAACGGGGAGGCGATCGATGAGGATGACCCGAGCGATAGCGACGAGAACGACGACATCGGAGGCAAAAGAAACGATGAATCACGAACATCTTGCGTTGTCGCCAGGTTTACGGGCGATGGAAACGCGTACGAGCGGTTTTGGGATGTTTTGAGCGTGCTCGCCAACGCGTTGCGACGGACCGATTGCGAGAGCGGCATGTCGCTGCGCGAGCTTTATTACGTGATGAATAGTCGCGGTCGACGCGGCGGTTCGACGCAAACGCGCGTGACGGAACATCAAATCGCGGCGACGATTCGGAAAATATCACAAGCTCTGGGTGCGCCCAGAATTGCCCTCGGAATCGTTGCGGCTTCGAAGGGGCAGGTGGCTGGTCGATGTCACATCGAAACCGCCTCGGGCGCTCGATTCGATTGCACCGCGTGCGGGAACGATGGGTGGGCGATTACGGGTGATTTATTTGAGCTCGACGCGACGAAGATTCACAGCGACGCAGCGTACGTGATCGTCGTAGAGAAGGACGCCGTGTTTAATCGTTTGTGCGCCGAACGCGTCTTTGAAAAGTTGCCGTGCGTGCTCGTCACAGCGAAAGGATTTCCAGATTTGGCGACTAGGAAATTTCTCCACTTGTTGCGACGCGCGCTCGAGGACAACGACCGCGGGAACGAGGCGCAGTTTTTCGGGCTCGTCGATTGGAATCCGTCGGGTTGCTGGATTCTGTCTACGTACACAGTCGGAAACTCGTCGAGCGCAATGGACGTGTCAGAATACGTCACGCCGCTGAAATGGATCGGTTTACGTTCGCAAGATTTGTATTTGATCCCCGAGTGCGCGTTTCAGGCGTTGTCGAGCCGAGACGAGGCGATGATTAACAACGCGCTGAACGAAACCGCGGCGACGCATCCGCTGAGACCTTTCGCGAGCGAGTTAGAAGTGATGCAGGCGCGAGGTCAGAAGGCTGAGATCGAAGCGTTATACGCGAATGATGACATCTCTTTCTTGCTCACCGACTTCGTGTCGTCCAAGATTGCGGCGTTCGAGGAGGAGTGACGGCGCGTCTTCATCGTAAATCTTTCCAATCATATAGTATTACCATTCGTTCGTTTTCATTCGCGCTTAAAAATCATATCAACTGTTTTACTGTACGCATCACATCGCATCGCATTTATTCATCCGTCGCGCGCTCGTCGGCGTCCAAGTTATCGAGCGAAAAGGCTTGCTCGGCCTCGTACGTTTGGTACGCTTTTCGCGCCATTTCTTCGAGTTCTCCGCCGCACAATTCTGAAATCTCGCGCCAGAGCGGCTTAGGAAGCTGAATCACTTGTTTCAGCGACAACTCCTTGGCTGCGGCGACTGGAAACCACACCCCACGCTCGCACTCGCTCTCTAGCTGCCCGGGCGCCCAGCCGCAATATCGGGCGAAAAATTTAAATTCGTCGGCGTGACACGTCGAGCCGTCTTGCTGCACCAATTCACACGCGCTGTCGTAGCCGCCGAGATACACCCCGGGTAAGACCTCGACGCTCCCCTTCACGTCCTCTCTGCCGTGCAAAAAACTCACGGTGCCATCGCCGACGTCACCGCCAAAATACAACGCGTTCTTCGCGAACGGCCCGTTTGCTTCCCCGCTCACGTACCCCATGTCGTACTGCGTCGGCCGGTTCAAAATAACCCCCATCGACCCATTCTCGTGATGTTCGAGCACCAAGATGACCGCTTGATGAAAATACTGCTGCGACATCCTAAACTCGTGATCGGCCGCGACGAGCAAGCACCCCTTCTCCGGCGCGCCGATGACGTGCGCCCACGGCGCCGACGCCGCCAGCCTCGGATTTTGCGTCTCCAGCACCTTCAAATTTTCCTCCGACACCGCCGCCGCGCGCGCCCGCTCTTCCTCCGGCGTCACCGCGCGCTCGCGCGCCAACAACTGCGCCCGAAATTCCCGCCAATCGCTCTCCAGCGCCGGCGCCACGTCCTGCGTTCGTCGCTCCGCGCGCGTCCTCGTCAGTCCCCCATCGTCCCTCGCCCCTACCGCGCGCGTCGCGTCGTCCCGCGCGCGTCGCGTCGTCGCGTCGTCACGCACGTCGCTCTCCGGCGCGCCCTCGCCCTTCGCCGCGCGCGTCGTCCGCCGTCGTCGTCGCGCGCGTCCGCATCGCGACGCGACCACCGTCGTCGTCGTCATCGCGCGTCCCGTCGTCGCCATCGCGCGCGGTCGGCGCGCCGATCGACGGCGTCGTTGTCGTCGTCGTCGCGTTCGCGTCCGTCGCGATCCGCGCGCCTTTCGTCGTCGCGCGTCGCGATGCGCGCGCGTCGCCGCGACGAACGGTCGACGTCGTCGCGCGCGGTGTTTAGCTATCCATATATCATCGCATAGATACCGCAAACGTATCCTGAAATACAGCGTTACGTGCGTTTTACGTGACGGGAGTATTTAATGACGAACCGTCGATGGGACTCCAGACGTTTATAATACGATGTGGGACGTCATAAAATGCGAGGCCGCGCGCGGCGCCGACGCGCGGTCGTTGCGCGCGCGTCGCGCGTCGCGCGTCGCTCGTCGTCGCGCGCGTCGCGCGTCGCGCGTCCCCGCGCGCGGCGCCATGCGCGGCGGCGCGCGCCGCGACGGACGACCGCCGCGCGGCGCGAACGACGACGGCATCGACGATGATTTCGACGACGACGTCGAGCCGCCGCGACGCGCGACGACGAAATCGCCGGTGCGGTTCGGCATGGCGCCGCACCCGACGCTGTGCGCGTCCGTGCCGGAGGATCTGAAGAATTACGGCCGGCGCGGGCGCGCGGACGCCGGGACGCATCGGTGTCCGTGCGCGCACGCGGCGCGGGACGAGACGCGGGACGACGACGACGCGAGGACGTGCGCGGGAAGCGCGATGGAAACGGCGCGGCGAGGGTTCGCGGCGGCGTACGCGACGCGGGCGGGGATAAGTTTGGCGGCGCACGTCGTCAGGACGCTCAGGCGCGGGTCGGCGAGGAAGTGCTTGGATTTGGGTCACCTGGTGGGGGAGGAGACGTTGAGGTATCGGGAAGACGCGGCGCGGTTCGGATTGTTCGCGGGCGGGTTCGCGGGGACGTACTCGGCGACGCGGTGTTGGCTGTGTTACGTCACGGCGCCGAGCGGGGGGGAGGAGGGCGCGGAGACGGTGGAGAAGGGCGCGGAAAAGGGCGCGGACGCCGTCGTCGAGCGGTCGGCGAGGGAGCCGTTCACGCCCGAGTCCGCGGCGTCCATCGCGGGCGGCGTCGCGGGGCTGTCCATATTCTTCCTCAAACCGAAGTATCGTCGCGCGTTTTCGCTGTATCTTCTCGCCAAGCTCGCGCAGGCGAGCTGGGCGAGCGCGCAGAAGGAGCATCCTTGGATGAAGGAGCGAGGTCCGGCGGCGTGGAGGCACACGAATTTCGCGCTCTTCACGCTTTCGTCCGCGCAAATCATGTACGCGTACGTCATGCGACCCGATACGCTCGATCCAGGGTTTTGGAACTTTATCGTGAACGCCGGGCCGATCGACAAGCAGACGCTCGGCGCCGTGCGCGAGAGCGTGCGAAGCGGCGCGAGCGCCGCCGTGGTGGGGTGCGACCACACGCACGGAAGCACGGGCGCGCTGTGGTGCTCATCCCACGTCGCTGCGTCATCGTTTTCCACTTTCAAAAAGTGTTTTCCGTTTTACTTTTCGATTCATTACGTGCCATACGTGGTTCTTAATTTAAGCAAAGCGGTGCAGAAGCCGCTGTCGACGCTGTATCGCGCGACCAAGGCGACGGTGCGCTCGTCCACGATGATTTCCACGTACGTTGGTTTATATATGAGCACGGTGTGTTTGCATCGAAACTCCGGTCTCCGCGATCACCGCGCGCTGTACTATCTCGCCGGGGTCGTCGCCAGCGGCGCGTTGTTGGTCGAAGACGAAGGCAGGCGCACCGACTTGACTCTTTGGATTGTACCGCGCGCCGTTGATTCCCTCGTATTAGTCTTGGTGCACAAAGGCATACTTCCGCACGTCGCGAATTTCGAAAGTTATTTATTCGCTCTCGTGATGAGCGGCGTGATGAACCTTTACGAGAGAGAACCGGACGTGTTGGAGCGCAATTTAACGCGCTTCATCGCTCGCTTCGTCGAACCGCCGACGGCGACCAGTGTCGGGCGCTTATCGAGCATCTCCCGCGACGCCAGCGTCTCGCTCATGTGAAAGTATATATTCGTGTTGTCCACACTCATCGTCTCAGCCTCGCCGCGTCGCGTTCGACGCGACTCGCGCGTTCGCGGCGTCCCGTTCGCGGCGCCCCGCGCGGGCTTCACACGCCGCCGCGCCCGAACGCCGCGCGCGATGTCCACCATCGTCATCGACGACAAGTACGCGTTGAGTGACTCGGACTCTGTCGACGCCGACGCCCCGCGATGCGCGAACTGCGGCGTCGCGAGCGACCGACTCAAAAAGTGCGCCAAGTGCCGGCGCGCGCACTTTTGCAACGCCGCGTGCCAGCGCGCGGCGTGGGACGCGCACGCGCGCGAGTGCGTCGCGGATGCGAACGCGAAACCGGCGTACAAACCGCCCGAACCGCCGCGAATGCCGACGAAGGCGGAAAAGGAAGAGGCGAAGGAGAGCGAGACGCGGCGAATTCGCGAGACGACGTTGCCGCGAGCGCGCGCGGCGTTGCGAAGAGATGGCGTCTCGACAACGGTAGATTTAGACGAGTTGATCGAGGGATTAGAAGACGCGATCGTGTTCGCGATCGGGGAGGAGGATCAGGGGTTGACTCGCGAGGTGCGGTTGGTGCTGGCGAGGGCGTATTTAGAGGCGAAGCGCGCGGATGAATGTTTGCACTATTTGGCGCCGGCGCTGGAGGAGGCGCGAAAGGAGGGCGGGGCGGCGAGCGCGGACGCGCACACGCTCGCGGCGAAGGCGCATTGCGCGAAGGGCGAGAAAGAACAGTGTCGCAAGGAATTGACGGCGGCGTTGGATTGCGCGAGCGAATCGACGAGCGACGAAGCGCAGTGCGATACGTTGCTCGACGCGGGGATTATTTTACACGATCTCGGTGACTGGGAGCGATGTGCGCCGTTGCTCAGCACCGCGGGCGAGGCGGCAGAAAAACTCGGTCGCTTGCGCGAGGCGGCGCGCGCGTATAATCGCGCGGGTTCGGCACTTTTGCGTTCGGGTCGGCCCGACTACGCCGGGCGATGCTGGACTCGAGAGCTGCGAGTGCTAGAGGCGGACGATTCCACCGATCCAGGGACGTTGGCGCAGGCTTTCGCGAACTGTGCGAGCGCTTTTTTACTCACTCGCGGCGAAGACGATGATGCGTTCAACTTACACAAGAAGTCCGCGCTCACGAAGGCCCGCGAGTCTGGAAATGACGCTGAGGCTCGCGTTTACTTGCAATTAGGCAACGCTTACAAACTCGCCGGAGACGCGATAGATGATAGTTTAGCGCGCGCGAAAGATTGTTTCGAGAAAGCAAAGTCGTTATCGGCGACCGATGCTGGCGAGATCGCTTCGCGGGCTTTAGAAATGCTTAGTCTGTAATCATGATTGCAAAGCTGAGCGTTTCGTGTGAAACGCGCTTTGGCGAAGCGCCCTACTAATCTACTGTGTCGTTCACCGTCGGTACTGCATCGATGAAAGCGGCGTGCGCGTTAAAGCGTATGCAACGATGTTATCCATCGAGCATTTGTAAAAATTCATCGTTGGGGAAATTGGACAAATTAAACTCCGTCGACGCCGAAGTCGAGAGGCAGCCGTGCTTGAGCGCCCAGTCGCGAAGTTCAAAGTTGCCCTCTTCCGTGGCTTTCTGAATCGTCCAACCGTCCCAAGGGCATCCGTGCTGACGAAGCCATTTTAAGACGTCCAAGTGTCCGCCTATAGCGGCGAACGCGCACGTGCGTGAGTTCCACAAGCACCCGTGCTGACGCGCCCACTTCAAAATGTGCAAATTTCCCTCCCACGCGCTGTACTCGCACGTGTACATGTTCCATGGACAACCGCGCGCGCGCGCCCACTGCAGCACGCTCAAGTGACCACCGAGCGCGGCGTGCGCGCACGTTTGTTCATCCCAAGGCACTTCTTCGGCGCGAAGGTACTCGAGCAACTCGACGTGACCGCCGTACGCCGCGGCGGCGCACACGCGCGCGTCGACGGGGCACCCCTGTTTATGCGCCCACTTCAACACCTCGAGATGGCCGTGTCGCGCCGCTTGCACGGGCGTCCACAAGTTCCAGGGGCAGCCTTGCATTCGTAACCACTTGAGCATGTCCAAATGCCCACCCACCGCGGCTTCTTGGCACGTCCAGTCGTGCAGGATCCCCCCTTGCGAGTGCAAAAACTTGAGGCAGTCGAGGTGGCCGAAGCGCGCGGCGACGTCGCCCGCCGAGTGCGGCCATGGACAGTTCTCCGCTCGCAACCACTCGAGAACGTGTAAGTGTCCGCCCTTGGCCGCGTCCCACACCGCTTGCTCGTCCCAGGTCTCGCCCTCCGCGCGCAACCACTTCAGCGCCTCCAAGTGCCCGCCCTCGCACGCGTACTGAATCGCGCTCGAGTGCCAGTGGAAGTTGTGTCGTTTCAGCCACTTCAGCACCGCGAGCTGGCCGTTCTTCGCCGCCTTCGCGCACACCGCGCTTCCCCACGGACACCCTTCCGCCTTTAACCAGCGTAAAATCTCCAAATGCCCTCCTCGAGCGGCGCAAATCGGCGTCAATTCGTCCCACGGACACCCCACCTCGCGAAGCCAGCACATCATTTCAAAGTACCCCCCGTTCGCCGCGTTCGCGAACACCGCCGAGTTCAACGGGCACCCGTGCGCGTGCGCCCACTTCAAAATATCCAAGTGCCCTCCCCGCGCCGCCGCCACGCACGTGTCCGCCGTCCACGGGCACCCGTTTCGATACCCCCACTCCTCCGGTTTCGGCCCCGCGTAGAACCCCTGCTCGCGCAGCCACTGCACGCTCTCCAGCTTCCCGCTCGCCGCCGCCGCGCGACACAACCGCCAATCCCACGGCACGCCCTGCGTCTGCGCCCACCTCAACATCGCCGGCGAGTGCACGAACTTACTCACCCGCATCGCGCACACCGGATCGCGTCCCGACTCGATCACCGCGTCCAGGCACCCGTGCGACACGCGCGACAGCACGTTGCAATCCGTGTCGTCCAGGTACTTCATGATGTACTGCTGGAACACGTCCGGCAGCATTCCCTGCGACACCAATCGCTTCGGCATCGTTCACTCGACGCGCGGAAGAGCGCCGCTCGCGTCGCGTCGCGTCGCGTCCCGCGTCCGCGCGCGCCGTCGTCCGGACGCCGTCGTCCGCGGTGTGCCGCGTCCCGCGTCGCGTCCCTCTTCGCGTCGCGCGCGTCGCGTCGCGCACGCGCACGGCGCGCGCGTTTATCTCTCGCGCGTCGCGTCGCGTCGATCGACGCCGTCGATCGGCGCTCGCGGCGTCGCGCGCGCGTGTCGCGTCGACGCGCGCGATGAGGGTGGCTCCCTCGCGCGCGCTTTTTCTGTGTGTCCGTGTTGTCGTCTCAGTCTCAGGAGTCTCCGTGTCGAGTCATGACTCGACGCGAGTTATGACTGGACGCGAGTTATGACTGTTTGCGCATACGCGTGGGGCGACCGACCGCGACCGACCGACCGACCGACCGAATCGCGCGTCTCTCGACCGCGCGCCGCGCGACGACGGCGCTCGCGCGCGCGCCAAAGAACGACCGGGTCGACGACCGGATCGACGACGCGCGATCGCGGAACGCGCCGACGCGGCACGCGCGCCATGGCGGGCGGCGGCGGCGCGGGATGGAGCGCGACGAAGGGGTATAAACTCGGCGGTTTGTTTCTCGCGCTCGCGCTGCTCTCCATCGCGCTCGCGCGCGCGAACGTCGTCGTCGGACGAACGCTGAGGAAACACAAGCGGAGCGCGATGCTGCACGTGTTCGAACACCTGCAGCTGGAGCTGATGCTGCTGGGGACGCTGTCGCTGCTGCTGACGGCGCTGCAGGACGCGCTGATGAAGATTTGCGTGAAGGAGGAGGGGTCGTACGGGACGGATGAGTGCCCAAAAGGCGAAGGACCGCTGTGGAGCGCGACGACGCTGCATCAGACGCATATTTTTATATTCATTTTGGCGTGCACGCACGTGAGTTACGTGGCGGTGAGCGCGTACGTGTGCTCGTGGAAGCTGCGGCAGTGGCGGCGTTGGGAGACGGAGGGGGAGGTGAAGGTGCACGCGTTGAATCCGAAGATTAACCCGAGGAACGCGACGGGGATTGTGCATTTGGTGTGGCGCGCGTTTTGGTCGCAGTTTCGATTCGCGGTGGACAAGGGGATGTACTTGTCGTTGCGAAGATTGTTTTTGGAGCGCACGGGGGCGACGCACGATTTCAACTTTTACGATTACTTGCGCGAGTCCATGGAGGAAGACATGAGCTCGCTCATCGGGATGACGGTGTTGATGTGGTCGATGGCTACGATTTTCGTGACGGTGCCGCAGGCGTTGTTCTTATCCGCGGGGATCGTGTGTCTGGGCGTCATGCTCTTCGTGGGGACGATGCTCGAGAGCGTGGCGTTGCGTCTCGCGCAAGCTGCGTACGAACGTTTCGCCGACGAGAACGAACTCGAAGAGAGGTTGGCGGAAGAAGAGCTAGACATTTCTATCGAAAAATCACCCACCGTGCGGCGACGCGAGCTGCGAAAAGAGATTGATTCGCAAAATTTCTTTTGGTTGGGTCGACCGCGTTTGCTGCTCAAAGTTTACCAATTCGTGTTGTTTGAAAACGCCATTTCACTATCCATGCTCATCTTCAGCATGTGGCAAGATAAAAAGTGGTTGACCTACAACGCGAGTATGTCGGTCGGCACCGCCTGGGCGCTGTTTGCCGTCGACGTCTGCGTGTTGATGCACAGCGCTTTGTTCATTCTTCCCGTGTACGCCATCACGTCGACCGTCGGTTCACATTGCGCGACTTCTTTGCAAGAATACGCCGATAAACTCGGCATCACGCGCGAGGCCGCTTTACAAGCGTATTTAGAACGCGCCAAGGAGTCGATGTCCACAGCTGACGCCGCAGAGGTGGCGGCGTACGATTTGAGTTTACTCGGGCGTGACGTCAAGGAGGTCGTCTCGAGCGGAGATTTCGATCAAGAAGCCGTGCCAGTTTCGGCGCTACCTAAAGACTTACAAGCTGTCGCGGGTGCGTCTAGTCGTCAATTATCCGCTGGTCTCAAAGATATCCAGGCCAGAGGCCAGGCGCGAAAATCGTGGGCGAAGGCGGCGGGCAAGCTCGCGGCTGGGCAAAAAGATTACTCGCGAGAGAATGAAAAATCAATCACCAGTTTGCTCGGCGCTATCTTGTCAAATCAAATGAAAGCCGAGCTCGCAAAGCAAAAGCGAGAAAAAGAAGCGAAAGAAGCGGCAAGAGCGGCGAGTCCTGGTGTTGTCGGAGCGTTGCAGCGAACATTTTCGAAGAAGGATATAGCCACGATGTCCGTCGGTCAACCATCCGCCGACGACGTCACCGAAGACTCGCCAATTCCAAGTTCGAAGGTCTTGGTTAGTAGACCGTCGATGAAGGACGTCTTTAGCATGGCCTCGCCTCCTCCTAAGCCAACAATGCGTAGCTCGCTCGACGAAGAAAAAATCGTGGAGGAGCCGTAAGATGAGACGTCTGAATGAATCGCGAAACGCGTAAACGTGTTGATATTATCCTAATACGATCAAACCTTATTATTAAATTACGGAATGCAACACGACACGATGCCGAGACGAGCCGTGGAACACGGCGCTACTTCCCGCCACTTGTTCGCGCGCACATCGTACACCTCCACCGCCGCGATGGCACTCACGCCGTCGAAACCGCCGATGGCGTAGACGGCGTCACCGGAAGGATCCACCACGGTGGCGTGCAATTGTCGACGATAATGCATCGGGGCTAAGTCCCACCATCCTCGCTTTGCTTCGCGAGGATCGTGTGCCTCGACAAGGTTCAAGACGCTTCGTTCGTCGCGTCCGCCGACGGTGAGCATCATCCCTCGCGCGTTCAAGCTCGCCACGCCCAGATCCCGACGCTTATGCTTCAAAGGTTGACCAGTCGTCCACGTATCCGCGCGCGGGTCATACACCTCGCACAGATCTAATATTTCTCCCGTGCCGCTGAATCCACCAACGGCGTAGAGCTTCCCGCCAAGGTTGGCGACGCCGAGCGTGGCGCGACCTTCGCTCATCGGAGCGCAGGTGACCCAGGACGACGAAGGTTGCGAACCCACACCGCTAGCGTCCGCGCCGAGACCTTCGCCGTAATCGAACGAACCGAACGTCTTGTTCGCTTCCATGGAGTGTAAGTAGTACTCCCCGTCGTATCCTCCGCACGCAAACGTCACGCCGTCGATCATCGTCGACGCGCACCAAATGCGCGGAACGCTCATGGGATCTACGACGCGCCACTTCCCCACGCTCTCGCGGTATTCTTCAACGCTTCTCAGTGCTTCGTTCCCATCGCTACCACCGATGACGACGGTACCTCCTATAGCGGTCGTGGAACACGCCGCGTACGCTCGCGGCGTATTGAGCGATGCGAACGGCTTCCAACTCAGGTACCCCCTCGCGTCCGCCTCGCCCGGTCTCATGTACTCCACGTCACTCAAAGGAATGTCGCTTCCACGCTCTAGTCCTCCGATGCACAAAACGCGTCCGACGAGATCTATGCCGTCCAACGCCGACGCGCGCGCGGATTCTGGAACGACGCCCGCCGCCGCGTTTGTTTGGGCGGTTTTCGTCAGCGACGCGTTCTCCACCGCTCGCGTCAACGTCGTCACCTTATCCTTCGCCCTCTTCCATCGACTCGTCGTCCCCACTGCCGGCGACCCAGCGATCGTTTCTTCCATCGCTTCGTCCACCCACGCCGCGACTTTCGCGTCGGCGCCGCGCGCCGGTTCGAAGCCTCTCGACTCGCCGTCGACGTCCTCCCCTCCGAAACTCTGACTCGCCGCGTACGACATCGACCGCGCGCTCATCGACCCCCCGGTCGCTCGCGCGTACCTCTCGTGCACCTTGATTTCGGTGTCAAACTTTATCCTCTCCGCCTCGAATCGCATCCGTTCCCTCTCGAACGCCTCGCGTTCGTCTCGCAGCGCCGCGTACGCCCGCTCCAACTCATCCTCCTGCATCATCCTTCGCGCGTCGAAATCCCGCCGCTCGCGTTCGAGCAAATCCTTCCCTCGCAGCACCTCTCGCCGCGTCTCTTCGATCCTCTCCAGCGCTTCTTCGCGCTCCGCGTCGATCTCTCTTCGCGTCGCCTCCGCCGCGCGCCGCGCGTCTCGCGCGTAATCCGCCGCCACCGCCTCCATGCGTTCGTACGCCGCTCGCACGCGCGTCGGCGCGCCGTCATCGCGCGTCCATCGCATCCGCGCGTCTTCCTCGTCGCTCTCGCGCGATCGCGTCGCTCTCGCGCCGCGCGCGTCGTCGTCGTCCGACGCGTCACCGTTCCAACGCATCCATTCGCGCGCGTCGCGCTCGCGTCGCGTCGCGCGCGCGCGTCGCGCGTCCGAGCGCGCGGACGCGCGCGAGCGCGCGTCGTCGTCGTCGTCCGCGCGCGTCGGACGCGCGCGCGTCGCGCGCATCGACGCAGGCGCGCGATGTGCGATCGCGCGCGCGACGACCAATGCGGCATCGCGCGACGCGCCGACGCCGGCGCGTCCGCGCGCGCGCCGCTCGATCGCGCGCGATGTTCCGCGAGTCCGCGCACTGCGCCGCGGCGATCGCGCTCGCGAGCGCGTTCGCGCTGGAGATGCATTGCGAATTTCGCGCGATCGGTGGGACGGACGCGGACGCGACGACGACGACGACGACGGCGACGACGACGACGACGACGCGGACGCGCGCGGACGATGCGGTGGAATTACTCGATCGCGCGGACGCGTCGGACGTCGAGCGCGGGACGCGAGGACGGGGTGAGGATGGATGGACGACGCGGGAGGGCGACGACGACGACGACGACGACGACGACGAGGCGAGGAAGGAACGAAGCGCGAAAAGTCGGACGTTCATGGCGTCGAACGGCGTGCAATGCGCGATGCTGCGGCCGAGGGCGCTGCGGGAGAGTCGGCGGGCGGTGCAGGCGTGGGCGGAGCTGGGGGTGATTATGTTTTTGTTTTGGTTTTGCGACCGAAGCGGGGCGGTGCGGGAGGCGAAGAAGTCGTACGATCGGGATTTGTTATTCGCGGTGTTCGCGTTGCTCGGGACGTACGGGTGGAAGACGACGCTGAAGGAGTCGAAGACGCACGCGCCGTTGCACAGGGAACAGACGGAGGAGATGAAGGGATGGATGCAGGTATTGTTCTTGTTGTATCACTACTTTGACGCGGGGGAAATGTACAACTTGATTCGAGTCTTCATCGCGGCGTACGTGTGGATGACTGGTTTCGGTAACTTTTCCTTTTATTACGTCAAGAAGGATTTCTCAGCGGTCAGGTTCGCGCAGATGATGTGGCGGTTGAACTTTTTCGTCTTTGTGACGTGCGCGGTGATGAAGAACGACTACATGCTGTATTACATTTGCCCGATGCACACGCTGTTCACGTTGCTCGTGTACGGCGCGCTCGCGATCGCTCGAGAGAAGAATTCTGAGCCAAAATGGATCTATGGAAAGTTCATTGCATGTTTCGCCATCGTAGCGGCGGTTTGGGAAATTCCTGGGGCGTTTAAGAGGATTTTCACGCCGTTTACGTTTTTGTTTAGATACGTCAATCCGGCGAAACCAGACGTGCATCCGTTGCACGAGTGGCAGTTCCGGTCTGGATTGGATCGTTACGTGTGGATTTACGGCATGGCGTGCGCGTACTTTCACCCGAAATATGAGTTGACGATGAAATGGATCGACGAGCGTTCGACGACGCGAGAGCGGATGATGTATCAGGGTGGCGTCGTCGCCCTCGCGAGCGGCGCGCTGTACTGGTGGTGGGTGACGTTTTTCACATTGGACAAGGTTGAGTACAACAAGTACCATCCTTACACGAGTTGGATCCCAATAACTGCGTTCTTTGTCTTGCGAAACTCTACGAAGAAGCTCCGCGAGAATCATATCGAATTATTTTGCATATGTGGCAAGGTGACGCTCGAGACATACATCGCGCAGTTTCACATTTGGTTGTCGACGTCGCAGATGCCGAACGCTCAGCCGAAAATGTTGATGTCTCTCGTCCCGGGCTATCCTCTACTCAATCTTATGGTGTGCTCGTACATTTATATTGGAATTTCGCACCGTATCTTTGACGTCACGAATGTTCTAAAATCGGCGTGCATTCCGAGTAAGGCGGATAATGCGACTCTCGCAAACAACGCGATTTTTGGCGGCATCGTCGTCGCAACGGCGCTCGGTCTCGGCACATTCACGTCCCTGATGTTCACTGGAAAAACATAGCTAGCGCTAGACGACGCTTGAATTAATTATTCTGAATTCGTACGTGTACTGGTATTATAACTCGACCGAATCGAAATTGTCGTCGCGAAAGTCGACGTCGGGGAGCGGCGTCAGGACTCAGAGACACCTCTGAGTATTTTATAGGTCTCTAATCGCCTCTGAAATATCGTCGCTGAATCACTATTCTTCGTGCCGACGAATGCACCAGCGACGACAAAGACACACGTGATAGCCACCAGACCGACGATCGCGCAAACAGCCATTATGGCTTCAAACTTTTGGCAAGCTTCGTCGTTGTCGTCGTCGTCGTCGACGAACGCTCCGACGTCGTCGACGAAATCCGTTTGCGCCGAGCACGACGTGAGTGGTGGAGCAGAAGGTCGCGTCGTGTCATCCGACGTTTCATTCATCGTTAAGGCGCCATCGGACGTCATCGTGGCGAATTGTGGGGAGTCTCTCGGCTCGTCACGGCGACATCGGAGTGTGCGATGGGACACCGGACCTCGTCGAGCGGAGTTGCTTCCTTTCTCGGATCACTTTCGCGCAACCAGGGTTCCCACTGATGTTAGCGACATCCTCGGCTGATCTTCCGTCTTTATCCAACAAGTTATCTTCAATCCCAGCGTCGAATAAAATCCTCAAGATGGTCGGCATTCCCAGCCTCGCCGCGACGTGGAGCGCCGTGCTCCCTTGATAGTCTTGGCTTGACAAATTCACCCCGGCGACGATCAAAAGTTTTATTCTCTGCACTTGATCCTGTGAGATTGCGGAGTGAAGCACGGTTTGGTCGTCAGGGGAGTGATAGAGACCGCCTGCGGTGACAAGAATCTTCACCAATGGAAGACTTCCTACCGAGACGGCGCGCGATAGCGGCGAATACCCAGCCTTGCTCATGGCATTGGGATCTGCGCCCCACTTGAGGAGTAGCTTCACGACGTTATTCTGCTTGTTTTCGACAGCTACCATGAGGAGTGTGCGTCCAGCACTATCTGTGAGATGCGCATTCCGTGGCTCATCCGCAAGCGCCATGTCGAGCGCCGTCGTATCGCCCGTCACCGCCGCGACGTTGAGCTCGTGCAATTCACTTTCATACAGATCAGTAGACTTTTGGTCGAGCGCTTGCACAAAGTTGGTGTAAAGTTCGAAACCATCTTCCGCGCGGGGTCCCATCGCACTCAGCTCAAGCAAATACTTCTCTTTCAACGTACGCAAAATTTGTTTGACATCTCGAGGAAAACGTGCGAGGACGTTGTCGAGCTTGCTCGAGGAGACGACTAAAACTTTGCACGTAGACGTCACGATGCTAGTGTGGAAGCAAGTTCGACGACAAAGCACGGCTGCGATGTTTAACCATTCACCGGGCAAGATCGTGTTAATCTTGTTACTCAGCGTTGGTTCGCGCACGTATTTTTCAGATACGATGTCCACCTTGCCGAGGCACACGTAATACATCGCCGTCGCGTCCAAGCCCTTGGACGTGAGCAGCGTTCCGGGATGATAGTACTCCACTGTTATACACTCCAAAAAGTATTGAATAAATACCGCCGACGCATTGGAGAATATCCCGCATCGATTAATGTAGTGTTGATAGATTGCGTGTCTCAGCTCGGATTGAATCGTCGGCGGACAAAAATTCAGCACCGCTTCGTCGTCTCGACAACGCATATCGTACTCGAGCTGCATATGTGCGTTGATCTTCTCTCTAACGGCTCTTGGAATATCGTTCCGTCGCATGAAACGTTGAAGGGACGCGATGTGATCGCGAAAGTCCATGATTGTCGAATCGTCCTTGGTGACGATTTGCGTGACGTTACCTAAAATATACGCCGTGACGCCCATGTTCAAAATCATGATAATCATGGAAAACGCTCGCTCGAGGTTACTCACGGGAGATATGTCGCCGTACCCCACGGTGGTGAGCGTTACGGTCGCCCAGTACAGTGAAGTGGTGTATTTGTCGCTAAACGTACGGCTAGGAAGATCCGGATCGTACGCGTACACCCAAGTGTTTTCATCAAACTTTTGCCAACGAGCGAGGTAGTACAAAAAGCATGCACTCCAATGACTCGCCAACGCGATCAACAGTGCAAATTTGAGCGCTACGAACCCCAAGTACGGCAGATTAGGGTTGCCTTCGAGCTCGCTCATCATGCGTCGGATGCGATACAATCGAAGCAGGCGAAGCATGCCCAACGCAGCCAGTACTCTCGCCGCCACCGTGCCTGGAGTGGTGGCACCGGCAAACATGAGATCAATCGGTAGCGACGCGAGCAAGTCAATGACGAACCATCCTCCAAGATATTTCATCGCAATCGCGTGCTTGTCCCAAATCAATTTGCCATACTTCTCAATTGGACGATAAAAGTTGATTGCGATGTCGGCTATGAAGATGATGTCGAAACAAATCTCCATGACTTCGTTCCAAGCTAGGCGTGCCGAGCGATGCTCGCCCTTGAATGCTAAAACCGCCGGTTCCGTGAAAGCGACGATTAGAATAAATATGTTCACCGTCCGCGTCCACGCGCGCGCGTACGCACTCGCGGGATGACACAGTAGACTCCTAAAACCGTACGTGTCATTTTCATCCAATCGCTTGCTCCCGAACGTGTCTACCCGGCGGACTTTTTCCGTCATCCGCTTGACGTAAGTCGCAGACGGAACTAACATACGGGAGATCATACTCGGCTTTTTGCGCTCGTTCGTCTGCTCGTTCGTCTGCTCGTCGTCTTCCGCTTTCGCCGACACTGCCTTCTTCGACCACGGTAGTTTAAGCCTTTTCTTCGAATCTTTCTCCGAGTCACTCTCCAAGAACCACGAATTCCTCCTTTGCAAACCTCTGTCTTCGTCCTCATCGTCCCACGTACCCAACTCCGCCGCCGTCGAAGACGTCGGCTTTCTTTCCGTGCGCTCACCGAACGACGATAACGACCCCGAAGAAGTCTCCGCGGTCCCGCCCGGCGCGTCCGCGCTCTCGCCCTCCGCCCGCGCGCGCGTCGTCGTTCTCTCGTCGTCGTCTCCCTCGTCCTCGTCCCGACTCGACAGCGCGGGATTCTTCGCGCGTTCCTCCACCCCGCGTCGATCGTCCTCGCTCGGCCCTCGCCGCCGCGACGCGCTCGCCTCGTCGCGCATCTTCGTCGATTCACAATTCACGAATCGCGTTCGGCGCTCGTTCGTCCGCGCTCGGCGCTCGCCGTCGCGCGACGCGCGCGCGCGCGTCGCGTCGTCGCCGCGCGGTCCGCGATCCCGGGTCTCGTCGTCGTCGTCGTCGTCGCGCGCGACGGCCGACCTCTCGACGCGCGCGAGAGTGGCGGATGGCGAACGCGCGGCGCGGGACGGCACTTCGCGCCGCGCGTCGCGCGCGCGATGAGCGCGCCGAGCGAGAGCTATAACTGGTGCGTCGCGCGGACGGCGCGCGGACGGCGCGCGGACGGCGCGCGAGGTCGTCGCGCGGCGCGGTGGGCGCGAACGCGTTCGGAATGTGGGACACGCGGCGCGATCGAGATCGAAAAACGCGACGGTGACGACGCGCGCGCGCGCGGATGCGAGATCGCGCGCGCGCGCGCGGTGTGATGCGCGTCGACGCGCGGACTGACGGCGGGCGAGGCGCGCGCGCGCAGGTTCTTGATCGTCGTGGCGATCGTGGTGACGGCGCTGGCGCTCGCGTGCAACGTCTACGTGCTCGTGCACTTTCAACACCCGGATGATCGCAATCAGGCGTGGTTTCCGAAGATCGTCGTCGTCACTGGATTGACGCTGTCGGTGTTGTCGATATTGTTGCTGCCGCTGGACGTGGCGAACAGAGCGGCGTGCGATGAAGCGATTATAGAGAGCGCGTGTCGGTACACGCTGCCGATGGAGGACTTTTGGTACGCGACGTATTTGACGATGTTTGCGTACATGTTCGTCTTGGTGCCGTGGACGTTGTTTTATTACGAGCAAGATTCCGAGGCGACGCTCGGAAAGAAGCTGGTGAGCTCGTCGATTTGGAGCGTGGCGACGGTGTTTGTTTTGTTGATGGCGATGTTGCTGGCGTATTACGTGGGCGGCGAAGCCGTGTTTGAGTTGAAGAGCGTCAAGTCAGGGATGGCGTTGATTGGCAACTCGGCGTTGAATGGTGCGACGTCATGTATAGCGTTACCTTCATCGCCAACGACGGTGACGAATTTCGCGACTTACACCGCGACGATGAGCGGGATGGATTGCGACGCCTACGGCCCAAACGTCGGAACGGAAACGTTCACCGTCCGACCGACGTTTATCGTGTACATGATCGCCGTGGCGTCCATTATATCCTGGTTCATTTTCTTAGTGTACGCTGGCGTCGGCATCGTCGCCCTGCCGGTGGATATGATCAAGGGGTTCATGAACCGTCCGCAAAAAGTCATCCCGAAGAGCGAGTACATTCGGTGCGCGACGATTTTAGCTCGTGACGCGCAAGCGATACATCAGCAAATTAAGAACGTTCAGAAGGAGCAGCGCGAAACTGGACGGACGAAAAAGACTAAAAAAGATTTGAAAGAGCTTCAGGTGAAGCTCTCCCAGCTCGAGGATGACGAAGTGGAGCTGATGACTGTGTTTCCGCAAGGCGAACAACGCGAGGCCACGTGGTTGATGACTGTGTTAGCGTACTACATACAGTGCTTCCTCGGTGGCTTGAGTGTCATCTTGAGCACGCTGTGGACGTTACACATCATCATCACAGTGCTCGTCAAGCCCGCGGCGCACCCGTTCCTGAACTCGTTCTTCATATGGTTGGATAGTGGTTGGTCGCTCCTCGGCACGGCTGCGTTTGCGCTGTTTTGCTTTTATTTGGTGTTTTGCGTCATCAAGGGTAACACACGGTTGGGTCTTCGATTCTTTTTCATGAAGTTGTATCCCATGAAATTAGGTCGCACGAGCATGAGTTCGTTGCTGTTCAACACAGGATTGATTATGTTGGGCTCGATTTCAATCGTGCAATTTTGCGCGCAAGTCTTCAACGTTTACGCGGCTGAAACGGCGGTGACGGATATCTTCGGCGGCAACATCGAAAACCTAAAAGGTTTAGGATATCTTTTCAAGTACAACGTGTTCATATACTCGTTCTTCGCGATGATTTGTTTGTCATGCATCATCATTCCATTTGAAACATGGAAAACGCCGAAACCGAAAAAAACTTGGGAAAGAGACTCGGGTCGCATCTAGCAGCAAATTTTCGTTGTACACAAAACTCATCACATTTCGCTAATCTATCGATGTATCACGTCAAATCTATCACATCGTCGTTCGCGGCTGGAGCACTAGCCAACGCGCCTTCCTCTTCGCCGCGCGGCTTCTTGACCCTCGGGGATTGAGAAGACGGTTTGAAAAAGTTGACGACTCGACTTGACAAATTCATGAGCATCCCCGTAGGGCGCTCAGCCGGTTCGCTCGATCCTGGCGCGTTCGATGCCTGCGGTGCGTTCGACGCCTGCGGCGCTCCTCCCTGCGGCGCGCTCGACCCCGCACCGGACTGCGGCGGCGGCCTCGTACTCGTGGAATCAAAAATCTTACTCGCATTTCCCGCCTCGAAGCCTTCGCGTAAGTCGCACTCCTGAAGTTCTTCGAACGACTTGTCTGCGTTCTGCGGTTTCGGTAAGCGCTGCACGAATTCCACGTACGATCCCGGCAAACCGTAATCTTTGAACGTGTCCTCATGGTCCTCCTCTCCGTAACGATCTTGCGTGACGATCGTCTTCTTGTACAATTCATACCTGTGCGGCACCGACATGAGCGCACTCTGTGCGAGAAGCCCCGAAGGTGAGCGTTTAATCCGCCCACCGCTCTCGTTCCACCTGATCCTACTAAACGCCGCGTTGCTCGCGAACGACGTCTCCAGATCCTCCAGCGTCCGCAACGGCGTCTCCGGATACATCTTACGCAACTGAAACAAACTCAGCGCCACGTGATTCACCGCATATCCGTGCAACAGCGTCCAACTCGCGTATTCGCTCAACCGTTCCACCTTGGCGTACACGCTCGCCGGCGGCAATTGCCATCGCGCGTTTCGCCCCTTCGCCCACTCCATGCTCCGCAACACCTTCCCCTCCCCCACGCGCTCGAAGTGTTGCGTCAGATATCCCTTCAACTCCTCGTCGCACGCATCGACGACCAACTCCGAGACGAATATCCTCGGCAGCGGCGTCTCTCCTCGCGGCGTCTTCGGCGGTTTCATCCATCGCGCGCGCACGCGCTTCTCCGTAAACTCCAATCGTCCGCCCTCGCTCGCGCTCACCGTCTCCCATCCGAGCCGTTCGAACACCTCGCACACGCCCTCGACGCCGTAATCCTCGTGCGCGAACGAGCGATACGCGATGTGATCCAGCGGCGCGAGACGCGCGAGTCCGTCGTCCGCGAGATCTTCCATCGTCGCCCCCGACGCGCGCATCGCGTGCGTCAACGCGCGCTTCGCGACTTCATTGTGCGCCAGGTACCGCGAGACGACGCTCGCGATCGACGCCTTCGCGATTCGGTGCGTTTTACGCGTCGCCGCGTCGTCGGCGTCGGCGCGCATGCGTCGCGATGTGATGCGGGCACCGCGCGCGCGTCACATCGCGACGCGTCGGCGCGCGCGCCGTCTCGCGTCGCGCGCATGCGCGCGCTGTTCGTCTGCGCGCTCGCGCTCGCGTGCGTCGACGCGGCGGGCGCGATCGGCGGCGCGCGCGACGCGTCGGCCGTGTCGTCGGCGTCGCGACGCGCGTTGGATTTGACGAAACATAAATCGCCGATCGCGCTCGTGCACGGCGCGGTGACGATCGAGGGCGCGTCGAACGTCTCGGACGACGACGCCGCGTGCTGCGTCGTCGTGACGTGCGAGGCGGGCGGGGAGACGCACGCGAGTCGGTTGTGCGGGGAGGGGGGCGGAAACGCGGCACCGATCGGCGACGCGCGCGAGGGACGAACGAATCGGTCGATCGAACGAGGGGGCGCGGCGAAGGCGGCGACGGTGACGCGGCATTTTGGGTTTGGAATCGGACGTTCCATCGTGGGACGGCGCGTGGTGGTGCGGGCGACGATGGGGGGGGGGTGCGAGGCGAGGTCGCGGCGAACGGGGGCGATCGAGACGGCGGCGATCGAGGACGCGGCGACGGCGATCGAGGATGCGCATTTCGTCGATTTTCCAGTCGTTTTCGCGAGCGTCGACGGCGGAGGACGACGAATGGCGATTGGGGGGGATGGTGAGCTCGTTTTGGCGCTCGCGAGCGTGGTGGCGCTGGCGTTGGTGAACGCGGCGTTGAAGGCGGTTCGCGGCGCGCGATTCGCGGGCGAAGTCGCGAACGACGACGCGCCGGCGAGTGCGGAGAGCGTTCCGTGGCAAGAGCTCGTGGGCGAAATGAACGCCTTGAAGGTGAAACAAATCGTGCGCGAACAGCGGGAGCGTGCCGCGCATCTTGCGCCGACGGCGGAGTGGACGGTGACGGCCAAATCGCCGGCGCTGGATTACTTTGCGCCGCGAACGAACACGCGCGATTTGGTGTTTGACTTCTTGACTTCGCACCCGTTTTCCATCGCACCCAAACACGTCGATCGTGAGTGGGATTCCGACGCAGACAGTTGCGACGGCAACGACGCCGTACCGTGGCTCTCCACACATGGCCTCGAGACGTCGGACGTCGATTCGGCGATGGAGTACGACTTGTTCGGCACTGCTTTTCATCCGGGTGCGGATTTCTCGATGACCATTCGAGGTCACGGTCCACCACCCGTCGCTCGAAAAGTAATGTCTGACATTGCGTCGTGCAGGCACTTCACTGATATGGATTTAAAATTCTTCGAGGATAAACACGAAGAATGAGCGAGTCGAGCGCGAGCGACGGCGTGGCGCCGAAACGCGCGGCGACGTCCTGACGCCTGTTTTCTTTCGCCGAAGACAAAGTATGTGTATGATATGTATTACAACACGCGAGCACTAGTTATGTTTCAATGAGTAATCATCCATCGCGACTCACTTCTTCGACGTGAACGGGTTGGAGAAAGAATTAAACGCGTTCTTCAGTGCGCTTGTATCGATGGTCGGCATCGCGAATCCGCTCGACGAAGCGCCGCCCGAAGGTTCTTCTGCTTCCTTTACTGTTACCGACGGCAACGTGAGCGCGCAATACGCCGCCTCTCGAGCGGCGATCAAAGCTTTGACTTCGTCCGCCTCTTGCTGATGACGCACCACCACTTTTTCAAACGCCGATTTGGCGGCTAAATATTCCTTTTCAAACCGCATCAAATCGTCCCGCTTCTTCGACATCTTCGTCTCGATTTCGTGAATTTTCGATGGTTCGAGAACGGCGCCGTCGCTAGTCTTTGTGCCGACGACGAAAATTTCGAACTCAAACTTGCACTTGTCGAAAAAGTTGTCGCCGTACACTCCGAACACGTGCTCTCCCGGCGATATGCTCACGCACTCCCTCGGCGTCCAATTATCGAGCGCGTGGAACATCGCCAAATCTCGCGATTCCAATTTGCTCATCTTTATCAACTCGAATGGTTCGTAGTTGTAACTCTTGTGCCCCGTGAAGTAAAATCCCGCGTGCGACCGCTTCGGCTTGACGGAATCAAACTTCGCGCTCACCTCTTGTAACGAAAGCTCCAGTCCCCCATCCCCGTTCGACGCGCGATCAAACTTTAAAAGCTTAAACTTATCCCCGCTCGGCGACGTCGCGCTCACCACCACCCCTCGCCTCACGTCTTCCTCGCTGAGCGCGCATCGAAACAATCGAATCTCTCCCTTTCTCGCGCTCTCGCTCAATTTACACCCCATCGTCGCGTCCACCACGCCGCCGGTCGTTTCTCCTCGTCGCACCGCCTCCAGCGCTTTCACCGGCACCGCCGTCTTGATGTTCACGCCCAACGAACTGATGACGCTCGCCACGAGCGTGTTCGCGAAGCCAACCTCGCTGATGTCGATCTCCGTCTCCAGCGCGTCGCGCGCGTCCTCGCCTTCGACGCCTCCGCTCGCATCGTACGCCGCGCGTCGCTCGGCGTCGCCGAGGATCTTGTACGCCATCGCGACGCGCTTGAACGCGCGCGAATCACCGTCGTTCTTGTCGGGATGCGTCGCGAGCGCCATGCGTCGGTACGCGGATTTCACGCGCGCCGCGTCGATGGACGCGCGCTCGGCGGCGTCGAGACCGAGCGCGGCGTACGCATCGAACGGTGGGGTCGCGGCGGGGGCGTCGTCGGAGGGCGACATCGCGGACGCGGCGACGAGTGCGGCGCGCGCGCGGGCGCGGGGCTACGGGTCGTATGGTATAACATCAATTCTCGCGCGACGCGACGACGTGTCGCTTCTGGTCTTGTTTCTCGCGAATGAACTCGCGAATATCTTTCCCAGTGCCTAATTTCACGACGACGCCGTCCTCCATGTACGCCGCGCCGTCCGCGAACTCTAACTCTTCTAACCGGTGCGTCACCCAAAGCGCGGTGACGCGACCGTCGCTCTCGTCCACGGCGCGGCGCACCGCCTCTATCACCCCTCGCTGATCGGCCTCGTCTAAAAATGTCGTCAACTCGTCTAACAGCAACAGCTCGGGCTCCTCCACGAGCGCGCCCGCGATGGCGACGCGTTGTTTCTGCCCCCCGCTCAGCGTCGCCACCTGTCGCTCAAACGCGTCGTCGTCCGTTAAATTCACCGTTCGCAGCGCTCGCACGACGCGTTCGCGGACGTCGTCTTCGCTCAGAGTGTGATCATTGCCCAATCCAAACCCGACGTCCGCGCCGACGGTCGGCATGATGACTTGATGATCGGGATTTTGAAACACGAACGCCTTGCGCTCGGGCGCCTCGAGCGCGCCCGCGTCCGTCTTCACCAGTCCCGCCAGCGCTCGCAGCAGCGTGCTCTTACCGCACCCGTTCGGGCCGAGCAGCATGAACAACGTGCCTCGAGGCACGCGCAGGGACGCGCCGCGGAGCGCGCGGACGACGCCGTCGGCGTCACCGCGCGGAAACGTGACGCAGGCTTGGTTCACGTCGACGCCCCACGGCGACGCCGACGACGACGCCGACGACGCGCGCGGGATCGCGACGACGCGGGCGCGACGTCGAGGATGTCGTCGTCGCGACGTGGACGACGCGCGCGGTCGAGCGGACGCGGACGACGCCGCGGCGCGCATCGGCGCGGAGGCGGCGTGTGCGGCGCGCGGCGGCGAGGAGGCGAGGCGAACGCGTCGATTTAAAAGTCTACCGAGACGCACTGCTATCGATACCGGGCGAGTGTCATCACACGTGCGTCTCCGAAGCCGCGATGTTCGGGGCGTGCGCGCTGGCGACGTCGCCCAGGGCGTCGGTGTCGTCGTCTGGGGTCGAGCCGCGGCGAGCGCGACGGCTTCGCACGAGCGCGGGCGCCTTGGGGACGACGGCGGATTTCGCCGCGGGTTCAGCCTTCTTGGCGGCGTCTTTGCCTGATTTCGACGCACGTTTCGTCGGTGACGCGGGCTCGGTGACTTCGTCGCCGTCGGCGGTGTCTTTTTCGAATCTATCGCCATCTTGGGTTCTGTGCCAACGCATGAGTTGGTCGGCGAGACGGGATTCGCGAGCGCGGTCTTCGGCGACGCCGACTTCGTCTTGAACGCACGCGCCGACGGCGTCTTGTAAGGCGCCCATGACGCGCTGAGCGTCGCTATGACGAATCACCGCGAGCTTAGCTTTGGCGATCGCGGTGTTTCGCTCTTCATCGCTCATTTTTTCGAGCGAGCTCGGGTCGTTCGGCGTCGGCGGTTCGAGCAACGGCTCGAGCGTGTTCAAGTACGAGCGCAAGTTGGGCATCACCGTCTCTCGCACGACCTTGGGACCGAGAGCGTGCAAGCCTCGAATCGCGCCGTAGTGCGTGGTCATTGGTTTGGTATCCAATAACGCCCGCAACAACGTGCGCGTGATCCTAGGTCGAATGCTTGGATAGGCGTCGCCGAACTTGCCGCAAATGAACGCCATGGTGTACGCCGCGTCGTCTCGCAGCGACCAGTGGTCTTCGTCCAAATTTTGACATAAACGCTTCGCCACCACGCACGTCACCACGCTCGGCATGAGCTGGTGTAAATACAGCTCCACGTTTATGTCGGGGTTGGAAATTAACGCCCGAATCATCTGAATCAACACTCGCAACCGCGGCAAATCCCTCAGGTTTTGCGTCGTCTCCTCGGTGATGAACTGCGTAAAGTAAGGCATCAAATTGTGCAGACCGACGTCCGCGCTCAGCGATCGCAGCGCGGTGGAGAGCAATTCAACTTCACGGTCGCTCGCATCGGCGCGTCCAGCCTGTCGAATCAGCGCCGTGACCTTGTCGAAATAAAACTGCAATTCCCGGCTCAGCGTGTGCGACACCACGGGTAACAATCCTCCCGCGTCCGGATCCCCACCATTCTCTTTCGCCCCCATCGCTCGCGGCCGCGGCCGTTTCATCCCACGCGGAGGTTCGATCGCCACCGGTTCCGCCGCGGGCACCATCGGGTTCTCTGGAATCATCGGCTGCACTCCCTCCACCGCCAACCAGTGCGGCACCAAGTTCACCTCGATCGGCGGTCTCGGCAACTTCCTCGTCAGCAATTCCCGCATGTCGATCTCTCGGTCCTCCACGTAAAACACATCCGGATCCTCGCGCGTCTGTTTATATTCATAATCGCTCGTTCCCGCCCCGAATCCATACAGCGGTTCGCAATTTCTCAATCGCAGCGCCGCGTTGACGTCCTGCGCGCGTTCGATCGACGTCGTCGTCGTCCGATTCGTCAGTCCGTCGTCCATCGGTCCATCGCGCGTCGATCGCGCGCGCGTCTCGTCATCGTCGTCGTTCGCATCGCGTCTTCGCGCGCGTCTTCGCGCGCACCTCGGCCGAGAGCGTCGTTCGTTTCGACGCCCGCATGCATTTCATCGCGTCTTGAAACACCTGTCGCAGCCGGTACTCGCAATCGCTCGCCAGCGCGCGCGCGGCGTCGGCGTCCACGGGCGGCGCGCCGATCGTCGCCGCGATCGCGCGCACGGAATCGACGTGCACGCGGCTCGGCGCGCTCATCGTCGACGATCGATTCGATTCGCGGCGCGATGTGACGCGCACTCGTCGGGTTTTCGACGCACAGCGCGACGCGGCGGCGCGCGGGATGGGCGCGCGAGACGCGGCGTCGCCCGTGCGCTCGCTCGACGTCGCGCGCGCGCGCGCGACGTGGACGGCGCTGGACGAGGCGATTCGAGGCGACGCCGGCGCGTGGACGTTCGACGACGACGACGACGACGCGCGCGCGACGACGAGCGGACGCGAAGAGCGCGACGCCGGTGATGCGATTCGCGCGCTCGGGTACGCGATCGTGCCGCGATGCGCGAACCGAGCGCTGGCGAGGCGAGTGGCGACGCTCGCGCGCGGGTTGGCGGCGCGAGGCCTGGATCCGACGTACGTTTTCGTGTACGAGGACGCGTGGACGCTGTTGCGAACGATAGAAACGGCGTGCAAAAGTCGAGGATGCTTTGGTGGGTTAATCATGAATTACGACGTGCTGGCGTGGTGCGTGGATCCGGTGAGCGATGGGGAGGCGACGACGGCGTTTTGTCCGCACCGGGATCGACAGCCGGACGACTCGCCGGGATCGTTTTCGGAGAATGGGGACGCGAAGTACGCCACAGCGTGGGTCGCGTTGGCGAATGATGCGACGCCGGAGAATTCGTGTTTGTACTGCGTGCCGAGACCGCACGATCCGGGTTATTACGACGGCGATGATGACGACGCGAACGCGAAGGATCCCTTGAGCGTGGCCTTGGACTCAAAAAAAGCGTTTCAATACGTTCGCGCGTTGCCGTGTAAAGCGGGCGATGGCGTGGTTTTCACCCATCGGTTGATACATTGGGGATCGATAGGCGAGGGGCGCGAGGACAGGCCGAGGATTAACATCAGTTTTGGATTCGCCTGCGAAAGCTTTGAACCGGCGTACCTGACGAGTCGCTCGCGCGTGCCCAGTTTCGACGAACGACTTGCCCTCGTCGCAGGGCAGTTGATATGCTATCACGAAAGGTTTCCACCGAACGCGAAAGAACTTGGTGTGTTGAAGAAGCTATTCGACGGCATGAAGTCGAGCTTCGACGACGCGTACGTTCGAAAGGTGAATAAAGAATTCGCAAACGCCGCGCTGCGCGGCGAGAACGACGACGAGGTCGAAGAAGACGCGCTCGACGCCATGCTCGACGCCGCCGATGATTTTGACGACGATTTTGATGATTTTGAAGATGGCGTCGAAGGTGATGCGTACGGACGAGTCGCCGACGGAGATGACGCTCTGGCGAAACGATCGAAAAGGAAGTGATAGTCGATTGAGAGGACGAGCGTGTGTTGGATAGCGCGTGTAATGAATAGATTTCGGCGTCTTTGTAACTGTGAAATTATTACAACGACGCGTGTCACACTTGACTGTGGGAGTGTCACGTCTACGCGAGACGCAAAACGAGGTCTTGAATTGATTGATGCGCGTCGAAAAACAACGCAAAGGGCTTTTCGTCGACGCCCGAAGGCGTCAGTGGAAAGCTCGTCTGAACGGATGAACTTGGTTTGAAAATGTCGGCTTTTAAAACTCGCCTCATCTTCTCCATCCGATTGCGGGCAGCGCTCGAACCAGTCTGGTTCGACGTCTCGCCCAAAGGGTGCGTCGACGCGAAAGCGTTCGCGCCGACTCGTCTTGGTTTGTTGTACAACAGAAAGAATTTGTTTTCACACTCGACCGGCGTTGAGCTTGGCCATGAGCGTCTGAAAACTACCACCACTAGTCTCCGGCGCCGTCGGGTAAGGAGGCGCGACGGGAAACGGCTGAGCGGGTTGGGGTTGCACTCCGAAGAGCGTATTGAGTTTTTGCTGCACGCCTTGCGGCGGCGGCGGCGCCGCGTAATGAGACGGCGCCATCATCGGCGGTGGCGACGGATGCGCGTCACCGTTGGCGCTGTTCAAAATGTTGTTGAACAACGCGTGTCCCTTGGCTTGCTGCGGCGCGGCCGCAGGCTTCACCCCGAGTAAGTTTTTCAATCCCGCCGCGCTCGCTTGAGGGCGCGGCGTCGCGACGTCCAGTCGCGGCGGAGCGCTCGAAGACGCCACGCGCGGCGAGTTGGTCGGCGCTATATCTTTCAAAAACGATGGCATCGGTAACTGATCCGCCGCCGGCGCGTTTTGAAAAGACGCCTGCGCCCAACGTTCGTCGTTCGTCGCGGTTTTCACCTTGCCCTTCGACTTCTTCCCGCTTCCATCCGCCGCCAACACCGCGGCTTGCTGCTCCGGCGTCAGCGCCGGCTGTTGAGGTTCACACACTTGATTCGCTCGCACTCTCGGATCGATTAAACCCACCGTTTTCGGCGCCGGCACCGCTTTCGGTTTCGGTCTCCGTTCCTTCGTCTTCGCCTTCGTCGGCTCCTCGTTCCCGCGAACCTTCGGCGTCGGCACCGCCGTCATCTTCCTCTCCCTCGGCTTCGCCTCGACCTCGACGTTCGTCTCGCGCACCACCGCATCGACCGCGCTCGTCCCGTCCTCGAAATCAAACGGCACCAACTCTCGCTCGAACGATCGCTTCGCCTTGACCACGTCGCCGTCCTTCTCGAACCCTCGCGTCGTCCCCTCGCCCCTTCCCGCGCCCCCCCTCGTCGCCGGATTCGCGCTCGCCGCGATCAGCGCCGCGATCATGTCCTCCCCCTCTCCCGCGAACGTCCCATCGACGTCGATCGTCCGCGCGCGTCCCTCCGCGCCCGTCATCGTCGCCGCGCGAATCGCGATCGATTCGCACGATTCTCGCGTCCTCTCCGCCTCGGGTCGCGTCGTGCGCCTCGCGCGTCGCGTCGACCGCGCGCGGCGTCGCCGTCTCGCCCTCGCGCGTCGCCTCGCGCGCGCGCGTTCGTCGCGTCGGTCGCGCCGCGCGTCCAGATCTGACGCCGCGGTGCCGTCGCGCCTCGATCGTCCCGCGGGTTCGCGCGCGTCGCGTCGAACCTCGCGTCAAGGTTCGATCGCGATCGTCGATCGACGCGCCGTCGATGGATTAAAAACTTGATTTCGGCGTTCGCGTCGCGCGCGGACGGCGCACTCGCGCGCGCGGCGCGCCGACGCGCCATGCGCGCGCGGCGCGCGACGGCGCCGACGACGGCGCTGACGACGGCGCTCGCGCTCGCGTCGCTCGCGTCGCGCGCCGTCGCGTCGAGCGCGCGCTTCGGGCGCGAACGACTCGTGATGCAGACGACGCTGGGCGACGTGACGCTGGCGCTGTACGATCACGACGACGCCGCGCGCGCGACGGCGGCGCACGTGCTCGAGGCGTTTGAGCTGGGACTGTACGACACGAATCACTTCTTTCGCGTGGACGCGGGATTCGTGGCGCAGATCGCGGATTGCGCGGGGGGGCGACGCGCGGCGATGAGCGAGCGGCAGCGCGAGCTCGCGACGAGGACGGTGCGAGGAGAATTCGACGCGTCGGTGAAACACACGCGAGGGAAGCTGTCGATGGCGAGGTGGAGCGATCCGGACAGCGCGACGAGCAGCTTTAGCGTGATGTTGGGGACGGCGCCGCACCTGGACGGGGAGTACGCGGTGTTCGGCGAGATGGTGGAGGGCGAGGAGACTTTGCGGAAGATCGAAGCGGTGGAAACGACGAAGAGTGGGATATTCGTGATGCCGAAGGAGAGGATTGAGATTTTATCGACGTATGTACTGCGCGAGGGCGCGAATTCGGGGGAAGAGGGCGAACGCGCGTCGACGACGACGACGGGCTCGGCGAGCGACGCGGAAGAGCTGCGCGAGTGTCGCGTTCGGGCGGATTCTCTGGCGAAGGAATTGCACGAAATTCGCGAGAGACGACTTCCCGGAAATTGATCTAGATTGTTACACTATTTGTACCCAAAGACTCGACTAAGCGCTACTTCCAGACGCCCGTCAGCGCGTGGCGCGCGACGAAGGCGAACGCGCACGAAAGAAACTGAAACGCCAACAGACGCGCGCACAAGACGCGCTCGGTGCAAGGACCGAAGAGGCGCAAGAATAAAGTCACGAGATTCATGTTGTATCTCGTCTCTGTCGCCATCGATGGATGCAAAAGCCCCGTCTTGGGATCGAAAATGGGCAGACGGTGACGCGGACAGTGCACGATCTTGAAGAGCTGCGGCGTGCTGTACACAAAGTTGAGCACTTGTGGAAGAAAGAATAACAGCAACGTTTCGCTGAAGTGCCCGAGCGTGCCCACGACGCCGAGCGTCATACCCGCGAAGTACGTGTACGTGTCTCCGACGAATATTTTCGACGGATACCAATTGTGCCGCAACAACGCCAGCGTGGTGGCGAAGAATGGCAGCGTCAAAAAAATGCTAAACAAGTGCGCGCCGGCGGTCACCGGCTCCGTGGACGGATCGTTCGCTAACGACAACACGTTGAGTAACAAAATCGCACCGGCGATGATCAACGATTGCCCCGCCTCGAGCCCGTTCAATCCGGCGTGGATGTTGATCGAGTTGGAGCAAAACACCACCAAAAGCCACATGTAGCACAGATACAGCGGCCCGACGTCGATCGATCGAACGCCCGCCGGTAACTCTAGCAACGCGCGAACGGGCGATGGTATGAGCACCGTCGTGCCACCGCTGTAGGACAACAAAAGCGGCAGCGCCGCGAATCCCGGCATGACAATCTTCACTCGCCAAGGCAAATCCAGCACGTCGTCGACGAAGCCCAAGAAGATCATAAATCCAACGCACGCCAACGCGCTGTTCTGCTCGAGCGCCCACGCGTTCGTCCCGCTCGCGCTCTGCCCGAACCACCATCGAATACCCCTCTGGCACAACTGCTGCATCGTCAGCGCCACCGCGTACGCGCATCCGGCCGCTAACCCCCCGCTCTCCGGCACGCGTCGCTCGCCGAGCGCCGTTCCTTTTTTATTCAAGTCGTACCCGCTCATATTCCTCGCCAGCGTCTTCGCCCCGACCGTCGGCAGCAATCGCATCGTCAACGCGTACGCTCCCCACGACACGATCGCCGCGCTCGCGACGCACGCGCGCGCGCCCGCGTCGCTCGCTCGCGCCGCGCTCGCCGCCGCCGCCGCCGCCGGCGCCAACGCCAGCGCCCCCAGCGCGCGCGCGTCCGCGTCCCGCCTCGCGTCCCACGTCCCGCCCGCATCGCTCTCGCGCGCCCGCGACTTCTTCCGCGTCGTCTTCGCGCCTCCGCGTCCATCGTCGCGCGCGCGTCGCGTCGTCGTCGTCATCGTCGTCGTCCAATCGCGTCGTCGATTACGATTCCAATCGCGCCTTCTCCCGCGTCGCGCGCGCGCGCAGGCGCTCGGCGTCCCGCGCGACGCCCTCGCGCAGGCGCCTTCGCTCGTCCACCTGCGATTCGTGCACCGCGCGCACGCCCAGGGCGGTTCCCAGGACGACGACGACGACGAACGCGTTCACCGCGCGCGTCATCGAGTGCCGCACGGCGCGTCGCGCCGCGCGCGTCGGACGCCGATCGCGATGCGCGCGCCGACGCGCGCGCCGCCGACGACGACGCCGACGACGACGTCCGCGACGCGCGACGCGGCGACGGCGGAACCGCCGCGATTGAAGATTCTCAGCCTGCACGGCTTTCGAACGTCGCGCGAAATCTTCGACGCGCAGGCGCGCGTCGCGCGCTGGCGCGAAGACTACGAAGACGTCGCGCGATTTCACGCCATCGACGCGCCGCACGAGGGCGCGGGCGCGGCGACGGCGGAGGTGAGGGCGTTCTTCGGGGAGGACGCGCGCTCGCGAGAGTGGTGGAACGCGACGACGGGACGCGACGGAAAGACGACGTATCGAGGGATCGAGGCGTCGCTGCGGGAGATCGAGCGGGCGTGCGAGGAGGATGGACCGTATGATGGCGTGCTGGGGTTCAGTCAGGGGGCGACGCTGGCGGCGATCGCGCTGGCGACGCCGGGATTGGCGGAGCGGTTCGCGTTCGGGATTTTGGTGTCGGGAATGCGGGCGCGCGCGGAGGAGACGAAGGGGTGTGATTACGGTGCGATAGCGGTGCCGACGCTGCACGTGGTCGGGTTGAAGGATGATGTGATGCCGAAAGCGATGAGCGCGGGGCTGTACGACGCGATGACGTCGTCGGAGAGAACGCGAGAGACGCACGACGGCGGGCATCGCCTGCCGAGAGTCAACGTCGACGGGACGCCGATTTTGCGCGATTTCTTAGCCGCGAGATTAGCGGCGCGCGAGAACTCGAAACTGTGAGTTTCGCTATGTTAAACGCTAGTAGTCTAGATGTGCTATGGACGCTTCGCTTTGAGCGCGTCCCACGGAAGCGCGAACGCGCTCGGCGTTTTCACGGGCGGGAACAGTACTTCTTTGATGTTCCCCCAAATCCCGACGTCGTACTTATTTCTCGTCATCTCGCCCCAATCGATTTGTTCATCGCCGCTTCCGCCCGCGCGCTCGCCCTTCATCGTCTCCACGGATTCGCGCACGAGCTCCCACTTGAAGGTTTCGTTCGTCGTCACGTTTTTCGCGGCGAGCCACGCGTTGTAGCCCAAGAAAACCGACAACAGCACGAAGACGAGCGCGCAAAACACGCCGAGCGTCACCGCGGGGGCGTAGTGGTACACCACAAATCTATAAAGCAGCGCCTTGTCGTTCCCGAGCGTCGCGCGCGCGCCCGAGGGCGTCTCGTGCTGGAAAATCAACGACCAACAGTCTCGGCGCGTCATGGAACGCCGCACCGCGTGCGCGCACGCCAACGTCACGTACCCCACCAACACGAGCTGCGCGAATAAAAACAGCAAAAACCACCTCAAATTATTCGCCCCGATCGTGTTATTCACCCACACGCAGAAGTGATCGAACCTCGCCACGCGCCGCTCCGTCGTCGTGCACCACTTCGATCGCGCCGGCGCGTCCTTCCCCGTCGTCCGACATCGTTTCCTGTGATACACGATTTCATCGTACGCGTACGCCTTCAAATACTCTTCGTTGTTCTCTCTCGTGATGGTTCCGGGCTCGCTGCAGCACACCAACGCCCACGTCGCGCACGCGAACGCGAACGCCGCGCTCGTCGCCGCCGTCCACCCGCGCGCGTCGCCGCCGTCCAACAGCCGCTTCTCCACCCCCTCGACGAAGCTCGCGTGACCACCGATCGCGAGCGTCAGATACACGATTTGACCGAGCGGATTCGGCCGATCGAGCGCGTCGAAACACGCGCTGGCGACCGCGGCGCCGCGTTTTCGGTCGCACACCGCGATGGTCACCAGCGCCGTCGCGACGCGCGGCGCGGCGTCGCCGAGCGCGCGATGCGCGCGTCCCAGCGCCGAGCGCTCGAACCGCTTCGTCGGACCGAGCACGACGACGGCGACGCACGCGAGCGGCGCGAGCGCGAGCGCGAGCGCGCGCGTCATTCGTCACCGCGCGCGCGTGTGCGGCGCATGCGCGCGCGACCGCGCGCGACGCTCGCGGCGGCGCCCGCGACCCGCGCGCGACGGTTCGAGCGCGCGCGTCCCGACGGCGCGCGCGCGAGGGCGCGTCCCGCGAGGGCGCCGCGCGCGCGGGATTCCGATTCGATGGCGGCACCGCGCCGACCGGTGCTCTTGCTCGACGTCGACGGCGTGCTGAATCGCACGGCGACGGCGAAACAGATCGCGCTGGACGAAGACTTGATCGCGCTGCTGCGGGACGTCACGGAGCGGTCGGCGTGCGAGGTGGTGCTGACGACGTACTGGCGGTACTTTGAGGTGCGGCGGCGACGCGAACGAAGGCGGCGACGCGAGACTTTCGAGACGCGGCGAACGGCGGTGAAGGACGACGCGACGAAGACGAGAGGACTGACGACGACGACGATGACGATGGATTTCGTGAAATCCAGGAATACTTGGCGTACGCGTTCGAACGGCACGGATTGCCGAAGGGCGCGGTGGTGGGGCGAACGGCGGGCGAACCGCACCGGAGCGACTCGGTCGCGCACGACTCGAAGGTTCCGGAACTTCGCGTGCTGGAGATCGAGCGGTACATGCGAGAGACGCACGGTGAGGACGAGACCGCGTGGCCGCCGTTCGCCGTGGTGGACGATAAGGAGGTGGTGAGCGCGGAGCATCGTTGGCGAGGACGGTTCGTGCGCACGAAGCACGACGTCGGCTTGACGAAAGCGCAGGCGGACGCGTTGATCGACATCTTGTCGCGTTGATATCGCACCGACGCGTCGCGCCGATTCGTGATTTATTTATTCATTGGTCGTATCGTGTCATCTCTAAAGTTGTAATTACTACAGCTGTACAACTTCTATGCTGTTACCTTTACCTTTACCTTCACCGGGAAAGCGCCTCTGAGCGCGGCGGTGGCGAAAGCGATTGTCGCCGAGGTCTAGACGCTCGAGCTACTACTCTCGCCTCGGCTAAGCCTGTCTCCATGTTAGATACCGTCAGATTCAGGAGTGTCTCGAGCTGAGCAGTGACTTCGCTGAGTCGCTCGTTCGTTTCCGCCAACGCAGCTGTTTGCTTTGCCTGTGAAGATGTTATTTTACGATCGAGGGGCACGAGGCGATTGGTGAGTTCGTCTACGCGGGTTTGCAACCGTTGAAGAGGATTCTCTGTGGATGTAGTATCCCACCCAGCCGCCGCAGCGGTGATCACGGGCGCTCGTGCGCTTGTCACGGGCGTCTGCGGCGGTGCTCCGTCTGTCGACGCCTTGTTAGCTCCCTTGCGCGGCGCCGTCATCGCCTTGCCCGTCGCCGCTTGTAGCGCTGTCGCCATCAAACTTGGCGGTCCAGAAGATTCATTTGTGACTACGTCTTCGATGTTCCCGTGATCGAGCAAAGAATTCAATTTCCGATGCATCTCGGTCAGGGAGTACGCCAGGCGCCAATGAAACACGTCCACGGCGCGAGCCGTGTAACTCATCGGATCTCTCTCGCGTAATACTTTGTGGAAAATTCCTTGAACACCACGCTCAACGAGGAGTCGGTGGAGTGACACCCTATGAATCATGCCTCTGAAACGTTTCTGAATGACAACTGCCGCCTTCGTCTTCTGCTCGAGGATTTTCGGATCGTCCAAACCTTCTCCGTCGTCTCCGTAAATTATTCGCAACTTTTGTAAATAAAACGCAGGACGTGCGCTGACTTCGCGTGATAAATCTGCGTCTAAGCCATACTTCTTCAAAGCGGTGTATGCTTTGGTATACGCGATTATTTCGCCTCTAAAAATAATCTTGATACCTTTGAGACGGAAGAACTTTTTCGTCGCGGGGAATGGCGCGAGCGACTCGTGAAAATCTTCGCGTTCGAGGGTGTAGATGTTCGCGTACGTCAACGCCTGTGCGCCGTAGAGCAGCGTATCGGATGAGTACAACGCCTCCTCTGCGATAGTTTTCCCAGACATTTTTATCAATCCATCGACTTGAACGACACCACGGCGAATGAGGAAAATGGTTGACACTGCATCACCGGGTCTGAACAACGTCTCCTCTGGCGGAAACGTGTGCTCGACGACACGAGTCGACAAGTGAATGACCAGTGGCTCAGGGCAGTGTTTGAAAAAGTCGATATTACGTATCCACGTATTCATGCGCATAGTGCACTCAGATCGCAATGCCGGCGACATTTTGTCGAGCAATCTTCTGTACACGTCGGCGTCGGCGCCATCGAGTTGATACTTGAAATACTCTCGTAAGCGAACGCGCAAATCCTGGGGAAAACCGTGATCAATTAGGAATCCATTCAAGTCCCGCATCACGCCTTGGAACTTGTTCACCTTTTCGTTCCTCGTGGCGATGACGTTCGACACAGCCCCCACGATGTAACCGTACTCAAACGCGCCGATGAGCATGGCCATGATGACGTACACTCGCTCTCCAGTCGTTACTGGAACGATGTCTCCGTAACCGATGGTGGAGATGGTCATCGTGGACCAGTATAGCGCCGCAAGATACAGCCTCAACGAGCCGACGATCTCTCGCGGCTCACCCCCGTCGGGACCGATGACCAAATCTCCGAACTCTGTGGATCGCGTCCAAGAGTACTTCGTCCCTTCCAAATCTTCAACCAAGCCGAATCCACACGCGAGCCAATGCGCAAACATGATTGCCGTCAAGCCAAACTTCATGAGCTCTAATAATGAGTAATCGATGGTGTAAACCAATTCCAGCCGCTTGTAAATTCGGTTCACTCGTAAAATCCGCACGAGTTTGACGAGACGCAGAAGACGCAACGTCCTCAGAATACTGAGCTGCGCCAACGCGCTCGAGCCGACGCCCAAATACATGGCGTCGAACGGAATCGCCGACAAAAAGTCTATGACAAACCACTTTTTGAGATACGTTCGGGCGACGTACGCCTGATTGTAAACCAAGTGCCCAGTGCGGTGATGAGGCGTGGCGATGAAAAAGTTCAACACGAGGTCGGTGACAAAGCAAGCCGTCACGAACTGGTTGATGTAAAACAACGCGTTGAAACTCGGGGTATAGAAACCGACTTCCATCGGAGTCACGATGGCGGTGTAACACAACAAAGCCATCATCACCGCCTCCCACTTTTGCAGAACGGGCTTTTGCGGCGACAACACCGCACGACTCTTCTTGTATCGAGCGCTCTGTTTCTTTCGAATCCGCAAAGTCTGCTGGCGATTCTCGCTCTTCTTTTTGCTCGTAGACTTTGAACCTTTCTCCGAAGACGAGCTAAAAATACTGCTGCTTACGGATCCGGTCTTCGCGTCGAGCGTCAAGCACGCCGCCGCCTCCGCCCGCATCAAATCCAACGCCGTCAGCGCGTGCGCGTGTCCCGCGCCCCGATCACTATCTCGCAAGCTCTGTCGTCCGTGTCGCCATCGCGAATACGCCTCATTCGCGTTCTCTGACGCAGATCCTTCATCGGTGTCGCTCGGCGAGCGGCGCCCGTTCCCCTCGCGTCCCCGTCCGTTCGCCGTCCGCCACGCCGCGTCCGCGTCCGCGTCCGCGTCGCCCATCGATCGTCCGGGGCGCATCACCGCGTCCATCGCTTCGAAGCCGTCGTCGTCGTCGTCGTCGCGTCGCGCGTCGCGTCGGTCCATCGCGCGTCACGGTTGGAATCGAACGACTCGATGCGAACGCGCGAATCGTCGACGCGCGTCGCGCGCGCGCGCGCGGGCGACGCCGGCGCGGTCGCGGGACGCGCGCGCACCACGGGTAGTCGTCGGGACGCGCGCGGTGCGCGCGCGGCGACGCGACGTCGCGGAGTGTCGTCTTTGACCACCGCGGCCTTTCGAGGCGAATGCACCGGCACGCACCGGCGCGACTGCGGGCGAGAGGAAATGCGAGAGGAAATGCGAGAGACGCGGCGTTACAAGGGTCGCGCTATCCACGCTTTGCGCCGCAAAAGGCGCAAAATTTCGCCGCGGGCTTGTCGAAGCCGACGCCGCAGGAGGAACAAAACTTTGCGCCGCGAGACGCGCCGGCGGTGGCGCGTCCGATGCCGGGCGCGAGCGTCTCGCAGTCGGCGCCGAGAGGAGTCTGATCGAGGAATTCGGGCTCTGGGATGCCTCGGGTGTCGCAAACGCGACAGGCGAATAAGGAACCGGCATCCATGCGACCGGGCTCGGCGCGCGTGGTGACAAAGAGTGTGTCGAGTTCGGGGCCGCCGAGCGTGACGGAGGTGGGCGCCTTGACGGGGAGCTCGACGACGAGGTCGACGGCGCCTTGCGGGGTGATGCGAATGACTTGACCGGCGCCGGAAATCGCAGCCCACAAGTTACCGTCTTCGTCGCACTGCGCGCCATCGGGTCCGCCGCTCATCGAGCTCGGGAGCTCGTAGAGAAGGCGACGATTGGACGGTCCGACGCGAGAGTCGTAGTCGAACTGGTAAATTTTCCGCGTCGGTGTATCGCAGAAAAACATCGTCGTTCCCGATCTCGAGAAGCAAATGCAGTTGCTGCACCTGAATTTGTAGTCCAGAATTTCTTCCAACTCGCCTCCGTTTCCGGGCAGGCGCCATAATCCGCCGATGGGCGCCGCGTCAACGCGGTGGGCGTTGTTGTACGAACCGATGACAAAGGAGCCGGCTCGGTCGACTCGCCCGTCGTTCGGGCGCGTGTTCAATCCAGGTTCGAACTCGCTCAAGAGCTTCAACTTCTTCGTCGACGGGTCGAATGCGTGGAGTCCAGACTCTAAACCGAGGAGCAAGGTGCCGTTAGACCGAAGCGCGACGCAGCCGAGCGTCTCTCCGAAGTTGTTTCGTGTGGGCGCCGACTTCAAGTCCCACGAAAACAACGTACCGCTCGGTGCGTCGACCCAGTAAAGGGTCTGACGTTCTTGCGACCATATCGGAGACTCGCCGAGTTGCATGCCGCAAGGAACGACTTCTTCGGCCCAGAGCTTTTGCGGTCCTACGGGGGATTCGTCAAAGTTGAAGATTCTGCCAAACTGCTCGGCGTTGAGCGAGGCCCCGCCGACGAGGCAACCATCGACGTCCGGCGCCTGCATGAGCTCATCCACCGTTTCTGGCTTCACACTACCGCCGTACTGAATTTGAATTTTCACCGCCACGGATTCGCCGTAATTCGTTCGGAACCATTGGCGAATGCCCGCGTGAACTGACTGGGCGATCGCCGGCGTCGCCGTTAATCCCGTGCCGATGGCCCACACGGGCTCGTACGCGATGATAACCTTGGACATTTCATCCGCTTCTACACCGCTGAGCGCCGCGCTGAGTTGCCTGTTGCAGACCTTTTTCGCCTCACCTCGTTCGTACTCTTCCTTCGTTTCGCCGATGCACAGTACCGCGGTCATGCCGCAGTCGAGCGTCTTTCGAGTCTTGAGTCGCGTCATCTCATCCGTCTCCCCGAAAAGTTCTCGGCGTTCAGAGTGCCCGATGAGCACGTGCGTGCACCCCACGCTCTTCGCCATTTCCGCGCTCATCTCCCCCGTGAACGCACCCGAGGCTTCGAAGTAAATATTCTGAGCCCCCACGGCGACGCCGCTTCCCTCCAACTACGTTTAGGATAACGTTAACGTTCGCGTCAGTCCATCGTCCGAGTTCGCGCGCGCGCCCGCGCTTCGACCCATCCCGCGCGAGTCCGCGTAACTATGACTATGAATTTCAAAAGCAGCAGCCCCGGTAGAGGACCGGCTTCAATTCTCAACAATGTGTAAAGTCTCTTCATCCTCGCTCGATTCGGATAGAATCGCGTTCCTTCGTCGCGTCGCGCGTTCGCTTCGTTCGTACCGTTCTCGCCACCTCAGCCGCAAACGGCGCCGGCGGACACACAAAAACCTCTGTTTTACTCTTATTCGTCCCGATTCCACCGTCTCGCGCCGCCGCGCCGACCAACGCCGCCAACGTCCTCGCCTCGTCCAGCGTCTTCGGGTTGAGCTTCCAATTCCCCGCCATGACCGCGTTTCTCTTCCCTCGCCCGCTCTCATCGCGCGCGCCGACCTCCGCGCGCACGCTCGCCATCGCCATGGACCTTTCGAGCGCATCGATCGCCTCCGCGCGCTCCCCCGGCGCTCTCAGCGCGTCATCTTTCGTCGCCGCCGGCGATTCTCGGCGGCGGTTGAATCGATCGAACACGCCCGCGCGCGTCGTCGCGCGTCGACCCCGTCGCGCCGCGCGCGTCGTCGCCGCGCTCGCGCCCGCGCTTCGCCCGCGCATCGCGCTCTGCCGCGCGCCGAGCATCGCGACGTCGCGCGCGCGCGTCGTCGTGTGTCGAGCGCGGTCGCCAGTGCGCGACGCGACGCGCGATGCGCGCGGCGCGCG
>VMHT01206084.1_pt1 | contig 53380 bp, 75 predicted proteins | sample 4693611 | NCBI WGS metagenome assembly VMHT01 (sample SAMN12280063, study PRJNA550983) | marine metagenome | isolation source: seawater sampled from same location over 5 years 0.02-0.2 micron viral filtrate | place: USA: collected off the coast of southern California halfway between the port... ... | reverse complement strand
CAATACAAGTAACAGTTCCTGTAGAAGATATTGCATGAACATCAGCTACCGTGGCATTAGGCAATCTAGCAAAAAATGTTTCAGAAGGACCTACTGTAACTCCATCACCAGCAGAGCTAGAAGCAGTACCCGCGTCAAACACCATATAAATACTTGCTGTAGTGCTTTGATTTTGAACAAATAAGAACTTTACCTTATCGCCTGTCGCTACCGCCGTAGGGGCTGTATCATCATCTACCGCTGTATAATCAAGAAAATAACCCGCGATCAAATCGGTGCTAGAGTTAGAAACACTCGTTAATTTGTAATACCATTTATCATTAGCATCTGCCGGAGTTACAGTTAGACTCCCTGATAAAGTTGTTGCTATCTCATCTGGCAACAATGTTGCCGAAATAGATACATTTGCTGAATCTGCCATTATTAACTCCTATCCTAAAGCTATGGCTAATGCGGTTGCCGTGCCAGCTACTCCAGCACTACTTCCTAAATTAAAAGTAGAGGCAACACTTGTAACTGCTCCCCCTGACCCAGCACCGTCACAAAAAACAATGTCTGATGTCCCGTTTGGTATTGATACTGTTGCACCCGACCCTTGTTGGATAGTAGCACTTCTACCACCTGTTAAAGAGTTTTGGATGATAAAAAACTTACTGGATGTATTCGGCGCAATCGTTACGACATTTGTGCCACCTAAATCAGAACCGCTATCTTTAAGGTTGATAACAGAAAACATTCCTGTCTGGACATTACTTTGTCCAGAAGTAGGGCTTGCAGCTCGTATCGTTAAATCTGTAGTTAAGTCCGAAGCAGTTAAATCAGACGCACCTGTTATTCGATCAAAAATATCGAAATTAAAATTGGTTACATCACCCCAAGTACCAGAGAGTTCACCTGAAGCTGGTTTTTCTATGCCTATGTTTGTACTGAATGAACTAGCCATTTACTGCCCCTATGCCGCTATCTCTAACCAATTTGGAGTCTGAGAAGGAGTTCCCTCCGACCAAGCAGTTGTCGTTACTGTAACCGTTGTCCAATTTGGATTCTGGCTAGGAACGATAGCTGAGTATATTTGAACTATACCAACATTTACTGTTCCTGCAACCCCTGAAACATCAACTTCTATAGAAGGCACAGCATTTACTGAGCCAACCGCGCTTGTGGCCGCTACTCCTGTGACAACAAAAGAAGATGTACCTGTAACCGTTAAAGAACCAAGTGCGCTTGTAGCCGCTACTCCTGTAGCAAGCACCAAAGCCGAACCTGTGATTGCTTCTTCACCGAGACTTGCTGTGGCTACCGCGCCAACACCAACGACATTTGCAGAACAATTTGTTGTTTCTTCACCAAGAGCAGAAGTTCCTGCTACACCTGTTGGCACGAGTAAAGATGTACCTGTAACAGCTACTGAGCCAACCGCGCTTGTTGCCGCTACCCCTGTAACATTTACTTCTATAGAAGGGATAGCAAGGGCTGCACCGAGTGCGCTAGTGCCAGCTACTCCTGTGACAACGACGGGTATTGCTTGGTTCCAAGCCCCTTGATTCCAAGTTCCTCTGCCCCAACCCGTGATATTAGCCACAATATTACTCCATTATGCTATACGGATAATGGCATTACTCGCATCTGCTGTAGGAAACTGAATAGTAAACGTCCCAGAAGTAGAGGTTTTGTTAGAGGTGAAATCTAACACTGCTACTGCTTTATTACTATTTGTATCATTATAAATCAAAGCACCCATTGCTGTAATAGTAGCAGTGGTAAAACTCAAATCAGCAAAATCAGTAAGTGCGGTAGTACCAGAAGCTGAAGGGGCTACTTTTGTAAGAGTTCCCCCACCTGTAGCATATGTGCCACTAGAAGCAACTTCACCTGTAGTGGTGAAAGCTGTTGTTGTCGCGCCTAGCGTAGCTGTGGTGTTTGATTTGCCCCCGCTACCCTCTGCATACAATGCCAATTTAAAAGCATTACCATTTGTCGCAAAATTGTGTGTACCTGTTAAAAGCTCTGTTTTAAACGAAGTACACATTGCTTGTGCAATAGCCATTAGAGTCTCCCTATAGCTTTAGCTAGTTCCAATTGACCAGCTTCACGAACCTTGGCGCAAATACTAGCACGTTCTTCTTTCTTCGCCAACTCTATATAGTATTGCGCTAGATTCCTTACTTTATCCCTAAAGACCTCAGCTTGTAAACGGATAGGTTCTGGAGCATCCTCAGAAATGTAAATAAGTTTACTAGCTAACATATCAGCTATTTGGTCGTTAGATAAACCACCTTCGTCCGAAGTGATTATATTAACTGCGCCTATCACAGAAAGTGATTCAAACATTATCATGCCTCCCAAAAATAACAGGTTCACTTTCTATGGGCTCCGGAGGTGCAAATTCAGATTGTTTAGCTATCAAAAGCCCCCCTTCTTGCACTGTTTGTACTAGAGGATCATCAAGTCTGTGATAGCCATACAATTTTTCATTGTCTGGAACGTTAGTATCCAATAACCCAGATTTACTAGCTATTTCTATTTTTATACCTTTTGATACAGCAATAGCACACCAAAACTCAACACATGCCCTACCTGATTCAGCCATATTTACATTTTTGTAAGTAAAATCTATACCATATAAACATATCGTTTTAACTTTTGACCAAATTGCATAAGCAACTGCGTACGCTACAGTATTGTTGAAATAACAGAATTTTAATTCTGTTGCTATTTCTTTTAAAGGGTACAACTCTAACTGTTTAACTCGTTTATCTAACTGGCAAGTTATAATAGGCTTTTTATTTTCTTTTAAAAATTTCCTAGCTATACCTGTTTGAGTTCCTGCATTTTCAGTATCTAAAAACCTGGAAACAGGATCCATCATAAACGTCTTATCAACGTGTATAATCCCGCCTATACAATTTATACCCCATATTTCGTCAAATTCTTGAGACGCTATTCTAGCAGAAGCATAATCAGAAAAGCTCCCACCAAGACCGACTATAGCTATTTTCATGTTCTCGCTCGACTAGGTAATCCTTGTCTATAGGCATCAGCATTTTCACGAGCTTCTGCTAAATCTTTAACCCTGCCTAATGATTCTATAAAACGACCATTATACAAATCCATCATATCTTTTTCACCTTTCATAAAGGTGTATGCTTCTACTAAACAGCCATACAGCATAGTGTTAGGCGCATTTTCACTTAAATAAGTAAGAGTAGTGTCATCACTAGCAGAAACCACTGTTCCTGTTGCGCCACTTGTACCACCAGTCACTGTTTCACCCACCGTAAAATCAGTGCTTGGTATAATAATATCTAAAACAGTCGCGCTAGTTATAGAAGATATAGTGGTTGTTGCCCCGCTCGTGCCACCTGTGATTGTTTCATTAGCTTGAAAAGTACCACTCACACTGCTTACCGTTAGCTCAAACTTACTTTCGGTAAGGCTAGTTGGTCTGTAATAATAATGAAGTTCTGAGCTAAACGCTGCATTCGGAGTAGGAGCTAAAATAAAATTTTGGTAATCATAAACTGCGTAATATTTAGGAACACCTGTAACAGAAGAATCAGGGTACGCTTCTTGCAAATAATTAACATCTTTTTGCAATAAAAATTCTTTGCTAGAACTGTTTGTGATACTAACACTAAACGCCGCTAAAAAATCTGTTGGCATACCTAAAAATTGATTACCAGAGGATAATACACCTGTAGCGTTTTTGCGAAACACTTCTAAATCTACTGTCGTAAAAATACGCTGTTCCGTTGCTTTTACAAAATCAGAAAGATGAGAGACAAAAGACACTTCCGTATTTTCTGTATAATCTTTTATAGCTTTTTTTAACTCTGTATAAGTAAAACTCATGATATAACCACCGTAACTGTACCGACACTAGCGGTCAACTCAAAACTGTTTAGTTGTGTTCCAATTAATCCTAAACCAACATTTGTGTAAACGACAAAAGGATTGTTATCTTCTCTAACGTCTATCCTAGGCTCATGCAAGCCTTGTGGCTCAAACGGAGGAGGAGTTGGGTCTAGCTGGGGGTGCTTCGGTTCAAAACAATCACGACAAGTTTTCAAACCTGTCCATTCTTTGCGTAATTCTAAATAACGATAACGCTGACCGCACCTATCGCATATTGCAAGTGATTTTTTACCGATTGCATATTTCATGTGATAAAGGTGTAATAATCCCTGCTAGGTGTTAAACTTAAAGTAGCGCGATCACGGTCTTCTGCCGCCGCTCTCTCAAACTCTTCTTCATAAACAGCTTTAAGAACTTGTATCCGCTCAGGAGCTTTTTTCAAAGCTAAATAATAAGCCAACCCTGCGGCTAAACAAGGGTAAAACCTAAATGGAACATCTAGCGTATTAGTAGCACTATCTGCATCATCCATACGAACTAATCTATCGTAAACTAATGTGTATGTATCCGCACTATCAGGAGTAGGCCACAGTTTTACTATTGGGTTAATTTGTCTATCTACATAAAACTGAGTAGGTCTACCTGTTGTGTTTTTATTAGTAATACTGATGTACCCATCACGGCTTAATCGACTAAGGGATATATCAGATTGATTAGTGCCTGTCCCTGTGCGTATTACTGCGCTCAAAATATCGATAGTATCTGCGCCAAGCGTGTAATCAGCAGTTCCAGAAGTCAAACTGGTGGAAGTTTGTGCCATAGTCCAACGATTTAAACCCCTGTTCGCCCAATCTGCTAACATAAGGTTTAAAGAGCGAGTGGCTGTTCTAAGGTCGTAGCCTGTCCTAACCTCTAAGCCACAACGCTCAAAAGCCTCTTCAACATAATCAGCTACATCTAACTCAAAATCGTTGGAACCTGAAACAGCCATTTAACTCTCCTATGAGTTAGGACCTCTAATTATTTTGCCGCCAGCCGCGCCACCTTTAGACATCATTTTACGTTTGCCACCCATTGCGCCACCTTTGGATTTCATCATGCGTTTACCGCCCATAGCACCGCCTTTGGACTTCATCGCACGACCGCCTTTAGCGTAATTCTTTTTCTTCATCGCCATTTTCTTGTTCCTCTTCAGCATAAAGATTGTCGAATATCTGATTCACATCCATTGTATAGTCTAAATCAGATTTTGAATAGTGTGTGTGTTGAGAAGGTTTAAAATCAGGTGCGCCTTCCCCTGTTTCAAACCAAGCTGGGTGTGTGACTCTTACACGATTATTAGGCAAAGCCACTATATTACCAGTCCATTCACCCGCATCTAAAAGTTCTAACACATGGCTTTGTTTGTGCTGAGCGGGGTCATCTGCTATTTCACTGTCTGTATAATCTACGGTAAAGTAATACTTAGCAGGGAAAAATTCACCATCAATTTTAGCTAACCAAGGGCAAGGAGTAGCCCTATTTAAAACATAAACAGAGTGAGTATGAGACATACAATCCCAAGGTTGTGCCGCATGAACTGGCATGGGCTCTGCCCATTCATCAAAAGGCGTATCGCCAACTAACGCAGTTATAGGCATTCTTGCCCACATCGCACCGCCATGCACATTTGGTTCATCTTCCATATCTGCTTCACATCCTGTGAAAATAACTTGGAAACTCAAACATCTATTTGGCATGGTAGTTACTGCGATAACCATTGCATGTAAAAATTCACCATGATGTCTTTCATGGTTGCATGTATATTCTCGGCGCACCCAACATTTAAAGTAGGGGACGTTACTTGTAAGATAACTCATCAGGTCGTGGACTTTTTCTTTTTCTTTTTAGGAAAACCCGCTTTCATATTAGCGTAGGCTTCTTTAGAAATAGTTGATTTTTTCTTAGATCTAGAAATGCCTTTTTTCTTACGAGCATTTATATTGTCCCACAAACCTTTTTTCTTTTTCTTTTTTGCAGGTGCTTTTTCTGTTTGTTTTGCCATGTTACCTCTCGCTATAGTCATTAAAACAACCTAGGAATTGCCGCCGCCGCAATAATTAAAATAGCAATACCCCACAATCTCATATCTAACTTATCAAGTTGTTTTTGTATTTGGGCATAACGCTCACTACAATCTGCCTCATGCTTTTCCAACAACTTTAAAACATCATCTGCTTTCATCTCACCACGCCTTACATGACCAGTACCGCGCACTAAATTTATCTTTAGCACTAGCACAATTATGACGAGCCCTAAAAGATTTGCGCCTCGCAGGAATATCTTTTTTAATACTCATATTAGGATCCCCAAATCTCACCAATTTTACTTGGTCACCTTTTTTAGCCAACACTGCTGACTTTTTAGGACCTTTAGGGGTGCGCTTTGGCTTATTAAATCCAGGAAAAGTTTCTCCTCGGTAATTTAATTTACCAGAAGGAGTTCTTTTTACATCCTTCGCGCTAGGCATTACGACAAAAACACCGTAATTGAATCAACTGCTGTTAGGGTAGTAAGCGTTGGACTACTAGAACATCTAATACCCTCATCAGGAACATAGATTGAATCTGTTTGTCCTGTTGTTGAAGTGATATCTAAAACAGTCGCACCCGAAGCACCATCTTTTATAATAAAAGCAGGGTTGCCTGAAGCATTGGTTTTTATATACACACCTCTGATCCTAGCAGGACCAGCGAAAAACGCACCTGTTGCAGTTCGTGTAATAGCTTTTACATCTGAGCCAGCCATATTATTCTCCTTTTAAAAAGAGAGGGGCTAACCCCTCTCTATTGCACACTAAGCAATTTGAATATACTCAATGATAAAGGTAAACGAACCCGCTGTTGTGGCATCCACCGTATTGGTGATGTTGCAGAAAATATTCCTTGCGGCAGATGTATACTGCGGAGAAACTGGTGCAGTAGTCGCACTTTGTGTCGTTGCTACCAAAGTAGTAGTCGTTACATTACCGACAACGACGGTTGTACCACCATCAAGGATTTCATCAGTAACCGCCGCAACAATCTGTGCGCCAGAACTAGATGTACCAACTTCGTAACCGATATCACCTGTTCCAATAACAGGAGCCACATCACAAAAGATTCTAATATTAGTAAGGATCGTGTTCGCTGGTTGTACAAATGTAGCAATAGCGGGGCTATCCCCTGCTGTGGTGTTTACAGTAACACCAGAAGCGTAACCAACGTGTTTGATATACTTATTGGTAAAAACACCCGTAGAAGCAACAGATGAGGTTTCAGTGATTGCCCCTGTTGTCGCGTTTTTATTGATAACTTTAAAGCCGTTTTCAGAGCGTACCGCTCCGTTAAAAGTAGTAGTAGCCATTTAAGTCTCCTGTCTTGGCTAATGTCAACCACCCAATGTGGTTGTCAGGATTTATAAAACTATAAACGAAAAAAGGGCGGCTCGCAAGCCGCCCTTTTCATTATCTGATTTATTAGGCTCCAGGAGAACCGAATACACAACGCGGATCCGAAACACCAAAGCTATAACGCTCACGAGCTTTATAGCGGACGTTACCTGTATCAAAATCACCTTCCATGGAAGTTTTGATAGCCGCACGTTCAAAGTGCTTAAAGCCGTTAGGTGCATCTGTTTTAATGAAGAACGCATCTGTATCGGTTAGGAAGTGGTTGACCACATAACCGTCAGGTAGCATACCCATATTACGCATTGCATTAACGTCGTTATCTGCTGTTCCAGGACGAAGATTAGAAGCCATCAAACGCTCAGCTACAAACTGAAGTGCTGGTGGAATAATCAACTTACGACCCTGTAGAGCAATTTTCAAACCGCGCTCATCGATAAAGGCCGCAATATCAATTAGCGACTGCTCCAAAGATGTTTCGTTAAGGTCTGCCGCTGTGCTGAGTTCGTTACGCAAATTACCACCACCATTAGTCGGGTGGTCAGTTGCACAAAGCTCTTTACCATCACCAAGAGTCACAGCACTGTTAAACGCATTGTTTAGAACAGCCGCCGCTTTTACTTGCTTGGTGTTCGCCATAGAACGAGCCAATGCACGAGTGTAACGAGAACTCAAGCGGTCATAAAGGTTATCCTCTACAGCCTCTTCAGTAATCGCAAACGCTAGAGCGATTGTTTCGTGTGTGTAACGAGCGGTAAATGATTCGTTTGCAGTATCAAATGAAACTGCCTGACCCTCACCTTTTACAGGTGCGGCTCCGAATCCTGACAACATAACCTCTTCTTCAAACGCACGGTCTGAAGATTCAGTTTCGTAGATTTCGGCATGCTCATTGTCATACCGATCATACTCCAATCCGAACAGGGCATTAAGTCCTGGCTCGAGTTCTTTAAGGAGTTGGGATCTTGCAATAGCCATATCTAATTACTCCTTATAGACCAGTTGTTGCGAGGTGGAATGGAAGATTCAGCTTAACTAGAGCAACAACACCAGCGGCGGCATAATCAATATCAGCGACATCTTTAAAGCCGATGATACGGAAATTATCCGTAGCTGTAGTTGCACCAGCAGAAGCTACAGAAAGCTCTCCACTTGAAATTCCATTAGCCGTTTCTGAACCAAACCCTGCGCCTTCAGCATTTGAATGAATCAAAGCTGTTGCCGTAGCTAGGTTAGTCAAAGTAGCATCACATTGTACTTCGTATACTTGAGTAGGATCATCGTATACAAATACAGTTGCTTCTGTACCAGACTTCAAAGTTGAAGTTCCCGGATAATGGTTAGAGAAAGTAGGTGTACCGTCAAGAGCGATATATTCGCACCCTGCCATAACTCCTAGAATCGCCACTGAACCACCGTCTGCCGCACTTACGTCTACAAGACCGTTAGTAAGAGGAATCACCATATCACCTTGATAGATGGCTGATGAAGATCCTGCTACACCATTGATTTGTACTTTGTAAGGTGTCATCCCATTGCTGTTCGGTGCTGACCCTAATTTGTTATGAGGACGCAAACCAAAAGGCGAATCAATGTTTGCCATGATTTTAGTCTCCTAAAAAATTACTCGGAACCACTATTGGAACCGAAGGTTACACGAGATTGCCTATCAGGTTTACTAATAGGCATGGATGGATGTTGTTCCCTCATAAGATCATTATCTACAGCGTTCATTTGATCAGCTGTTTGCTGACTATAGTAGTCCGTGCGCTGTTGTTTTGTTTCTAGTGGGAACCTTGCAAGCACCAGACCGCCTACACCAATCACACCAGCATGTTTACCATCCTGAACTGTAGGTGCTTCAAAATCTGGGTACTCATCAGCGCGAACTAATTCAAAGCCTTCGCGTAGGCGAGCAGATAGGTTTTTCTTATCATCGTAGCCCATGACTGATTCACGGATCCAACGATGAACAAATCCTTCTGGAGGATTTGGGGCGTCTAACTGAGACGGGGGTCGCCACGGTTTAGCGCGGCTTGTTGTTTCCCTTGTTTGGGAAGTGCGTGGGCTTCTATCGGTCATAATACCTTCCTCACGAATTCTGCATACGAAGGAGTTGCTTCGCATACTGTTCATTAGTTATACCAAGTTTGCGAGCTATTGCAACTTGAGATTCGCTTAACTTTACAGATTTTTTATTAGAACGTTGAGCTCCTCTGTTAGCCCCTGCTACTGCTGGACCAGAACTCCGCGCTGTTTTACCGCCAAATTTATGCGGGAAATCTTTTTGAATGCGGTCATCAAGCTCTTGGTAATACTCATCACTTTGGGGATCAAACCCTTCTTCTTCTACCAATTTTTTATGAATACTAAACGCAGTCAACGTCATTGGTTCATCTGTGCCAAACCACTCATTTTTATCTGCCCATTGCTGGGCTTTAGGGTCTGGTGTAGGTTGTGGGGCTTGAGGTTGCTGTACTGCTTGTGGTTGGGGAGCTACAGCGGCTTGTTCACGTTGTCTTTTAACATACGCTAGCCGTTCTGTTTCATGGGCTAATTTAGCCATATTTTTTTGAGCTTCTACTTGACCATCAACATCACCTCTGTCAATAGCATCCCGCAATTTATTCTGTAGAGATTCTTCTTGGTAAGTGACCCTTGTTTCAAATTCATTTACAAAAGAATCATCTAACCCTTTAGTACGTTGAGAAGACTCTTCCAACTGTTTTTGGACAGACTGTGCATATTCCAAAGCGGCTTTTTCACGTCTTTCAGCTTCTCGCATCTTAGCCGTCAGCTTACTAATACGTTTTTGAACACCATCGCTATAATTATCAAGCTCATCGCTAGAAGATTCTTGAGCTGTAGGTTCTTCTACAGCGGGTTCTTGGCTATCTGCTTCGGTTTCATTTTCTACCTCTACTTCTAGCTCTTCTGTTTCTTCAAACAGTTCTTTTTGTGCTTCTTTAGGCATGAATTACTCCATGAGTTAAATGTGTAGGATATCTTCTGGGCTAGCAATACGAGCTAATACTTCATCATCATTGAGGAGGCGAACTTCCCCACCTTCGATTTTAAAACGGCTACCCGCGTATCGTCCAAAAATAACCCAATCACCTTGTTTACACCAAGGCTCTGCATCATCTCCAAACTTATTATTATCTTGGTAGGCTAAAGGACCTACTCGCAAAACATATCCACAAACAGTTCCTACAGCTTCGCGTTGAACTGTTTCATCAGCAAGGAGGATACCTCCTTTTGTTTGTTTTTTACCCTGAAAAGGCAACAACAAAATCCTCCACCCTGTAGGTTGAGGCAATCTATCAATAGCTTTTTCAGAAAGTTTTGCAGGGTCTAGAACAAGGTCTTCGCTTTTAACGTAGGCTTTTTCTAGTTCACCTTCTTTTTTAGGGTTCTGGGCTTTATCTTCTGCCCTCTTTTTTGCAATGTAGTCAGGTACTATAAGTGTTTTACTCATCTATTTTTGATACCTTATTTAGCAGGTCTTTAAGATCCTGTTCAGTTTGAGCAAGCTCCCCGAGTTTAGCTCGGAGTTCCTTGAAGGCGGTATAATCAGGCACAGGACCATGACAAATAGTCTCACGCACTGAATTTGACCGTTCGCGTATCATCTTAAGCATATTTTCATAGATGTAAAGGTCATTCGACATCAGACAATTCCCTCATACGATCTACCAACCGCCTAGCCCTATTAGTAACTTGTTTATACCAACGTGAATCAACCATTTCATCTGCGGCCTTATTCCAATCACGGGCATCTACCCCAGCTTTCATTCCTTTAAATTTGCTGAGTCTTGGTCTGCCCATATTGAACATCATATTTGCAATAATGTGCTGGCATTCTTCAGGTAGCTCATCAAAATCTGGGTACAATACTTTGCACTCATCAACAGTGACAGCCATATCTAATGAAAACAGTTGTTTTACTCGTTCTTGTTCTACAACCGTGCCAACAGCCTTGCCATGCTCTTCGTCGTTTTCTTTAATAAGATGTCCTATACCGCAAGTCGGAAGACCGAGGTGGTCTAAATACACTTCGTACTTACAACCCTCATCTTCTGCGATTTCTTCGCGTAATTTATCTTTATTCATTTTTTAAACCCTTTTAATCCACGAATACCGAAGGATGCTCCAATACTCGCATACATCGCCCATTGAAACCATTCTGGTGTATTAGACAATGCCGCAAAGCCTTCTTGAACATATGGTTGCGTAAATGGAATAAAACACATTGCTATGATAATAATAAACAATATTGTCCATGCTTCATCTTTCCAACTATTATCACTGGCCTGTGCCATAATTTTTTCCCAGCCAGCTTCATGTGTCGCGGCTGTAACCATAACCTGTGCTTCTGCTTCAGCGCGAGCTTTAGCTACCGCACCTTTAGCTTTAGTTTGCTCAACTTTGGATTCCATCCAGCTACCAGCTAGGTTTGCTATGGGTCCTATAAGTGCCTGTATCATTCTATGATCCTTACAATATAGTTTGTGCCATCTGTGTTCTTTGATACCTCAACTGTCTTATTTTCACAAGAATACCGAACGGAAGTAGACTTTTTGTATAGATTACGCTCAATGGTGCGCTTGGCTTTCAAACATTTAGAAATCTGTTCATAAGCAGTATGCTCGGAGACATCCCCGCTCATATATAAAATCAACGTCATAGTTTTAATTACTGTTGCGTCCATTCCTTAACTTCTCTATTTGGCTTTCTATGTTTGTAATTCTCTTTTCATAAAAATCTAATGTCAGCTTTTGTTGCTGGTCATGTGGTGCGCGGCCTTCATCAATCTGTTCTTGGAGCTTTCCAAGCTGCTCTGCTAAATGCTCAATCAACATATACTGTTCACTATCGGCTGGCAGAACACCCATATCACCTCTAGGCCATTTGATACGAAACTCCGTGTTTTGACCTAAGTCTGCTTCTATCAATACAAATTTATTCTCAATCGTATTCAGGCGTTCAATAATACCAAAATACGCCCATGTTCCGATGGCTGCCCCTATAACCATCGCCATAAGGTTGCGTATGGGCATGGATAGTTCAGTGTTCTCATTTATCTTGGTCGCCACTAATAAAGTTCCGTATTTTTATTTACCTTAACAGGTTTGCAATACGCTGTTGCTCGGTGTTTAGCGGGGACACCACTTAAACTCCCATAATTACCATATCTTTTAGTTATCTGGGATGCAAAATAATTACAATCTGTAACAGATCTAAAATACATATCCTGACTCTGCACTTTACCCCCCAATATAACTACCAACAAAAACGCATGGATCATTCTTTAGACTTTTTATCTGCGTAAGCATTTGCTCCAAAATAAGCCGCCACGAGTGCGCTGTTTGCGACAAAATAAGTAGGCGCAATATCTGTAATCATTTTTGCCGCATTTTCATAACCAAGCATTGAAGTGATTAATATAGCGGCTGGGTAGTTTAGAGTGCCAAATAAAGCAAACCATGTCATATATCGCATACTGTCGCGCCGTGCATCAGCATCTTCTAACTCTCTGCGTTTAAATTCCAAAGCCATAGAAATTTCATCATCGCAAAGCGTATCATCATTATTTGTATCAAGATGCTGATAAGCACTATCTTTTTGAAGCTTTTTTTGAGCCACTAACGCACACCTTTAAATTTAATACCCCGCAATGCCGCACCACCGCCACGGGAAATATCCCCATTTGTTGCACGGTTGCTAGTAGCATCCATAAGTGCTTCTCCTCCACCAGAAAAACCTTTTACGCCTTGGCCTTTTAAAATATCTTTGCGGGTTACTTTCCCATCACCTGTTAAATCAGGGAACCCTTTAACTTCACCAGATTTAGGTGAACCTTTTTTACGGTTACGGCGAGTACCACGGCCTTGCTGTTTAAATTCTTCAAATGACATTGTATCGTCAAAACCTTCTTCAAAAAATATTTCACGAAGTTTTTGGTCAGAATCTACTTCAATTACTTCTACTTCATCTTTAGACATTACTCTCTCCTAATATAACTTACTGTTCATATCGTTTATAGTGTCTTGAATGGAAGACATTGTAGTATCTTTTTCAACACCAATACCCATTATCCCTAAAGCCTTATTAGCGGCTGTTATCCCTAATTGTGTCGCGGGATTCATACCAAGCATACTAGGAACTGCTGATATTATACCTAATGGCGTTTGTTTTCCTGGAGTAATCGTATCAAAAATATTTTGCCCAATACTTTTATTCGTATTGTAACCAAACGCACCTAATGCTTTTTCTCCAATATTTTGCCCGCTGTATTGATCTACAAACCCAGCAACCTCAGGGGATTCCATATCAACATTGCCAATACCAAAACTAGCAGGGTTCCCAAACTTGCCACTTATCATCCCCGCCGCAATAACATTGTTGAAAGTGTCAGAATAAGGGTTTACACCTCGAGCAATCGCCGAGTTAATAGCATCCATTAACCCAGCTTCTGAAGCAGTGCCTTGGCCTCCACCAAATTGATTACCTTCAGTTACACTTCCGGGACCATCTTGTCGGCCTTGTCCGGTTCCCCCATGACCACCCGAAGTGCTTCCACTACTCCCTCCGTAGCCAACACCTACATCAGCATCACTGTAGCCACCGCCCTCTTCGCCAGCATCACCAGCACCAGCACCACCGCCAGCACCACCGCCAGCACCAGAGGATCCACCAGATCCTCCCGGACCGCCACCTCCAGGATCAGCCATTAGCCACTCCTATTCTGTTGTTGTCTTTCACGAGCAATTTGCGCTCGCATTTGAGCTATATCTTCTGTAGAACCTATACGCTCACGAGCAATATCTACATTTTCTTGACGGAATTGTGCATCTAACTGCATTTTTTGCTGGTCAGTCTGGTTATCCATCTGCATTTCTTGTTCACGCAACGCTAACTCTTGCTTTTTAATTTCTACCAGTGGATCACCTTGGGGTTGTGGTGGCATTTTTTGCTGGAACTCAGCCATAAGCTGTGCTTGCATCTGGGCTACTACCGCCGCTTGAGCTTCTGGTGGTTGTTGTTGCATATTCGGGTCAGCTTGCATTTGTTGCTGGAACATAACTTGAGCTTTCATACCAATATGCTCATAAATATGTTTTTCTAAGGTCAACAAAATAGGTGGTTGCATTTGTGCCACCCTACTATTCATATAAGCCATATGCACAGCAATATGGGCATCATGGTCTTGTTCGGGGAAAGATTGCAATTTACCCTGCCCCCCTGCCGCCTGACTAGCAAACTGGTTTTCTGTTGCAGGATCCATTTGCTGAGGTTGTGGCTCAGGTTTTAAAATTTGTTCGATATTATCTACACCTAAAGCCGCATAAACCCGCCGATAAGCCTCGTGCATATTGTGCATTTCGGGTGCGGCAGTAGCCAATTTTAACTGTTCTTGAGCTAAAACTACTCTTTGGGACATACTAAAGATGTTTGGATCACTTACAGGGACAATATCTACCCTATTATCAAAATCTGCTGATTTTATCTGGGCATCTTCACCAACTTCGTAAGGATATGGGGCAGGATCTTCAGCAAAAAGCCGCCCTAACATCTTTAATTCTTGTTTTAAACTGGCATGGAGGCGTTTATGTACCGCGCTAATGATTTTTGCGCCACGTTCCAGCAACGCAATAGTAGTACCAACAGGCATTTCTTGTCTGCCATCACCTACTCCTATATCTGTAGTGCCAATAAACCGCTGGGCAGATTCAATAACAAAGCCCATAAGCTGAAAAAGCGTTCCAGAAGGCTCTTTATACGGTAAAGCCATCAAACTTGTGCGAATATCACCTCCAGGAATATCAATATCCCTAAATTCTCCTGGATGAATCGGTGTTTGTTCGTCTGCTATCCGTAAACCGCGAGCTTTAAATCCCGCTGGCATATTACTAAGCGTTCCAGAATCAATAAGCTGGCGCAAATTAGCTGTAGCCGTGCGGCTCAAATTTCCGAGCAGATGAATTAAGCCAAAACCATAAAAACCAAGTCCAGGAGTGAATTTATATTGAACAAAATGAGGAATTTTCTTCTTCATCGGGTCATTTTGGTCATAATTTCTACGAATAGATAAAACTTCTTCACTATCAGCACTAATTGTGACAATATATGGCAGTTTTATCCCTGTTTCTTCATTATCTTCGCCAACATCTGGGTATTCTTCAATATCTAAATAACAATGGCACTCATACAAAGTAGCTTCATCTGTATCACCAGTAGAAGAACGCCCTTCTAGCTTATCATAAGCATCCTTTACTTCATCTTCGCCACGCTCGCTATCCTCCATAATATCTAAATCACGGTAAAAACCATTTACTTGGAGTTTGCGTAACTCATTACTAGACATACGGAGTATATGTGTGATTCGTTCTGCTGAAGCTAAGTCAGTTGCTGTATAAGGTGCAACAACATCTTCAGCTGGTACAAATTTACTTACTGGCCGACCTAATACATCATCGCGGTAAATTTTCTTAAATGCACTACCACTTAAACCCAAATAATACAGCATCTGGTCATACTCAGGTTCGTACTCTTCCATCTCATACATAATTTTATAATTCATGTAATCTTGGACGCGCTGAGCTTGGGCTTCTACTTCAGGGGTAGCTATACCTACAATATTACCGCGCACAGGACCGCCACTTGGCAACATCTCTTTATACGCACCAGCCTGAAATTGAGTTACAGCTTCATTTAATATTGGGTGGATAACACCTGTAGCACCATCAAACGGTTCTGTGCGGGACTCATACTTTAAACCCAACAATTCTAAACCTTTTGTATATGTATCTACCCAATCTTCACGGCTAGATTTATCATCATCTACTGATTGGCTTACATAACTAGCTACATCTGCTAATGTTTCATCACTAACGAATTCTGCTAAATTATCATAAAAATTTTCTGGCTCACCAAGGTCATCATCTTCACCAAAAACTACCTCAGCACCACCTTCATCATCAGGTTCTATCTCTATAGAAATATCATCAGCAAGGAGGTTCTCTTCTAACTCGCTAACTGTATCATTAGGGGCTTGTAGTAAACTGCGATCAATATTGCTAGGCCGTGGGTTAATTGCCATTAGTAATAAATCCTCTGTACAGGAACTGATTCTTCATCCTCATAATCTTCAGGATGCTGGATAAAACCGCCTTCTCTAAATCTGCGTAATGCTTGAGTGACCGTATCCACATAATCATCATGCTCCCCCGCAGGAAACGCCGCACACTCTTCAATAACTTCTTCTGCCCAGCGTGTATCTGGAGCCCATACTAAACCACTTTCAAACAATGGCGCAATAGAGTTCACTCTTGTAAATTTATCATTACCCCTGCTAGGTGTGTAATTCATAACGGGAATCCCCATATTCCGCAACTCTTGCGTTAATGGCATACCACTGGCTTTTGCCTCAATTAACACACATTCGGGATCCCAATACTTATACTCCTCCAATGCCATACGCCGCAAATCAGGGAAATCCCATCTACCACGTTTTGCATCACATAGAATAATGTTTGGTGGTCCACCTTCTTTAGGATAAAAAACTCCCCACGTTGTTATAGCACTATAATCCGCACTCTCTTTTTTAGAATACGCCGTATCATAACTCTGCATTATATACTCTAATGGCGGGATATCTTCCTTTTCCCACACATTCCACCAATCACGTTTAAGTATCGCCGCTACATCGCCCGTCGGGTTTTGTTGCCATTGGGCTTCCCACTTACCAACCGACAAACTACCCTTAACACTTAACAAATCTTCCTTTTTCCAATACTCAGGCCATAAAGGTTCATCACTCTCAGGCATCAATGCAGGGAATTCCACAACCTCCCACTTATCTGCTAATATATCTCTACCCTGTTGCTTTAATAATTTTCCCGTTAAATCATTCTCTGCCCAACGAGTCATAATTATCACAATCGCACCTCCGGGCTGTAAACGTTGACGCGGACCAGATGTATACCACTCATAAGCATGCTCTAATGCCGTAGGGCTTAAAGCATCTTGCTCACTGTGGGGGTCATCAATTATCAACAAATCCGCTCCACGACCCGTCACCGCGCCACCTACACCAGCCGCAAAATATTCTCCACCCTTACTCGTCTCCCATCTACCCGCCGCTTGGCTATCCGCTCGCAATTCTACACCCTCAAAAACCTTAGTGTATTCTCCACTATTCATCAAATTACGCACCTTTCGGCCAAACCTAAAAGCAAGCTCTGCCGTATGCGTTGTCTGCATTATCTTTAATTTAGGGTTTTTACCCATTAACCAACTAGGCAATAAATAACTGCCAAACTCACTTTTAGTATGGCGGGGCGGCATATTAACAATTAACCGCTTTAACTCTCCACTAGCTATGCGGTTAAACTTCTCAGCCATTATTTTATGGTGGCGTCCATTAATAAACTCAGGCCAAACCGTTTTACAATACTCCATAAAATCATTCTTCGCCGCCTCCGCTTGGGTAATCTCTTTAGCGCGGTCTAATAAATGGGCATACTTTTTTAACTGCTCATCAGGTACTAGCTGAAAGTCCATGGGCAATGGTTCCTCATTAATGCGAATATATTTAAAATATATCGAAAATTTTTCTAGGGCAATGAACCTATGACAATTCTACAGAAACAGGGGTATGTCGTCTCGGCTTTTAGTCGAGTAAAAGTCAATACCATAAAAACTTTCTACGGACCACATGATTTGTCCAAAACTTGGTTTTACCCACTACCATGGGTAAAGGGGTCGTCTCGCGGGGGGTCATCAAAAAAGCCCCGCACTGTGGCGGGGCTTGGTGGCGGGGGACCCGTAGCCCCCCTAGGTTGCGTTGCTACTTGGCTTGCGGCTGTACCACTAGCTTAACATAGCCTGTACCCCATGTAGCACTGCTAGGGCTGTAGCCACCGTTTAGCATTGCATGCAAACAGTTAGGCCGTTTTGCACTGTGGCCTAACTTGCTAGCCGCACTAAGTATAGCGGCTAGGCTAGTGTTACCATTAACACCAGTTAGCAACCATGTTTGTATTTGGTGGCGAACGCCGCCTACCTTACCGTTAAAACCAAACGGCACTGGTTGCGCTTGGTCAAGTTGCACATTAGGCAATGGCACTACTTGCACGTTATGCAAGTTGCCGCCACCCTGCTCGTTTATAAACGCCCACAACTGCGGGTAGGTGACCTCAGTACCTGTATGCTGTAAGGTAGGTACAGCTACAGTAGCTACTGCGGTTGACGAAGCGGCATTTTTGGTTGCCTTACCTTTATTAGTGTTTTGCATTTTGTAAACCCTTTCTACGGTTTATGCGTTGCCCCTTGTGGGGTATACCTAGTTTATGCCACAGCTAAATGTCAATAACAAGCGTTATTTTTATTTATTTTTATTTAGCCCCATTAAGCCTATTAAGCCTAGTAATACTATAGCTATTACAAATAGCCACATACCCATGCCTCCTTTTATGCGGTTGCTATAATTATTGCCTAACACCAGCAACACCAGCTGGACCAGTCTTGTTTAATCCGCTGTTCTCCCAGGATCGTCTATTATCGTCAACCGAGACCGAGGATGATTGACGACGACGATTGAGTATGATAGATGATGAATGATACATAGGTATGAGTACATACCTATGGGGATCGTCCTCAGGAATGGGAATCATCATCCCTCGTCCTCAGGGATGGGATGGGAGAAAAACGGGACGCCCTCCTGACGTCCCGTCTATGTGAGTTAACCTTGGACGACGAGCTTGACGTATGGTGTCATCCAGTATTTGCTAGAGGGTGAATAACCACCGTGCATCAAAGCATGCAAGCACGTCGGCTTTTTGCGTGAGTGACCAAGAGGCGCGGCCTTGTTGAGCGCGGCCTTTAACGATGTGTCGCCATCAACGCCTTTGAGCATCCAGTCTTGTATGGTTTGCCTGACGCCTCCCGCCTTGCCACCATAGCCGAACGGGACAGGAGTGGTGCTGTCGGTATCCACATTTGCAAGAGGCACAATTTTGACGTTCGCCTCATTGCCACCAGCATGCTCTTGGATAAACGCCCATATTTCGGGATAGGTGATCTCTTTGTCAGTGACAATGAGCTCAGCAGATTTAACGACGGCTTTTGCCTTAGGAGAAGATTTTACAGTTTTAGTTGTCATGATATGTCCTTTCTACGACATAGTCCATAAGCTGCATTGCTTATGATGTAAGAGTAGCACGGCCGAGTTTTATTGACAAGTCTTTAATTATCAATTAACCTCATTAATTGTCGGTGTCATCATCTTTCATCATCAAAAGATCGTACCTCGCGAATCGTCTTTTATCTTCTACTGACAATGAATGACGAAGAATGATGACGAGGGTATCTAAATAGAAGATGAAAGATGACGAAACTAGAGGTCTCTCTCCTTTATGAAGGGACGAGATGATGATAGAATATGATTGATGGCTCCCGTCCAATCGTAAGGAACTCCCGAACTCCAGTCCGGAATCATGGGTCCTTTATCCTCCGTTTGTCCAGCAATCTCCATCGCCCTCGAACCGTGAAATATATTTATAGTTCGGCACGAAGGATGACTAACCAAGTTCCAGACGTTTCCAGAATATCCGCTATATCTTATCTGCCACGCAATTTGGTGGGGACGAAGCGTAATCTTCTTTAGTGAGTTTAACCTGTGGACTTTCAATTCAAGCCAAAAAGCATGACCATCAAGTATACCGTGCAAGTCAGGCACTCCAGGACTAGACCAAGACTCTAGGCGTGTCCAAAACACACCTAGGTCTTTAGTCCCCTCACGGAGATTTTTCCACAGCGTGGACTCAGGCTTAGTCGCCACTACACAAGCTCCGTCGTAGTTGGCGTGATAAGCACGACTTGTTGCTTGGCAAACTTGACAACTGGCCTACCATCCTGCTCACTTGCCCACTCGTTATGAGCATTGATGCGATTTGCCAACTCGGCACGTTGCCTTAACTCATCTGTCCACGATACCATGTGTACCTCAGGCTCAGGTGTAAATGGTGTGCCATCAACCATAGTGGTGTCCGTAAACCACAAAGTCGTTAACAACATGAGGCGGCTAGGGTCTTCGTTAGTAACCACCATATCACCATCTTCATTCATATCTACAAACTGTATCATTAGTCAGCTCCTTTCTGCGAGCGTTGTTGTAATTATAAAGTAGCAGTGCAGACAATAGAAGACACCTCTTTTGTTATCTTGTTTTACTGACAAAGCCGACTATTTTATAACCATCAACCCAATGGCTCCATCCTTCTGTCCAATCGGTCTCATCGTAGTTTGTCCAGTCTTCCGACCTGTCTCGATTAATTTCTTTCAGTACACGACGTAAACCCCAGACGAACTTTTTGCCCGTCTGGGTGTCCTGCACTATGTAATCAAGCTGACTCATCTAACCGATACAACTGCGCTTGGTGAGCACACTGCGGACAAGGTGTTTTGTCTTCCTCATCTATATGCTTTGCATAATTGTTACCGAGCATCGGCATCCCACAGAGAGTACCCTCATGGGATCCAGGAATAGACCAGTGTTGCTGACCTAGCTTTTTTGTCCACTCATACAACATCGTGTGCCTCCATCATTTGTATGGCATCAACGCGGTTATCGTAATCGCGCTTGGCCTCATCATAACTAGGGTGGATTTTTACATTACCCTGACTTCCGGGATCCTGACGCCACACGAGCCATGCTTCATTGACGCGGGAAAAGTCCAATATGGTTTGAGATTTACCATCATTGAACTCGTGGGTTTCAGCTTTAGGTTTTATCATAGCGGCTCCTTTCTGTGAGTATTGCTATAATTATAAAGTAGCAGGGCTGACAGCAAACGATAAGTCTTTTGTTTTCGTTTGCTGTCGGGTTTATTTAATACTGTTTGAGCCACTGCTTGAGTGTAAATAAGTGCGGCTCCTCAGCAACTATTGTTGAGTGTTCACAAGTGACACAACCGTCTAACGCATTAGTGTTAGTAATAGTGACGTGCGTCTCATGCTCAAAACCAACTATGCTTATTGCCCTCAAATCATCAAGGCAACACAATACTTTGTCATCACCTACCTCAAGGTGTGTCGGCTGTATTGCGTGGTAGTCAACCCAACCGTCTAATACGGCGTCGCTAGTTTGTTTAAAGTAGTTCATGTCATCGCTCCTTTCTAGAGTGGTTTGACATATAGAGGTAGCTCATTTACTACCATACTTATTATGGCATATTTGAGTTTTTATGATAACTCTTTACTTATCACCCTCATCATGCTCTATCATCATATTTCCCTCAGCAACTACCGCGAGAGCTGGGAACTCTTCTTGAATTCGTTTGATTTCACGCATTACTTCATCGCGACTCATTTGGTCAATTTTACCATGCAGGATTTCTTTACGATCAATATAGATCCCTGCGGCTTGGCCTCGTGATTTTTCGGCAGCGACGGCGGCGGCAAAATTTCCTCCAGTCATCGCGGCATCGCGGATCTCAGCAAGTTTTTTGACGTGACCTTCAAAACTGACCTCGTATTTTTTAGACAACTCTTGTTTTAACTCACGGATTCTTGCAACCACATGGGGGTATCGCACACCGTTGAGTAATTGTGAGGCAATAGCATGGGCTGACTTCACACTAAACCCAGCACGGACAGCGGCCTCTGTTTGTGAAATATCCTCGCAAACATATAATCGTGCAAATTCTTCTTGCTTGGGCGTGATCTGTTTTTCTTTTCTAGGATTTGCGACGACTTCAATCGTGGGTTTGTGAGTAGCTTTGGCTAGAGCCATTTTGCATGTTCTCCTCTTCTAACATGGGACACTTTGTATAATAGGACCAAAAACGAAAAACATAAAATTAAATTTTCCTTCTAATCAAAACCGCGCGGACAGAGAAAGTTACTGTCTATTGAACAAGATATTGGATCAATCTTCGTAATTCATGTGCTAACTCATTGAAGATATGTGTATAGTCAGATATTGTATATTATCCAACCTTAAAAAACAGATTTTACTGCATCCGTCTTTTGGTCCTATATAGCAAAGTGGCTCAGAAACCATGTTTATTGGTCAAAATTTACCCCCTACTTACCCCCTACCCATGTGCTTTGAGGGCATCGAGCGGCGTCTGAGCGGCCTCTTTTTTAGGTCATGAATAGTGTTTAGTGGTAAAAAGACCCCCAACCAGTATTGATTGGGGGTTTAGTCTAAGGGAGGAATATGTCATTAACTGACGTTTAAAACTCTAGCATAAGTGTTACTTTATCCCAAAGCCCTATTTTTACGCCGCATCCTCTCGTTCCCTCCTGCGTAAAATTTCACGAGCTTTAGCAACACCTTGGACGGCAATATGATATCGATAAGGTTTACCCTCACCAAGACGTTGCACATCACCACGCTTATACAGATTATATAAAGCATGACTTGGGTCTTCTATATCTGTATCTACGAAATCACTCGCAGTCAGTGTTGCATTTGTACTGAACAACCTCAACAAAATCTCACATGTCGCACCCGAGGTAAATAATTTCTTGTTACCTTTACGTCGCTGCACAGCTTTTATTGAAGGAATCGGCTGGTGTGCGGGGATAAGTGCAGATGGCGATACATTAGGGCTGGTTGGATTTACCATACCGTTTTTAATCATCCATCGTATCTGCAACCCAATACTACGACACTCAGCCTCTGCCACAGCTTTAAGTAGATTGTAGGTATCAAGGTCAAGTGATACCGATTTATACTGCTCTGGATCTGCCATGTTTTTTGGTCCTTTCTTCCATTAAAGCTATTTCTCTAGCTTTGTTAGCAATCATGCTTTCCAGTATTACCCTTGCTTCAGGACTGCGGAAACAGACGGTAGCAAGGGAGTAGGCGAGAAGACCGTAAGCACGGTCATCTCCAAAAGGTTTAGGGGGGACATTACCGAGAATTTGTTCAAGTTCCCATTCTCTTGCGGCAATTTTTAGTAGATGTGAAACAGCCCCCCTCACATCACTGTAAGTAGCCACGACTAATTTGCCTCAGCTGTAATTTCAGCATTAAAAGTAACACGCTCTTGGATAGCATTAGTTACTTCATCAGCAAGGTCACTTTGCCGTACCCACTCATCAGGGTCGTAATCATTACTGCTAATACTTTCTTCACGAACACTTTCAACTTCATTTTCAAGGTCGATAATGCGGCAGTATAGATCATCAACTGTTTTACCAGCGGCTCGCATGTTTTCTTGCCCTGAATACATAGGCTCAAATTGTTCTAGCTCACGCACAGACATACCTTTTACAGGAGCCCCTACTTCATCAAACAGTTGTTCAAACCGTGAAACACGGTCTTGCAAACCATAAAGCAGAGTCATGATATGTTGCATATCAGCACCAAGGTTTTCAAACCTAGAACGCACATCACTCATACGCTGAGCTTGTGCTTTTATCTGTTCATGTTGAACATGCTTAGTAGGGTCAAACTCATCACGGGCGGCAATATCAGTACATACTGCATTATCTACCTCGCTATCACTAGGCAACCCAGAACTAGCACAAACACCATCAACCATATTATCATCGGGAACTACTTTCTCGTTCATAACCTACTCCTTTCTTGAGTGGTCAGTTGTTATATGACAAGAGACCTCCCCTTGCCATTAAGTATAATATGCCATAACTGACTTATAATGATAAGTCTTTTGTTGTCATCAAAATTTTTCATCTGGCTTCCAATATAGATTACCTATCTCATCTACAATACAATGTTTTTCGTAATCTATTTCTATTTCGCCACAACCCCCACAAGTTTCGCAATCATCCATATACCCTTGTAGATAACCACCGTTTTGATAATCTATAACAGCACGTTCATATTCAACGCGACCATCACCCGCACATTCAGGGCAAAGGCGGTGAGTTACATCATCCCCAACAGGAAACAGTTGTGTATAATCAATAGCCATTAATTCCTCACAAAAGAGCTAGAACGCTGATTACTGTCATAATCACGGTTAAGAGGTCTAATTCCATAATTCTGCGTCTCCTTTCTAGAGAGCGTTACATAATCTTTATACCAACAAGAGGTACAAAGCAGAGAAGATTTTGTTTCTACCTCTGCTTTGCGCTCACATTTATTGCACTTTAGATTTGCCATTTATATCAAAAAACGGTTTAAATGCTTGATTAACCGCCCTCAATGGTTGCGCTTCAATTATATAGCAATCAATATCTATACAATCTACTCCAAGGCTAGCCATACTGCGTCTAAACTTTTCTTCAGTAATGTTAGCCTCGCAGTAATCATCTTGCAACTTTTCAAGCTCGTTCATCCAAAGCTCTTTTACTTTACCCATCGTACTCCTCCCATCCATTTGGTCCATGTATACTCACATCAGTACCTAACTCTTTTTGCAGAGCTTTGGCAAAAACGATTGCGTACTTTAACCGATGAAACTCACCATAGATAAAACCATCTTCTTGCACCTTATAGGGTACAACGGTTTGAAGATTCAATCTTGGATCTACCCACTCAACCATATTTTAATCCCCTAGTCCATACAAAATATTGTGGATCATAACTGGCTTACTCTTATCTAATTTGAGTTTACCTTTAACCCAGTCATAATAACCGTGGATAGTGGGCATCTTGCGACGCCCACCTTTTAAGATTACAATTTCTTTAACATCATCAACATTATCAACTAAACCAGTATAATGTAGATAAGTTTCTAACAATCCTATTCTAGGATACATAGGTGTGAGGGAATGCCCCTCACGCGAGTTATAATAAACTTGTGCTGAGTACATATCGTACCTCCTACTGGAGCCAAAGGTTATAGTCGTTTTCGTATAAGAAATCTTCAAAGCTAAGACCACAAGTAGTCAACTTAAAGATTTCCCATTCACGGCAAAAATCCTGTGCGGTCTCACCTTGCAAAAAGAAAGACCACCCAGACTCATGCTGTTTAACGGTGATACAACGCTCACCGTTAAACTGCTTATCTTCCATGGAGTAACCACCGATAACCATTTTAGTACTCACTCGGTAATAGCAACGTAGTACCTTGGTAATCTACCGTCAATATGAAATTGAAAGTAGAGTTAGTGGGCAGGTCAGTATACTCAATAGTGCGAGTATGCAGTATTACAGGACCATCACCCTTATCACCATCGCTACCTATAATAACAGCACCATTATCGCTATCAACAGTTACTTGGATAAAGATAATATAATCTTCGTCACTGAGTTTAGGAACAAACTCAGTAGCCACAATATCCATAAACCAGTAGGCTCCAGCTTCTTCGGCAAAGTATTTAACTCCCTCCGTAAGTAACAGGTCGGGGGTCATTGGTAGGCTATGGACATACTTATCAGTAGTACCAGTAAACCCAGATAAATCAATAGTTTGCATATCATGCTCCTTTCTACGAGCGTTGTTTAACTACATTTATTAATATAGGTGTGGACTTATTGATAGACCATACCTATAATATCTTGTTTATTCTTCCATATTAGAAGTCCATTTAGCTCCCACGAGGTATCCACACTCTTTGCATCCTATCTGTCCTCCCATACCTGAGATTAGATGAAATGACCCCGATCCACAGAGCGAGCAAAGCAAAATCTCTACTTCATGTTCTGTCACGATAAAATTTTTCTCCTCTATGATGGGGTCTGATTGTTTTTCTCGTCGGATGAACGGGATAACATTATCTCCTCCATGAAGGGGGGAACTGGCCTTTTGTGCCATACACCTAACCTCGCTTTCTCTCCTATGTAATAATTCTGGTATGCCATGAGGGTATCAGAATGTTTATATTCATCGGGCATTGCTTGAGCGGGTTTTGTAAACCCCCTCGCTTGTAATTCTACAGGAGGACAACGAAGCATTGCAAGAATTCTTTCACAAGCATGGGTTTTTTCATAGCGATAAGTATACTCTTTACATAATGCGATACCTAACCGCCAAAGCCAACGGTAATTCTCAATCGTTTGCCCTGCCCACAAAGTACAGGGGTGTTTTTGATGAACAGGTAAAAATGGTCCATCATTACTGTACCTGTGGTGGACAGTGCTGAGCATTTGGGTAGTCTCAAGTGGCATCTTAACAACGTGTTTGTTGCAATGCCATTGAGCACAAATAGTGTGATCCCAATTAACTATAAAGATATTCATAAGCACTCCCTTTCTGCAGAATACCCTAATATACAATAGCTAATTGTAGAAGACTGTTCTTACTTACTCAATGATAAGTTTGGTTTTTACATCAGTTAAATAAGAAAGTGTTTCTTGAGAATAACTCCCTAAAACATACTTCATAGCTTCATATCTATCTGAAGTTTCTACAATAAAAGTATCTTTAAACTCTACTGGGTTAAATAAAGATACACTTACTTCACAACATACTGCTTCTTCCATCATACACTCCATTAGGTTAAGGTGTTACATACATATAACGCCTTAAACACTGCAAAACTTATGCCCTAAGATAAAATAGGTACAAACTAAGAGCAAATTAGACATAATAGTTTTTTCCTCTAGTAATCCATGCTTCGATTTCTTCATCTGTCATATTATCAAAATCTGGTTCAATTTGATGAAGAGGCATCGGTTTACGTTTCCTTACCTTTTTTCTGCGTTTCTTTTCAGGTTTAGGCACGGCTACTGGTTTTGATTGTTCAGGCATAATGATTTCTATTGTTTTGTATCGGGTTTTGCATTTAGTGCATTCCCTTCTACGCATCATAGTTTCTCCAAATGCCGAAGGATGAGTTCTGCTTTCATAAACTTTGCTTTTTGCACCACATTTAATACAATTCATCAACTTACCCCTAAATTGTAATGAGCTAACACTGCCTTTACTGGCTCAAAATCTGGCTCAGAAGAGAATTTTTGATGTAGGTAACTTATACCAGAGTGCATAATCAATTTCATTTGGTCGCTACCTTGAGAATGACGGTGTGTGTATAAAACGAGCTCTAACATATCAGCCATTTTCAATCGTATTTTTTCTTCTGGGCTGAGTACAAATATTAACCCAAGGTCATCAAACACTTTTTTCTCAGCTTTTTCAAAGGCTTGTTGTACTTCAGGATAATTCCACTTAGCCGTAGCAGGAATATCACCTAAAATTATTTCTGGCACATCATGATACAGTGCCGCCATAATTAATTGTTTAGTGCTGTCAGGCCATAATTGGTCTATTAAAACACTTACTGCGTATGAATGCGCTCCCACGGTTTGCCTTTCCGATTGCATTGCAACCGTATGATATCTTAATAAAAATTGTGCATCCCAAGCTGTTGTCAGGGTTTTTATATTTAACGAATTACTCATGGTTTCTTCTTTCTATATCTTCTTCTTCGCATACATCTCCATATTGTATTTCTATCACATGGCAAGGCTCTGCATTAATGTTTTCAGCGCGATGCCATGTTTGTCGAGGAATGACTATTGTTTGATGTGGGTATAATACTTGTTTAGTTTTAGCTTTATCTGTTTCCATGTGCATAATTAACTCACCAGACAGTATGTACCAATGTTCACTTCTAGAAAAATGTTTTTGATCAGATAAAGATTTTCCTGGAAAAACCACTAACTCCTTAACTTTTTGAGTAGGTTTTTGTTCTAAAACTTTGTAATACCCCCATTGACGAGTTGTTTTGGCCTTTGACCAATTATCTAATAAATCACTGGAAGAGTTTTTCTTATTAGAACCACCTACGTCGTTGTTGAATGTTAGATATTGTGTGTATGAATCAGACATTTCTGTGAGAAGTTCATGCTCAGGGGTGTTTTGTTTATCTCTATCACCACCATTCATAAAACAAATGAAATCTTTAGGATTACAAGCTAGTACATCTTTTATTAAGCTCTTCGCGGTATCGTCTTTATCGTCAAAAGGGACAACAAAAAACTCGCAAGGTAAGTGTAAGTGTTCTAAAAGGTTTATTCTTTCTTCTAAGGGCATAAAAGCCTTACCTTTTTTCTTTATGAGCCACTCATCACTATTCACACCTATGTAAAGTCTATGACATTGTTTTGCCGCAGATAAAATATAATCCAAATGCCCTGAGTGCAGGGGGTCAAAACCTCCTGATATAATCCCTATATCATGAAAGTTTGGTGTTGTGCCGCATTTCTGTGCCGCCATCTTTTACTCCTCTAAGCCAAGGCTTTTCTGTGAAAGTTTGTTTTGCTTCGCCCCAATTAGGACCGAACTCTGCATCTACAATTGAAGGAACTTCTAGGTTCACGCAATGTTCCATGATTTCTGCTATACGTTTAGACTGCGCTTCACTTTCAACAGAAATATCTAGCTCATCGTGAACTTGAATCATGGGTAGTATGCCTTCATCAGCTAGAGCAACCATCGCGGCTTTAGTTTGGTCGGCCGCGCTACCCTGTATGAGTTTATTAAGAGCTTTGTATGTAAATGCTCGTTTAATTCCAGGACCATGCTCAGCGTAGGCTTCTTGGTAGGTCATTGGTTTCCAACTACCATACTTATTTGGCTCCCATTTATCGAATCTACACCTACGCCCCAGCAATGTGCGGATAACCCCACGATTACTCGCTCTGTTCGTGCTGTATTCACTTAATTCGCGGACAAAAGGCACTTTATCGTGGTAAGTAGCAAATAAATCTTGTGCATCTTCAAATTCAAGGCCAAGGCTCGCCGCTAACTTTTTACTTCCCATCCCATAAAACAAACCAAGGTTGATATCTTTAGCCTGTTTGCGTGGCACACCCACAATATCAGCCGCCATTTGGTGGAAATCAGTGCGGGGGTCTGCGTTGTATTGTTCAGCAAAGTCTGAAGCCCCTCTGAAGCCCATGAGTTTAGCATAATGCACAACAATGCGCGGTTCTTGGCTAGAGTAGTCGAACGCGCCCCATAAGCAGTCTTGTTCTGGTATAAACAAGCTACGGATCATTGGACCTATTTCGCCATGCCGTGCAGGGATTTGCTGGAGGTTAGGGTTACTATAACTAAATCTGCCTGTTACTGTCCCACCATCATCACTTCTTAGCGGGTGTAGCTCGGCATGGATACGCCCATTTACCTGATGCTTTAATATTGTATCCACAAAAGTAGACCGCGCCTTTTGGTATTCTCTAGCTTGCACTATCATTTGTGCTACTTCATGTGGGTGGTGAGTTAGAAACCCTTTTGTAAAACTCGGCGCACCTGTTTTTTCAGTTTTATTATAAGGCAAGTCTAAAGCATCAAAGGCTTTAGCAACGCTTTCAGCCGCCCATATTTCTACTTCAACGCCTGTCTGCCTTTTTATATTATCCAATAACCGTTTTTCGCGTAAGAGCAGATCTTTCTTTATAGTTTCACACCGAGTTACATCTACACAAACACCACGTTCCCTCATAGGGATAATTGTTTTAAGAACATTAAGTTCTAACTCAAACACATCTTCAATATCTTCTTTAATAATTAAACTTTTAAAATGATTCCATAATCTTAAGGTAAGCGCGGCATCTTGTTCAGCATACTTACCTACATGATGTGCAGGGAGTTTATACATTTCACTCTTAGCATTAATCCCAAAAGCCGCCGCCGCTTCTCTTAGCTCAACTTCGCTTTTACGCTCTTGTAAGTAATCCCTACCAATAGCATTTAATGCGTAACTAAATCTGTTTTCATCGAGCAGAGGTGCCACGACCATTGTGTCAACGATTCTGCCGTAAACCCGCACACCCTCTGCGAGCATCCAGCCAACATCGTAAGGAGCATTATGGAAAACATAATCCCTATCAATTTTGCATACATCTTGTAACCACCCTAATGTTCGTTTTGCATCAAAGTTAGGACCAATCTCGTGTCTGATGGGAAAGTACCATTGGTCTCCTTCCACAGCTACAGCCACACCAATTATGTGACCATCTTTTCTAGCCCAGCCACTACCCATCGTAGTCAAATTAGGGTCGCGTGTTTCAAGGTCAATAGCAACCTCTTTATAACCAGTAAGGTCAGGATAGCCATCAGGCATAACCCACTCAGTCGGTGGTTGAAATAGGGGGTATTGCATTACCTTTTACCTTCATCGGTTGCTTACATTTATTACAAATAGGCCATCTGTTTTTAAGGTTACGAAAAGTGACGATTCGTTTTTCCCTACCACACTCACATTCAGCCTGAACCTTTTTGTCAAGGTTACTTGGGCTTTCCTGATCCATCTGTTTTCCTTAATGCTATCTCAGCTTCAACAAGAAAAAGATACCTACGCAAATCACGGATATCATCAATAATACCTTCTTCCCGCGCATCCTGTTCAATAGCGTGGAAAACATCGTAATTATGTTCTGTTACTTGCTTTTCAAGCCTATCCCATTTGCGAGCTAACATCATAAAAGCACCCACCCCGCCGCGTTGTTTCCAACTATCGCCATATGATTGCTCTGCCTCATTTAGTTTTAGTGTATCTAAACTAGCCAACACATCAACTTTTTGAATGATAGCACTATTGGTTTGATCTACTTCTTTAGCCATGCGTTTCATATACTCTTCATGCCCTTCCATTATTTTACCCTTCTGTCCAGCCATTCTATACAAGCCTTGCGCCAAGCACGGTCTTCTATTTTATTGGCATGATGGTATGCGCTAGGAAAATTCTTTGCTTTCCAATAACGCCATGATTTTCTCATTTCGCCACAAGTAGTAGAAAGATAAGAATTATTATATTCTGTACGATCTTCATCTTCAAACCATTTTAACAACTCTTCATCAAAAGTATCTGAATCATCTATAAGTGCAGGGGGAGTATAGCTTAATCCATTATCAGCTATTGTAAGGTATGGTTCATAATCAGCTTGCATACCTTCCAGCTTATCTAAAACACTGGTGTAAGCATGGAGGTTATTGCTGAATTGATAGTATGTCCCTACACCGTAGCCTAACATTCCTGCCATATACTCTAGCAGAACGGACATATGTACAGCATTCGCGCCGTATGCTCCCCAAATCATATCATTACTGCGGTTAGTCACAGTCATGTTTAGATCTTCATTACGTTCCCAAAAATATATCTGGGTATTACAGGGGTAATCTTTGCCATCATTAGTTTGCACTAAATCTTGGTGGGGATCCCAGATACCAAGTACAGCCCTGCGGTCATTATGGTAAGTACCAAGCCGAAACATTACTTCTTGTAGCTGATCCTTACCAAACCAGTTTCGCCACCTGTATCCATACGCACCATGGAAAGTTTTACCATCATCACTGTATGTATCCATCTTACCATTAAAGCCTTGAATCCAAGGGACATCATTACGTCCTGCTAACATCCAAAGGCTTTCCATTAAATGAAAATAAGGATTAGCGTCGCGTTCTGGATAAAACAAAACTCTTTCACGGCTATGTGTATAGGTAGTAATAACAGGAGTGGGAAACTCAAGTGCTGAACCATTGCGTGTTTCAACTGCCACACCAGATGAAAGCAGTGCTTGTCTGCCTAGAAACAGGGCTTCACTTACCCCGCGAGCATAAATAGATTGCATATAACGCCTCCTAGACGTGTTTAGTAGTTGGTGGTAGGGGTTTACACCCCCACCATAGTTAGACCGCTCGAGCGGCCTGTTAAAGGCGTTCTAAAAAGGCTTTGTATTTTTGCCCTATTAGTTCAGGGGCATGCTTTTCTAATGCTTCAAAGCAATGCTTTCTCATGTTTGCTAAAGCAGTGTGGTTTTCTTCTTCGGTTAAAACTTTTGCTAGCTCTTCTGCACCACTAACCACAATACAGTTTTTATCTGGAATCATATCATCTGGTTGATCTAACAACCAGTTTTCATGGATGATCGGTATACAACCAGCATTCCACGCTTCTAGCCAAGTATACTGAGTACCCCCGCCATCACCTTTAATTTGTGTCATATCTACATTATAGGTGTAGTTAGTCATCATTTCAAAAGCGTAAGATTCTTCCCTTGGGTACTGTGCAACAGATTGAACCCACTCAGGGTACTTAGGTACAATTTTGAACCGTGTGAAAATCCTGTTTTCAAACCCACGGATATCAATTTTATCTTCATCTTTCAAAAGGCGGTTAGCATCTAACAAGATAGAAGTGTGCTTGTCGAAATCAATCCTAGAAGTGCTGATTGCTTTTTTGCGAGGGGTAATCGCATGCCCAGAAAAACATTTATAAGGGTGACGAATAAATTCTGTGCCTTGTAATGTTCTAGCACCTATCTGACGTATACTCACACAACGAGTGAAATCTAAATTTTCAGGTAAGTTTTTTAACTCTGTCGGATCATGTATTATTAAACAAGCACCCGCCTGATAAAGTGTTTCTGTTTCATCTTTAAATTGTTTAGCTCCAGCTACTATCAGTTTAATTGTGTTTTTTCTACTCAAGGCTTCTTGCATAGAAATATTACGGTATCTTTTTCCATAACCAAAATCCCGTGTTTTACGTTCACTTTTAGGTCGGATTTTAAATAACTCACAATCAATACCAGAAGCCCTCAATGCTATCATTAAATGATTTGTATAAGTAACCCATCCCCCATAGGGATTAGGGCTTAAATAATAAAGGTCTACTTTCATTCTACAGCTCCTTTAGGTGTATCTGTTAATAAGGTAGGGCGATAAATACTGCGCGGTCTACCTTGGCCTAACCTTACTCTTTCATATTTATCCCACTCACATAAGCTATGCTCAATAGTACGCATATCAACTTCTTTTAAGGGAACATGAGGTTGAATGTAAAAAGGGGCTTTGGATAACAACTTGATCATATGATCATTAGCCATAGGCTGACCCATACCTTTTTTAAGAGGTAAGCCAAGGATTCTGTTTAATCCCCTAACTGCTCCAGGACCAGCGTTCGCCCACCTATAACGGTCTTCTGCCGATGATAATACAGGCGTGTGGTTGAGGTCGGTAACAACCTCATATGACATAAAACCTCCCCCTCCCCATCCCCGATAGGAACCCATCGCTTCATGTACTTTTTGGAGCGACTGCGTTTCGGCGGCGATCTGCGCCATCGCTTCTTTGTTTTCCCAGATAGGCTTAAGAAAATGGTCAACCACAACCTCTGATTTTGGTGCTTTGAGTCCTTGGTTAGTGATTATATACGCACCAGTAAATGTTCGTAAACCATTCTCAATTCTGGTTTGTATTAATTCTTTTGTACGAGCAGGGTTAAATTTTTCTGCCCAGCCGTGCTGTTCGGCAAACTCACTTGTGCCTATCATACGGAATAAACAACAATTAAACAGTATCTCACCATGAGGGCGATTGTTGTTTGGCTTTGTCCAGTTTTCACGCATCCAAATAGTAACCCTATCGTTTTCACGGAAAGGGTTTGTAAACTTAAATTCCTGTAGGATACGGTCAGTAGTCCAAGGGGCGGGAGCACCCGACCTCCTGCGTAGGTAGATCGAGTGTCTCTCATTTATCCACCCGAAGTAACTTTCTATAGCTTCGGTTAACATTGCTTATTCCTCTTGCCAATCCAGCTTTATAACACCCGCATCACATGCTATCCTAATATCAACACCGCATCCGGGAGCAGGACTAAGTGCGCGGAGTTTTGCCATAGCCTCGCCGACAGTTGCGCTTTCCATAATCACCTTCATATTGCGGTAGCGATTTGTGCCTTCGCGAACAGTAGGTGTATCCTTTAGAACTTCGATTCTAGCATCGTTTCTAAAACGCGTACGAACCTGTTTTTTCTTTTCGGTTGCCTCATGCTTTTGCGCTTTGTTATTAAACTGATCTACGTGAACAGTAGACATATTAGGCTCCTCTTGGGGTTTCCAGTTTTTGGCTTTCTTAACTACTGCTTGATGCACATAGTCAGCCGCTTGTTGGTGGGAAATATAAGTTAAATCCCCACCTATTGCGACAGCAATTTCGCGTAGCTCTTCTACAGAACAAAACTCTACTAACTGTCGGGGTGATTCGCCATTGTACACAATGCTGTATTCGTTAACTGCCTCACACTCTTTAATGTTTTCCAAAGAGTTGAACTTGTAGATAACGTAGGCTGGACCAGAACTTCCTGGAATCCCTTCACATATTGCATAAAACATATTAATCTCCCTTTCTATGGAAAATGGCATGGTTCATTTTAGTAAACGAACCATGCCAAGACAAGAACTACTTTGTCAGTTACGCCGCATCAGCATATTCTAGTGCTTTAGCTAGAGCTTTGCGTTTTGTATTCGCGCCAGACCCAAACCATGCAGAGTGCAGTGCATTACCTTCAGCTTGTGAACGTTTCTGGTGATCTACTACATAAGTCACAGCATTGAGCGCACCCCACCATGTACCTTTAGCAGAGTTCATGTTTGCTCCGGGACTCGTATGTAATGCTTCTTCAACAAGTTCGGCAGTACGTTTAAACTCATCACGCAGAGGCGGTAGGTCATCTTTTACAGATGCCTTGGCTCGCTCTATTAACAAGTTAGGTTGGAACAACTCTGCAATAAAGTTATCAACATCAAACTCTTTTGCACGTTTCTTTGCTAAGAACTCAGACTGCTCTTTGAACTTGGTCATTTGCTGACCACTAATACCTAAAGCCTCTTCAGCGGCCTTCTGTATTTCTTCATCGAACATTTGCAGATGTAGTACACGGAAGCGGTTGCCCTCCATGCTCATAGCCTGTGTAAGAGTATTGTTACACACAACACGGATAGGGGTGAACATAATAGTCATCGCTTTGCCTACTTGGTGGCTGTTATTCAAAAGCAAATAACCCTTAACTTCATCATCACCACCAAGGCTGAACTTATCAGTTAGCTTTGCCAACCCCCATATATCTTTACCTTCTTTCAAGCTACCCGCTGTTTCCATGGTCATCTGACCAGCATCGGTAAACTTTTTAAAGAAGTCCATAACTTCAGCATTTTGGAAAGGTACATAACCATCACCACAATGCGAAAGCACTTTGTTATCGCTATCCCGCACAAGGAAATGTGCATCTGGTGCGCGGATAAAACCAGCCTCACCAGTTGGGTCGATAATATTCCAACAGTTAGGTTTATCAACTGTATAAGCAGGACGCTTACTAACTGTCCAATCAATGCCAGCCGCAACCAACATTTCTTGGGGTGACATATTACCATCAACAGCGGTTCCTAAACCGTGCCAAGGGACTTGTCCTGCATACGCCATAGTCTCAACTAAATGTGCCATTATACATTACTCCTTTCTAGAGTATTACTGTGTTGGGTAATCTACTGAAGGTAAGGCTTCATATGCTTCAAAAGGCATATCTAACCAAACCTTTGTTGTGGGGTCAAGCATAAGTTCAACCCGCATTTCCACATCGTTATGTGGCATACTAAAAACGATGGGGAATAGGGTGTCATCTGCAATATCAACAATGCTTTCATTATATATAGAACGGTTACGCTCAGATAATATAGCTTCATTGTTCGCATCTAACAGAGACGCTTTGTTAAAGTATTTCACTTGCATGGTAGCTCCTTTCTGTTTGTTACCAGCAACCTAACAATGCCCCAAGCCATAACAAATGATAACTCTTTTGTTTTCAGCTAGGTAAACCGTACCCTTGACTAAACATAGGATGAATCAAATGTAAATTATCTGTAGCTCGGGTCAACCCTACATAAAATACTCGTGCTTCATCTTCTGCTTGGTTATCTATTTTACGCCACATACTATATGGTCTACGCATAGTATCAGTTAACAACATTACATTTGTTGCCTGAGCTCCTTTAGCAGAATGAATAGTGGATATTCGTAACCGTGGGGTTGTCGTAAGGCTTTCGCCTTTTCGCAAGCAAGCCTTTATATAAGTGCGATCGCGTTCATTTATTTTGCCTAACCCTATATCCCAAGGTTGACTGTGCAATAACCCGTGATCTTGCTGTAATTCTTCTAAACTATAAAAAGTAGAATCATCGCCATTCGGCATAGTTTTAAATCCGTAGGCTACTTGTGTATTCAAAAGCATATGTTTGTAGACTAACCTGACTTGTTCAGCATTTAAACGATTGCCCTCGCGCAAATGTTCCCAAAACCTTACTGCTTCTAATACTTTACTGTCTATACTGGTTGAACCATTATAAATATATAAATGTCCTCGGCGGCGTACTTCTTCCTCTATTTGTTGCGCTCCCCGAGTAGTACGGCTCAGTAGTAACCAATCACCTGTACTAAGGTCAACTTCTTCAGAATGCCTATGCCACAAGACACTACCCTCACCCTCTTTGGGTTCAAAGAATTTATCCCGCCTTCCTACAATGCGTTTTATAACTTTGTGGCTGAGTGCATGGTGCAAGGAGGGAATGCGGTAGGACTTGTTCAAGAGGGTAACTTCCCCTTGGAGTCCTACAAAATGGTCTACATCTGCGCCAGCATAACGGAAAATGGCTTGATCATCATCTCCCGCTACATAGCATATCTGGCTGTTTTGCTCTAGTAACCTTACCATCTCCCATTGGATGGGAGATAAATCTTGTGCCTCATCAATAAAAACTACTTCTAATCGTGGGCATAATTCTTGGTCAACAAAAGTTTCTAACATCCCAGCATAATCTTGTAAGCCGTATGCTTTTTTCCAATGCTGTAATCCTCGGCTAACGTATTCTACTCTTGCCCAATCTGTTTTTAAGGGGACAATGCTTTCATTGTAAACTTGGCGTAATGGTTGGCGCAGAATACGGGATACATTTATAATTTCAAGAAATTTATCACCATAACCGAAATCTTTATATGGTCCTTGGTCAACTGTTCCCCCACCGTAGAACTTGCCAATCTTTAACCAATCAGCAACCTCTTGGTATTTTTCAGGTGTCATTACTTGAGAATGGGTCAGCCCTGACATTAAAAATCCGAGGCTATGTAAAGTACGAAAATACGGTAACTCTTTTTTACTTAGGTTGAACTTTTCACAAGCGCGGTCTATGGCTTCGGTCGCCGCCCTGCGGGTAAACGCAAAGTACCCGATGCGGTCTGGTGGAACCCCTGACTGCATGTATTGTTCAACTAAGTTTAAGAGCTTAGTTGTTTTACCTGTTCCTGGAGGTCCGAGTACAATCTGCACTAAATAATTCCCTCAGCAACTGGTAACTCTGGCAACGGTATATCAGTATCATCCCCTTGGAAAAACTCCTGAGGTAATGACCAAACATGCACACCTTTATTTCTCACACGCCAGAACATCTTTTCTGCTTGTACATTCTGTAACCGCAATGTGATCTTATTAGAACTGTAATGTGTAAAGTCGTTTACGGACAAGTGTTTTTTGATATCTTTTACTTGGAAGTAAACCCTACCTTCTACCCAAACAGCTACACCTTGCAGTATATCTTCGCGCTCTTCACCTTTGGCACGTTCACAACAAAAAGCATGGAGTAGGTCTTCAAACTCTCCCTTGATAGTGGCATCTGGTGGCACTTCCACAATAGTTAAATTATCCAGTAACATTTGTATCCGCGTCTGCCATGCTCTTTGGTTTACAACTACAGGGAATTTATTTATCTGGGCTACACATTCCTTTTGGAATTGGGCTTGGCTAGTCAAACCATTAGTAGAAAGCTCTAGCCGTTCACCATCTACATCAAGAATCCAGATAGGTGGATCACCATCAATTTTAGTAAGGCTTGACATATCATTGCCAACACCTGTTGGTCCAACACCGTACTTCCTGCCCTTACATATTTCTTTATCGCAGAAAGGTTTTATTGGTTGGTCTTCACATTTGTAAAAGTAATCTTTCTTTTTAAGTTGGCGAATAACCACACCTACCTCATTATGGCTGAGGGGCGGGTGTAAGTAATCCATGTTGTATCGTTGGACTAACACTTCCCAATTTTCTTCATCAAACATTCGTGCATATACACCAAGATTGAAAAGGGCATTGTTGCGTGAACCTTCGCCAAATCCTTTACTGCATAAGTGCTGTAGGCATGGAGGTCCTTCTTTTAAAACACCTTCTTTTGTACCAAAACTCATATTCAGTTTACGGAATTTAGCAGGAGCTATAACAAATTGTTGAGCGTATTCTAAAAAGGCTTCTGTACCCAAAGCCTCTGCATTATCATCAAAACCATACCGTGTAGAATTATCACCATTATGATATGGCATATTTAAAAAGTTGCCTGTATCACCACGATCAATCAAAATAGTTGTTTGCTTGGGGAAAATCTCACTGCCCGAATAGCCAAGTGCCGCGCTTAATTCTGTCATGCGCCTCTGCATTTCTTCTGCTTCTACAGGCTCAGTAAGAAACATCCAAACATGCGCTCCCCCTGATTTAGTCCTACCTACTACAGCGGGGATTTTGTTTTCCCTTAAAACAGTAACCAGTTCTTTATGGCTGACATCGTATTCATCAATATCAATTGCACCCCACTGGCAAAGGTTATCACTGCGGATAGGAATAATACCTACCCCTGTGCCTCCTTTTAGATGTTCTTCCCACATAGCAAGGGTGGTTGGCTCGCGTATAACTTTAGCCTGACCTTGCTTTTTGCCATCGCTAGAACGGCTGGAGTTAACGACATAAGTACCGTGGGCTATATCGCTACCCTTAAATAAATCATAAAATTTTTGTGCTGTAGACATAATCTACCTCCTGCTAAATAGGGTGGGGAGTAAGGTAAAGAAAGGCTTGGTCGCCAATTAAACCCTACTCCCCGCAACTACAGGGCGATCAACCCCTGCGGTTGAACTAGAAAGGGATATCGTCGTCTGGCGCATCACCTTTTTCTTTAGCAGTATTAGCGGATTTATCTTCTTTGACTTCTACCTCACCCGCTTGGATGGATTCTTCAAACTGCAAGGCAGTATTAAACAAGTACTCATCTTCCTTGTTTTCAAGGTCAAGGCTACGAACCCTAGTTACATCAAACCCGAACCATGTGCCTTTATCGTTTTGTTCTTGCACAGTGCCTACTTTGTAGACCTGTGACATCAATGGTAGAACGAATACACCATCATCACCTTGAGCAGTTAGCGATTGTGCTTGGGTCATCCACTTACGAGCTTTCTTAAGCTGTGTTGATGACATAGTTATTAAAGCACGTTGCGCTCCCATTGTTGGGTGCAATAACAAAACAAAGAATTGCGCGGTATTTGCGAGCAGATTGCCATTAGGCAATACATCTTGGCCTACTTCATTGCGGATGATTGTATTTACAATAGGGTCAGTAGTTTCGTATGATTTAACATACCCACCACCTTGTTCGCGTGGTTTCCATTCAACGTAACGGCGGTTGTAATGGCACGGGATAACTTCAACACCCTGCTCACCATCGTAAACTTCATTAAGCACTGTATTAAACAGCATTCCTGCTTCAGCACCTTCTACATAAGCACCGTCACGTTTATTAACCTGTGGACTCAATTGTGCTAATACACGCAGAAAAGGAATAGAAAGGTCTTCAGCCGTAACTTCCTTAAAACCTTTATTCCCAAACTTTTCAAAACCAGCATAAACTACTGGAGCGTTGTTTTCTTTAACAACAACTTCTTTCTTTGCTTCAGCCATGACTATTTCCTCTTCATGATTTTAGATTTTTCACCGATATACAAACCAAACAATTCTTGTGGGATATTTTGCCCTTGTTCAGTTTGGTCTTTTACAAATGCTTTTAGTGTCATTGGCTCTACCCACTTTTTAGTATTTACAGCCATGCCACGATCAGCTAACTCACTTGCAAATTCTTCAGCTTGTGTTTCCTGACCACGGACAAAATTAGTTGCCACTTGGTTTTTAATCAGGTCACCAAAGTTATTATCTACAAGCCAGTCATATGCTTCCTCTGCCCTATCTTTAGGTATAGAAGCACTGTAGTATTTGCTCACGCTAATACTAGAACCATCTTCCAACTCCAGTTTTGAAATATTATGCTCAGCCATTGCCGCTGGTAATTGGTCTTCTGCCACTGCTCTAAGATCAGTCTTTGCTTGCTTTAGCTCACCTTCAAGCTGTGTCACCCGCTCTTCCAAGCTGAGTTGGATATGTGCAAGTTTACTGACTTGGCTCAAGCCAGTTTCGTTTACTGTGCTCAGCTTTTTAGCCGCACTTTCAAAATCAGCCATCTGTACCTCCTGGACGGTAATTAAGGTCTGCGGCAAGTGGGAAGTATTTACCCTCTTGCCTATCCCACTTCAGCATTTTGAATTTACCGCTATTTGCGCGGGATGCCATAGCCGCCGCAAGTGCGATAGCCGCTGGGTCTCCTGCTAATAACAAGTAATCATCATCTGTGAACTTACTGAGCTTCCTACCCATACGCCTTATAGTGGGCTGGGTAGAATAGCTGGCTTGCTCACCTGCTGGAAGTAGTATTTCTATATCACCGAAGCTGGTGGCATCAGTAATGTCACGGCCTCGCATTTCTTGTGTTATAAATACAGTCATAAAACATGCCTTTCTGCACATGGTTTGTAGTTATTCTAAAGGTATAACATATATCCCTGTAATATGCTTGTCTAGTTTGCTCAGCAAATAATTAAATATATCCGCTATACGCAACTTTGCTAAGTAGGGGCTAAAACGTATTGTATGTAAACAAAAGTTTTTTCAAAAGTGGTCGCGCGGACAGACAAAGTTTGTATAGTGGAAAGATGATATCGGAAAATGTTGAAATTTTAATTCATCGCAATTTGTTTTTCACCCCTATATAGCAAAGTAGGCCGATAAAACTGTACTTGTCATATTAAGTAGGGCTTTGTAGAATAATACACTTCCAGTAGAAAGAGGAAAGAATGAGGTACAAATTTAAGTTTAAGCCCTACGAGCATCAGCTTGAGGCATTAAAGCGTTCATGGGATAAACCCTATTATGCTTTATTTATGGATATGGGTACGGGCAAATCTAAAGTCCTTATTGATACAATAGCAATGTTGTATGATAAAGGTGAAATAGATAGTGCCTTGATTATTGCGCCTAAAGGTGTGTATAGAAATTGGGAACGCAAAGAGTTGCCCACACATATGCCCGACCATATAAAAATGAATATTGTTTCGTGGTCACCTGAGCAAACTCAGAAAAAGAAAAAAGAGTTAGATACCTTAAAAGAAGTCACGGAAGACTTACAAATATTCCTTATGAATGTAGAAGCATTAAGTACGAAACGTGGTTTAGAGGAAGCTGATAAATTCCTGTTTACCCACAGAACAATGCTTGCAGTAGATGAAAGCACTACGATTAAAAGCCGTACTGCTCAACGTACTAAAAACTTGATTAAGTTGGGTAAAAATGCGCCTTACCGTAGGATACTTACAGGATCACCTGTTACTAAATCACCTTTAGATTTATTTACCCAATGTGAGTTTTTAGAACATTATGTATTAGGGCAAGGCAGTTTCTGGACATTCCAAAACAGGTATGCTAAAATGATGCGCCGTACAATGGGAGCGCATAGTTTTAACCAGATTGTAGGCTATCAAAACCTTGATGAGTTAAATGGTATTATCGAGCCATTTAGTTATCGTGTTCGTAAGGAAGATTGTTTAGACCTGCCTGATAAAGTTTACACTCGTAGAACAGTAGAGCTCACACCTGAGCAAAAAAAGTTATACGAACAAATGAAAAGTATGGCTCTTGCTATTGTAGAAGGTGAAGATGGCGGGTTAATTTCTGCGCCTACTGTCCTTACACAAATACTTAGGTTGCAACAAGTTTGTTCTGGCTTTGCTAAATTAGAAGATGGACGAATGGTTGAAGTCCCAACAAATAAGCTCAATGAACTAATGTCTGCTCTTGAAGAAACTGATGGTAAGGTTATTATTTGGGGTAACTTTACGCATGACCTTGAGCTTATACAAAAAGCCCTTGCAAAAGAATATGGTGAAGACAGTGTAGAATTATTCTATGGTGCTACTCCAGCAGAGGAACGCCAGCTTATTGTTGAAAGATTCCAAGACCCCGCTAACCCTTTACGGTTTTTTGTAGGACAACCCCGCACAGGAGGTTATGGGCTGACTCTTACAGAAGCTAAAACAGTTATATATTATAGTAATGGTTATGACCTTGAAGTTAGGTTACAAAGTGAAGATAGAGCTCACCGCATTGGGCAAACAAATAAAGTAACGTATATAGATATTGTAGCTGAAAAAACTGTAGATGAAAAAGTTATCCGCGCTTTACGGGATAAAATTGATATTAGTAGCCGTGTGTTAGCTGAGGGGTATAGAGAATGGATTATCTAAATTTAGTTATTTTACTTTTTGAGTTAGGGTCATACTCACACATATAAGTTCTGGGACAAAACTCACTAATGACCATAGAAGTGCGGGTTTTGTTAGCTCCTAAATAATAACAATGCCATTCTTTATCTACTTTTTCATACTCTTCAAGACGACATTCTACAAATTGTGTTTCTGCTCTTGCTATCATAACCATCATTATAATAAAAAACACTGCCGCCGCTACAACGGCACTGGCAATTATAAAAAATTGTTTTAGGTTTTCTTCAAACTCTCTGGCTTCTTGTATTTTCTTACGTTTAGCTTCAGCGGCGGCTTCTTTAGCAGCCTGTATACGCCTAGCACGTTCTTCTACAATAGATTTCCACGTCCCATTACCAAAACGTAAATCAACCATTTGAGAAATTTCATACATTTGTTCTTTAGCAAGTTTGGCATCGATAATCTCAGAAGCTACGTTTTTAATACCAAATTGATCACCAACGGTTATTCCTGATTTTTGGTTACGTTTCTGCTGTACCTGTTTCTCACCTTCAAAAAGGTTATCTATAAAGCCAGCTATATCGCTTACATCATTAGCTGTGCTTATAGCACCTTTAATGCCATCTACGGCACTTTTAAAGAGTGCTATACCAGCCAAAGCTGTGGATATAGGTTCCATTAAACTGTTCTCATTGCTCCCTGACCAGCACCCCTACGTTTTGCTATTGCTATAGAGGTTGGATCATTAGGGAACAATGTTTCAATACCTACTTGCGATGTTTGAGTAGGGGCGGGAGCTGGTTGTATTTTAGGAGTTGGTGCAAACTGGAAAGGACGCACTGGTTCTGGTTCTGGCTGTACTGGTGGAGGGGTTTCTGTTACAGGTTGTGTTGTGATATTAGGTGTAAACTCATATGTTCGTTTATCACCCTCACCTGTAACCCCATCACCATAGCTGATTCCAAGATTAAATAAATACGCATTCATTGCTCGTTTAGCTGGCTCACTCGCACCAAACTCAGCTACATCATCCCCACCTTCTGAAGCTAGTAATTTAGCAATCTTAGGGTCAAACATAGATTCTCTAAACAAAGCCTCTGAACGAGCACTTGATTGTTGCCTGATTGCTCGGCTGACAATATAGCCAACCATAGCTTTAGAACCAAGACGCCCCTCTTGCACAGCAATAAAGCGGTTAGAAATACCCGCTGGGGTAGTTCCTAACATCCCTGTAAATTTACTAATAATATCTGAATCAGTTACACCCTGACCGCCTCTAATCCCTGTTGCTAAAATACGCTCAGTTGCATCTGCAATAAGGTACATATTATCAATATGGCTTTTATCAAAAGCGGCATTTAATACCTCTTCATTTTTAACCATCCATTCTTTAAATTTAGCAGGGTCTGACATAACATCAGGGGCTTTAGCCAACATACGTTCTGTAACTGCCGCACGGAAAGCATGACCCGCATCTTCTGCAGATATATCATCATTACCTTTAGTAGTGGCGGCTTTTAACTCACGCATTTTTGCTGGGTTATTTATAGCTTCATCAAATAATTTATTCGGGCTATCGCTGTTCAAAGAACGAGCAATCATTTTATTTAGCATATTTCCATCTACTACTCTGCGCCTAGCAACTAACTCAGCTTGCCGCGCAACCATATCATCTAGCATAGTAGTGGTATTAGTAAGATCATCAAATAAACCGAGCTCTGTTAATACTTCTCTATTTTTGTTTAAGTAAGTATTTACCGCATCAGGATTAAACACACCTTTTCTGTTAGGGTCTGCTACTGCCCTGAGTTTATCTAATACAACACTTTTAATATTACGCATTTGTGCAGGGTCATCAGCAAATAAACTCATGTACTGGCGAGCCATATTTGTATCTTCTAAAAATGACGAAGCTACTTGTTCATCTGACAACCAATATGAGGGAGCTTCTTTTGAACCACCACTACCTTTAGAAGTAACCCGAACAACACCACTTTTTTCAAAAGGTAAGATTACATTAGCTTCGTAATATGCACGGAAGTCTTCAAAGTTTTTATTAGTTTTACCAAATGCTACACCCATTTTATCAAGGTTTTCACCAAGGATAGCAAGTGACCGTAAATCTTGGCTAGCACCTTGGCTGATAGCTTTACCTATACCTTGGCTAACTTGATCACGGAACCTTTTCCAATCTTGGAAAGATATCTGCCCATCTTTAAATTTAAACTCAATAAATTCTTTTACTAATCCAGGTAATCCTTTGTAACTTATTGCTTCATCACCAGCACCACTTGTTAATGCTGAACGGACTGCATTTTGGGCTTCTGCTGTAGCATCGCGGCCAGCAAGGGGGTCATCTTTATTTACCCCTAGCTTTTTAGCCACTTCATCTGCACTTGCTTTTGCGGCAGTTTGAGCTTTAACAATAGTATCCCGTATAGAAGCACCAACTTCTGCGCGGCTACCTAATGCAGGATACACACCTGTTTCTGCATTCGTAACCATCTCCCACTGGTTAGCAATAGTTTGTGCTTCATCATCTAGCACACCAATAGTTTTTGTATATGCTCCTGTTGCTTCATCAACAATGAATAATGGAGCATCGTCCACGGGACTTCCAGTAAGTTTCCCATCTATAAACCGTTGTACCGCTGTTAATACATTATTTTTACGAGCATTATTTGCACGAGTAAAATCAGCTGTGCCACCACCTTCAATTTTAGTTTGGGTAACTAACAAGGGCATATCCATTGTTGTTTCAGCTGGACTGAGCGCAATAGGCTCATCTGCATACCCACCAAGGGTAGCTTCTATTTCTGAAGCTCTTGCTATATTTGATTGTGCTTCTGGGGTACTAGCGGCGGCTTTTAAATCTGCAGAAAGCTCAGCTGTTGCGGCTTCACCTTTAGCTCCAGCGGCAGGATCACCACCTTTAGCAATATCCACATCATCTTTTATACCTGTGACTTTATTTTTAATAAAACTAAACCCTCGCCCTAATGGACCTTGCGCTACTTTTAACCCACCATAAATCAAACCAGCGGGGGCTAATGGAGCTAAAGCACCTATCCCTGTATTTGTGCCAAATATTTCTTGTTCTGCAACTGCACCCGCGCCACTAGCCCCACTAAGGGTTGTTTCAATAGCAGTAGCCGTTCCAGGACTAGACCTAAATGGGGCTACAAGGGTATCCGCTATCCGAGTTCCTAAACCAGCATCAGCAGATAATGCCGCAGGAGCCGCCCCTGCCATTTGTGCGGCTTTTAATTCCATACCAACAATAGGTAACGAGGCGACTGCTGCTTGCCCTGTACCACGAGCTATTGCACTACCCGCACCTTCTGATTCAGATTGACCAGCAAAAGCCCCTGTGCCATAATGCAATAAGTAAGGGATAATAACTTTCTGGCTTTCAAAATCAGAACTGTTAAATATTCGTGCTAAATATCTTCTATCCACAGTATTAGGTTCAACAATCCCAGCGGCTTCTAAACCTTCAGCTACAGCATTAATAGCCATATCGGGGATAGCAAGGATTAAGTCATTTGCACCACGGGCAAAATCGCCAAGATAACCTAGATCTAAACCAGAGTAATCTTCAGGAACACCCTCGTCACGTTTACCAGTCACGCGGCTTGGCTCAATAGGCGCAGAAGCCATAAAGGGGGCTTGGTCAGGGGTTGTTCCTGGATCTACACTACCGGAACGCGGATCTACAGGATTTACATAAAAACCTCTGTTAATATACCCTTCTGTTTCTGCCGCTGTAGGAGGAGAAATTTTTATTGGTTGTGCCATTATTATCTCCTAGAAATTAATATCTACGCCGATTTCAAGGTCAATATACGGCTGGTTTGCACCTACTGAAATACCCCTAGCCCGAGCTTCATCACCTGACATGCGTAAGAATGTACCTTTTAATTTATCTATACCACCAGCATTTGCGGCACTAATTGCTAAGTAATCAAATTGTCCTGGAGCACTAAACATAAGAGGATCGTTTTTAGAACCTGTTGGAATAGTATTCAACAAAGGAATTTCAGTTTCGTCGCTTAACACACCACGGCTAAATGATAGCTCATTTTGTAAAATACGCATAAGTTCTTGGAAACGCACTGTAGACATATCTGGGTTTTTCCAAAAACCTTCAGGATTTTCGTTTAGTTCTGCAATAAGTTCTTGTTCCTTAACAGCATATCTATCAGAAAGTGACAATGCGCGAGCAAGGTTTCTAGAAAACAAACTCATACGTTGTCTACCACGTTTTGTAGCGGCAAATTCTACCATGCCATCCCAAGAATCAGGAGCAACTGAACCAACAATATTAGAAGTCCATGCTTTAACAGTATTTAATGGACCAACTGCATCACCAATAATAGGTAGAACTTCATTAGCCGCTTGTAAGGCTTGGCTAAGAACCACGACTTTTTCTTGGTTTTTATTAACCATAGTATTAGTCATTCTAGCATAGCTAACTCCTGGATTAGGCATAGTCGTAACAAGAGGGTTGCCAGATATTAACGCATTATTATCATCACGTTTAGCTGGTTCTAATGTATACGCCGCTCCTGGAATAGGACCTGTACCCTCTATTGAAGAAAGGAATGTTTCCCCTGCACGAGGACCAGCTTTTACTGTTACAAATACACGACCAACTGCATCTTTTTCTGCTACTTGTAAAACATCTTTTTCTTGGCCTTCAATAAATCCTGGAGGAGCTAAAATTGCATCTTTAGGGTCTCCTGTTGGTGAGTACCAATAACTTCCTGCATCATTGCCTTTTGTAACAAAGAAACCAGCAAATTGGTTATAACCACTTTTTGAACCTCTTGCAGGAGTCACTGTGCCATCAGCCGCTGTGGTAGAAGTATCAGGAATAAGTAGGTTTACTTTTTTAGCACCTGAGAAGTTAATTTCTCCTGTACCATGTTTAGCCGCAAACGCATCTTTACTATAAGGTGAGTAACCTTCTGGAACAGGTACATACTTACCATCTTTAATATATTTCACGCCCTCTGCTGTACGCCTTACACCAATAATGTCGGTTTTCTTAGTTGCAGGGTCGTACTTACCCCATGTTTCGGTAGATGTTACACCATATTGATTATTAGCTGACCAGTTTCTAACGGCTGTTTCATTAACAGCTTTTACAGCATCACCTTCTAATTTTAACCCATACTCTACAGCGGCTCTTTGTGAGTTCAGTATTGCCCCTTCTAATGTACCACTAGCTCTTGCGGCATCAGAAATAGCTGTTTGGGCTACACCTAATTGTGCTGACCTAATTGCATCTTCACGAGAAACACTTTCCTGCCTAGCGGCTAATTTACTTGCCCGATCATCAGCAGATTTTTTAGCGGCTATCTTGCTAAGAGTTGGGGCGGCTTCTCCAGCGGCATCAATTGCCGCGCCTAACAATGTTTTGTCAGAACCCGCTATACTTTGACCAGCTTGTACAAGAGCTAAATAGGCTTGAGTTTGAGCATCATCCATACTATCTGTGCCAAGTAACTCATCATACTCACCCATTATTTCAGCAGAAGTTTTTTGTTTGGGTAGATAAGGAGCAAGCAATTCCATACGTTTATCTATTCCAGGACCAGCCCCACCTGTCATCTGATCTAGATAAGGCCGCATCATACCCATATAATCACCAGCATAACCCCTAACTTTATCTTGATCTAAAGTTGCTTGGCTAGGTAATTGGGTAGCCCCAAGATTAGGCAGAGTCATGGTTATTGGTTGCCTATTAAGGGTAACATTAGCGGGGATGCGGATGTTTGGCCTACTTAACAAAGGGTTTTCACCATAAGGAGAAGAACCCATATTACGCATAACAGGTTGTTCACCAGCATTGATTCGTGTAACAGCCTCACCCATTCCCGGAGCTTGGACAGGTGAGGCCATGTCTATATTTCCGGTGAGAAGTCCACCCCCTGCCGTTGGCATTGCATCAGCTATACCACCAGCGGGGCTTTCTTGCTGAACCATATCCATCATTGTAAAGGTAGGCTGTACTAAAGCTAAAACTGATTCAGGGGTTTTCTTTGCATCTGCATTACCTACCAACTCAGCTAATTCTGAATAACGGTCTTCAAGGCTAGCTTCATTGCCGCGCAAAGCATTAATCGTTTCTTCTGTACTTTCAGCGGCATCTATTTGGCCTAGCATATCTTGCATCCCACCAGCCATCGCCGCAAACCCTTGTTCAGCGGCCATTTGCTCTTGTGCAGGATCAACTAAACCAGAAGTAATACCTGTCCCAACTGAAGTAGGCGGTTGTGCCATAGGCGGTTGCATCATAGGTGGTTGAGCATTAGCCATCCCACCATTTGCAAACATACGTCTCTGCAATACACGATCATACATTATATAAGCCCCGTCTTATTTGCCGCACCATATAAACCAAGTCCTGATGCCGCGCCACCTACTATTTGATTAAGTAAGCTAGGGTTAGCGGCACTTGAAGCAGTAATAGTAGATTGCGTAGTTGGTGCGCCACGCAATATATCACTGTAAAAACCAAGCCGTTGATAAGGTTCGTAAGCAGTTTGCATATCTGTTTGTCGTTGTGCTTCTAGCTGTTGCTGAGCTATATCACGGTTCATTGCACCCATGCCCTGCAATGATTGTACATCTGCTCTACCTAAATTACTACCAAGCTCACCTAGTGCGGCTTGTTGCACTCCAAACTGACCTAATTGTTGTGCGCCTTGCAAAGCCCTACCTTGCTGTGCTTCAAATGCGCCCATCGCGGCTTGTTGTGCTTGTAAGTAATTATCAGCTTGTGCTTTAGCTAACGCCGAAGCTTCATTACGACCGATTTCAGCTTGCTGGATAGCTTGTCTACTACCTCCAAAAGCACCCGCTTGAGTTGCTTGCCCTGCCGCTTGATTTCTTTGTATATCGTAAGCACGAGTAATTTCATTTTGCAATGCCTGTTGGTAAGGGTTCATAAACTGGCCTACTTGTTGGCTAGGGTCAAACATGCCCTGTGAACCAGCAAGACTACCAATACCACTTGTAAAAGCCTGTTGAGCCGCCGCTAATTGTGGCTGGTATGTACCAATACCAGCCTGTGCAAGATTGCTTGCTTGTGTTTGTAAAGGGTCTGCCCCAGCTGATTGTATAGCTGGCAACCCACCAGTAGGAGGCGCACTGGTTAAGGCTTTAGCTTGGGACATAAGCCCAAGTTTATAGGCTTCAATTTCGGGGGCTTCTCTTTGGATAATTTCTTCAGTAGCCATTATGCCCTCCGCTCAAAATCACGCATCATAGCGTACATTTTTTTAGCACCATCTTTTCTATCGCCACCCCCTGCACCGCGCACTGCACGAGCATTCATAACAAACTCACCATCACTTAACATAGCTGGAATAGAATCACTGGTTGGTGTTCCAGGACCCATGATTTCTCCACCACTCGCTACTGTTATTGGACCCATATAAGATTGCTGAATAGCTTGCCCATCAGTACGGAAAGTAGGATCTTGATAGTATCTATTATCACCATAAAATTTATTTTGGTCATAAAAAGCATTAGGGAACATTACTTTGTAATCTTCCATTGTGTAACCTGTTGTATCATCTAACCCATCGCCATCATCATCTGTAAACATACCAAGCACTGCGCCATCTGTAGCATAATCAGCGGCAACCGCTCCAGTTGCGGCTAATGCAGTAATCGGTGCATATTTAGCTATAGCTGAAGGAGCGGCTTCTGCGGCAGCTTGTGCTAAAGAATCTTGTAGAATTTTTTGTCTAGCCGCTTCCATTTCAGCGGTACTACCAAAATTTATACCCATAGCTTTTTGAGCATCCATTGTTTGAGATGCTAAATTTTGAGCATTTTGTATAACTTTAGGGTCGTTTAATGCAGGACCAGCACGACTAGGACTTATATAATCACCATATAAATCCAATGGACCATATTCATCTCCTGGAATTACAGATTTCTTTAAATCACCAAAAAATGTTTTATCGGTAGTTGAGTCTAAACCCGCTGTTTGTGCGGTTTTTATTTGATCTGTACTGATTACATTTTCTCCAGCAACATTAGCTCCCGCAGATCCAGGAGCCGCTGTACCCGCCGCTTGTTGAGCCGCTTGTTGTTGGAAAGCACTTAATTGTGCTTGACCTGCTTGACTAAATGGGTTTACAGGGGTAAAGGCCTCTTTAAAACCAAATGTGCCAAGTCCTTGACTAGGAGCGGCGCGGCTACCAAAAAAGCTACCACTGCCAAATCCTTCACTACCACCAAAAGCCATATTACCAAGCCCAGCCAGACCGCCAGTTATTACCGCACCTTTTAATGCTGTTTTAAAATCTTGCCCTGCTATTAACCCGCCAGCTAAACTACCAATACCTGAAGCAAAAGCTAGAGGCATAGCTGGTAATAGGAAAGGAGCTACAATAGGCAGTACAATAGGAGCTATCTTTTTAGCTACTTTAGCTACTTTTTTGCCAACCTTTTTTACTGCTCTGCTGACTTTTCTAAATGCTTTTCTAAGGAAAAACTCAGGTTGACCAGTTACAGGGTTGATACTGTTAAGCTCATTACCAACAATATAACGATCTGGTTCAATACCCATTTCTTCCATTTGGGAGAATAGCATCTTTTTAAGGCGGGGGTTATTATCCAATACTTCCATTGGAACCATTGTTTCGCCTTCAGCGGCATGAACAATGTATGTATCGCCATTACGCCCAAACTCAGCCAACATATCTGCGGCTTGCTCGTATTGTTGAATACCTCCTTCAGGAACCATCGGGAGTTCATAAACTTCGTATGGGAGTGCCGCTATACCTTGCATCTTACTTTCCTTATAAAATGAGATGCAGGGTAGCAATGCCTGTATTTATGCTACTTGCATCATAAACGTAATTTACTCTCTATGCAACCTTATGAAACAGCTATTGTTACTGTCCCAACAGAAGTTGTTCCTTGTACACTGCCAGAATAAATTTCTTCTGATTCTACAATTTTTATAAAACCACCATCAGCTATATAAAAATCACCTTTTTCTAAAACATTAGCAGAACCACTACTAGGGATTCCTTGAAAGTTAATATCAGCAGACCTAACTTCATCTATTAATTGTTCTAATGTTCGTGCAAGTTGATGAACATAAAATTGGTCATACTCACTAGGCGCAATAGGCAATATCGGCCTGATTACTTTTTTACTCATCTTCTGCCATCCGCACGGCTATCTAACCTTGGTGCGCCTAACCTCCATCTTACACCAACTGCATCTTTTTCTACCCGAATAGCCATTTGTCTGCCACGAGCGCGTAAATCAATTTTATCTGTATATTGTTCTACAGGAGAAGTAGCAGTGCGTATTGCAGAACCAGAAGCTGATTCTGTAAAACTATCCCCCGAAAAATCTCTACTTTTTATAGTAAATTTGGCGGCAGGATTACTGGCACTAGAACCATCAAAAGTTAAATCAGGTATAATACGGTTTACCAACATAAATTGTTGACCATCGCCTATATCAAAATCAGATGATTCTACAAAAGCATTTATCGCAACAGCACTACCTGTACTGAAATCATCTTCACCATCTTCATGGTTATACAAATAAGTATCTACACCTGTAGCTTGTGGGAAACTACGCAACCCAGAAGCACGGTCATTCCAAGCAGTGCGTACTAATGTCCCATAATACCAGACTTGTTGTCCGTAATTGTAAACTACATAACGGTCAATTTCTGATGAACTAGAAGAACAATAAAACCACCATACTTCAGTTTGACTAGCAATAGAACCAACATGAAATTTAAATGATTGTTGGTTATTCATATCACTAAATACATAATCGCGCACTGTACATGGGATAGCTTGAATACGACCATCATATATATAGAAGTTTTCTTGACCCATCCAAAATACAATATCATTTACAGCAATAGCCGTATTCGGACCAGCTATACGAGTATTATCACCAATAAGTGAAACACCAAAAGTAAAAGGCGCACCAATAAACTGCATTGAGTAAAGAGATTGGTCTGTCCAAACAAGTATCTGGCGGCTTGTTTGTATAGCTGTAATGATTTCGCTACCTTTAGAAAGTCGTAAATCACCTGCTGTATTCGTAGCAGTGGGTGTCCAATCTACAGTAGATTCTTGGCTAGAAAACCTAATAAGCAAAGGGTCTTGCGTACCATCAGTTATAGGGTTTGTACCAAAAGCTATACAATGTCTGTCTACATCAGAAACTAAAATTTTACGAGCTACTACAGGTACATCACTAGCACCTGTTCGGCTTGTTAAATCTACAGCTCTAGTGCTTGTACCATTGGTTGCATCCCAATAATAAATTGTACCATCTACAATATTAAATATTAAATCTTCCCCAAAGTTATCTGCCGCCCACAACCTTAAAGTTTGACCAGATAAAGAACCCGAAGCAGAACCCCATGTAAATCTGCCCCATGTTCCTGCACTCCAGCCTGAACCTAAAATAGTAGTATTAATACCAATAGATATCTGGAATGCCACTGTACCTGAACTACCACCCCCTGCTGTAGTGCCTGATGTAGCCGCTCCCGCTGTTGTTACAGTAAAAGTAGTGGTGCTGGGAATAGAAGTAATTTCATGTTCAATATTTAATTGAGCCGCAGTTATACCATCTGTTGTGGTTAAACTTGCAAATGTAACAAAATCACCTGTAGCCGCTCCATGAGCCGTTTGTGTTGTTACCGTAATAACACCGCTCCCTGCTCCCCCTGAAGTATTAATAGGGTTTGAACCTAAACTAAAGGTAGAACGGATAGGTGTAATATCACTAAATGTGCCAGAATTTTCTAAAAACACTTTCTTTTCAGTGCCGATAAACAATAAATTCTGAGAAGTTAAAGTAACAAAATCATATATTTTGCGAGCAGTACCTATGAATTTGTTATTAGAAACTCGTTGCCAACCACCTATACTTTCAGGATACCCCGACCTAAAACGGATCTTATCAC